>Ga0193954_1000875_pt1 | contig 16522 bp, 14 predicted proteins | sample BB_5_MG_FD_140340 | JGI IMG/M metagenome (GOLD analysis project Ga0193954, IMG submission 140340) | Microbial mat bacterial communities from the Broadkill River, Lewes, Delaware, United States - BB_5_MG | ecosystem: Environmental > Aquatic > Freshwater > River > Microbial mats | place: USA...
AATGAAGCTTTAGAATATGATAGTCCAAAATCATTTTTTGAAGACTTATTGCAATATGGTTGTCAATCATGAATGGTATCATCTATGATTCGGTACAAAGATACACATGAATTTTATGATAAACATTATGATGAAATTGAAGAGCTTAGAGCTGAACTTGATGAACAATGAATTGGGCTAAACATACCAACTCACAGTGATTTAAAAAACTTCCTAGCATGGCTTAGCTTTGAAGAAAAAGCTAGATTATTATACGATGAACTAGAGATGAGTCTATAAAAAGACTCATTGGATAATTCGTAATAAATGCTTGGATAATTCGTAATGAAAGTGTAAGAAATCCGTATTGAGATACTTGTAAATTCGTATTGATGTAATGAAGCTACAAAATCAAATAATCAAAATATTAATTTAATAACCATGAAAATATATGAAAGATAATACAGAAAAAGTATATAAAGAAATACTTCAAGAGCTTTTATGAAATTGTACTGATGAAGATATAGAGGAGTTGGTGCAAATAAAAATAAAAATTTTAGAACTTATAGATGAAAAAGATTTTATTTAGATTCAATTACTTGTAAAATAGTCTTACAGTTTTAAAAAGACTATGTACTTTTAATTGTTCTTTAACATCAACTTTTTACACTTACAACAAGGATAAACAAAATTGTTTATTCTCTTATTATAAATTATGAAAAAATTTTGAAACATATATGTAGATGATTTTTTAATGGAAAAAAGTATAAATCAATGAATATCAGATAGAATGGTTGAAATATATACTACTACCTTTAGAGCAGTTGATATATCAGAATATGTAAACTTATCTAATTTAAATACATATACAACACAAAACTTTAAAAGATTTCTATGAGAAAGTTTTTTAGAAAAACATTGGTCATCAAAAACATATAATCATTACAGAATGAATATAAGAACTTTTTGTGAATATCTAAAAAATGAATGATATCTGCAAGATAACCCTATTGATAAAATCTCAAAAAGAAAAGAACCAAAAAAATTGCCAAAAACTTTATCTACTGAACAGGTAAAAGAGTTATTGGAAAGTTTGTCAATAACATTTGATATGAACACTTTTATATGACTTAGAAATAAAACAATGGTTTATACATACCTATATACCTGAATGAGATTATCAGAACTGACAAATTTAAAATTTGAAAATCTAAAAATACATGATGGACTTATTAAAGTTATAAAATGAAAAGGGGATAAGGAGAGACTTATTCCACTTACAAAAGAATCTATTAAACATCTATTTAATTATTTAAAAGAAAGAAAAAAAACTTTTATTGAGTCAGAATATATTTTTCCAACTGCATATTGAAATAACTTACAAAAGAAAGATATGCAAGCTGTTATGAAAAAAATAAGAGCACAGATAAGTTTTCATTTTACATGGCACCAATTAAGGCATACTTATGCAACAGAGTTGGTAAGAAACAACTTTGATATATATAATATATCACAAATTTTGGGTCATTCAACAATAGATACAACAAAGATATATCTAAGTGTTGATACGGGTAAATTAAAAAAACAGCTTGATAAAATCAAACTGTTTTCCTAACTAATTTCAAGACGCGTACCCCCACATAAAATTAGCATTAAATTTTCGGTAAATTTTTTGTATAGTTTTAAGCTCTATAAAGCTAAAAATGGTCGGAAACGCAAGACTCGAACTTACAACCCCGCGTTCCCAAAGAATAGAAAAATTCTTAAGAATAATAAATATTAAGAGTCAATAGTCTTAAAAGCTGTAGTTTATCCTTGTTTTGTAATAAGAGTAATTTTTATACTTAGAATCTTTAGTTGATTTTAGTATTTTGATAGTTTTATTGCAACATGACATAAAGTTAAATAATACATAAAAAGTAATGTATTATTTATTTAGCAATTTTTTTTACATTAATGATATTAGTAATGAAATATATTGATGTTGTAGTAAGTTAAGTATAGTTTGATTATATTTTCTAATAAGATATAATTTACCATAATTTAAAAGAGATAATAAAGAGACAACTATGATTAAACCAAATTGGGATATATTTAAAGCTAAATTTAGTGAAAATCCTCAGAATAATTTTGAGTGGTTTTGTTATTTACTTTTTTGCAAAGAGTTTAATAAAGAGTTTGGTGTTTTTCGCTATATAAATCAAGCTGCTTTAGAAACAGAACCCATTAAAGTTGAAGAAGAAGTAATTGGATGGCAAGCTAAATTTTATGATGTTTCCTTATCAGAGCGTAAAGAAGCAATATTAACAACTCTTGAAAAATCAAAACAATATTATTCAAATATTACCAAATTAATATTCTATACTAATCAAGAATGGGGACAAACTAAAGGGGAAAAGCCTAAAGGGTTATTAGATGTTGAGAAAAAAGCAAAAGAATTAAATATTACGATTGACTGGAGAACAGCAAGCTTTTTTGAGTCTGAATTTGTTGCAAATGATAATGAATTTATCTCTAAATATTTTTTTACATTAGAAAAAAGCATTGTTGACTTGTTAGAAGAACAAAGAAAACATACTCAAAATATTTTAAATGAAATTCATACTAATATAATATTTAATGAAAATAATATTGAGATTAATAGAGAAAATTGTATAGAAGAATTAAAAAAACAATATCAAAAAGTGTTTATATTAAGTGGTGTTGGTGGTGTAGGAAAAACAGTTGTTATCAAAAAATTATATGAATACTTTCAAGAAGAGATTCCTTTTTTTGTATTTAAAGCTACAGAATTTGAACTTAGACACATAAATGATTTATTTACAGGTTTCACTTTTTATGATTTTTCTGAAGCTATTAAAGAAGAACAAAATAAAGTTATTGTTATTGACTCAGCAGAAAAATTATTAGATTTAAAAAATACAGACCCATTCAAAGAATTTTTATCAATTTTAATAAAAGAGAATTGGCAAATTATATTTACAACAAGAACACATTATTTAGAAAACTTATATACTGATTTGTCAGAAATTTACAATATTACTCCTGTAAATATAAATATTGATGTTTTAATTATAGAGGAACTTGAAGAATTATCAGAAAAGTATACGTTTAATCTTCCTAAAGATGAAAAACTATTGACATTAATCAAAAATCCATTTTATTTAAGTAAGTATCTAAAATTTTACAATGATACAAATAAATTAAATTATGTTGATTTTAAAACTGAGTTGTGGAATAAATTTATTAAAAAATCTCAACCTGAAAGAGAAAGGTGTTTTTTTAAAATTGCATTTGAAAGAGCCAATAGTGGACAATTTTTTATTAGTCCTGATTGTGAATCAACAATTTTACATGACTTAGTTAAAGACGGTATATTAGGGTATGAAAAGACAGGTTATTTTATTACACATGATATATATGAAGAATGGGCACTTGAAGAAACGATTGAAATTGAATTTATAATAAGAATAAATGAGTTAGATTTTTTTGAAAAAATAGGGCATTCTTTAGCTATTCGTAGAAGTTTTAGAAATTGGTTGTCTGAAAAGTTATTATTAGAAGATGAAAATATCAAAACTTTCATTGAAGAAATTATTTCTCATAAAGAAATATCTCAGTTTTGGAAAGATGAATTGTTAGTTTCTATTTTACTATCTAATTATTCAAAAGTATTTTTTGAACTTTTTAAAGATGAATTATTAGAAAATGAACAAAGTCTATTAAAACGTATAACATTTATACTAAGAATGACATGTAAAGATATTGATAATGACTTTTTTATACAACTTGGGATTAAGAAATTAAATATTTTTTCTTTAAAATATGTATTGACGAAACCAAAAGGTGATGGCTGGCAAGAGCTTATTAAATTTGTTTTTGACAATATTAGTAGAATAGGGTTAAAAAATATAAACTTTATTTTACCAATTATACATGATTGGAATAATAATATTAGGAATGGAGAGACTACAAGATTTTCTAGTTTAATTGCTTTACAATTTTATGAATGGATTATTAAAGAAGATGTTTATTGGTCTAGACATGATTCAGAAAACGAGCTTTTTAAAACAATTATTAATGGTTCATCTGAAGTTAAAGATGAACTTAGTGATATATTTAATAAGGTTTTGAAAAATAAATGGAAACAACATGATGACCCTTATAGTGGTTTAGTAGAGTTTATTTTGACTAAATTTGAGGCTCAACCTGTTCTAAATACTCTTCCTGAGTATATACTAAAGTTATCAGATTTATTTTGGACTTATACTCCTAATGAAGATGAAATGTTCCCTCGTTCATCAATTGATATAGAACAATATTTTGGTTTAGAACAGAGTCATTCAAATTATCATCCTTCAAGTGCATACCAAACACCTATTTTTTGGTTGTTAAAAACTAATTTTAAAGAAACCGTTGATTTTATATTAAATTTTACAAATAAATCAATAGAAGAATATGCTACTTCAGGTTTTGATAGTTATGTAAAAAAAGTTAATGTATATATAGATAAAAATTTAAAACAAGAACAATATTTGAGTCATTGTCTTTGGAATATGTATAGAGGCACAGGTTCTCCAGTCAGCCCTTATTTACTGCAATCTATTCATATGGCTTTAGAAAAATATTTTTTAGAAGTTGCTAAAAGTACTAAAACAGATATTTTAGAAGATTGGTTGCTATATCTTTTAAAAAATTCAGTATCATCTTCTATTTCATCTGTAGTAGCAAGTATAGTTTTAGCATATCCTGATAAAACTTTTAATGTTGCAAAGGTTTTATTTAAAACAAAAGAGTTTATTCAAGAAGATACTGTTAGATTAGTTGCTGAGGAAAGTGCTGAGTCATTATATTCTATTGCTAAAAGTTGGGGTGTAACTACGAATAGATTTCATGACGAAGAAAGAATAAAAACTTGTAAAGATAAACATAGAAAAATTAGTTTAGAAAATTTATTTTTACAATATCAGTTCTTTAGAAATGAGGGTATAACCGAGGAAGAATCAGAAATAAGACAAAAAGAATTATGGTCAATATTAGATTTTTATTATGATGAACTTTCTACAGTCAATAAAGAAGATGAAGATAAAAAAACTTGGAGACTTTATTTATCAAGAATGGATAGAAGAAAAATGAATCCTACTTTAGAAAAAACTGATGAAGGTGTTATTATTAACTTTAATCCTGAACTAGAGTCAAGTTTGAAAGAGTATAGTGAATCTTCTATTGCAAAAAGTGTTGAATCAATGAAATATACATCTCTAAAAATATGGTCTGATTATAAGTTTAAACAAAATGAAAAAGCTAAAGAATATGAAAAATATGAATCTAATCCAAAATTAGCAGTTCAGGAAGTAAGAGAGATTATAGAAGAAATAGAAACTGCAAAACATATTAAAGGTGAAAACTTTTATTCATTAAATCGTTCTATACCTGCATATGTATGCTCTGTTTTATTAAGGGACTATTATGATGAATTAAGTGAAGATGAACAAAACTATTGTAAAGATATTGTTTTATCGGTAGCTGTTTTTTCACTTACTCCAAAGTATCAATATCAAATATCAGATGGTGTACAAGAGGTTTTTTCAATACTTCATTTATTATTAAATAAATTTCCTCAAGAAAGTGAAAAAATTCAAACTATTTTATTTATTACTTTATTTAAAAATGAACATGTAGGAGGAATGCTAGATAATGAGAGTTTTAATGTTTTTTCTATTATTGAAATAAATAAATTATGGGAAAATCATTTTAATATAGCAGAATCTATTCTATTTGGATATATATTACTAAAACCAAAATATGATGAGTTAATTGAAAAAATTAGACAAGAGAATTTTGATAAAGGTATTTATAATTACCAAGATAATATATTTGAAAAGTTTATTGAAGAAAATGAAAACGATTTAGAAAAAGTAATAGAGTGTAAAATAAGTATTGATGACTTTGACTGTATTAATAAGCTTGATTTTTTGTCTCTTCAAACAGCATTTAGACTAATACCAATAAATACACATAGTGAAGTACATAAGCATATTGCCTTATCAATTATCTCAATTTTTGCAAATAGCATGTTATCTGATGAAGACGATGAAAAAATTGACTATATGGTTAGACATAGCTTTTTTGAAAGATATTCATATTTTGTATTAAGTCAATCTCAAAATGAAGTTTATAGTTATTTACAGCCTTTTCTAGAACAATTTAATAAATCAGAACATATGGCTGATTTATTTAAAGCATTTGTAGTTGCAGAAGATAATTTAAATACATATAACAATTTTTGGTTTATTTGGAATAGTTTCAAAGAAAAAATATTTGAAGCTTGTAAGAATGGAGATGGTATTTGGTATACAGATAAAATTGTTAGAAGTTATCTTTTTGCAGAAATTATTTGGAAAGATACAGCTAAAGATTGGCACACATTTAAAGAAAATGATAAAAGATTTTTTAGAGAAATTTCTGAAAATATTGGTCATTGTCCTTCATGTTTATATTCAATATCAAAACTATTAAATGATATAGGTACTCCTTATATAGATGATGGAGTTACATGGATTGCATTAATTTTAAATGATAAAGATTATATAAATAAAAAGCTTGAAACAAATACTATTTATTATATTGAACACTATATTAAAAGGTATATTTATAAAAATCGTGAAAATATAAAAGTAACAAAAGTCTTAAAAAATAAAGTTCTTACTATTTTAAATTTTTTAATAGAAAAAGGCTCAGTAGTTGGATATATGCTTAGGGAAAATATTGTGTAATATACATAAAAAAATATTTATAAATTAAATTTGAATAAGGGAAATACTCAATGTTACAAATAATTTCTGGAAAGTTTTTTGATTTAGAAAAACCAATTAATAAAAGTTATGAATATGAAGTTTTATATTCCAACTTCTATTGTTACTCTCCAATTAGAACTCAAGTATTTGAACTTACCCCTATTAATTCTCATCCTGAAAAAATAAATAAATTTTTGATTAAATATGAAAATAAATATGAACCTACAGATGAAAAGGATGTCCTATATTTACCTAGTACAAAGTCAGTTGTTTTTCATATTCAATATTTAATGACATTCTACTTTAACGCTTATTTTCACAGAGAAAAATCTCATGTAGAAAAAATGTGTTCTACCAATCACAACCCTAAAGAAAATGAAAATATATCAAGTATTCATTTGCCACATATATTTAATTTAAAAAAAGATAATTTTTCAGATATAGAATTATTTATTGAATTTATAGATAAGGTTATGCTATTAGAAAGAAAATCATATAATCTTTTTATTAAACTATTAAAAGCCTACTATAATGCTTTAGAAGCATTCAGTACAAATTATGAACTTTCATATATGACCTTAGTGTATTTGTTGGAAACACTTGCAACAGAGATAAAACTAAAAGAATTAGAATGGGTAGATTTTGATGATAATAAAAAAAATCAATTAGATAAAATATTTGTAGAACTGGAGCAGGAAAAAGTAAATAAGATAAAAAAAATTTTATTAAAAGATAGTTCCTTAAAATTAAAAAAACAATTTGTAAATAATTTATATGATTTAACGTATGATGACTTTTTTGAAGCAGGAAAAGAGTCAAAAGGTACAAAAATACTAAAATCTGAATTAATACATGTGTTAAATAATTTATATTTTACAAGATCAAAGTATGTGCATAAATTAGATTCTTTAGAAAAAGTTGTTTTAACACATGGGTATAATAAAAGTAATTTTCTTTATGACAATGATAATCCTAAATTTTCTATTTATGGCTTAAGTATTTATACAAAATATATATTAAATAATTTTCTGAATCAAAGTAATTTAGTTCATAATGAAGATTATCCTTGGAGAAAAGAATTAGATGGAATTATAACTGTTAATTTAGCACCTCAATATTGGGTTTGGAAATATGAGGGATTAAAACCAGAACATTTGCATAGTAAGTTTAATGGATTTATAGAGCTACTTTTAGTAAAAAATCAAGTTTTAGATATAAAAAAACTATTGTTAAAAATTGAAAAGATGTTTGGGCAACTTAATGATGATTATTTAGCTTCAGCATTGAGCCTATATATACTTTATAATATATATGTATCTGATGATAGTAAATTATCTAAATGGGGTTCTATACTTAAAAAATATGGAAAAAAACTAGAAAAATGTTCAATTCAATATTTGGTAATTAGTTTATATGTATCGATAAAGTATTCATGGGATATTAAGGAACAAGAAAAAGTTTTAAACACTTATTATAAAAATAAGTTTAAACAGAATGCCATTAGGTTAATGAATATTGTAGAAATACAATTATTATCAAAAATCGCGAATCAATATTTATCTATGAATGAAGATGATAAATATATAGAGTATTTAAACAAAGCAATTCTTGAATCAGGAAATAATATTGCTATTTATCAATATTTAAAAAAAATGAAAGAAGAAAAGAAAAAAATAGATTTAAAAAAAATTAAAACTTGATGTATAATATATACTTAATTATTAATGCAATACATAACTTACGAAAGGAGAATTAATATGTATGAACTAGAAGAAGTGACACAATATATTAAAGATAATATAAAAGGATTTCATGAATATAGTAAAATAGAATCGTTATATAATATGATTTCTAATCCTCAAGTGAGAGTAAACAGTAAAGACAAACAATGGGTGGCTTATAAAACACAAGCTTCTGAAGATAATACAGTGGTTGAAGCGATGAAAGAAATTTTAGAATATAAAGAGTTTAGATGGATTATAGAGAAAGATAATGTAATTGAAGCTATCAATGTAGTAGGTGATATATTCTCTAATTTAGGTATTACTCATAAACCTAGAATACCTTTTTACATTTTAGTATTAAATGAACTAGTAGAAAAATAATAATACATTGTTTTAATAGTTACAAGAAAGTTGAAATTTATGCGTTCATACCTAAATATACAACACCTATTGCTTCGAGGCTTATATTTTTTTATAAACATCTATATATTTATAATATTCCTAGCAAGTGCTACTCATGAAACAGGTAGTGCAGGAGTAGATGTCCTAGCAATACCTTTATTTGGCTCTATGTTGATAATAAGTTATGCTATAAAAATTAGAGAAGATAAATATATATTACCAGTGATTATTGTTTTATTTATTATTGGGCTTTCAAGTCAACAAGGTAGTTTTATACATACGAACTTTGTAGGTATAAGTATGTTTACATTGTTCTTCCATGCTTTAAGACCTTGGTAAAATAAAAGTTTTATACTTTGTTTAATATAGCAATCATTTTATTTTTTAATAAGTTGTCATTCTCTTTTAAAATTACCTTTCTTACTTTATCTATTAAATAAATGTCATCTTTTTTTATAGTTGAAACTATCATCCTCATCAAGTTGAGTTTATTATTTTTATTATCTATTTTGAAAAGAAAGTCTAAAAATAAATTAACTTTTATTTGTTTTATATGTGCTTGTTTCGCTACCCATAGAGGCTTACTTTCTGCTAAATATGAAAAAATTGAATAATAATAAAAATCATTACCTGCATATTGTTCATTATTAAGCTCTTTTATATAATGTTCTTTATTTTTATTAATAAAGTTTATAGAGAACTCAACAATCTCAACATTATTCAGTTCTAGGGAATCTCTGACTAAAAACTTTTTTTCATCAAACTTTTTTTCATCCTCTATTATTTTCATAATCAAATCTAGATAGTCAACTCTATAATCATTAATTTTTTGACTATTAATTATAGAATGAAAAACTTCTTTTTTTATGTTTTTATCGTTAGATAGCTTCATGATTTTTAAAAGCAAATCTACATGTTTATTTATAGCAAGATAGTTAATAAATTCATTTTGAAGTATTGTGCTATTTGTTTTATAGGTATTAAGGAATAAATCATTATATAACTCCAAAAAGTTAGATTTATTTTTCATAAAGTCATCTTTAAATAAATTATAAATCAACTTGTGTGTTGTTCCAATTAATATATGGTCAGTTGTTTTTACTATCTTCTCATATTCTTTAAAAATACGTTTTAATTCTTTTTGATTTAAGCTGTAATCATTTAGTTCATGTAAAATTAATTGGATGATTCTATATGCATAAAATGTCTCATTAAAAATATCCCATCCTACATTGGTAGTAACTTTCTTGTTTTTTTCAATTAAATTTGAAAGGAGAATTAGTTTGTTAATTAATATACTTTTGTTATTTTTTAACTTATAACTATTGTATAGTTCACTTAACGAAATATAAAGTAAATCTTCTGAATTAACTATAAGTTTTTTTTTATCAGTTTTTCCAATATTTTGACATATATTTTTTGTATTCACTAAATATTCGTTTAATATTGGTTCATATGTAGTATACTTAATTAAAGGTATATTAAATGTGGGGGTTTTTTTATCATATAGCAAATGAGTTTCATGTTGAAAAATAATTAATAATAAATGAAAGTAGTTTTTTTCTTGTTCTATAGAGTATGAATTAAATAATATATCCTTTGTAAATTGAAGATAATTTGTAATTTTTTTATCAAGGGTAGGTAAATTATTTCTAGTATTTACCAATGTATTGTCAAAATTATAATTTGAGTTTTTTATATAATCCATTAATGTTTTGTCACTAAAGTTAGTTATAAATTTATTATCTATAGTTTTATCGATGTACAATTGATTAGTGATGGAAGATAATTTATCAGTATCATTGCTATCAAATAAGATGTTTTCAAGCAATTTAAATTTTATAAGTTCGTCTTTACATTCATGAATTAATATTGAGAGGTCTTTCTTATTATATTTTTGAATATCAAAGTTTTTTACTTCTTGATTACACCAAGTTTGTTTATCGTCTAGTTTTGTTAAATAATAGATTACTGAACTAACAAGAAAACCTGAAAATAATGTTGATAAAATTATAGAAAATGGGATGTTTTTTCTTTGATTATTTGCAGTTTTAGTTATTTCCTTAGTATCTCCAATTATTAGTCTTACTTTCTTACTCATTAATTGTCCCTATATATTGATATTATGATTAATTATACAAGAAAAGAATGACAACTATACGAAAAAAAATATTTAAGGAATATATTAATTATTTTTCAAACTTATCTTTCAACTCTTTAGCTTTTTCAGAACTCTCAACAACTAAATCAACAATCTCATCATAAGCTAAACCTTTCATAACTGTTTTATACAAATTAGGCTTGTCTTTTTCCCAGTTATATAAAGTTTTGGTGTCAACTCCTAAATAACCTGCAATATCTCTTTTAGTCATAAAGTTGCCTTTTTTACCAATAACTTTACTTCTAAACATTTGAGAAAACAACAAAGGAATAATTCTATAAAAATATCATTAATTAAGGAAATATTCTATTTTATTGATATATAATCAGGAATATTTACATGAAAACTTAAAAAACTAAGGAATAAATACTATTTTTTAAGTTGTTTTGTAATAACTCTAGAATATAAAAAAGGGAGTTTTTATGGTGAAAATTATTAAGTTTAGTATAGATAAGCCCGAAAGTTATTCAGGTAGTGCTTGTTCTCAATGTTCTTGTAAACAGTTTGTTGTATCTAATGACCCACAATTTTGTGACAACTGCGGACATTCTCGGTCTTCTTATTACGGTTTATAAGGAGTTATTATGAGTATTGAAAGTCAACAAAGTGATTATATGCGTCAACATCACAAATGGAATGATAAGGCAAAAGAGCTTGAAGAAAAAATTCGTGAAGCGAATAGTCAAGGTAGAGATGGAGAAGCAATATGGGGTAAGCAATTAGCTGAAGCTTATAGACAATCTAATCTATGCTATGAATTAGCTACAGATAGAGGTTTTTAAGATGAATAAGCTAATAGTCTTATTAATTTATGTAACTTTTTTATTTGCGGGCACATCAAATGCAGACAACAACCAAACAAAAGAATTATCAGAAGAAGATAAAAAATGGCTTGAAGAGTACATGAAATTAGAAACAGAACTAGAAAAGAGTAAAAAACTAGGTAAAACACTTGATGAATTAACAAACATGGTTGAACTTAAGAAGTAGATGGAGATATTTTGCATAAAAAAGATAAGTATGATAAACTTTATCTAACTCCTAAAAATTTATCAATTTAAATACATAAAAATGTCTGAAATACCTTGATGAAATTTTGAATCAAATGAAAATATTCCAAAGCTTAAACAGGCTACCCCTGAAGAGGTTAGCAAGGTAAAAGATGAAGTTGAATATTCAAATAAACTTATCAAAGTAAACAACGTGTTAAATGTGCTTGATTTTCCTGATAACATAGAGGAAAAGTTTAGAGGTGTACTTAAAAAACAAGATGATAAAGTTTTAATTGAATTAGCTTCAAAACAAAAAACTGAAATATTATCTTTTATTAAAAATCAAACATTAAGTGAAACAAGAATTGAAAATGAAAAAAACGACTCAAAAATCTCAAAACTAGAATTAATCTTCACACCTGAACTTTTAAATGAACACCCTACAATCAAAGAACAATTTGATAAACTAGAGAATATAACAGATAAGGAAGCGGTTTTTAGAGAAATCATAAACATCTTAAAAAATGAACCTTGAACATTAAAATCTATCGTAGATTCTCTTTGATGAGCAAATCCAAATAATCCTAAATATCTTGAATTCAAAAACACTTTAATAGATTTAGACCCAAGTTTCAAAGATATTTTTCTACCTTTAGAAAAAATTCATAACAAAACGGCTTTTGATACAAATGAGATTATAAATGATATTGAAAAATCTAATGGATGAATAATAGACATAGACCTGAAATCACAAACTTCAAAAATGAGTCTTCTAGATAGTGAGTATGCTTTTGAAGAAAAACTTGATATGAAAGCATTAAGTGATATAAATACTGAATGTGCAAGAGAAGTTGATGAGTTCAAGAATGCTAACGACATTCTTGATGGAGCGTACGCTCCGTTTGGTGGCTTATTAAATAAAATAGGTCAAAATTGGGATGAAACAAACGTATCTGAAAGTGTTTCAAAAGCTTTATCAGGTTTTGATATGAGTTCTATCAGTGAACTAGAATGAGTTTACGAAGATTTTAATATTGACTCAAATATTCAAATATCACAAGCTGATATAAACTCTTTAAGAGATGTAAGCAGTAAAGATGAGCTTAGAATTAAAGTTGAAAATATAAAAGATAAGTTTCAAAAATTAAAACTTGAAATGAACAAGATAGAAGAGGGCGTTATACAAAAGTATAACGCTGAATTTAAAGAGCTTCTGCAAATGGAAGCAGAGAAAAAAGAAAGAAAACTAGAGATGTTGAAGTTTTTCAACTCTATAGGTTTTGATATTCTTCCAAAGGCTAAAACAGATAACTTAATTGATTTTATAAATACTAGAGCTTGAAAGTTTTGATTAGATTCTAAAATTGATTTGGAAAATTGAAATATAGGGTTTAACAAAGACTTTTGAAATAAAGAGATAAGTACAATGGAGAAAAAGCATTTTATAGAGTTATTTAATAAAATGCTTTGAAGTAATGTTGTTGATGAAAATATTGCTTATGGAACAACTTCTTTAAGTATTGAAGCTATTAGTAGAATTCAAAAGTTGGGGAATAAGAATGTTGGATTTTTTCAGGGAAATGTGGAAAATAACAATAATATTTAACTTACATTATTACAAAAATATTTTTTTGTATAATAGCATGGGTATTATACTTGCATAAATTATTTATAAAAATATAATGTAATTAATATATATTTATAAGGATTATTATGAATAAAAAAATGTATTTTGTATTGTTAAGTATATTGGTAATTTTTCTTTTAGTTTCTTGTGGAAGTAATGAAGAAAATTCATCAAGTATCTCACAAAATAAAATAGACAAAGGACAATTAACAACATATGTTTCAGAAGCTATAGATGATACAAATATATCAAAAAGTTTGTTTGAAATTAAAGCAATTACAAGTACTGATACGAAAGATTTAACTGATTTAAAAATTTGTAGTAAAACAAATTGTTGGATTGTATCTGATAATACCAATTTATCTAGAAGCCTAAAGGCAAGTACTAGAAGTTTAAGTGAACAAACACAAGTGGTTGATACAGTTGTGAATATTGGTAGTTTTGATGTTAGTGATATAAATGAAACCATTGAATCAATTCAATATAAATATGATGGTAAAGAAGGAGTTTTAGATTTAGAAAATAAAATAAACTTTGCTATTGCTCAGGATAAAGAATTGTACTTACAATTAGATGATACTGTTAAAGTACCATTTTCATCTTTATCAATTGAAGATGGTAAAAATGGTTTATTTATTCCAAATATAGATTTCAAGAAAGAGTTTATTAATGGTGTAATTATCGAAGTTCCTAAAGGTTCAAGTAATGAAATGGCAAATATCTATATTAATAGGATAGGTGAAATTGTTGATGAAAACCTTGTAACAAATGCTTACTCAATTATGTTTTATAAAGTCTCCACAGAGACTATAGACTTTGATAATGTTATTAACGAATTTCAAAAAGTATTTAATAAGGAAATATTAGTTTATATACCTGTTGATCTAATAAACGATGATTTAAACTATATTAATGAAAATTACACTTTATCTATTAACAACTTAGATATTAATTTTAATATTTTAAATATAAATTCACAAAATTATATATTATTTAAAACCAATAATACTTCTATAAAAGCCATTCTATATAGTAATGATATGGAACTATAAATGAAAATACGTATTATTTTATTTATCACTTTAATTTTTCCACAAGTTGTAATTTCTACTACAGAAAATTGTTTACAAATATTGCGTAGTAATAGCTCAAAAATAATAAATTCACTAGATAATAAAGGTAATATCTTTATTAAATCATGTTCAGAAGATTATCCATATTTATTTATTACAATTACAAATCTAGATAATTCAAAGAATAAAATTTCTGTTACACATGCACCAAAAGAAACGGAAGGTTATCCATTAAAAACAATTATTGAACACGCAAAAAGAGAATCAGCGGTAATTGCAATTAATGGTTCTAAATGGTCAGGAGATTCAGGTGGTATATTTTTTAAATCTCAATATGCTGATAATCCAACTGGCACAGTCTATAGTAAAGGAAATTTAATATATGAAAGACCTGATAAGACAGAAACTGCAATTGGCTTTTCAAAAAGGGATGTAACTGGAACAAGTGCTAAATTCTTTGATATATTCAATGGAGAGACTATCATTGATGAATACAAAGAAAACCTAGATAGTACAGGAACAACTATAATTGATAATGGTTCTGTTAGAGATGTGCGGGAAATGAAATTTAGGACAAGCTCAATGGGAATTGGTGAATATGATTCTAAAAAAATTCTTGTACTATTATCTTCTGTTTTAAATCAAAATAGTTTAGAAAATATGGCAAAATTAGGTGACCATGCTGATATTTTCTTGGATTTAAATATTACTGATGCAATTCGTTTGGATGGAAATTCTGCTACTTCAATGTATGTCAAAGGAGTACATATAAATCCGCCTAAAGACATCAGTACTATAATAAAAGTTGGAGCTGCTCGGAAGATTATGCATGCTTTAACTATAACAAAAGTTCCTGTAATAACAAGTGAGACTGCACCAGTTTTTAATGCTGTTAAAATAGATAGCTACATTAATTTTTCTGACACTAATTACTTTTCAGGTATGATAGAGTCAGGAGTGGAACTTTCTAACATTTCATTAACAGTTTTAAACCCTAATGGAGAAAAGTACACAACTAAATATAACCTATTAACCTATAATACTGGCATTAAAGATATGTCAGTATTTTATTTTGGTACGTCTGATTATGATACATTAGGTCAATATAAAATAACAATTAGTGCTACTAATATATATAATGAAGAAGTAAGTCAAGATTTTTATGTAGAAGTTATACCTAAAATAACTTCTATTAATGTATTACCAACTAACCCAATAAAAGATACTCCATTTGAAGTTATTATAAGTGGTAAAAAATTCACTGATGATATTTCTATGAAAATTGGAACTGATAACACTAGTTGTGAAAAAAATTATATAAACGAAAACGAATTAAGCTTTACTTGTGTTGCTTCAATATTAGGTGTGAATATAAATAAATTATATTATAAAGGAACAGATTACCTAATAAATGAAACTTATATTAGTATCTCTGATATGGAAGAAACACCAACTCAAATATGTACTTCAAACGAGACATTCACAACAAGTTGTACTATTACAAATGGAGTAGGTGAAAAGATTAAAACTTGTAATGCAGATGGTTTAACATGGGGAGATTATGGAACTTGTGAAGTAATATCATGTAATTCAGGATATACACAATCTGATAGTATTTGTATTGCAAACGCTCCTGTTTTAAGTGGTGGAGTATATATACAGAGTATTACAGGTGGATTGAGACTTACATCACAAACAGCTACAGGTGAAGTAGATTCATACAAATTTTATCGTTCAACAAGTAGTGGAAGCTTAGGAAATTTAATC
>Ga0193954_1000877_pt1 | contig 16499 bp, 12 predicted proteins | sample BB_5_MG_FD_140340 | JGI IMG/M metagenome (GOLD analysis project Ga0193954, IMG submission 140340) | Microbial mat bacterial communities from the Broadkill River, Lewes, Delaware, United States - BB_5_MG | ecosystem: Environmental > Aquatic > Freshwater > River > Microbial mats | place: USA...
CAAGTTGATGTAACAGTGAATCCTTTACCAATTGTTAATGCCGGGGTCGATCAACAAATGTGCTTGGGGTCCGCAGTTACACTGACTGGTTCAGGTGCTAATACATATGTTTGGGATAATGGGGTGACAGATGGTGTACCCTTCGGACAGCCTGTTGGGGTGGTTACATATAATGTAACAGGAACGGATTTAAACGGTTGTCAAAACTCAGATGAGCTTGAAGTAACCGTATATGCATTGCCAGTTATCGATGCTGGGGTTGATCTAACAATTTGCGTTGGCGATCAAGTTACTTTAAATGGAGCTGGAGGCACAGTCTATTTATGGGATAATGGGGTAACAAATGGAGTGCCATTTAGCCCGGGCATTGGAACATTAACTTATAGTTTAATTGGAACTGATGCAAATGGTTGTTCTAATATGGATGATGTTGACGTAACTGTCAATTCATTGCCTGTTGTGTCTGCAGGTGGAGATCAGCAAGAATGTGAAAATTTCATGGTGGTATTAAATGGTACAGGGGCAAACTCGTATACATGGGATAACGGAATATCGGATGGAGTTTCTTTTTATGCGCCAATTGGAATAACAACTTATACTGTAGTTGGGACAGATTTAAATGGATGTTCTAACACCGATCAAGTGGATGTTGAAGTATATGCTTTACCTAACGTATTGGCGGGACCAGATGTCGTAGTCTGTGAAGAAATACCAGTAACTTTGAATGGTGCGGGTGCAACAAATTACTCTTGGTCTGGTGGAGTAGTGAATGGTGTAGCTTTTGTTCCAATAGCTGGAAGTCACGATTACATTGTTAATGGAACAGATGTAAACGGTTGTTCTTTATCCGATACGGTAAATGTTTTGGTAAATCCTAATCCTAGCGTTAACGCAGGAGCTGATCAATCTAACTGCGATGGTTCGATGGTTACGTTGAACGCTACAGGTACAGGAACAATTACTTGGGACAATGGAGTTGTTAATGGTGTGCCGTTTAATCAAGTTGTTGGTAGTGTAATTTATACTGCTCATAGTGTATATCCAACGGGGTGCTTTTCTGAGGATCAGACAATTGTGGTAGTTCATGATAATCCAATTGTTACCACTTCAAATGCAGAGATTTGCGCTGGGGAAGGTGTTACTTTATCGGGGCAAGGTGCAATGAGCTATAGTTGGACAGGTGGTATACTTGATGGTGTTGAATTCTTTCCGATGACATCCAGCGATTATTATGTTACTGGAACAGATGGACACGGTTGCACTGGAGGTGCTGTTGCTAAGGTAATCGTCCATGATTTGCCGATTGTTGATTTCGATATTTTGAATTTATCTCTGACAACTTCGGATCCAACAACAGGATTTGACAATTTAACGACAGGAGGTGATTCATACCTCTGGGATTTCGGTGATGGGTCAATGAATAGTGTGGAGTTTGAACCATATCATACATTTCCAATGGATGAAGCAGGTGAGTATGAAATTACATTGACTTCAACATCAATGTTTGGTTGTGAAGCTTTTTCTGTGAAATACGTACACGTGTTCCAAGATTATACAATCTACGTTCCGAATGCTTTTACTCCGGATGGAAATGGAGCGAATGAAATCTTTAAGCCTGTAATGACTGGTTTTGATCCGCAGGATTATACAATGTATATTTTTAATCGTTGGGGTGATTTGATTTTTGAAACTCACGACATGGAAGTTGGATGGGATGGCCGATTTGCGGGACAAGATTTTGCTGTGCAAGATGGAGTGTTTACATGGAAGATTGAGGCAGGATTAAAAGGGTCTGCTGATAGTAAGATGTTTGTGGGGCATGTTTCTATTTTAAAGTAAATCAAGTTATAATATAGTTAAATCAACATGGGTTCGAAGTCTATTTTTAGGCTTCGAATTTGTGTTTTTAGGTGGGTAGGATTTCAATAGTTAATTTTGAAATCAGGTATTTATACCTGGTCGATTAGGTATAAATACATACACGAAATTGCTTTAATTGAACTAGATTTGCTCTAGGCTTTAGCCACTGTTTCACTGACAGTTTTAAATATTGAACCTAGCTTAACCACTAATCACTTTATCATTCAGAATATGTCTGAAAGATGTTCTAGTACAATTCAGTTGAGACTCTATTTCAAAGATATGAGTCGTCCAACAACATTATTCAATGTAGAATTGTTATGTGATCAGTGTCATGCGAGGAAAAAGAAGGAGGGGGAGTTGATAAATTTACCTCTTTTAAATGAAGCGGATATTGCGTCGGCGTATCTGATTGCAGGAAATCGTTGTCAATGCGATAGTGATGATTGCCATTAAAATTGAATATAGATGCTTTTTTTTCATAGAAGTATGCCCCCCTTTGCACCACATGGCATGGTTTAGTTTTTAGCACGTAGTAGTAATGTGTTGCGAAGGGTGGGTTTTTTTATACCTTCCGCTTATTCCATTAGAATCAATTTAAAATGTATCTTAGTTAACTATTAATCTTAAAATCAACTACTATGTTAACAGGAGCAATTATTGGTGCAGTCGTCGGGATTGTTATGGTACTAATTCAAAATAACAAAAAGAAAAAGCAAGAACAATCGGATTTATTGGATGACAATGATTCAACAAAAAGTTGAGAATAAAGTTTTAAAACAGCGTTAGGGGTTCATCTAACTCTGGGTAATGAACCTCTTCGATTGCTTCTTCACTGTTATTATTCGATTTTTTTCCACGTAATTTTCGAACTGTATGTGCTTTTAGTTCCATTGATGTATTTGGTTTAATTAATTCAGATGCTTCATTTTCATTGCCTTCCAACCATTGTTTGGCATCTTTATCATCTAAAATTAGTAACATTCGAGATTCTTTCATTTTTGGATTGTTGTGAATCTTAGTGAGGAATTCATTTGCTTTAGTTGTGACAAAACTAAACGTGTTTTTAATCATTCCATTCTCAGGATTTGACCACCTGGAAGTTAATCCCCCAATGAACATTTTTGTATCATCTGATTTTTTAATGTAATAAGGGAATGTTTTCCCCTGTTTGTGGAAGTGTTCAAAATATCCGTCAACTGGCACAATGCATCGATGCATTTGTGCGGCTTCTTTAAATGAAGGTTTCTCGAAAATAGTTTCTCCTCGCGCATTTATTGTTTTGTTCCATAGCTCCTTAGCTTGCCTCTCATTTTTTATCCAACTCGGAATTAATCCCCACTGATACTTCTTTAAAGTAAGCTCTGAATTTTCCATCTTAAATGCGGCTAGATCAGGATGGTCAAAGCCGCTAGCGTGATATAGTTCAATATCGCCACCTTTTAGTTTTTCCCATTTCGATTTTAAAAAATCAATTTCCTCTGGAGATGCCTTAAGTCGAATGGCTTCTTTATAAATACGGAATGCAAGTTGGGTTGTATCGTAACACATGAACCTAAGTTATGAAATCTATTTGAATGCCTTATCTTTATCAAGTGAAAAGGAATCAATCGCTTTTAATAATTGGGAAGGTGTGGCCAGAGCCTAACTCTTCTGCCGCGGGTACTCGAATGATGCAGTTAATTGCATTTTACAAATCGCAAGGGTATAAGATCACTTTTGTTTCAACGGCTAAAACGAGTGAATTTCAAGTTGATTTAAACGCAATCAATATTGAAACCTCAACGATTGAATTGAATTCGGGTTCGTTCGATGAATATATTAAGGGATTGAACCCTAATGTTGTCATCTTTGATCGTTTTATGACGGAAGAGCAATTTGGTTGGAGAGTGATAGAAAACTGTCCCAAAGCAATACGTATATTGAATACGGAAGATCTTCATTTTTTAAGACGATCTAGGTATGAAAGCGTTAAAAAGGTTGGGGATTTGAGTGAGGTTGAACTCAAAACTGATGATGCCATCCGAGAAATTGCTTCTATTTATCGCTGCGATTTGACATTGTTGGTTTCGAAGGTTGAAATGGAATTATTGAAATCAGAGTTTCAAATTCCAGAATCAATTCTTTTTCATTTACCCGTTTTTCCGAATGACGTAATCAAAAATGCACCAACGTTTAATGAACGAGAAGGTTTTCTTTTTATAGGTAACTTTTATCATGAACCCAATTGGGATGCATTGCGATTTCTTAAACAAACCGTGTGGCCTTTGATTCGAAGAAAATTACCGAGTGCAGAACTAAATGTCTACGGGGCATATCCATCTCAAAAGGTATACGATTTTCATAACTCAAAGGAAGGTTTTTTGATTCATGGTAGAGCTGAAAATGCCATTGAGGTAACATTAGAAAATAGAGTGAGTCTAGCTCCATTGCGTTTTGGAGCAGGGATTAAAGGGAAATTATTGGAAGCAATGGTGGCGGGAACTCCCTCCATAACAACGTCTATCGGGGCAGAGGGAATGGCTAGTCCGGATGAATGGCCAGGAAGCGTTGTTGATGATCCAGATTTGTTTGCTGAAGCGGCATGTTCAGTCTATACGGATGAGGTTTTGTGGAATCAATCTCAATTAAAAGGGTATACTGTTTTGGAAAATCACTTCGAATCAGATGGTTTTTTTAAAAGATTTGAAATGAAATTAAGTGCAATGGAGAGTCGCTTAGATGAATTTCGAAGCGCCTATTTTATCCAACAACTTGTGAAGCATCAATCAATCATGAGTAATCGTTATCTTTCAAAATGGATAGAGCAAAAGAACAAAGCTTAATCGATCTTTTTTGGTGGGAATTGTATTCTTACAGTTGACTCTTTTCGTTTAAAATTACCGTCTAATTGTTCGGTTAGTAGAATCAATAACTCTTCTCCAAACCCCAATTTCGAATTTTGTTTCCAAGCTCCATTGTCTGAATACTCAAACAGGATTTGCTTATTGTCAGATTTTTTAAATTGGATGTTAATTTCACCTTGCTCTTGATCTTCAAATGCATGCTTCATCGAATTGGTGATTAATTCGTTGATTATTAAGCCTAAGGGTACCACGGATTTTAAATCCAATTCATCCAAATCAATAGAAAGTTGTATGTCAACGTTTTTATCTTCAAGATGCAGCAGTTTTATTTCATCAATCAATCCGGAAATATATTCTTCAAATTCTAAGCGAGATAATTCGCCTAATTCATATAGTTTTTTGTGAATCATTGAAATTGTCATGATTCGATTGATTGCCTGTAGAAAATGTTCCTTCGTTTCATCAGATTTAATTTCTGAACTTTGAATTCTCAATAAGCTAACAACAATTTGAAGGTTGTTCTTGACACGATGGTGTACTTCCTTTAAGAGTGTAACGTTCTCTTTATTTTGAATCTCTAATCTAGCATTAACAGTTTTTAGTTCTTCCTCAGCGTATCTTTGAAATCGGATGTTTTGATGGATGAAGTAAGCCATCACGAAAAAAGCAAATAGAATTTCTATTCCAGCGGCAAGCAATTCAATATTTGTTCTAGGGCGTAAAACTTCAAAGTGTTCATTGACTCCAAAAGCTACAAAGCAAATGAGTGAAATACTGTGTATAGCGATGAAAAAGATAGCCACCCGGTATGAAAGACCTATATATGCAAAGAGAATGGTGCAGACCATCCAGATTAGATCCGAATAATGAAGCGTATGCATTATTGTATTGATGGAAAGGATAATCATGACTGATGCGGAAACAGCGCAAAGCCAAAAAACGAATTTGGTTTTTTTCGTTTTATACATATAAACCAAGGAGGTCAATGAGCAAATCAGAGTGATCAGATAAATCCCAAAAGCCAGGATGTCAATTGTAACAAAGATTAGTGATAGTACAGAAAATACGATTATGGATAATATCGTTAATCGCCATGCCAATTTGAAAATACCCTTCTCGTAATAATTATTAGTAAATGATACGTCAGGGTTAAAAAAGCTCATGGAGTAAAAGTAATAATGTTTAACAAGATGATTTGAATTAATTGGTTTTGTTAAACGTTAACGCATATTTGATTTCCACCATTTCTTGTACCCTTTAACTTTTACAGTTTTCTTAAGTTGTTTTGGAGTTGGATAGTTGAATAGTTGTTTGCAAGGTGTGTTGTCGCTTCCATAATAATTGTATTCTATAATATTGAAGAAAGGTGAGGCGCTTTTTGAATTCGGATTAAAACCCCAGGTATAATTCATATAAAAAGTGGTGTGATAGTCATTGTTATCCATTGCTTTTAACGTTTGAATATCAGTTCCGTATGACATGTATGCTACATTTGCAATAACGCTCGCGGTTATTTTGACACTATACATTTCATTATTCCATTCGCACTGAACAATTTCTGTCCCTGTTACTTTAATGAATTCTATGCTTGTTGCATATTCTCCATCATGACTGCAACAGTCACAATAGTCAAAAATAAATGGATTCTTTTCTAGTTCAGAAACAACAGCTTCTGCTTCTTCGTAGGTTAAATTGTCCCAGGCATCTGCCAGCGATGCAAATGAGATGAAGAACAATAAAATTGAAAGGAAGAATTTCATAGTAATAGAGTTAAATATTTGACTGTTTAAATTTAGAGAATTGAAATGAAAAAAGGTGTCAATTACGACACCTTTTGTAATAAATGGGCATTACTTCCAGAATTGCCACCATCTTTTAATTAACATTTCTGATGAATCGGTAGACAAGGCGTTGTTGGTTTTATCCAATATGGCTTTGTCAACCCACCCATTTTTTTCAGATCGTACCCACTTTTTGTCAATTCCAAGTAATATTAAAACTACTTGTTGTTTCGCGGATGAACCGCTTTGCATCATTTCGTTTTGCATAACTTAAATATTAGTGAACTTTACTTGACAATCAAGTAATTACAAATAAGTTACGATATAAAATGTTGATTTACAACTAAATATGTATGTAGAAGGGCTGTCGATGAATATTTGTATTCAACGATTAGAGAACATCTAAAAGCGCGACATCAAAAATAAGTACAGAATTGGCTGGAATTCCACCGTTTGATTCATCTCCATAACCAAGAGCAGAAGGAACAAGTAAAATACCGTTTCCTCCTTCTTTAAAATAAGGTATACCTTCCGTCCAGCCAGCGATTACATTGGCCAAATTAAATGTAATTCCTGTAGAGTTACTTTCATCGAAAATAGTTCCATCTGTAAAGTATCCTTTGTAATCGACCGTTACATCTGAAGTTGAATTACAGCTTGAACCTGTTCCAGGGTCAGTGATTACTACGTACAATCCAGAGCCAGTTGCAATGGCATTTAAGTTATGATCGGCGATGTATTTTGAAATGATTTCTTCATCTTCTTCAGCTTGTTTTTCAGCTTTCTTACAAGATGATATTAGTAATCCGATAAATAGAAAGAAGAGTAAATTTTTCATAATTCAAAAATCAATAAAAAGTTTATAAAAAGCAAAAACCCTAAGGACATTTGATACTCCTTAGGGTTTTCTAGTCTCACAGCCATATGAGCTTTCGTTTTGTTCTTGCGAACTGGCGGTCTGGACGGGACTCGAACCCGCGACCCTCGCCGTGACAGGGCGATATTCTAACCAACTGAACTACCAGACCAATTTTCCGAGTCTTTCAACTGCTGACATCAGTCAACTTTGGAAATTGTTGTACACTTTTCGTTTAAAGCGTGGGCAAATGTAATATATTTTTTTTGAATGTGCTACAGTCGAATAAAATAAAATCAACTTTTTTTATAGATTTTAGTTATAGAGCTCTACACTAGAATTGTATACCAATGAATAAAACATCATCCGTCTGTTCTTGTTCTGCCTTCCATTCGAAAAAAGCTGTGGATACTGTATTGAAATATTCATTTTTATTTCTGGTTTGAAGCCTCTCAATTATTTCTCTTGTACCTTTAATATTTAACTTTTTATTTCGTGGACCACCAAATTGATCTGTAAATCCATCTGTAAATAAAAATAGAGAATCACCTTTTGCCATCAATAGTTTATGTAAAGTAAATGGAGTACTGTCAGGGTCAGTATCACCAATAGATCTTCGGTCACCTTTCATCGTTATAATTTCACCATTCTGTACTGTTATGATGGATCTTCTTGCGGAAGAATAGAGTACTTCGTTATTTTCTAAACAAATTTCACATAAAGTCAGGTCCATACCATCTCGAGTAATTTCCTCTAGTGGCTTCAATGAATCTGTTGTGTTTTGTTGTAATAGTGTTTTTACCTCTTTGTCAAGGAGTTCTAGGACTTCATCCGGCGTTTTCCAAGTACCGTTAAATGAATTGTAAATGTTTCTCAGTGAAACAGATCCAATCATACTCATAAATGCTCCAGGAACGCCATGTCCAGTGCAATCAACTGAGGCTACGATAATTTTATTGCCGTGTTTTTCAATAAAATAGAAATCACCACTGACAATGTTTCGAGGCTCGAAGAAAATAAATGATTCAGGTAAATGATCTGTTAGAATTTGAATATCTGGTAATATTGAGCTTTGTATGCGCTTGGCATAATTTATACTGTCGGTAATGTCTTTGTTTATGACTTCGATTTTTTCGGCTTTTTCAACAACTTCTTTTGTTTTCTCTTGCAGTTTATTCTGAAGAATAAGTTCGTTTTTTTTGTATCGTCGGGTTTTTAAGTCGAATAAATAATAGATTGATGCACCAATTATTCCAATTATTAGGAGAATGAACCAGGCTTTTTTCCAAAATGGTTTGTCTATCACGATACTAATAAATGCGGGCTTTTCGGAAATTACTCCTTCTTTTGTAAATGCATAAACCTTAAATTTATACTCACCATCAGAGAGGTTTCCATAGAGTGCGAAGTTTTCGGATGTAATTTTCGACATGGCCTTGTCATGACCTTCAAGAACAAATTTATAATTGATGCTATCGGGGTTTTTAAAACTAATCCCAATGAATTCAAATTGGATGCGGTAATTGCCGTAAGGAAGTTCAATCGCGTTATTTGTTGAAAACAATTTTTCATCTATGAGCAATGAGGTAAGGTTAATTACTGGTGCAATTATATTTTTATTTTCATCGTCTGCGTTATAATTTATAAGAGTATATTCACCTCCTATCCACAATGAATATTGGTTGTCTAAAAACATAGCTCGAGGGAGCATCTGTCCATTAATACCTTTCAAGTGGTTGTAAACGGTTATTTGGTTATCGGTGACATTCAACTTGCTTAAACCGCCTTGATGGCCTACCCAAATGTTTCCATTCTTATCATGATGAATCGAGTAGGTGTAGTTTGAGTAAAGTCCATCCTGTTCCGTGTAATGGCGAAATTTGATGCCATCATAACGGAATATTCCACTCTCTGAAGTTGCAATCCAAATGTTATCGTCAAAGTCTTCCGAGATCGAAACAATTTCAAGTTCTCCCGTATTTTTAACTTCGAGTTTAGAAATTTTTTCATTGTGTATTTTGAATAAATTTCGGCTAAAAGTTCCCACAAAAACTGCCCCGTTCTTTGAAATTTCAATGGAAATAATTGCATTGTGACTTAAGCCAGAACTCATATCAAAAAGAGTCACTTCTTTTGAGGTTGTATTGTATCTGTAAAGACCTCCATGCGTCGCGATCCAGATTAAATTACCTCTTCCAGATATTTGATTTACCTGTTGAGAAAGGGTTCCAGAATCAATTTTTCTATGAATAAATGTTTTAAGTGTTTTATCATATTCGAAAACACCATTTTTTAATGTTCCAATCCAAACGGAGTTATCTTTTTCGTAAAGAGAGGTTACGCGGTCATTGACGAACCCATTATGTTCAGTATAAAAGGTGTACGAATTAATCGAATCAGCTTTCATTACCATCAGTCCATTGTTAAGCCCGAGATATCTTTTGTTGTTTGTTGTTAAGATGGCATAGGTTGAAAGGTCAGGTAAATCAATTGGAAGCGTGTGAAAAACGAAGAATTCATTTTGTAAACTGGATAATCCTTCACCAAAAGATCCAACCCATAAATTGCCTTCACGATCATTGTATATGCTTCGAACAAAATTACTAGATAACCCTGTTTGCGTATTGTACGATGTCACTCTGCCTTTAGCTGAATATTTATCTGTGTTTTTGATTTTCAATACTCCAGATCCATTAGTACCTAGCCATACGTTGAAGTTATCATCTTCAAATATTGAATTAATGGTAACGTTTTTAACCTTATTAATTTTCCATACTTTGGTTTTGAGTTGATTTCCAACAAGTTTTACCTCAGAAATTCCTTCGTCTTGAATGGCGACAATGTGTACCCCTTTCATCTTACCTTTTGCGATGGTGGTAATCCACTTATCCTTAAATAGTACAGACTTTTTTACCCATTTATTGTTTTGTTTTGTTATTTGGACTAACCCTTCATCTGTACCTATAAGCATATTTTTATCATTCATTATTTCGAAGGCATAAAAACCACTAAAACCGAAATTTCCGATTGGTACAATTATATTGTCAACGATATGAAATAGTCCTTCGTTTTGAGATAAAAAGTAGATTTCTGAATCTAAACTTCGAATTCCTTTAATTGCGCTAATGCAATCTTTGCTTGGTTTAACTTTGGAGATCTTTTCATTTTTCATCACTGAAACTCCACCAGAATTATGACCTAACCACAATGTTTCATTTTGATCTATAAATGAAGTTGTAATAATATTTTCACTTAAACCATCTTGAACATTGAAGTTTTTAAATCTTTTACCATCGAAGCGGCATAAGCCGTCCCCAGTACTTACCCATAAATATCCTTTCGAATCTTGTTGAATTGAATAGATGAAGTTTTGAGAAATTCCGTCCTCAATGGTATACTGATTGAATTTGAAATTTTGGGACCAAACTCCTCCCGCTATTAAAATGAAAAGGATTAGAATTCTCATTAGTTCTTACGCACTTTTATTGAAGATTTTGGTTTAGGAGCACCTCCAATTGGAACAGTGTAAAACGGTAATGCTTCATCATATTGATTAGTGATGTAGATGGTAATGTTATTGTTTTTTGCCGGTTTACTTTTGTTTTTATGCATTTGAATATCAAAAGTAGATTCTTTTTCTTTCGAATAAACTTTATGTTCGCTTCTGGCCCAATTACCGTCACCAGATTTTGATAGGGGAATAGATAGGCGCGTATTGGTCACAATTTTAAATTCACCATCATAATCCCAATCGAAATTCCCTTGTTTAACTGAAACGACATGATTATTAATGTAAGGGTAGATGTGTGAAACCTCATTAGGTGAATCATGCAAGCGAAATGAATATTCGAACGTAAAAGCGTTGCTTCCTTGAACATCTTTGTTTGAGGTGTTTGATGTACTTAAGTAGTATCTATATAAATTACCATCATCTCCAGAGATGCCTTGAGCAATTATTTTGAAAATGTAGCCGCCGTATTCTGCAGAATATTCGCCTGATGTAGGGTTGAAAGGGCCGAAACTATACCATGCATTGTCGTATTGGGTAGTAAACATTTTTGTACTTAACATGTTTCCACTTTTGTAATTTCCAGTGGGGTTTGTGTTTCTAGCATCCTTATTTGTGATACAACCTTTCCCACCATAAACTGAGAACTTCGTTTTAGTGTTGAATGTTCCTTTTACTTCATCATATTTACCTCCTGTACCAGGGTCAAAAACACGAATAAACACTGGGTTCACTTGTGTCTTCGGTATTACAAAAAAGAATACCTGTGAAAAGTCATCGTCTCCCCAAGTAGTACTCGACTCTGAACCAAAAGTGACTAGGAAAGGAATGTTTTCTTCAAAACTGGGAATGCTTTGTCCAAAAGTTGATGTAATTGAAATGGTCATTATACCGGATAACAATGCCATTTTTATATGTTTGAATATGCTCATACTAGTTTGTGATTATTTTGAATTCCACCCTTCTATTCATTAGACGACCTTCTTCAGTTGAATTTGGGGCCACTGGAAAGTTTTCTCCATACCCTTTTTTTATAAGAGCGTCGTGAGGAATGCCATTCTCTATCAGGTAGTTGTAGACTGATGTTGCACGTTTTTGTGATAAAATTAAATTATCTTGATTATTCCCTATAGAGTCAGTGTACGCACCTATTTCTAACATAAAATCTGGGTGTTGTTGCATAATCATTATTACTTCTTTCAATGCACTGAATCCTTCAGGAAGAATGTCCCACTTGTTATTTTCGAAGACCAGGTTTCTAAGGGTAAATTTTTGATCAAGCAAGATTCGATCTGGAGACGATTCTGGATACGAAATAATTTGGGGTGATTCAAAACCATCAATAAGAAGTTCCCTCCAGGCTGGATGAGCGTTTTCTATTTCTGACCATTCTCCAACATGATACACAAATGTGCTGTCTTGTGTGTTATATGTCTTGTTGATTTGAAAAACATCCGTGTAATTTAAGTATAGAGTGTCATCCAGTTTGTTCAATTCTTTTGAAGATGAAATCTCAATAGAATAGAAGGTGTTTAACGTATCATTTTCTTTGTGAACCGTTTTACTCTCGAGTATTTCAAAATTTGATGTCAAATTACTAAGTTCTTTTTTGGGCAGTTGTTTATTTTCAACGATGAATAATTCCTTACTAACGATTTTCTTGGTAGTACAAAAATGGACCGTGTCGTATTCGTTTACACCAATCATGCCGAGTTGAACCTCAAAAGTCCCAGGCGCTGAAAAAGCATATTGATTGGTTTTACCAATAAATGAATTTCCGTTCGAAATTGTCCAATATTCCTGGATTATATTAATCCCTGGAAGGTAAGTGTTTTCTGAAGAAAGTTGAAATGTTTCGTTGACCTGAACAGTATCAGGTATAGAAATGTACGGTTGTTCAGTGTAATCAATATTTAAAATATAATAGTCTTGCTCAGCATAAACAATATTAAGAATAGTATCAATTATATCAATAGAAATTTCATATTCACCAGCGCCAGGAAAGCAATAATCTATTTCCACGCCTCGCTTAACTACATCATTAATTTTCCAGCGATAAACGAGCGGTCCAGTGTTGTCTAATTCGTATGCGTTTTCATCATATAAAGTGTAGCAAAAATTATCTTGAACCAATGTGTCACATTCATTAAATTCAGGAAATTCATATTGAAAAGAATAAATTTTATCTTCTAAGTTTCTGTTCGAACTGAAGTAGCCAGAGAGAAGTGAATTGGAGGTGATTAATCCAAAATCATCATTTGGACTATTTAATGGTTCAGGCAAACAGTCAACTTTGCATATGGAGTGTAAACATGTTTTATAAATGTCTAAACCTCCAACAGCTCCTCGAGGAGAGGCGAAATAAAGTTCATTGTCACAAATACTAGGAAAGACTTCATCTAATTCGCTATTTATTTCTTGCCCCAAGTTAATAGATTCAGTCCAGGTTCCATTTATTTTTTCGCTTTTCCATAAATCAAACCCGCCAAATCCACCGGGCTTATTACTTGAGTATATCAGAATGTTTCCTTCCTTATTTAATGTTGGATGCGTGTTATTAACTTCAGTATCTTCATTTACAATTTGAATGGGTTCTGTCCAAGCTCCATTAATAAAATGTGATTCATATAAACTTAAATGATTTCTATCTTTTAGAGAACCTTTTTTGACTAAGGCATCATTGGTGTTTCGAGAAAAAACAGCAGTTTTTTGATCATAAGTGAAAGTGATTGGACCATCATGAAAGTCTGAACTAAAAGTTTTGTCAAAGGGTTGGTTTTCTTTAAAGTCGATCGTGTCAGTGATATATAAATTTATCATTGTTTCACCGAATGAATCGAATACTTTTCGACTTGTTTTATTTTCTTGGTTACTGCAATAAACTATGTTTTGTCCAAAAAACACAGGACTGTATACACTTCCACGATTACTTGAAATAACTTCTTGATAGGAATACTCTTGAGCCTTCAATGTTAAATTGAAGGCCATTAATAATAGTATATGCCATAGTTTAACTACCATCCTAGATATCTCGGACTAGCCGAATTAGTTTTATATAAGAAGTTGTATTTCAGACTAATTTCATGAGATCCAAAGCTGTATTTAGTCAGCGTGCTAATAGGGAGGCCAAAGGAATACATTAGGCTAAATTGACGATTTGCTTTTGCTTCGAAGAATAGAATTATGGCTTCTTCCGTTCGATATGAAACGCCCACATCTAAGTAGTCGATTAGTTTTAATTTTAAATTAATATCTGCTTGCAATCTATTGTTCGGTTTATATTTCATTAAGACCGATGGCTTTAAGACTATAGAGTTTCGTAATTCAAACTCATATCCTCCGCCCAGTAAAATATTGTAATTATTGAATTCATTAATTGTTCTATATTTTCCGCCATCAAAATCGTGCGATAAAAACATGGGGATAGATAAACTGATAAAATATTTAGTCGAATAATAATGTGCTCCAAGACTAAAGTTGGGTAAAACACCAAGCGGACTATCTACGGCAAAACTTGGGTCGGTTTGACTTTCAAGATTAAGCTTCTCATTTAATGAACGAAGCATATTTACACCCCCAGAAATTCCAAGGGAAAGTTTTGAAGACTGATTGATTTTGAATTTATAAGCGTAGAGGCCGTAAACACCAACATTTCGATCAACTCCAATTTGATCTGCAAAGAGTTGAATTCCGAATGAAGAATTTTTATCCTTTATTGGTGCATGAATACTTAGTGTTTCTGTTTTTGGTGCACCAGGAAAACCCGACCATTGATATCTAAAGGAACCCGCTACAGATAATGTTTGCTCACTTCCTGTCAATGCTGGGTTTAATGCGATTCCATTAAATAAGTAATGACTTTGCAACGGAGAATACTGCCCATAACCATAGGAGTATATTAAAGTAAATATGGCTAATAGAATTCTCATCGCTTTAAAACTAAATAGCCCTTATAGTTTAACTCGTTATTAATTGTGATGATATAAAAGTAGGTGTCATCATCTAGAGGTTGCCCCTTCATATTTGTTCCTTGCCAATCGTTTTCATATTGATTGTTTTCATAAACTAATTGCCCCCACCGGTTAAAAAATTGAACTTCACAATCGACATTGTCTATAGTTTTAATTCTAAAGAAATCATTTTCATTATCTCCATTAGGACTAATTCCACTAGGGATCCAAAGGTCTTCTATTGTAATAAGAACTGAATCTCTACTAACAGGACAAACACCGTTTTGTACAGACCAAATCAATGTATTTTCGCCTATTTTGAGGTTTGATCCTATAGCGTTGTAATTTGTTTGATTATCAAATAAAATAGATTGATCAAGTGCGCTCCAATTACCAGATCCAATGGAGGGGGAAGTAGCTTCTAATTCTGTTTCAAATTCAAAAAACAATGTTTTGTCAGGTCCTGCATCGGCATAGGTTGTTTCATCAAAAGCTACATAAATGCTGTCTCGGTCGCTGCAAACTCCACTTTGATCTAGCGAATACGTAAATAGATGAGTTCCATAATTGGGTACGGTGACGTTTACGTCAGTTGCAGATGCGTCAGGTGAGAAAATGGCTCCTGAATTGTTCGACCATTGCCCAGTGCCAATACCATTTGAAATTACATTAATGTTCGTGGTTAATCCACAAATTATAAGGTCTGGACCAATTGAAACTTCAGGACTTTCTAAAATTTCGATAGATTGAGTTAAAGTCTCTTGACAGGATCCGGTTCCTACAGTATAGGTTATGTCGATTATTCCGACCCCAGCATTTGAAGGTGAAAATAGGTTGGCATTTACACCGAAGCCACTAAAAATACCTCCCGTACTTCCCGTGATTAGTGAATTTAAGTCGATGTCTGGTTCATTTGAACATAGTGTTCCTGGATGTGTCCAATTTGAATCAACATCTTCGTGAATTGTAATATTGAATGTTGCAGTGTTTGGGCAATTCGGTCCAGGTGTTGTATAGGAAATCGTATATGGTCCACCGAAAGTTGAAGATGATAAGTTTAACTCACCTGAAGTATTGTCCTCAAAAAATAGTTCAGTAGGACCCGTGAATACACCTCCAGGATTTGCAATAGTAAGTGGGAATTCATTAGTTCCTGCCTGACAGAATTCGGAGGATACATAGCTAAATGTAGGGTCATCTTCAATATGAATGGTAATTTGAAGTGAATCATCATTTGGACATAAACCGTTGGTTGTATATTTTATCCAGTAAGAACCCGGATTACTCAACCCAAGGTTTATTGTACCTGTTATCGCATCAATGGACAGGTTGCCCGATATTTCAGTAAACGTTCCACCAGGTGCACTAATTGAGTTCGGAGCAGGGTCTATATCACCTTGACAATACGATGTTGACGCATATCCAAAGGCAGGATTGTCTTCAATGTTTATTGTGATTTGAACCGAATCTTCATTTGGACATACACCATTTGTAGTGTATTTTACCCAATACGTCCCCGTTGAACTTAACCCTAAATCAATTTCTCCACTTAGTCCGTCAATGGCAAGGTTTCCAGAGGATTCAGAAAAAGTACCTCCCGGAGTTGTTATAGAGTTTGGAATTGGATCAGATTCACTCTGGCAATAGGTTGTTGTAACGTATCCGAATGTAGGGTCATCTTGTGGTAAAATATTAATA
>Ga0193954_1000879_pt1 | contig 16473 bp, 21 predicted proteins | sample BB_5_MG_FD_140340 | JGI IMG/M metagenome (GOLD analysis project Ga0193954, IMG submission 140340) | Microbial mat bacterial communities from the Broadkill River, Lewes, Delaware, United States - BB_5_MG | ecosystem: Environmental > Aquatic > Freshwater > River > Microbial mats | place: USA...
CATTTTGATAAGAATTTTTGCAGAAATCTCTTGAGGCGTATAGGTCTTACCAGCTACTTCAATAGCACATGCACCAGATCTATCTATTACATGGTAAGGGAGTCTCTCTTTTGCCTCATTGGCTTTCTCTTCATCACACATAAGACCCATAATTCTTTTGATAGAGTAGATAGTTTTTTCTGGGTTTGTTACTGCTTGTCTCTTTGCAGAGTCACCTACAAGAACTTCACCTTTATCTGTATATGCTACTACTGAAGGGGTTGTATTTTTACCCTCTTTGTTTGAAATAATAGTTGCCTCACCGCTTGTAAATACAGCCATTGCTGAGTTTGTTGTACCTAAATCAATTCCTAATACTTTTCCCATATCTGTTTCCTTATTTTATTAATTTTTTATTTTTTTGTACTTACCATAGATGGTCTTAGTACTCTATCTTTTATCATATAGCCTTTTTGCATCACTTGGACAATATGCCCACTCTCATGCTCATCGCTATCTACTTGCATAATCACTTGATGATGATTTGGGTCAAACTCTCCATCACACTCTATCTCTTTAATAGAGTTTTTCTCCAAAACCTTTTTGAGTTGCTCATAAGTAAGCGTTACTCCCTCTTTCATCTTCTCTATAACCTCAGATGACTCTTGCTCTTCTGCCTTAGCAATAGAGAGCAGTGCTTGGTCAAATGAATCCATAACAGCAAGAATATCTTTAGAAAAACTCTCATTGGCATAACTAATGGCTGCGGATTTATCTTTGTGCAAACGCTTTTTTGTATTTTCAAAATCTGCGTGAGAGCGTAAAAATTTATCTTTCCAATCCGCAGCTTCCTCTTGTGCTTCTTTAAGAGGGTCACTATTTTCAGGGAATTCTACATCTTCCAAAATCTCTTCTATAGGTTGTTCCTTAGACTCTTCATCTAGCTTTTCACCCATGCAAGGATCTCCTTTATTATCTATTTTTTGGCATCTATTTCTAATGCTTGGTCGTATTATACAACATTGAGTTAAGTTTGTCAAGTCATAGTTTAATTTTTTGACTAACTATAGTTTAGTCTCTCTAACTAAAGGTTAAAATAGTCTCTTTTTTATGTAGATTTTATTTTGGAACTGTATACTCCAAATATTATACAAAAGGAGTAAAAATGAATAAAAATTTTCGTATAGCCACTATGGCGTATCTTGTTTGGCTCACGACTATCTTAGGTGCAGGTCTATTTGCTGGTATTGCAGTAGCACCAGTAATTTTTCATACAGACCAATGGCTAGGGGCAGAGGTGCTTAGCCACTACCAAGAGGGTCTTATTATGACAGAGAACTTTTTGAAACTCTCTTATTTAGTTACAATTACTGTTATCGTTGTTTTTTTGTATGAGGGGTATAAGTATAAAAAATTTGAGAGAGACACAATCACCCAAGTAGCTACCTTTTTTGTCTTAGCTACTGGGTTGCTCTTCTCTCAATACTATGTCCCTGATATTATAAATATGCAATTAGCAGGAGAAGCTATGACCCAAAGTGATGCTTTTTTGAATACACATAGAGGTTCTGAGATAAATTACAAAATATTCTCTTTGGCTCTTTTGGTGCTGATTGTCCGTAATATGCAAAAGGCGTGTAAGTAGCAATGTCTTCACAAGTGATACACCCATTTAAGCCCATCCTCTTTAAGGATACAAAGATACTTATACTAGGCTCATTCCCTAGTATAAAATCTTTTGAAAACAACTTCTACTACGCCCATCCACACAACCAATTTTGGAAAATACTCTCTATGATTACAGGCTACCCAGCCCTTATCAAAGACCAAAAGATGTGGCTTCTCAAAGAGACGCATCTAGGGTTATGGGATATGATACAGAGTTGCCACAGAGAGAACTCTTTGGATATACAACTCTATGATGAAGAGGTGAATGATATTCCTACTCTTTTAGAGGAGTACCCCTCTATTGATACCATAGCCTTTACAGGTCGCAAAGCCCAAGAGCTATTTGAGAGTAATTTTGGCTATTTATCTATCAAAAGAGTCTACCTCCCCTCTCCATCAAGTGCCTATGCCAAGATGAATATCCAGACAAAAGCCCAATGCTATGCAGAGCATCTACTCCCATGAAGATAGGCACAGATATAGTCCAAATTAGCAGAATAGAGAACTCTTTGGCTAAGTTTGGTATCCGTTTTAAAGAGAGGCTTCTCAACCCTAACGAGAGAGACCAGAGCAGAAGCATAGAGTCTCTTGCAGGAGTTTGGGCAGCCAAAGAGGCGATTGCCAAGGCTCTAGGGTGTGGTATTGGCAAAGAGTTAGCATTTTGTGATATTATTATCTCCAAAGATGCCAAAGGAGCCCCCTATTTTGAACTCACCCCACAAGCCCAAAAAATACACCAAATAACCCAAAGCTCTCTCTCTATTAGCCATGATGGAGGGTTTGCCATAGCCGTTGTAGCTCTCACTACCCAAACCAAAGGAACTCTATGAAAAAATTTCTCTTCACTTTACTTATTATCCCCCTTTTACTTCTAGCAAATGATGATAGACCCCCTATAGAGCATAACTTTTTAGCCAAAAAAAATGTCCAAAAGTTTGTTAATAGTATGGTTAAAAAACACCACTTCCAAAGAAGCACTATCACCAAAATCCTCAAAGATGCAAAACTAGACCGTGATACGCTTGATAGATATACAGGCAGATACAAAGTAGGCACCACCAATGGCTCTTGGCAACGCTACAAGGCACATGTGCTTGATAAAAGCTCCCTAGCCAAAGCCAAAAAATTCAAAAAAGAGTACTACAAAACACTCAAAAGAGCCAGTAGAGAGTATAGTGTGCCGTTAGAGTATATTGTAGGATTTATCGCTGTAGAGAGTAAATTTAATGAGTTCGTAGGGGACTACCGTCTGCTTGATTCTCTGACTACACTAGCTTTTTATCCTAATCGTATGCAAAAGTTTTTCAAAAGTGAGTTAAAACACTTTTTTCTTATGTGTAGAGAAGAAGGATTTAACCCCTACAAGCTAGAAGGCTCTTTTGCAGGGGCTATGGGGAGTGTGCAACAGGTGCCTTCTGTATACCGTAAATTTGGAATGGACTATGACCGTGACGGCAAAAGAGACCCATGGAGCCTCAAAGATAGCATTGGTATTATTGCAAGATTTATGCACAAAAATGGCTGGAACCAAAGAGGTTTAGTAGCCGTACAAGCCACCTACAAAGGTAAAAGATTTACAAAACTCAAAGTAGGTCACAGAAAAAAATACTCCATCAAAACACTCAAAAAATATGGCATAAGAGCCAAATCTAATTTTAATGAATCCAAAGCCTCACTGCTAAGACTTCGAGACAAAAACCATGATGAATTATGGCTAGGAGCCAAAAACTTTAGAGTCCTTACAAGATATAACAACTCCACAAGCTACGGAATGGCAATTCATAAAATTGCCCAGTTTGTTAAATAAGTATTTTTTTTAAATTTTAGGGCAACCATGTAGGGGTGCCCCTACAAATATCTGTAGAGTTAAATAAGTGCCTTTTTTCTACAGAGGCTCTCTGTATAGAAGCTTCCAAATGGTATTAAAGATGCTACAAAGAATATAAATACTTCTTTAATACTAAAAGGTGCTTCTCTACTTGCTTCTATCAACTGGTAAATAAAAAGCATAAAAAGTATTCCATGGAGCATTCCAAATATCTTGGTTGCCAAAGGATACCCCATCATATATTTTAGTGGCATAGCTATAAAGAGCAGTATCAAAAATGAATACCCCTCTATTTTATTGATAAATCTAAACTTTGCTAATTCAGACATATTTTTTCCTATTTTTTGAGGAAGTATAGCATAAGATATTTATATTTTTCTGATAACTTTTTATTAATAATATTTCGTTACAAAAGCATGTAATTGATTTGCAAATTGATGGGTGTCTTTTTGTGAAAATGGTTTGGGACCTTTGGTCATCTCTCCGCTCTCTCTAATCTCTTCCATTAGATTACGCATAGCTAGGTACTGTTTGATATTCTCTTTGGTATACAAAGCACCTCTATGGTCGATGGCATGGGCTTGTTTGCTAATGATTCTATCTGCAAGAGGAATATCGGCTGTTATTACCAAGTCTCCCTCTTCTACCATCTCTACTATCTTATGGTCTGCCTCGTCGGCTCCCTGTTTTACTATAAGGTAGGTTACTAGCATTGAGCGTCCTATTGTTACCTTTTTGTTGGATATTACAATAGTTTGCATCTGTAACCGCTCTATGGTTCGTAGAATAATGGGTTTAAGCAGGTTTGGGAGTGCATCGGCATCTATATAAAGCTTCATATTATTTGACTATCTCTTTGACGCGTCCTACCTCACGGCTCATCAGTCTTACTTTGATGCCATGGGGATGCTGTGGGGACTTGGTCAGAATATCACGAACTACTCCATAGGTAATATATCCAGAAGATTGGTCTGCTTTGAGTACTATTCCTACATTGAGACCGCTTTGTATATTCTTTCGTAATCTATTTGGCATAAAAAATGTTCCTTTTATTTTGATTATATCATAATATAAGTTACGAAATTGTACAAAAATTATTACTAGGTTATTTATGAGATTACATAACACTCTCCAATCTATTGCGATTGGCTCTTTTGATGGGATTCATACCGCCCATAAAGTACTTATAGACCAAGCTGATGCTCTGGTTATTATAGAAAGAAATGGTGGATACCTTACCCCTGGATACAAACGCTCTCTTTATGCAAAGAAACCATGCTATTTTTACCATTTAGAGAAGCTAAAAGCTTTGAGTCCTCATCTATTTGTTGCCAAACTTCAAGAAGATTTTCCACAACTTCAAAAGATTATTATTGGGTATGATTTTCATTTTGGCAAAGATAAAAAAGGTAATAGTTGTCTACTCAAAGAGCTGTTTGATGGGGAGGTGGTGATTGTAGAGGAGGTGTGTGTAGATGTTATATCTGTACACTCACGAGTTATCAAAGCCTATCTCAAAGAGGGAAATATCCAAAGAGCAAATAGCCTTTTGGGACGAGCATACTCCATAGAGGGTACTGTTATTAGAGGGCAAGGTATTGGCAAAAAAGAGCTAGTAGCCACACTCAATATTGAAACAAAATGGTATCAACTCCCACTAGATGGAGTCTATGCAACGCGTACCAAAGTAGATAATAGATGGTTTTATAGCATAAGCTTTTTGGGGCATAGGCTCTCTACCGATGGCTCTTTTGCAATAGAGACACATATATTAGACCAACGCATAGAGCAGAACTCTCCTCTAGTTGAGATAGAGTTTATAGAGTTTATTCGTAGCAATAAAAAATTTGCCCAACTCAAAGAACTCAAACAACAAATCATAGAAGATACCCTAAAAGCAAAAAGTCTCCTAAAGGAGCTATCATAGGCACAACTATAGAGTTAGACCCATCCAAACTCCCCACACAATACCAAGCACTCACACCTACTCCTACTACTGATGGAGTAAGCCATAGTGTTTATTTTTTGGGAGAGCAGTATGTTATCAAGATTTTTAATGCAAACTCAACAGAAATTATTGATAATGAGATAAAACTTCTAAACCAAATTCAATCACTCAAAATAGCCAAGATAGTAGAGAGATTTTCTATAAATAAGCAAGAAGCCCTACTCTATCAACAGATAGATGGCAAAAGTCTTGTAGAGCCTACTCTTGATGAGATTAAGCAAATAGGAGATTTTCTTCAAACATTGCACTCTTTGACAAAAGCTAAGAGCAATACCAATAGAGCACTCTATACCAAAGAGCGACTCAAAACACTTATAGACCAAGCAGACTCTATAGCTCTTTTAACACATTTTAAAAATATCAGATGCAGACTCCAAAAAGATGGAATTATCCATGGAGACCTTTTTGTGGATAATGCCAAGTTTAGAGATGGAGAGTTATTGGCTGTATTTGATTTTTGTGATGCCTGTGTGGGAGATTTTTTGTTTGATGTAGCTGTGGTTGCTATTTCGTGGTGCTATGAAAAAGATATTCTCAATAATACTAAAGTAGTTGCACTCCTAAAGAGCTACAAAAGCCCATTGTCGCTAGAGGAGTTTAAGCCCTATATACACTATGCCCTCCTCTACTACACAACAAGCCGTTATATCCACAAAAGAGAGTACAAATCACTCCTCAAACGGCTAGATAGCCTATAGCTCTCCTCTAATCTGATAGGTTATATCTCCTGCTCCAAAAGCGGTAATAAGCCCCTCGTGAAACTCTTTGATACCATGCCCATCTTTTATAACCTTGACTATGCCATCCTCTTTGGTGATGCTATCGGCCATAGTTAAGTTATAACGGCTCAAAGCCCCTTTGAGGTCTATATCCATAGTAAGCTCTCCTGCTGACCATATAGGCAACACCACTAGCTCATCTACCCCCTCAAAGCACTCTATAAAGCCTGTGAGATTATCCATAGTACGGCTATATTTATGTGGTTGCCAAATAACCTGTAGTTTTGTAAAGTTACGCAGTTGGTTATAGGTTTTGAGTGCATCCATAGTGACTTTTATCTCTGTAGGGTGGTGACCATAATCATCAATCACTACAATATTCTCTTGATTTTCTATAATATCAAACCGTTTTTTAATCCCTTTATAAGAGAGAAGATTCTTTTTAATATCTTCTATCTTTTCACCCAACTCTACTCCTGCTATTATAGCTAACGCTGTATCAAGAGCAATATGAGTGCCTAGTCCAAAGACCTCAAAGACTCCATACTCCAAAAGTTCAAAGCGAGTATAGGGTTCGCCATCTATAAGGATATACTCTATATTTTTAATATCTCTGCTTGGGTAGACTCTAATAGCATCAAGCTCTAGGGTAGATAAAAATTCATCTTCTGCATTAATCACTCGTATCTCTGCTAGTGATAAAAAGTTACGATAGGCACTGTAAAATCGCTCCTCATCATACTCATAATACTCCATATGCTCTGGCTCGACATTGGTTACAATAGCCAAGTAGGGATTGGAGTTAAGAAAGCTCTCATCACTCTCATCTGCTTCAAAAACTACTCTGTTATTCTCTGCATGACGCACATTAGAGCCAAACTCTTTGGAGATAGCACCAATTAAAGCATTGGTATGGGGTAGCATAGAAGAGAGTATCGCAGAGGTGGTACTCTTGCCATGGGCTCCACCTACAGCATAGACCTCTTTATCTCCCAAAATAGAGACTAGTGCCTCTTTGCGAGAGAGTAACTCTATATCCAACTCTACAGCCCTTTGGTACTCTGGATTGTTTTTGCGTACAGCAGCAGAGTAGATAACTCTATCTACCCCATCTACAGCATCTTTATGGTGAGGAATAGTGATTTTGGCTCCAAAACTCATAGCTAAGTCATTGGTAATTTCTGTCTGCTTTATATCAGAACCACTAATAGTATGCCCCTCATTTGCAAGGAATTTTGCCAAGGCAGAGAGTCCTATCCCCCCAATACCAATAAAATGGATCTTCATAAGCTATTTGCTCTCTTCTAATACTTTCAACTCATCTTGAGCTTTCTGCACAAGCGTACTATTATCATCCAAAAACTTCTCTACATCTATCTTGAAAAACATCAAAAAGTATGCCAAGGGGTCTTGGGGGTCATATTTGTCTGTATCTGCTACTTTTTCTATAAATGTATCAAAATCTTTGCCCTGCATTACACAAACAGCATGCACCATCATAGCATCTTTTAAACGACTCTCATCCACCATATAATGCAAAACCTGAAAGAGCTCTTTTGCCCCTTTGGTATCGTTTTCACTATATCTCTCTATGGCATGTTCGTAAATGGCTCTTGCGGTAAAAAGCTCCTCTTGCTTACTCATATCAAAGCCTTTTTGTTGGCTTAGGTACTCTGCTAATGTATCAAATGACTCTTTGAGTATAAAAGTAAAAATATCATTAATCTTATCTTCATCTTCACTTACTAATAAAAGTGCATCCAAAAGCTGATAGCCTTTTTGAATACTTTTTTGTTCGTTCATCTCTTCTTCTAATAGTACTAAATTAGCCAAAAATTCTTTATTTGTTTTGAGAGCTTCTATATCAATCTCTTCTTGTTGCATTGTATGATTCCTATTTGTTAAATTATAAAACTATTTTAACATATTATGATGAAAGATAAGTTATATCTAGGTAGAATATAGTAGCTTACTTAAAAGGATTACTATGAGCCAAAGAGATGAAAAACTAGCACACTATAGAGATTTTGTAGCACAGCATAATATTACTCTTGATGATGCACTCCTTGTCAAGGTTACTATAGGTTTGGGACCATCTATCTATAACAAGAATGCTGAACTGATAGCATGTTCGCAAGTAGATGAATTAACCACTGTACGAGAAAACTTTTTAAAGAAAAAATTGGCTCTTACACTTAGTGATAAAGAGTTAGATAAGGCAATCAAAGAGGTGTGTCAAGAGATAGGCTCTTCTGTCAAAACTAAATTTAGAGCCGTATTTTATACACTTCTTGTCAAAAAATTTGATAAAGCAGATATTTACGCTTAGTTGATGTATATCAAGCTTTGAGTGCTATAATTTCTGCTATTTTAGATACATTCAGGAGAGACAGTACTCATGGCTACTACAGACCTTATAGAAAAAGTAAAAAATCACCAAAGACTCAATCAAGAAGAGGCACTTGCTCTTTATGAGCTTGACCTTTATACCTTAGGAGAACTCGCTAGTAGTATTAGAGAGAAGCTCTATGGCAAAAAAAGCTATTTTAATATCAATCGTCATATCAATCCTACAAATGTATGTAAAGATGTATGTAAATTTTGTGCCTACTCTGCTACAAGAAAAAATCCAAACCAATATACAATGAGCCATAAAGAGATTTTGGATATTGCTAAAGTCGCATTTGAAAAAGGGGCAAAAGAGGTACATATTGTCTCTGCTCACAATCCTGAAGCAGGGCTAGAGTGGTATATGGGTGCTTTTCGTAAAATACGAGAGGAGTATCCTACCCTTCATATCAAAGCTCTTACTGCTGCTGAAGTAGATTTTTTGGCTCGTGAATATAATCTAAATTATGATGAAATTCTAGACATGATGATTGAAAATGGTGTAGACTCTATGCCAGGAGGTGGTGCAGAGATATTTGATGAAAAAGTACGAGAGTTTATCTGCAAAGGCAAAGTGACCTCTGCTCAATGGCTTGATATTCATCGAAAATGGCACCAAAGAGGACGCATGAGTAATGCTACTATGCTCTTTGGACATATAGAGCAGAGAAAAGACCGTATAGACCATATTTTAAGACTGCGAGAGTTACAAGATGAGACAGGAGGTTTTAACGCTTTTATTCCTCTAGTCTATCAACGAGAAAATAACTATCTCAAAGTCACAAACTACCCAACAGGTCAAGAGATACTCAAAACTTATGCTATTAGCCGTATTTTACTTGATAATATTCCACATATCAAAGCCTATTGGGTTACAGCCTCTATAGGATTAGCACTTATAGCCCAAGAGTTTGGAGCCGATGACCTAGATGGTACTATTGACAAAGAATCAATCCAATCAGCAGCAGGAGCCAAGAGTAGCCATGGTATGAATCTCGTTGAATTTGTAAAAATAATTAAAAATAGTGGCTTTACACCTATAGAGAGAGATAGCCTCTATAATGAACTTCAGACTTATTGATTAAATTTTAATCATAAAAAGGTAAGAATCTATTTCTTAACTTGTTATTATTCTTCATATAAAATTATTTTTTAAAAGGATACAACATGAAGTTAAGATTTTTAACTCTTCTGGCAACACTCTTGCCAATAGCTGCTTTTGCCGAAGAAGCACCTAAACTAGATACAGGGGATACTGCATGGATGCTAGTAGCTACTGCTTTTGTAATGCTTATGACACCTGCAGGACTTGCACTCTTTTATGGTGGTATGACACGAAGTAAAAATGTACTTAATACTATGGGTATGAGTTTGATTGCTTTTGCAGTAGGGACACTCGTATGGGTTGTTGCTGGATACAGTATAGCATTTGGTGAAGGTGACTTTGTGGGTACAGGTAAAATATTACTTGCAGGTATTACAGACCAATCACTCACTGGTACTATTCCTGAGCTTCTTTTTGTAGCATTCCAAGGTACTTTTGCTGCTATTGCTGTGGCAATTGCTAGTGGATCTATGATTGAGAGAGTTAAATTTCCAACATTTATTATATTTGCTGCATTATGGATTTTAGTTGTATATGCACCTGTAACACACTGGGCATGGGGTGGTGGTGAAACACTAAACTTTGGCGAGATGGACTTTGCTGGTGGTACGGTTGTACATATTAATGCTGGTGTTGCTGGTTTTGTAGTAGCTATGATGCTTGGTCGTAGAAAAGATTATGGAAAAGCAGCTATTAAGCCTTTCTCTCCTGTATTTGCAGTACTTGGTGCAGCACTTCTATGGTTTGGTTGGTTTGGATTTAATGCAGGGTCAGAAGTTGCAGCTGATGGTGTAGCTGGTAATGCCTTTTTGATTACCAATGTCGCAGCCTCTTTAGGTGTTATTGGTTGGTTAACAGCTGAGTGGATTGTTTATAAGACTCCTACACTTGTTGGTGGTGCATCTGGTGCTGTTGCTGGGTTGGTTGCTATTACTCCTGCTTCTGGTTCTGCTGGTGTTGGTGGTGCAATTATTATCGGTTTAGTTGGTGGTATTATTGGATTTATTGGTGTAGCAAAACTCAAAAAACTTTTCAAAGTTGATGACTCTTTAGATGCATTTTGGGTACACGGTTTAGTAGGTATCTGGGGTAGTATTGCTACAGCTATATTCATTGCTCCATACTTAATGGCTGATGACTACTCTATGGGTACACAGCTAATAGCACAATTGAAAGCTATTGGACTTACTATAGCATATAGTGGCATAATGACAGCTGTCATTTTCTTTGTAGCTAGTATTGTTACTGGTGGTGGTAGAGTTGATGAAGAGACAGAACAAATTGGTCTTGATGAAAATGTACACGGCGAAAAAGCGGTAAATCTATAAGCTTTTGCTTATGTGGTGGGAGACTCCCACCCTACGATTACATATTATAAAAGGAAAAAATAATGAAAAAAATTGAAGCAATTATCAAGCCATTTAAACTAGAAGATGTTAAAGAGGCATTGGTAGAAGCAGGTATTGAGGGTATGACTGTATCAGAAGTCAAAGGTTACGGACGACAGCAAGGTCACTCCGAACTCTATAGAGGTGCTGAATATGTGGTAGAGTTTATTCCTAAAATCAAAATAGAGATGGTTGTAAGTACTGATGAATATGCAAATATAGCAGTCAAAGCAATATCTCAAGCAGCAAAAACTGGTAAAATTGGTGATGGTAAAATCTTTGTATCAACTATAGATAGTGTATTGCGTATCCGTACAGGCGAAAATGACGAAGAGGCTCTCTAAGTTATTTCTCTAAAGCTCCAAAGTCGAGATGCCCTTATCTCGACATACTATCCCCTTATTTTAGAGAGGATACTACTTTCCCAAACAGAACTCTCCAAACATCTTATCTAATATCTCTTCGCTATTATAAGGTTTTGAGATAGAAGAGATTGCTTTGAGTGCATCTTGAAGATAGTAAGAAAAAAACTCTAACTCTCCCCTACTCAAAGGCTCTCTTGCCTCTTTGATAGCCTCTTTGGCTTGGGTTACAGCCTCTATCTGTCGTGTAGAGATAAGCATAAGTTCATCCCCTTGACCTATACTATTCAAGAGATTTTCTAATGTTTGTGTCAGTTTTGTAAAATCTCTCTTTGCACTGACTCTAATAGGGTTGTACTCTGCTATAGCTTTGGTATCAAGCTTTTGGACTAAATCACTTTTATTTATGGCTACAATAGAGTGCTTATCTTTGATAGTCTCCAATAAAGAGAGTATCTTTTTGTCCTCTTCATCAACCATACAACTTCCATCAAAAAGAGTAATTACAATATCTGCATCTTCATAAGAGCGAAGAGAGCGTTCTATACCTATCTGCTCTATACTATTTTGAGCCTCTCGTATTCCTGCTGTATCGACCAAGCGGATAATATGCGAACCTATACGCACCTGCTCCTCAATAGTATCTCTTGTAGTTCCTGCTACATCACTTACAATAGCACGGTCATAGTTAAGCAGAGCATTCAAAAGAGAGCTTTTACCTACATTTGGCTTACCAATAATAGCTACATTAAATCCATCTATCAAACCTCTTCGACGATAACTCGCCTCTACAATTTGAGTTAATTGATTTTGGAGACTCTCCAACTGACTCATAAGGGACTCCATAATATCATCAGGAATATCCTCGTCAGCATAATCAATCATCACTTCAGAGTATGCCAAAGATTTTAGCAAAGTTTCACGCGTATGGTCTACAAACTCTTTGAGTTCGCCTTTCATTCCTCTTGCAAGTATCTTTGCTGCACTTACACTTTTGGCCTCTATAAGCTTGGCTGTTGCTTCTGCTTTGCTTAGGTCAATCTTACCATTGATAAATGCTCGTTTAGAGAACTCTCCTGCTGTGGCTAACCTTGCTCCTAATGCCAAAACTCTCTCTAGGACTAACTCTGCTACTATCATACCTCCATGGCATTGAAACTCAATAATATCTTCACCTGTAAAACTCTTAGGAGAGGCAAAATAGATAACAATAGCCTGATCTATAAGCGTATGAGAGGCATCATACAGAGAGGTTAAATGTGATTGTCTAGGAATAAGTGAAGATTGTGTGGAGATTTGGAGAGCAATCGAGTAAGCATCTGCACCACTTACTCGAATGATAGAGAGAGAAGAGACACCGTTTGCTGTGGCTATCGCAGCAATAGTATCAGTCATTTTTTCTACTATTAAACTCATTAATTAGTACAAATCTTCTCCCGTCTCGTGCTGTTTTTACTGCAACATATTTATTAGGGAACTCTTCTCTGAGTTGCTCTAGGGCAATCTGTACCAAAATACCATCAAGAGGGCGTGTTTTTCCTTTGCCATTGAGGTTTACATGCTCTATAACTGGTTCAATATAGCTTCGTATCATCTCTTGTTGAGAGGTAAGAAATTGTGCTATTTCTAGCTTAATATAGAGATTATACTTACTAAAGAGCCAATTAAATATCATATAAGAGAGAGCATTATAACGGTACCCCTCTTTGCCTATCAAGAGTGCGGCATCATCCCCATCAATAAAGATAAGAGCTGTATTATCTACCACATCAACCTCTACAGTATCAATAGCAAAACAGCTATGAGAGAGAAGTTCTGCGAGTTGAGTCTCTATTTTTTGAGCTAACTCTAAATTATTGTTTGCAGGTCTTGTCTCTACAGACTCTTGGCTCTCTTCTTCAGATTTATTTTCAAAAAAACTATCCAATACAGCAGAATCTTTTTGCGTTAATTTTTCATCAAGAGTGTTTTTGGTTTGAATAACTTCCGCTACTGCTTTTTTCTCTTTTATCTCCTTAGGAGCTTTTTTTATCATAAGAGGTGTTTTTTGTGGGGGAGATTTATCTTCTTTAACTGGTACTTTTTCTTCTTTGGGAACTACCTCTTTTTTGGTACAATCAGCAACAATAATTGCATTTTTTTTCATAAAACCTAGCACACCCTTAGATGGGTGTTGAATCACTTCGCACTGAAGTTCTGTAATGGAACACTCTAAATAGTGTGAAGCCTGTTCATACGCCTCTTCTAAAGTAGGAGCCTCTATTCGTTTCATCAAATATCCTTCTTCTTCTCTTTGGCAATCGCTGCAGCTGCAACAACTTTATGTTTCTCGTATGCTATATTAATATAGTACTGTTGAGCAATAGATAAAATATTATTTGTTAACCAGTAAAGAACCAATCCTGAAGGGAAAGTGACAAAGAATACAGTCATTATTACTGGAAAGAATTTAAATATCTTCTCTTGGAGTGGGTCAGTAATATTACTTGGTGTAATTTTTTGTTGGAAATACATAGATGCACCCATCAAGATAGGAAGTATAAAGTATGGATCCATTTGAGAGAGGTCAGTAATCCAAAGGATTCCATCAGCACCTTGCATCTCATCTGCATTTAACAAAACTCTATAGAGGGCAAAAAATACAGGTATCTGCAAAAGAAGTGGCAGACATCCACCCATAGGATTAGCCCCATGTTTTTTGTACATCTCCATCATCTTCATATTCATTTTTTGTGGGTCTTTACCGTACTTCTCTTTAATCTCTTTCATTTTAGGAGCTAAGTCTTTGAGCTTACTCATAGACATCATTCCTTTATAAGAGAGAGGAAATAGAATTAACTTAACCAAAAGTGTAAAGAGGATAATAGCCCAAGCCCAATTGCCTACAAAAGAGTAAATCCAAGCCATAACTGCAAAGAAAGGTTTTGCTAAAAAAGTAAACCATCCATACTCAATAACATCAATAAGTTCTGGATTAATTGCAGTCAATGTTTGGTGGTCTTTAGCTCCAATATATCCATGAAGTGAAAAATTTTCATCTCCATGAACAAAGATAAGAGGGTCATCTCCTTTATCTTTGGCTACAGTAATATTAAGACCCTTTTCAAAATCATAGAAAAATGAACTATAATAACGGTCAAATGCTGAAGCAAACAGAGCACTCTTAAAGTTCTCATCACCTACAGCGTCACCATCTTCTATAGTAGTAATAATTCTATCTGCCCCTTTAATTAAAGCACCCTTTGCAAGGATATAGTTAGAGACATCTGCCACAGGTCTATGACCCGTTGTCAAAAAATATGGCGTAGGTTTTGTAGTCTTAATATTTAAGTCATAGTGACCATCAGGATAAAAAGTAATCTCTTTTGTAATAGTTACATCTGAGAGCGTTTGAGTTAATAGTAATACACCTGAGTTATCCCCTACTTCTAATACTTCTAGTGATGAGCTATAAGCGGTTTTAAATGCTTCATCATTAAGCTTAGCATCTGAAAATCTAATCTCCAAAGGCTTCACTTGAGTTGTATCAAAAAGTTTAATATTATTTCCATCTTCATCAACATATTTTTGAGCAAGAAGTGTTGCTTGTGAGATACGACCCAACTCGTCAATAGTAAAGATATAATTTTTACTTTTTACCGTTGCCAAAACCTTTTCTGCATTTTGAACTGGTGCAGACTGTGGAGTGTTGGATGGTTGTGGTGCTAAAGAAGCGGAGTCTTTGACAATATTTGGTGCTTGGTTTGTGTTACTTATTTCTTGTTTTGCAGAGATATTAGAATCTTGTTGTAGTTTCTGAGTTTGGGCTCCCCCTAAAAAGTAGCTTGAACCTGCAAAAACCAAAAAGGAGAGGGCTAATGCGATAATAAGTCGTTTCTGAAGATCTAATTGTTCCAATTGTTTACCTTTTTATAATTATAAAATTATTCATATATATTAATGATAGTATTTATGTTTGTAAGAGAGAGGTGTTGTTATCGAGAGCATTGCATTTTTTAAGTGCATGTAGATATGATTTTTTGACTTCTAAAAAATCTACTTCTAAAAGTTTAGGCTTAGCAACGAAAACAAAGCTTCCCTTCTTGATGCGATCAATATTTTCAATAAAATGTGCTCGCAACAGGCGTTTTGCTCTGTTCCGATGAACTGCATTCCCTATTTTCTTACTTGCGACAAAGCCTACTTTCTCTTCCATATCAGTACGATAAAAGAGAACAAAATAGGGCGTATGCCAAGTTTGGCTAGAGCGATGATAGACTCTATTAAACTCTTTAGTTGTTTGTAACCGTGTAAAGTGCTTTATACAGCTAATCTTTTTCTTCCTTTGGCTCTTCTTGCAGAAATTACTTTTCTACCATTTTTTGTTTTCATTCTTGTTCTAAAGCCATGTGTTCTTTTTCTTGGTGTGTTGTGTGGTTGGTATGTTCTTTTCATATCCATCTCCTAATCAATTTATCCACCCATAAAGGGCAGTTTTTAGGACGCGATTTTATCCTAAAGTAGCTTAAGAGTATACTATTTATCTATTAAATAAAAAAAGAGTTCCTTGTATGCCTTTTTACGCAAAGTTTTTATAACTCTACCTCTCTTTTGGACTACAATCTTATTATTTAAAGAAATTGTGAAATAAGAACCATTAGTCTCTTCTCCAAAAGACTCTTTTATATCCATAGACTTTGCTTTTAATAGAGCCAATGCCATTAATATTTTGCTATACTTGCATACCTAGTTGGGCGATTATTTTGTGAAGTTATCATTGTGAGGTGGAAGGTGGGACAGGGTCAGCCTCTAATAAAGGATGTAACAATGACATACCACATGATAATTGTTATTCTTTTGCTGTTAATTTTAGCAACAAAAGCATACTAAAAGCAGTGGAGAGAATTGGCGTTCTCTCTATCTGTCCCAACTAGGATTATTATATCATAAAATCTTCTAAATTTCAAAATATATAAACCATTCATGCTTTTTGGAGGCGTTTCTTTATGCGTAATAATCGGTTATCCGTCGTAATGTGTATTTGTTTTA
>Ga0193954_1000882_pt1 | contig 16419 bp, 12 predicted proteins | sample BB_5_MG_FD_140340 | JGI IMG/M metagenome (GOLD analysis project Ga0193954, IMG submission 140340) | Microbial mat bacterial communities from the Broadkill River, Lewes, Delaware, United States - BB_5_MG | ecosystem: Environmental > Aquatic > Freshwater > River > Microbial mats | place: USA...
GGACGGCCCGCAGATTCACTCCAGGTGTGCGAACTCTTCGGGCTTCACTCTATCAGCATGGCCACGCGTCGAACATCTTGTTGTTGGCAACGCGCGGTGGCGCAGATCGTTGCCCAAAAAGCGACATGGCCTCAATTTCGCCGGTGAGCGGGCCTGAGGCTGCTACGATTTACTGCTGTTGAGCGGGGATGAGCCAGAGCCAGGCGATGGTGCGCCGCCCCGCGCCTTGGTGACCTTAAGGGTGCAGAGGGTGGTCCGGGACCCGTCTGCGAACCTCAAGCGTGGGGCGCGTTTGGGCCTGGGGTTGGGCGGAATCGCTGCGATCGCGGCCGGCCACCCCTTCTTGGCGTTGTGCTGTCTGCTCGGTTGGCTGGGGGTGCACGGGCCGCGGGTCGGTGCCTACCGCTACCCGATCGCTCCCCGGAAAAACCCGTCAAATCCCAAGGAGGCCTCGCTGCTGGCGATGCTGCCCGATCGGGTGCTGCGCCGGGTGGATGAGCACACCTACATCGTCGAGCCGCCCCCCGGTGGCGCGCCCCAACTTGAGATTTGGCACAGCGTGGGTGAGCTGTCGCGCGCCGCCGCGTGGTTTGACCTGGAGCTGGGCCCCGAGCCTCGGGTGGCCGGGCACGCCGACTTGGTGGGGCCCATCCTGGACCCATCTTTGATGCAGGCGGAGGCGGGCGAGCGCATCACGATGCGGGCCTCCTGGTTGTGTTGGAGCACCCAGCCCAAGGATCGCGCCCTGCATGAGTTGGTCGCCCAAGCCCATGAACTTGGGCGGCGGCTCGGGCGGGCCGAGGTGCGGACCGCCCGAGCCCAGGAGGCGCTAAAGACGGGCAACCCGCTGCTGCACGCCTTGATTATCCTGGCCGCACCTTCACAGTTTGAGCTGTGGCCGCGGGCGCGCTCGCTGCGGCCCTCGTGGCGTTGGCTGGCCCGTGATCAGGGCATCAGTCGACCGGCCCGAAGCCGCGCGGTCCGGCTGCTGGCGCATAGCGGGGACCCGGAGGAGGTCTTGGACTTGCTCGATGCCCTGGGTCGGCGGAGCTCCGAGGCCTCGGGCCTAGCGGAACGTGCCGCGCACTACCTTGAGGCCAGCAGCCCGGATGTACAGATCGCCGCCGCGGTGGTGCTGGAGCAGGTGGGCACCGCAGCCCAGCAGGGTGCCTTGTCGCGCTGCCAGCCGGCCCATCGGCGTGATCGCGCGGAGGTCGAAAAGGCGGTGCAGCGCGCCTTGGTCGCGATCGCGGCGCGCCACGGCCAGGTGGATGGCGGCGCCCTAGCCCTGGTGGAGGACGGTGTCGCTGAGGGCGCCCTGGCGCTTTCGCCGCCCATTGAGGAGGAGTGAGGGCCACAGATCGCAACTTGCCTTCAGGGTCGCCCCGGTGCCATATCCCCGCCCTGCATGTCCGACAAAGTGAGCGAAGCTGGGTTGCAAGACGTCTTCATCGGCATTGCCGGCCTGATCGGGGCCGGTAAGACCACGTTGGCCAATGCGCTCGCCGATCACCTCAGCTTGCCCGTCTACTACGAGCCGGTCGCGGACAACGCCTACCTGGAAGACTTCTATCGCGATACGAAGCGTTATGCCTTCTCGACCCAGATCTACCTGTTGAACCGCCGCTTTCAGCAGCACCAGGAGATCATCTGGCGAGGCGGCGGTGCAGTGCAGGACCGCACGATCTATGAGGACGCGGTATTTGCGAAGACCCTGGTCGATCAGGACCTGATGGAGGAGCGGGACTTTCAGACCTACCTGCAACTCTTCCGTCACATGAGCAACTTCATGTGTCGGCCCAATATGATCGTCTACCTCGATCTTTCGCCTGAGGTATCCCTGGAACGTATCCGCCAGCGCTCTCGAGACATGGAGAGCGGCATTACGTTGGAGTACCTGGTCGCTCTGCAGCGCCGCTATCAGGAGTTCATCACGGACGTGTCGCGGAACATTCCCGTTATCAGGGTGCCCTGGGACGAGTTCAAGGACGTCGAGGAGACGGCCGAGATGATCGAGAACGAGTACCTGCACGGGAACTTCCTGCGCGAAGTGCAGTGGCGCACCACCCACTAGAGCGCCGCCTGGGCGGCGGTTGTGAGCGCGATCCCACCTCATAAATCTCGCGCACTCTCAGTGTCATCGGCGCACCACAGGTGAGCCCCAAGGGCACTTTCGGTGATGCCTGCATGGTGGGGCAGGCTTTGTTGCATATGCCGGAGATCAGGGCCTTTCTTAGGCTTGGCACAGATCGGCACGGAGGTTGCGAACTCCAGGTGCATGCGCTCATTACATGCACTCGCGCTCACCACCGCCCTGCTGGGCACTTCGGCTTGTTATGTGGAGGTTGTCGACAACGACGTACCGCCTTCGCACGCTTGGACTGGGGACCTCACCCTTCGATACGATTTCGATGGCTTGCGCTGCGACGAGGCCGGAGTGCGCCGCATCGCTATCCGCCTAGACGGCCGGCGTACCGGCGAAGTCTATCGTGACAACATAGATTGCGATGATTACGCGCATGGGGTCACAATCGAGTACCTCAGCGAAGACAGCTACGATGTGAAGCTGGAAGGGCGCGATGCGCAAGGTGTCCTGCTTTACGCCCTGGAGTCCAGCACACCGGTACAGGTCGTCGCGGGCGCCCACCAAGAGTATGACCTGCACATCGTCAGTCAGGGCGCCGGGCTCACCTTGTATTGGACCTTCGAGGGTTTTGGCAGCTGCGGGATCGTGGACGAGGTGCACGTACAGCTCACTGACCCGGATGGCTTCATATTCGACGATTCTCGCTATCCTTGCGAATACGGCGGCGTGAGCTATGACGCTATGATGGATGGCCTGTGGGCGCTCGACATTGACGGGGTGGCCGCAGATGGCCGCGTGCACTATCGCGCCACACCGCGTAACCTTGTGATCATCGAGGGCGCAAATAATGACTACACCATCGACCTCGATAGCTACCGATAGGAGCCTGCGATGACGAAACTCAAGTTGACAGTCTTCAGTATCTTCATCGCGGCGGCGTGCAGCGCCTGCTCCGGCGTCGCCGTCGTCGCGCACCCGGCGCCACCGCGCTCCGGCGCGACCTTGGTCCAGGTGCAGGGCGCGGTGGATGGCTACGGAGAGTGGGTGGTCACGTCGCGCTACGGTCGGGTCTGGCGACCCTTGGCGGTGGCCTCCAACTGGCGGCCCTATACCTGTGGCTCATGGACCTGGGTGAATGATGCCTGGGTTTGGCGCTCCGACTTCGGCTGGGGCAATGTCGCGTTCAACTACGGCGCTTGGCATCAGCACGATGTCTACGGGTGGGTCTGGCGACCCAGCACACGTCGGGCCCAGAGGCGCGGCGTATGGACGGCCAGCGCGCCCCGTCGCTACGATCGCCACACCACACGGGTGGCTCGCCGGCATCGCAGTCGTCCCGCACCCTCTCGGGTCGCCCATTCCCGGCCAGCGGCGAAGAAGGTTCGAGCGCGCACCCATTCTAAGCCCGCGCCTAAGAAGGTCAGGGCGCGCACCGTGCGCCGCTCCAAAGCGAAGGTGAAGACCCAGGTGAAGTCGAAGCGGGCACGCAAGGCCTCCAAGCGCGGCCGCCGAGCAGACTGAAAGGCAGCTTTCGGGTTTCTCTGTTTGACCCCGCGCGAGGGCGCAGTACCATCCGCGCCGTGCTCTCTATTGTTTTGATGATGGCGCTAGGCGCCCCCCCCGGTCTGGAAGACTCGGTCGTCAAAGTCCAAGTCTACTCGGCGCGTTATGACTACGAGGCGCCGTGGCGGATCTTGCCGGTGCGGGCCGGCTCCGGCACGGGCTTTTTGATCGACGGCGGCCGGATCTTGACCAATGCCCACGTGGTGCGGGACGCGCGTCAGGTCCTGGTCAAGCGCCACCACGTCGCGGAGCCCTTCATCGCGAGGGTTGAGGCGATCGCAGATGACTGCGACCTGGCGGTATTGAAGGTCGACGACCCCAAGTTTCACAAGGGCCTGACGGCGCTGAAGCTGGGCCGGGGTCTGTCTCCACGAAAGAGCAAGGTCACCACCTATGGCTACCCCGCCGGGGGTCAGGAGCTGTCCTCGACCACCGGAATCGTGTCCCGCGTGGAGTGGCTGACCTATGTGCAGACCGGCTCGGACTCCCACATCGCGGTGCAGACGGATGCGGCCATCAACCCCGGGAATAGCGGAGGGCCCGTCATCCAGAAGGGCCGGGTTGTGGGCGTGGCCTTTCAGGGCGCGCCTCACCTTCAAAACGTGGGCTTCTTCATCCCGCTGCCCATCGTGAAGCACTTTTTGAAGAACCTCGAAGATGGTCGCTACGACGGGTTTCCGGACTCCGGCATGCGCGAGACCCACCTGCTGTCTCCCGCCTATCGTGCCGAGCGTGGGCTGCCGGATTCGGTTACCGGCGTGGTGGTCGAGGGCCTATCCAAGGGGGGCACCTTTGAAGAGATCTTCAAACCGGGCGACGTCTTGATCTCCGTCGAGGGACACGCCGTCGCCAACGATGGCTCCGTCTCTTTGGGGGAGGTGCGTGGGCCGCTTCACCACCTCGTCGACATGAAGCAGGTGGGCGAGCCCATCAAGGCCACCGTCTGGCGGGACGGAAAGAAGCAGACGCTATCCACCAAGACCCGCCGCATCGCGCGCTTCGATCGCCAGCGCTTTCAATGGGGCAAGGCGCCGCGTTTCTTGGTGTACGCGGGGCTGGTCTTCATGCCCCTGGACGTGGAGTACCTGCGCACCTACGGCAAGGGCTGGCCCGGCAAGGTGCCGCGCACCATGGCCTGGCACCACTTCTTCAAGGAGTGGGACAAGCCAGAGCAGGCCGATGAGGAGGTCGTGGTGCTGGCCAAGGTGCTTCAACACGCCGTCAACGCCGACCTCAGCGTCAGCCGCGGAGGCACCATCGAGACCGTCAACGGGCAACGTATCCGTGGGCTGCAGACCCTCGACCAGGTGATCGCCGAGGCCCGCCTTAAAGGGCAAGGCTACTTGACGATCGAGTTTAGTGATGGGTTTGTCGAGGCGCTCGATATTCGCTCGGCTGAGGCCGCTCATCCCCAGATCTTGAAGACCTACGGAGTGCGCAGTGCAAAGCACCTTTAAAGTCCTAGTGCCCCTGCTGCTGACCGGCTTTGGCTGCGCCTCAGGCCCCCAAAAGCTCAGCAGTCATGACGCGGTGGCCATGTCCCAGGCTCGGCCCTCGGCGCGGCAGGCCGTGGTCTCGGTGGTGATCGATGGCCAAGACCCGGACCAAGGCTCCCCGTGGGCTAAGGGGCGCCCGTGGCGCCGCCGCATAAATGGCCTGGTGGTCACCGGTCGGCGCATCCTCGTGCACGGCCGTCGGCTGGCGCACCACACCCTCATCATGGTCGAGAAGATGGGGGCCTCGAAGCGCTACGAGGCGGAGCTGATCGAGGTGGACTATGAGCTGCCTTTGGCGCTGCTCACGGTGAAGGATCCCGCCTTTTGGGAGGACCTTGAGCCCCTGGAGATCTCAGATGATGTGCCCTCTGAGGGCGACGTGAAGATCTGCCGATGGTTGGACAGCGGTCAATTTGAGGAGGCCCGCGCCGTCGTTAAACAGCTGCGGGTCGCTGACCACTTCCCAGGGGATGTGCAGCTTTTGACCCTGGAGGTCTCCAGCCCCATCACCGCCGCGGGGTGGGGGGAGATCGTGCTGTCCGGCGGAGAGGTGGTGGGCATCACCACCTCCTCATCCGATGACCAGCTGCCCGTATTGGCCGCCCCGGTGCTTCGCCAGTTCCTCGATCACGTGGAGTCGGGGACCTACAAGGGCTTTGCGCGGCATGGGTTTGCGTGGCAGCGGCTGAGCAACCCGGCCCTGCGTGCGCAACTCGGCCTGCAGGAGTCCGAGGGTGGCATCCGGGTGCGCAACGTGCAGAGCACGGGCAGCGCAGCGGGCGCGCTAAAGCCGGGCGACGTGCTGTTGGAGTTGGGCGGCTACGCGATCGACGAGCGCGGAAAGTTTGAGCACACCGAGTACGGCAAGCTGTACTTCGGGGTGCTGTTCACGGACGGCGTGGCCCCCGGGGATACGCTCGAGGCGAAGGTGCTTCGCGGCGGCGAGCGCATCAATGTGCAACTCAAACTGCGGGCGATGCCCGTGCACAAGGATGTCGTGCCTCGCTACGTCTTCGATCGTGCTCCTGAGTATCTGCAGGTGGGCGGGCTGGTCTTTCAGCCGTTGACGGCAGATTACATGCGCATGTGGCGGCGCTGGTGGGAGAACGGTCCTCTGCGTCTGTTGGTGGAGATGCACGCCAAGGACAGCGGTCCTCACCAAGAGGGTGAGCAGCTGTTGATCCTCAGCCGTGTGCTGCCGGATCCCGTCAACCTCGGCTATCATGACCTGCGGGCCCTGCTGGTCACGCGGGTCAACGGCAAGGCCGTGCGCTCGATGGCGGACCTGGCGGTGGCGCTGGCCTCGCCCCAGGCAGGCTTTCACATCGTTGACTTTGCGCCCGGCCAATCAGCCAGCCGGATTGTGATCAACGCCACAGAAGCAGCCCAAGCCGGGCCGAGAATCCAGCAGCGCTACGGGCTCGCGGCGCCCAGCGCCAACTAGTCCCGCACTTCGCGGCTTGTTGGCTTGCTCCCAAGGGTCAGCCCGGGGCAGGGTGACCCGTCGGGAGGGGCGGCATTGTCAGTTCAAAGAAAACTACGCGGACCCCCGGGTCTGCTCGCGGTGATGTTATGGGCGGCGCCCCTCGTTGGGGTGGGCTGCGCAGACCCCGTCGACGTCATGGATGACGCCGGGGTCTCGCTGGATGCTGCGCCCGAGGATGCCGGTTTTTTGGATGCCGAGCCCACGGACGCTGCGCCTGAGGACGGCGGTTTTCCGGACGCCGAGCCGATGGACGCTGAGCCTATGGATGCCGGTCGGCGCTTGAAGGTGCAGGCGACGGGATTTGTGCCTGCGGTGGGCACCAGCTCCAATGCAGCGCGCCGAGTGCAGGGCGCCATTTCTTCTCCCACCGGTGGTGAGTCCAGCAATACACGTAGGCGTGTGCGGAGTGTGATCGGCGCTCCAAGGTTGAGGAACTAGATGATGTTACGCAAGACGACTTTCGCATTGGGCCTAGCGATGGCTACGTTCACGGCTCCCGCCTTCGCGCAGGATATCGCGGTTCCCTTCGACGGATTCATGACGGACGACCAGGACATGCCGATCGATGGCATGGTCGACATGGAGGTCCGTATCTACGACGACGCCAGCGTAGGTACCGAGCTGTTCGTGGAGCTTCACGAGGGTGTGCTCGTGGTGAATGGCTTCTTCTTCTTCGAGATCGGGTCGGTGAGTCCTCTGCCGCCCAACGTCTTTGAGACCCAGGATCCGATGCTCTTGAGCCACAATCGGTTCATCGGGCTGACCATCGTGGGTGACGCGGATGAGTTGGCGCCGCGCTTCAAGGTGGGCCTGGTGCCCTTCGCGGTGCGGGCTCTGACCGGCGGTGGCGCGGCGGGCCCTGCTGGTCCCACCGGTCCTCAAGGTGACCCGGGCGAGATGGGTCTGACCGGCCCCGCCGGCCCCACGGGGGCTCCGGGCGCGGACGGTGCGCCCGGCGCGGATGGCGCAACCGGCCCTGCCGGCGCGGACGGTGCGGACGGTGCGATCGGCCCGGCTGGTCCCACGGGCGCCCAGGGCCTCACGGGCCCTGTTGGTCCCACGGGCGCTCAGGGTCTCACGGGTCCCGTCGGCCCAACCGGTGCCCAAGGGCAACGTGGGTTGACCGGATCTCAGGGCGTAGCGGGTCCTGCGGGTGCCACAGGTGCTCAGGGTCCACGAGGTTTCGCTGGGACCGCCGGCGCTACGGGCGCTCAGGGGCCTCAGGGTCTGACGGGCCCCGCCGGTGCGACCGGCGCTCCAGGTGTGCGCGGTCTGACGGGTCCCACGGGCGCGACAGGCGCTCAGGGTGCGCGGGGTCTCACGGGCCCGGTCGGTGCCACCGGCGCCCAAGGGCAACGTGGCTTGACGGGCGCGCTGGGGCCTCAAGGCGCAACGGGCGCTACGGGCGCTCAGGGGCTGCGCGGCCTCACGGGTCCCGCCGGTGCCACCGGCCCACAGGGGCCGCAGGGTGTTCCAGGTAATCGAGGATTGACGGGCCCTGCGGGCGCGACCGGTGCTCAGGGCCCACAGGGTGTTCCAGGCAATCGAGGCTTGACCGGTCCTGCAGGCGCAACGGGCGCACAGGGTGCGCGCGGCCTTACGGGTCCTGCGGGCGCAACGGGCGCCCAGGGTGCTCGTGGTTTGACCGGGGCGGCTGGCGCGACGGGGCCTCAAGGTACTCGTGGCCTGACCGGTCCTGCGGGTGCCACCGGCCCTCAGGGGCAACGTGGGTTGACGGGGGCGGCTGGCGCCACGGGGCCTCAAGGTACTCGTGGCCTGACCGGTCCTGCGGGTGCCACCGGCCCTCAGGGGCAACGTGGGTTGACGGGCCCAGCCGGCGCAACGGGCGCCCAGGGTGCTCGTGGTCTGACGGGTCCTGCGGGTCCGACCGGCCCCGCGGGCGCGACGGGTGCTCCGGGTGCACGTGGTCTGACGGGTCCTGCGGGCCCGATGGGTGCGACGGGTGCCGCTGGTGCCCAGGGCGCACGAGGTTTGACGGGTCCTGCCGGTCCTGCCGGTCCTGCCGGTCCTACGGGCGCGGCCGGTGCCCAGGGGCCCAGGGGCTTTGCCGGCACTGCGGGCGCTACGGGTCCTGCGGGTCCTGCGGGTCCACGCGGTCCTCAGGGCATCGCTGGCGCCACCGGGCCTCAGGGGGCACGTGGTTTGACGGGCCCGGCTGGTCCGACCGGGGCGACCGGTGCTCCAGGCGCGCGCGGCATCCAGGGACTGACCGGCCCCGCAGGCGCTACCGGCGCGACCGGCACCCAGGGTCCGCGAGGGCTTCAGGGGCTCACCGGGGCGACCGGCGCCACCGGTGCAACTGGTCCTGCCGGGCCGAGCAATCTGCTCAGCTCCGCATGCAGTGGCACTTGCGCGTTGTGCGACTACACGGCTCCCACCTCAAACCCTCCGTGCTTTATCCAACGCTTCCCCATCAGCACTTTGCGCAGCGTCACGGTGCCCCCCGGGGGCAGCGACCAAGTCGTCACCTGCTACGCCAGCGGGACCCTCTTCGCGACGGTGGCCGGCTTCCCAGGTACAACCAGCAGCCTCTGCGGCGGCAACGCCTCCTCTGGGTTTGATGTCACCAATGACACCACCTCGGCGTTCAACTCGCAGAGCGGCAACGCGAGCGTCTTTGGACTGACGAGCAACGGTACCCAGAGTGGCTCATGGGAGGTGCCTACCCAGACCTTCCTGCAGCGCCGCGGCCAAAGTGGGACCTATAGCCTGCGGGTCGGGCAGAACATCGCGTCTCAGGCGCGGCAGCCTGATCCCACCACGGGCACCCGCTGCCTAGCTGGGGCGGGCACCGTGGCTGTTCAGCACGTGGCCAACTTCTACTGCGTCGCCTTCCCCAACCAGTAGCCGCTCAGATAGCTTGGCCCAGTGCAAGCGCACGGGGGCCACAGCGTTTGTGACCGTACTAATGTCATCGTAATTGCGCCTCAAGAGGGTGCCGTCCCCGGTGCTGAGCGCCCTGAGCCGAAATACCGAGGCGGGCTCAGCCCGGTAGTCCGCCGGCAGCGCGCCAAATCCCCCATAACGGTTGCCGATGCCCACCCAGCTGAGTCCCAGCGGGCGCGCGAGGCAGCGCTCGATGCTGCGAAGTACAGCCTCACGGACGAGGCGGTGCTTGCGTTTGAGGTACAGCCCATTGAGCAGCAGGGCGGAGTCGCTGGGCAGGCGCCGGCCATAGCCCCCAAAGACGAAGCCCACCGGGTGGTGGCGCTCATCCTCTACGTGAAAACAAAAGCTCAGCGGATCCCTCCAGAGCTTGAGCACGTGCGCCATCGTGCCATAGCCACGGTGCGCCCCGGGACCGGGCGTAAAACAGCAGGGCACGCAGTCCGCAAAGCGCAGAAACCGAAAGGCGTCTTTCACTTTGCCCAAGTAGCGCAGGCGAAGCCCGGCGTACCCCACGTCCACAGGCACATCGAGCTCCGGCAACGGCGCCCGTCCTTGTAGGAGCCGCTCTGCGATGAGCTTGGCCTTCGCGGGATGCACACTCTTAGCCCACCGGTGCACCAGGCTGGGCACAGGCAGCATGCGCCGAGGCGCAAAGTGCGAGGCGTCGATCAGGGTCCTCCAGAGCATCGGCGACCAGCCGTTGCCGCGCCCCGGGCTGGGCGCCGTGCAGGCCAACAAGAGGCTCAGCAACTTGTGGTCCTCCAAGACCCGCGTGATCCACTGCTCCAGGGGAAGCTGCAGGGCGGATTGCAGCTCAGCGCTTAGTTGGCGCAGCAAATCCTGGGGCGGCTGACGTCGGTCCCAGGCGCGCAGCGCCGTGATGTTATTGAGCATGTCTGGTGACAGGGGCCTTCGGTCGCCTGCCCAGGCTGCCTGACAGAGGCCTGCCCACCACGCCTCGGCGTTGACGGAAGGGCTCGTTTTCAGGGCCTGCAACAGGTGGTGACTGGCCCGTGTATAGCCTGAGGGCAGCCAGCCGCCCGCTTCAAGCTGGGCGCGCAGGTTATCTCCCGACACACCATTCCCGTAGCGCAAGGGATCCTGCATCATCTTGGCGACGATCTGCTGGGGGTTCACCTTGGCGAGTGCGCTCGCCGCCATCGCGCGCAGCTCATCTTTCGGGGCCGCGGCCTCCAGATGCTGGCTCAAGACCCGCTTGGCCTTTTCACCTGCGACCTCACTCAAGGTCGCGATGCGCACGCGCAGCACGTCTCGAGCGGGTTGTTGGCTGCCTTCGCGATGGCGATGAAGGGTTTGCTTAGAGGCGCGAACCAGCGCGTGCCGGTGTCGACCCGCCACGGGACTGCGGGCCAGCCCATCGTCATAGAAGGCGCGCGCTGGATCGGCGGGATCTCGGGACAGCGAGGCTTTGAATTGCTCATCGCCCATGAGCCCCCGCACGAAGGCGGCCACTTCCGGCCGACCTACACTGGGGTGCCCCAGATCTATGCTTGAGGCGTCTTGGTAGCGCGCGACCCACGCGGCTTGATGCAGTCGCAATCGCTGGCTTTGAGCGGGCAGGAGGCGCTGAGCGCTCGGATCCAGGGCCGCGGCGCTTCCCACCTGTCGAACCACCTGCAGGGCGACGTCCAGGCTGTCGAGCCAGCCGTTTCGTACGCGCAATTGGGGCACGCGGGTCACCACCGCGCAGCCTTGCAGCGCGAGCACTGCCGCGTATTCCGCCAGCCGACGATCCGGGCGCAGGCCGTCTTGCCAAAGGGCGGTGCTGCGTCGAGGCCCCATGCATAGCCGCGTGAAAAGGCCCAGGTAGTTGAGGCGCTCCAGGGGCGAGGCCTGCTCTAGCGCCTGCAAGCACCAATCCCCGGTGGCACAGTGCGGGCGAGCGAGGCGCAGCCATCGCATGGCGTTATTGGCTTCACCCATGGCGCGAGCCTGTCGGCACAGCAGCAAGGCCGCCCACCCCGAAGCGCGGGGCTGGGCGACCTGAGACCACGCATGCTGGGTTGCGTGTTCGTCTCGCTGTTCGGCGGCCCGTAGCGCGCGCGCGGTCCACACCGCGTCATGCAGCTGCGGATCAATGTGCTGCAGTCGGGCAGGCGCACCGCCGCGGACGCGGGCAACTATGATCGTGCGCTGGGCCTGGCGACGCAGGGCCGGTCGCATGCGCCGGGCTGTAGTGCTGGCCTGCTGCCAGTCCTCTTGCTCTATGAGATGTGTGACGAGCGCCAGGGTGGGTGCGTACGCCTCCGCCGTGACCACTTCGCACAAGCGCCCGATGAATCGTGGTCGGTAGCCGGGCCAGACGCCGGTGTTCACGAGCCTACGCAGCGCGGTCGTCCGCGGCGAACCGCAGGCCAATCGGGCCGCTTCGGGCCCGCCCTGAGCTACGGCTGTGGCCAATTCGAGCGCACGGACCTCGCCGAGGCCGCCGGCCGCGCTGGGGCGGTAGGCGGCGATCAGCGCGTGCGGCCAGGCCTCGGCCTGCAAACCTTGATTGAGCACCTCATCCAGCCCGCCTGCCGCCTGTCGCCAGGCGCGCACTGGTCCCACCTGCAGGTGGTGCTCGGCCTGAGCGCAGACCGCCCTGATGGCGAGTCGACGCTGAATCTCCAGCTCGGCGCGCAGCGCGTCGCGCAGGTTGGGTTCTTCGGGACGGGGCTCCACGAGTCGGAGCAGCGGCCCTGCTATGGGGTGGCGCGCAAACGGGTGCGCGGAAACGTTTGGGTGCACGTCGTCCTCGAGTTCGGGGCCCGCCGGCTCTGAGGTAGGCCGGGGCGGTTCAATGATCGACGCAGGTCAGCTTTCGCCGGCTTGCAGATGCGAGATCACATCGAACACACCGGTGCCGCTGAGCACAGGAAGACCATCAACTATCGAAGGGGTGGGGCAGGCGCCCAGGCGGCGCTAAGACAGGAAGAACATGACGCGAAGTCTTTGTGGGACCAGTGACAGGGGATCGTCAACCCCTTCTCTTCCCGCTATGGTCAACGCGCCTTGAAAGTGATCGGTCTTCTTAGCCTCGCGGCTTTGGTCTCGGGGTGCAGCCTAGCGTTGGATACGCGGCCCTTTCGAACCGCGGATGCCGCGGTCAGCGCTGCCGACGGCGGTGGCAGCGACGCAGGTCTGACGGACGCTGAGGTGCCCGACACCGGTGTACCGCTGGTTGTGCAACAGGTCTTGCCGGCTCAGCTGCTAGAGGGGGTGGGCAGCGGGGCCCCTGAGGTGCGAGGCACCGCGATCGTGCTTCAGGGTGAGGGGCTGAACGTCTCAGAGGTGCGCAGTGACCAGCTTGAGGTCCTCAAGTGGCGGGCTTCTAGTGACGCCACCTACCTGGCGGTAGCGGTGCGGGTGCCGGTGGATCGCCAGCTGGATGAAGGCATGACCACGCAGGCCACCTTGACATTGGTCCACGAGGGCGGGCAGGCCGATGCCGATGTCACGATTCAGGGACTCGACGAGCGCTCGGTCCGTGCCGACGATTCGCCACCGACTGGCGACAACCCCAGCCCCTACTCCGTGATCGTCTTCGAGGGCGGCGCGGTGGGCGGCTTGAGCCCGGCGCGCTGGTTTGCGACCAGCCGAATTGAGATGCAAGGTGTACTGCAAGCCTCCGGTCAAACCGACGGCACGCCCGGAGCCGGCGGCTGCGCGGGCGGCGCCGGTGAGCTGGGCGGCAACTGCGATGCACGGGCCGGCGGCGCCGGAGACTCCGCAGCCGGGCAGGCCCCCACGGGCGGCGGCGGGGCCGGCAACCGAACTCCCGGCACGGCCGGAGGTGACCCGGGCGAGGGGCCCGTGGCCGGCGCGCCGGGTGGCAACATCTCTGGCAGCGCTCTGTCCGAAGGTCTGCGCCGGTTCGCAGGCGCGGGCGGCGGCGGCGGAGGCGGAAGCGCGGCCGGAGGTGGCGGCGGTGGCGGCGGGGCCCTTGCGCTCGTCTCGCGCGGTGTGATGACCGTATCCGACCTCAATGCCCGAGGCGGCCCAGGCCAACCATTGTTGACCGGCGGCTGTGAGCGCGCGGGCGGCGGCGGCGGCTCGGGCGGAGTCGTTGTGTTGAGGGCCTGGTCTGTGGATGGCACGGCCGCTATCGATGTCTCCGGCGGCAGCCCAGGTGGGGTGGTCAACTGCGCCAATCGAGGCGGGGTGGGCGGCGCTGGCTTTGTCTACCTGCAGACCATCACAAGCACTGCCAACCTGCAGGTCATCCCAGACGCCTCGGGGCTCCTGGGTCCCACCTGGGACCGCGAGACGCCTGTGATCGTCTCCCAGAGCACTCGTCTGTCGATTCGAGGTGTTCCAGGGCAGACCTATTGGGTGCAGCCCGAAGGCCAGACCGGGCGATCGCTACTGATTGTCGCGGGCGGAATCGCCAGCGTAGACCTTGAGTTTGATGCCCCCGGTGTCCGTCAAGTTTGCTTGCGACGAAGCGAGGATGCGGTAGACGCTTTAGAAGGGAGGGACTGCCTTGCATTCGCGGTACTACCTTAGTGGGCTTGCGGGCCTCGCCCTGCTCATGAGCGCGACATCGGCTCGGTCTGAGCCCGTGACGCGGGTGGGGCTGGTGGTGGACGCGGCCGTGAACCTCAGCCCCGAGCAGAGCACAGATCTGTCCGAGCGCTTAGGTCAGGCATTGCGTGATGCGCTGCTGGTGGATGTGACCGCCGGTCGGGAGGTGGCTCGGCGCCTCGGCGTGCACGAACGAGACGCGGACTGCTTTCGCAATAGAGATTGCCAAGTCTCAGTGGCCTCAGTCCTAGAGGTTGAACAGCTTATAGTTCTCGTGGCCGTGCGGGTGGGCACGCGCCTTCAGATCGAGCCGACCTGGATTGACGTAGGCACGGGCCGCACTGTGGTGCGTGACGCCCTCGTTATGGACTCGGACGAGCAAGCCCAAGATGCCGCATTCAAGGCGGCAGCGGCGCGTCTTTTGCCCGATGCACCGCGTCGTGAAGCTTCGCCTGCGATCAATGTAGCGCCGACGGTGCAGGTGGTACAGACCGCCACGGTGGGCGCTCAGAGCATAGTGCCGACGGCAACGTGGGTTGCGTTTGGTGTGGCGGGGGCCGCTATTGTCGTCGGCGCGGCGGTGGGGTTGTCCGCGAGCGCAGATCACGGCGATCTAGAGACGATGGGCTGCGCACGCATGCCCTGTGACCCGGCCAAGATCGACGCAGTGCAGTCCAAGGCCTTGGTCGCGGATGTGCTCTTTGGCACTGCGGGCACCGCCTTGGTCGCGGGCCTGGCGTATTGGTGGTGGCAATCGTCCGCTCCCGCCGACCTCGCCATCGTGCCCAGCGTCAACGTGGATGGTGCTCAGTGCGTGCTTCGGGGGCGGTTCTGACCGCGCCTGGACCAGAGCTCAGCGCGCGTCTCATCTGCGCGCAGTGCCAGGGGCTGTATCGCTCGCGGGAGTGGTCTCACTGTCCGCGGGACGGCGGAACGCTGACCGAGGTACAGGGCGACCCTTGGGTGGGTCGGGTCCTGGAGGGCCGCTACGAGCTCACCAACCTCATCGGAGAGGGCGCGATGGGCCGGGTCTACGCGGCGGCCCATACACGCCTGGGGCGCCGCTTCGCTGTGAAGTTGCTCTTCGGCGACCTCGCTGTGCAACCCAACATGCGGACCCGTTTTGCGCGCGAGGCCGAGACGGCCAGTCTGCTGGAGCACCCTAACTTGGTGAGCGTGGTCGACTTCGGTGAGACCGAGGGTGGGCAGCTGTTCATCGTCATGGAGTACCTTGAGGGCCTCACCCTCGAGCGCATCATCGCTAAACACGGGGGCCTGCCCCAGGATCGCATTGTGCGGTTGGGGCGCGACGTGGCTCGCGGCCTGCGCCACGCTCATGAGCGCGGCTTGGTGCACCGTGATCTCAAACCCGAGAACGTCGTGGTGGTGGCAGATCAGGACGGTGAGGTCCCGAAGATCGTCGACTTTGGCGTGGCCATCGTCACCGACGATACCAGCGCGCGCATGACCCGCACGGGAGCGGTGGTGGGCACGCCCGCCTTCATGTCACCCGAGCAGGCTCTGGGTGAGCAGGTAGACCACCGCTCCGACCTCTACAGCTTCGGCATGCTGCTGTACCACTTGGCCGCGGGCCGCGGTCCCTTCCTAGGCAGCGCAGGGGAGATCCTCAGGCAGGTGGTGGCAGACTCGGTGCCACCGATCTCAAGCTTTGCGCCGCGATCCAAGGTGAGCCCCCAGCTCGAAGCCTTGATCGTGCGTCTGCTCAGCAAGCACCCCGGCGATCGATACCAAAGCGCTCAAGAGGTCATCCAAGTGCTGGATGACTTGCGTTTGCAGGATGGGCCCACCCAGCGTCTGGCGCTCAATCGTGCAGAGCGCGATACCGTAGTGATTCCGCCCGTGACCGAGACGGTGAAGCGTGCGTCCGCACCCGTTGAACCCAAGGGGCGGCTGTCTCCCCTGTGGGCCCTGGCCGCGGTGTTATTGCTGATGATGGCCCTAACCCTCGGTGGGCTGCTGTGGGGGCGTCGCGGACCGCCCGAGCCCGAGCCCGCGGAGGTTATGGTGGAGTCCCTAGCGCCTCCCGAGCCCGAGCCCGAAGTGCGCACGGAGCGTGCCGCGCAAGCCGACCGACCTACTCCAGCGGCTCGGCCCAAGCGCCGGCTGAGCCCGCCCAAGCCTCAGGTGAAGGCTAAGTTGACGCCTCCACCGCCCGCACCATCGAAGAAGGCTACGCCCCAAGCCAGCGAGCCACCCAAGGCAAAGCGGCCCGCCGTCGCTCCGAAGTCCGATGCCGCGCCGAGCACCGCAGACTTCATGAAGCGGTACGAGCAGCTCGGCCATCAAATAGAGATCTTGGCCAAGACCAAGGGTAAGCAGGTCGCAGAGCC
>Ga0193954_1000883_pt1 | contig 16419 bp, 12 predicted proteins | sample BB_5_MG_FD_140340 | JGI IMG/M metagenome (GOLD analysis project Ga0193954, IMG submission 140340) | Microbial mat bacterial communities from the Broadkill River, Lewes, Delaware, United States - BB_5_MG | ecosystem: Environmental > Aquatic > Freshwater > River > Microbial mats | place: USA...
ATTTCTATATGGTGTTGCTGTAAGTCCATGTTTATACATAGCAGGAATAGATGATACAACATTATAATAAACATCTGCACTAGCTTTATGCATTTCATCGCAGATAATTTGTGAATATCTATCATCTTTAATTCTTTGTAATGTTGCTTCATTGTTTAAAGATTGCCATGTAGTGATTAAAATAGGAGCACCAAACTCTTTTTTTGAAGAGCTAAGTTCACCTATCATTGAAGGATCAATATCTAAAATATCTTGAAATCTTTTTTTAGTTTGTTTTACTAAATCATATTTAGGAACAATAAAAAGTGTTCTTATATTTCTTTTTGCAATTAAATATGCTGCTATATTAGTTTTACCAGAACCTGTTGGTGCGTAAATATAACCTGTAAGTGTAGTTCGTGTAAATTTATTTATACAATCTTGCTGAAAATCTCGCGGTTGAAAGTTTTTAATATTTATTGTCTCTTGATTTTCTATAATCTGGCATTTATCTCTTGCAGGTACATTTACATTCCATTTTATATCGGTACAAATATTCTTAAATTTACTTAACAATTGCAAAACTTCTCCATAAGGGAAGATTTTTTCAATAGTTCCATCTATTAGTTTAACCTGTGATCCTATTATCAATTGCATCATATCTCCTAAGAATATTTTATTTCTTTAAGATTATATATAAAGATTTTCTAATACTTTAAAATAATGACAATTTGTAATGTTTTTTAAAAGTCAAAGAGTGATTCTTGCTTTTGATTAAATGGTTCTATAAGTTTATAAGCCTCTTTTACATAATAATCAAAGTCTAAAAATTCATAAGAGAAGTCTTTAATATTATTACAAAGTTCTACTTTATATCCTACGTTTATACCTATTACTCTTTGTTCTGCATCTTTATTTAGAGGTGGTAGAATCTTTTTTAAAGGAAAGCCATTTTTGCTTATAAAATATCTAATAGTATTAGATAGTGGTATATAGGTTTTTTGTAATGAATATACTTTTTCAAGGACTAAGTCTATATTTCTAGTAGCTTTAAAATTTAGTAAAAAATCATATTTATTTCTATGATTATGTATAAACTCTTCTATTGAAGTACCTTCTATTAGATATGCTTCTACTGCTTTTTGAACTACTAAAGCAGAATGATTTTGATTCCATGCTAAGTCATATTTATATGCACCTATTTTTTTAGCTTCTCCATTTTCTTTTAAAGCTACATAGTTGTTTACATCTCTAATCCAAAGCTTTTCATAGATTATTTCTTCTAACTCTAAACCTGTAAAGTCTTGCCATTTATTTGATATATCTTCATATTTTGACTTGTCTTTTTTAGCTATTTTAAAAGTAAGGCCATCTGTATTTGCTTGTATTAAAGTTACTGTTTCTATTTGCATAAGTTTCTCAGCAAGCATACACAACATCAGTTGGCCATTTATAGTAATATCCAAAGTCATCTTGAAGTCATAAAAAGGACTAAATTGATTGTTTGTATCTCCGTATGTAGAGTTTAGAGCTAGTTTTAGCATTTTGTTTTGAGAAGTACCTTTTTTATAAGAAAATCTCAAATCTCGAATCTCTTTATATATACTTACAAACTCAATACCAAGATGTTCAGGATATAGATTATTTTGAATCACAATAGATGGATAATAACTTGCTACATCAACATCTATGATTAAGAAGTCATCACTTTTATCATAAAACTTACTTTCAACACTTCCATGTAAACCACCAGTTCCTAAATAAAAAGTAAAATCTTTATAGTTTAAATGTAAGGAATTGGCTTCTTTTTTAGAATTTAGTGTACAAAATGAGCTTAATTCTTCTAAGTTATCTTGACTGATATTTGAAAAAACTTCATTCATAGAGTTTGAATACTGTTTTTTTAGATATTTAAGCAGACTTTGAAATTCACGTGTTTCAAAACTAATATAATCAAAGATAATCTTGTCAAAGTCCAAGTAGTTTCTAATAGTTTGTTTTGGTTTGCCATTTAAATAGCATATATCTTTTCCAAGTTTTTCTTCTAGATTCCTTATAAAATATCTTTTACCTATTTTTGTATCACTGTAATTGAGCATATTTTCATTGTATTTTAAACTTAAGTCTTCTCTAAACTCTATAGCTTCTTTTGAGTGTTCAAAGAATAATAGTGTAGCTTCTACATCGTGTTTATTGTACTTGATTAGATTGTCAAAGTCATTTGGTTTTATATCTTCACCTATTTCAAAATCCAAGTCCTCAATAGAATCCATACACATATTTACTTCTAAAACTTTTAGACTAACTCTCGTAGCTTTATAGTCAAAATTGTGGATTTTCATAAGATCTAGTTGATTGATTTTTAAAGTGTTTTTATCTTCTTTATAAATGATATTGTTTTTGATAAGGGAGTCTGCAAAAAGAAATACTTGATAAACTAGTTCATTTATAGAATAATTCTTTGCATTCTTATAGATAAACTGTAATACAGCATAATCAAAGTTTAGGTTATTGTATCCTACTAATATCTTTTCATTTTTACTTAACCATTCAAGTGTTTTTAAAAACTTAGTTAGGTCATTTACTCTTGAGCTAAGTTCAAACACCCTAAGCTCCTTACTTTGTGTATTTTGTATAACACAAGTAAAGATATTAGGAAATGTTTCTACATCATAAATATAGTATTTCATTAAATAAACGAAGCAAATCTTTCTGAATGACACGTATATCCACCAGGATTTTTTACTAAATAATCTTGATGATATGCTTCAGCAGGCCAAAATGTATCAAAAGGTTCCAGTGTTGTAACAACAGGAGCTTCCCATTTACCAGATTCATTTACAATTTTTATAATTTCTTTAGCTATTTCTAGTTCTTCTTCATCTTGTATAAATATTGCTGAACGGTAACTTGACCCTCTATCATTACCTTGTCTATCTATTGTTGTAGGGTTGTGTATTCTAAAGAAATAGTCTAGAATTTCTTTAAAAGATGTTAATGAAGGATCATAAGTAAGTTCAATACCTTCTGCATGACCAGGATGATTTTCATATGTAGGATTGTCATTTTCTCCACCTTGGTATCCCACTTCAGAGTCAATAATGCCTTTTTGATTTCTGAATAAATCTTCCATACCCCAAAAACATCCGCCTGCAATATATGCTTTTTTATAATTTTCCATTTAATTTTCCTTATATTTTTTAAGTTTTTTTTATAATAATTAAGATATTTTACATCATTAAGTTTAAAGTTTCCAAAAGGATAAGCTTCTGTGATTAATGGCCTAGGGTAAGAGTTAAAACTTTTTTAGATATATTTACTATTAAGCAAATACTTATAAGGGAAAATACTTTTGACATATGTAGTACCAAATTATTTTATAGAAAATAAATATCCAAATCTTTTAAAAATAGATAATTTATTATGCTTAAATTATATTAGTAAAACACAAAACTCCAATGTATATGCTAGAACAACTATGCATAGTATGGGAATTATGCTTGAAGGTTCAAAAGTGATACATCTTAGTAGTGAAGATGTTAATATAGAAAAAACTGATGTTTTTTTTCTTACTCAAAATAACTATTATATGAGTGAAAGAGTTGCTGATGATTCTAAATATAAATCATTATTAGTATATTTTGATGATAAGTTTATTTTTGATTTTATAAACAAATACAATATTAAAATTAATACAAAAGATGAACAAAGTACTGTAAAAGCAAGTTATAAAAGTGATAAGTTATTTGAAAATAGTGTACAGATATTTCAAGAGTATTTAAAAGTTGATTTTAATGAAAATCTTTTAAAGCTTAAAATTGAAGAGATATTTTTACAAGCAATAAAACACAATAAAAAACAGATGTACTCTTTTTTTAACTCTATTTTAGCTACAAGTCAAGATAGAATTAAATATATTTTAGAATCAAATATAGACCTTATTCAAACCCTTGATGATATGTGTAGTATAACAAGACTATCAGAAAATAAGATAAGAAGATATATCAAAAAAGAGTTTAATCAAACTCCAAAAATATGGCTAGACACAAAAAGATTAGAAAAAGCAGTTTTACTTTTAAACAATACAGATAAAAGTATTTCAGATATATCTACAACTTGTGGATACTCTACTGTTTCATGGTTTATTTCTCAATTTAAAAAATACCACAAACAAACACCTAAAGAATTCCGACACAAAATCTAAGATTACTTGTACCTTTCTATTTTTAGTTCTTGTAAAATACTTAAAATTTACAAAAGGAAAAATATGAAAGAATCAAATGATTGGAATCCAAACAAATACAAAAAACACGCTGATTTTGTATCAAATTTAGCTTTACCTGTAGTAGAGTTATTAGATCCAAAAGAAGGTGAAAATATTTTGGATTTAGGTTGTGGTGAGGGAACTTTAGCTTTAGAGATTAAAAAATCTGGGGTTGAAGTTATTGGTGTTGATTTAAGTGAAGAAATGATTAAAAAAACAAAATCTAAAGGAATAGATGCAAAAGTAATGAGTGCTACAAATTTAGATTTTGAAAATAAGTTTGATGCAGTTTTTTCAAATGCAGTATTACATTGGGTCAAAAATAGTGAACTTGCAATTCAAAAAATACATAAAGCTTTAAAAAAAGAGGGTAGGTTTGTAGCTGAATTTGGAGGATATGGAAATATCAAAAGTCTAACTGATGCAATGAAAGAAGTTTTTGATAATCATTCTTCATGGGGAGAGTTTAACAATCCTTGGATTTTTTTAAAAGATACAGACTATAAAGTGCTTTTAGAAAACAATGGCTTTAAAGTAGAATATATAGAGCTAATACCAAGACCAACACCAATTGATGATATTACAAATTGGCTAGATGTATTTGCAAATGGTATAACAGAAAATTTAAGTGATGAACAGAAAGTAACATTTAAAAAAGAAGTAAAAGAAATACTAAAACCAACTCAATATAATGAGATAGATGGTTGGAGTGCTGATTATGTAAGGTTGAGAGTTAGAGCAGTAAAAAAGAAAGTTTGGGATTCATAAGATTCCCAAATCTTTCTAATATTAAAAATCAATTTTTACTGTTACTTCATTTTTACCAATAAACTCTTTTTCATTTGCACTACTTACAACTAATTTTGCAATCTTATCTGTTGTTTCTGCTACTTCATGAGTTTGAGAAGCTATTTTTGCATTTTGTTGAGTTTGTTGATCCAATTGATTTATTGCTTGATTAATTTGTTCTATTCCTGAAAGTTGCTCTTTACTTGATGTTTCGATATCCGAGATTAAATTTATTGTTAATGATATATTTTCATTTAATTCTTTATATCCTTCTATCATATGACTGGCAATTTCTTTTCCATGATTTGCTTTATCTGTAGCATTTTTAACAATTGTTTTTATTTCATGTGCAGCTTCTGCACTTCTATTTGCTAAGTTTCGTACTTCTTGTGCAACAACGGCAAAGCCTTTTCCAGCTTCTCCAGCAGTTGCTGCTTCAACTGCTGCATTTAGTGAAAGGATATTTGTTTGAAATGCAATTTGGTCAATCACGCTAATTGCTTCATTTATTGTATTAACTTGTGTATTTATATCATCCATAGCAACAGTAGTTTGATTAGCAAGTTTTTCACCATCATTTGCAGATTTTGTTACACTATTTGAATAAGAAGACATCTTCCCAATATTTTGCGTATTATTTCTTATATTTGTTGTTATTTCATTTAGAACGGCTGTTGTTTGTTCTAAAGAAGTTGCAGCTTCACTTGAACTTTTATTTAGTTCAATAACATTTTTAAGTAAAATATTTGAGCTATTATCAAGCGTTAAACCATTTGATTTATTCTCAACTAACATCTCATTAATAATTTGAGCTAAATTATTTAATCCTATTGAAACAATTCCATTATCATTTTCTACTCTATCTCTAAAGTCAAGTTTAGCAAAATTATCTAAGATTTTTGTTATTTTATTTATATCTTCACAAACATTTTTTGCTGTATTTTCAAGCATTTCATTAAAACTATTTTTTAGTTCTTCAAGGTTTTGATTTTGAGTTGATTTAAGTATTTTTTCATTTAATTTACCTTTTTTTACTTCATTTACAACTCTTTTTACATCTTCAATTAATTCATTATCTTGAACAATAAGATTTTTTGTATTTTGTATATTTTCATTAATTACTTTGGCCATTTGACCAAATTCATCTTTTGTATTTAGAGTAATTAAAGCTGTTGATTCTTTTTCTTTATTTAAGAAAGAAAAGAATTCTTGTAAGCCATTTTGAATAGTACAAGCAGAACTTGATAATTGTTTTGAAATGAAATAAGCAACAAGTGAACCTAAAATTAATGAAATTATTAAAACTGTAATCATTAAAATAGAAAAACTACTTGCAACTTCTCTGGCTTGTGGAGTTGCTATTTGATTTTTTGCCTCTTGATAATCAATAAATTCATTAATCACACTTAACCATTTTGAAAAAAGTGGACTTGCTTGATTTGTAAGTAAATTAAGAGCTTTTTCGTGACTTCCTGAAAGTTTTGAGTTAATTATCTCTTTTACTAAAGGCATAGTTTTTTTCTCAACTTCTTTGATTTTATTAAGAATTACAATCTCTTTTTCTTCAATACCTTCTTTTTTTGAAAATATACTATCCATTAATTTTGCTGAGTTAGTATAAGAATCTTCTAGTTTTTTTATATCTACAATAGATTTTTTAAATAAAAGAGTGTTTTTATCTAAAGATAAAACAACATCTCTAATAGAAATAGCTCTATCATGAACACTTCCTCTAAAATCTATTGCGTGTCTTTGTTTTACTGAATTTACTTCAGCTATATTATAAAGAGTATTATCAATAAAAGAAACCCTGTTTATACCAATTACTGTTAACATAATGATTAAAAAAATCATTAATCCAAATCCTGAATATAATTTTTTAGAAATACTCATTATTATTCTCCTATTAGATTTAAATTTCCCATTAATAATAATATAAATCCCCTTGTTAAGAAATTAAACAAAAAAAATAATAATATAGTAATTATTAGAAAAAAATTAAAACTAGAGTAAATATCTATTCTCTAGATGTGCTTTAAAATACTTAGGATTTAAAGTCTCTCCTGTAGCTTTTGTGATTAACTCATCTGTAGAATAAATACTTGCCTTATTCCAAATATTTTCTTTTAGCCATAATTTAGTTTCCATCAAATTGCCATTTGCTATTGATTCTTTTATATTTGGATGAATCTTTTTAACAGTATTAAATTGTTGTGCAGCATACATAGCACCTAGGGTATATGATGGGAAATACCCAAATAATCCTTCACTCCAATGTACATCTTGCATACATCCGTCTTTATAGTTACCTTTTGTATTTAATCCTAAAGCTTCTTGCATTTTTTCATTCCACATATCTGGAATATCTGAAGTTTCTATTTGCCCATTTATCAAAGCACGTTCTATTTCATATCTTAAAATCACATGTGAGGCATAAGTTACTTCATCAGCATCAACACGAATCAAAGAAGGTTCAACTTTTGAATAAATTTTTACTAAATTATCAAGTTCTAGGGCTTCACTCTTTCCAAAAGATTCTATAATATATGGATGAATAGATTTTAAAAATTCAGCACTTCTTCCCATTTGCATTTCAAAAAACAAACTTTGACTTTCATGTATTCCCATAGATCTTGCTTGTCCAACTGGAAGAGCTAATAAATCTTGTGGTAAGTTTTGTTCATACGATGCATGTCCTGTTTCATGGATTGTTCCCATAAGTGATTGCACAAAATCTTTTTCATCATATCTTGTAGTTAGTCTTACATCTTCAGGAACACCACCACAAAATGGATGTGCTGAGATATCTATTCGACCTTTGTTAAAATCAAATCCTAAATGCTTCATCACTTTTATCCCAAGCTCTTTTTGTGCTTGAATTTCAAAAATTCCTTGTGGTTTTATAATAGTTTGTGATTTTTGCTTTTCTACTATATTTTGAATAAGTTCTGGTAGCCAAGTTTTTATATTTGCAAAAATATCATCCAATGTTTCACTTTTCATTCCTGGTTCATATAAGTCTAAAAGTGAATCATAAGCACTTAATCCGCTTATTTCTGATCTAATACTAGCTTCTTCACGTGATAATTTTATAACTTCTTCTAAACTTGGTTGAAAAGCTTTCCAATTATTGTTTTTTCTTTGTTCCATCCATATATGATTACATCTTGAGTGTGCTAAACTTTGTGCTTTTACAAGTGAACTTGGAAGAAGAGTATTGTTTGTGTATGTTTTTTTCATTTCATATAATGATGCTTTTTCTATAGAATTTAAGTTTTCACCCATTGCATCATCTAAAAGTAGAGCTATCTCTTTATCTACTGATGCTTCATGTAAAATTACACCAAACTCTGCCATTGCTTTTGCTCTAGCATCACTTGAACCTTTAGGCATCATACTTTGCTGATCCCAGTAAACAATTGATTGCATATGTGATAAGTGATGTATTCTTTCATATTTTTCTACAAGTTTTTTATAAGCCTTCATTTTTATCCTTGAACGTAAAAGTAAAAAGATTTTATCATAAAAAACTATGACATAATATTTAAAGATAAAAAGAATAAGATTGAAGGACTTTGAAGTTATATTGACTAAATATTCTTATTATGTATATACGCTATAATCCAAAATCAAAATATAAAAGCTTTAACCATAAAGCAAATTAGGTAAAAAATGCAAGAAACAGCTCTTAAAATACTAAAAACTGGTCAAAATGTTTTCTTAACAGGATCAGCAGGTACAGGTAAAACTCATATATTAAATGAATATATTTTATATTTAAAATCTAGGAAAATTATTCCTACTATTGTAGCACCTACAGGGATTGCTGCTTCACATTTAAACGGGCAAACTATTCATTCTTATTTTAGCTTAGGTATAAAAGATAGTATTGATGAAAACTTTATTTCTTTACTTTTAGATAAAAAGTATTTACAAACAAGATTTAAGAAACTAAAGATTTTAATTATAGATGAGATTTCTATGGTTTCACCAAATGTTTTTTCATCAATTGACAGAATATTAAGAGCTTTTAAACAAAGTGATAAGCCCTTTGCTGGTATTCAAGTTATACTTTCAGGTGATTTTTTCCAGTTACCTCCAATATCAAAAAATATAGATGGAAAAAGATTCGCATGGCAAAGTCCATCATGGAAAGAGTTAGATTTACAAACTTGTTATTTACAAAAAAAGTTTAGACAAGATGACAATCAACTTATTTTTGTTTTAGATGAGATTAGAAGTGGTCAGGTTTCACAAAGAAGTCATGATATTTTAAATGCTAGATTGCAAAAAGATTTAGATATAGATTTTACTCCTACAAAACTTTATACTCATAATATGGATGTAGATAGAATTAATAATGATGAATTAAACAGTATTGATGACAAGGCAGAAGTTTTTAAATACACAAGTGAGGGCGCAAAGAGTAATATTGAAAAGCTGTTTAAATCAGCATTAGTTCAAGAAGAACTAACGCTAAAAAAAGATGCTGTTGTTATGTTTATTAAAAATAATCCTGAAAAATATTATATAAATGGAACTACAGGAGTTGTAATTGATTTTTCAAAAGATGAGCAAAAACTTCCAATTGTTAAACTTTCAAATGGTTATATCGTAAAAGTAGAATATGAAGATTGGAAAATTGAAAATGATTCAGGAAAAATTCAAGCAAAAATATCTCAAATACCTCTAAAACTTGCTTGGGCTATCACTATTCATAAATCACAAGGTATGACTTTAGATGCTGCACAAATTGATTTATCAAAGACGTTTGAAGTAGGGCAAGGTTATGTAGCACTTTCAAGAATAAAAAATATTGAAGGTCTAAAGTTAATGGGCTTTAATGACAATGCTTTAAGTGTAGATCCTTTGATTTTAAATATAGATCCACGAATAAAGCAAGCTTCACAAAAAGCAGCTAAAAGAATAGAGTCTTTTGAAGAAAATCAATTAAATGCTATGCAATTATCATATATCCAAAGACTTGGTGGAACTATTGATGAAAAAGAAATAGCAAAAGAGAAAGTAGCACTTGATAGTGAACCTAAAATAGAAGTAAAAATGCCAAATCATATAAAAACAAAAAATCAAATAGAAAACTCAGCAACGCTACAAGATTTAGCAAAAAATGTAGGTTATTCTGTATCAACTATTATGAATCACTTAAGTTTAATAAAAACAGATGAACCAAATTTAGATATATCAAAATATATGCCAAGTTTAAGTACTATTAATCTAATAAAAGCCGCAGTTGAAGAAATCAAAAAAACAAATAAAGAAGAAGATTTTTCAGAAGATGGAAAAATTAGATTAAAACCAATATTTATGAAACTAGATGAAAAAATATCTTATGATGATATAAAAATAACACTTATATAAAAATAGGATTTTAAGGAAAATATATGAATGAAATAAAACAAAACCAAAAACCTATAAAAAACCTAGAGGATTTAGCTAAATTTGCTGATTACTCGTTAATGAAGACATTAAATGCAGATCCACAATCAAAAGCAGATGGTGCTGATCATAACCCTAGACAAGTTTTCTCAGGTCATTATGTACCTGTAAATCCAACACCAATTAAAAATCCAGAATATATTGCACATAGTAAAAGTTTATTTGCTGAATTAGGCTTTGATGATAGTTTAGCACAGTCTGCTGATTTTATTAAAATGTTCTCTGGAGATATTTCACAAGTTCCAAAGCCTATGAGTAAAGTTGGTTGGGCTTGCGGTTACGCTCTTTCTATATATGGGAATGAGTATTATCAGCAATGTCCTTTTCAAACAGGAAATGGCTATGGTGATGGAAGAGCAGTTTCTGTTTTAGAAGCTGTTATAAATGACAAGCGTTGGGAAATGCAACTAAAAGGTGGTGGCCGAACTCCTTATTGTAGAGGAGCTGATGGAAGAGCTGTTTTACGTTCAAGTGTTCGAGAGTTTTTAGCACAAGAGCATATGCACTCACTTGGAGTTCCTACATCTAGGTCTTTGAGTTTATATACTTCTAAAAGTGAAACAGTTGATAGACCTTGGTTTTCACAAGGTTCATATTCTAAAGATCCTGATATGATGATAAGTGAAAATATTGCAATTACTACTCGTGTTGCTCCATCATTTATTAGAGTTGGACAAGTTGAACTTTTTGCAAGACGTGCTAGAAAAAATGAGCATCCAAAAGCTATGCAAGAGCTTGAACAGATTGTATTACACTTAATTGAACGTGAATATAGTAATGAAATTGATGTGATTGATAAAAACTTATCTCTTGAAGACAAAGTAGTTTTATTAGCAATAAAGTTTAGAAAAAGACTTACAAAACTTATAGCTAACTGGATTAGGGTTGGATATTGCCAAGGTAATTTTAACAGTGACAACTGTGCAGCTGGTGGTTTTACACTTGATTATGGGCCTTTTGGTTTTATAGAAGCATTTGACCCATACTATCAACCTTGGAGTAGTAGTGGAGATCACTTCTCCTTTTTAAATCAGCCTCTTGCTGCAGAGCAAAATTTTCATGTATTTTATTCTGCATTAAGAGTTTTAATAGGTTCAAGTAAAAAGCATATAGAAGAATTAGATAAAATCAGAGATGATTTTTCAAAAGTAATGCAAGAAGAAATGAATATAATGTGGGCTTCTAAACTTGGCCTTGATAATTTTGATGAAGAATTATTTAATGAACTAGTAATTCTAATGGTTAAAAGTTCTGTTGATTATACTATTTTCTTCCGAGAACTTTCTTCTATTCCAACTGAAATAAAAGCACTTAAAAAAAGCTTTTATGGTTCTAATTATGATGAGAGTATTGAACAGTCTTGGATAAAGTGGCTTGAAAAATGGAATTCACTTATAAGTAATAATACAAATGAATTAAGTTCTCAAATGAAACTTATAAATCCAAAATATACTTTAAGAGAGTGGTTTTTAGTTCCTGCTTATAAGCAAGCAAATGAGGGTGATTATGCTTTAATAAAAGAGCTACAAGAAATTATGACAAATCCATATGCTGAACAATCTATTGAAGTAGAAAATAAATACTATAGTTTAAAACCACTAGAGTTTTTTGAGCTTGGTGGCGTATCTCATGTTAGCTGCTCATCATAAATTTTTAAAATACCTATTTTAGGTGTTTTAAACTAATTTTTATAGTGAAATTTGTTCCAGTATAAGGAATGTCTTTATATTTAAAAGACACATTTTTAACAGTAATACTTCCTTTTAAATGATTTCTAATAATATTTTCACACATATATAATCCTACTCCTGTACCTTGACTTTGATGTTTTGTAGTAAAATATAATTCGAAAATTTTATCAATTATTCTCTCATCAATACCCTGTGCGTTATCTTTTATCTCAATGATTAGAGAATTCTTTTTTACTTTTGTATCTATAAAAACTAGTTTTTCTTTACTTTCTATTTTTAGTAGAGCATCTCTTGAATTATTTAATATATTAACAAAAACTTGTATTAATTCATTCTCAATTGAAAGAATAGTACAGTCTTCAATATTTGTGATTATTTGGATATTTTTATCTTCAAATTGGGTGTTTATTAAGCTTAAAGCTTTTTCAATTATAGAAGAAATCAAAAGCTTTCTTTCTTTATTATTTCTTGGATCAAAAAAACCTCTAAAGTATTCAATTGTACTAGAAAGATATTGTGCAGAATTATTAATGCTTGTTAATATTGAAGTTAACTCAGTATCTGATAAGGTATCCATTTCTTTTTGTAATTTTGCACCAGTAGCCGCTGTTGAAATAACTGACAATGGTTGACGCCATTGATGTGCAATATTTTCTAGCATTTCACCCATTGCCGCCATTTTAGTTTGTTGAATTAATATTAAATCTTTTTCTTTTAGTTCTACTAATTGTCTTTTATTTATTTTTCTTCTTCTTATTAGAGCTTTTCTCATAAGATTAAATTGTTCAGATAATATACCTATTTCATCTTTCCTTTCATCAATTTTGATTTCTTGACTTAAATCTCCATTAGCAATTTTTACACTAGCTTTTGTCAATAATTTTAAAGAAGATGAAACCTTATTAATAAAGAAATATAGAATTAGAATTAGAATTAGAGTTAATAGTAAAGCAAAAGAGAATATTATAAATTGATAGTTTTTTAAATGTTCAAATATTAAATCTTTTGAATAGTAAATGATTAATTTACCTAAATCTTCATCATTATATTTTAAAGAAATAAGACTTTTTACTAAGTTCTCATTTTTATATGTTTTATTATCAATTTTTATTTTTATCAATTTTGAATTATCAATTAATTCTAATTTTGCAATCTCTTTATCTTTATAAATAGAAGTAATCATTGATTTTATAACATCTTCATTCAAAGTATAAAGTAATGTCGATATTGAGGCACTATAAATTTCTTTATTGTGTTCAATCTTTGAATAAAAAATTTCATTAACTTTATCTTTTTCAATTTTAATTACTACTGTAACAAATAAACCAAAAAAGATAACAACTGAAATAAATACTGATAAAAAAAGTTTATAAGTTAAGTTCATATTTAGCTCTACTTTATTAGAAAAGGATAATTGTATTTTTCATAAGATTTGTCAATACCTTTTAAAAAAGGGTTGTCTATCTTATAAATTTTTCTTTGTTTCATATTTACAAAATCAATACTAGGCTGATAATATTTTTCAAATAGTTTATTTATTGAACCATCATAAAATCCGATTTTCAATCCTTCTTCTATTCTTTTAGTAATTTTTTCATTTTTTTTATTCATAAAGAAAAAACGTGGAAGAGGATAATATAAGGCAAATGTTCTATCATAATCTAATTTCTTTAGATATTTATATGTTTTATATTCAGCTAAGATTTCATTAATTCCTCTTGGAAAAAGATCTATTCTATTTAATGTTATCATATGAAAAAAACTAGAATAATTAGCAATCATACTTACATTAAAGCCATTAGATTTTAAAATATTAGTGTCTAACCAACCAACACCTTGTGCAAATTTTAATGTTTTTAGTTCTTCTAATGATTTTATATTATGTATTTTTTCTTTCATTTGAGGGGAAATAAAACTCACTCTATACCCAACTATCCCTCTGTCTACAGGAAAATTGGAAAACGAGAACTCATTAAGTAGATTATTTTTAACAGAATTCTTTAAAATAAAGTTCTTGATTTTATTCTCTTTTAAATTATATACAGCACGTGTAATAGTCATCTTTTTTGAAGGAATTAATTTATACTCACCATATTTATCTTTTGTTTTGTCAAGAGCTAATCTTAGTAATTCTATCTCATAATATTTTCTTGCATCTAGATCATTATCTTCTGCATGGTAAATTAGTGTAATTGGAGAAGCTATAATAAATGTAGGTATTAGTAATATTAAAACATAAAAAGTAAGCATATTTATTTTTTTCATAATATAAACTCCTTTTTTATAATAAAGTCAATAAATAATTTTAGCTAAAATCATGAAACTTGTCTATTCTTTAAGGGGAAAACTTTTAATTTGTAGGAAAGTTTCACAAATAAAGAAAAGATGAAAGATTAAATGTTATTATTGCATTATAATTAATACTATACAAAAGAATGGCAATTATAAATGACAACTAACATTAATCCAAAAGAGTTCATAAAAGTACAAAATGAGGCAAAAGAAGCAATAATTGAAGCACATTTTAAAGGAAGCATCGAATATATTGAAAATATGCCATACTATTCTTCTAATTTTAATAAAAATAAAGATTTATCACCTGTAATTGAAAAGCTAATTGATTTTAATGTATTTGATTATGATGACTACTCTTATTCTTTATTATTAAGTGATGATTACAATGCTCATTTACAAACCTATACAGATGTAAATATCAAAGATATTGAAGATAAGCAAAAGATCATTAAGAAGTTAATCAGAGATATTAATATTAAAAGAAAAGATTTTAATGACTATTCAAGTGAAATAAAAAGAATAAATTCTTCTTTTAGAAATATTAAAAAGGTTATTTATAGAGCAATTGAATCATTAAATGAAAAAGAGATGAAGTTTAAAGCAGAAGTAAACTTTGAAGTTAAAAAAGCAAACTTATATGATTGTAAAGCTGATTTAACAGCACTTTCTGAAGCTGTAACAAATACTGATAAATTTTTAATTGAGTATAAGTCTTATTTTATAGATGAACTTGCAAATGAATCTATTTCTTATCATATTAATGCCTTAGCACATCATCTACATGATGTTAGAGAAAATATAAGCAAAACACTAAATGAACTTTCAAAATATCTTATTCATATTGAAAAAGAAGCTAAAAAAATTGAAAAACTAAATCACTTATATAAATTAAAAGTTCATGGTGAGTTATTTGAAAAAAGTAATATAGACTCTGTTTTAAGAAGATTAAAAAATATAGCACCATCTGTAAAAATAAAATCTCAATATATGAATGATTATGATTTAATCACAGCAATAGTAGAGCGTGCAAAAGAAAATAAAATTGCGCCTAATTCTGAAATAAAAGTAGAAAAAAAAAGACCTGAAGTTATAAAATTTGATCAAAATAAAGTACCAAAACAAAGAATGGTTTTAGGAACAAAAAAAGTTTATTATAATTTTATTAAACAAGAAAAAGATTTAGCTTCATTTTTAAAAGAAAAAGAGTTAAGTAAAAAGCAGTTCTTATCAATTTTTATTAGAACAACACTGCAATACAATAAGTTTTTAAAAATAGAAAAAGATATAACTATTGAACATAAAGGCATAGAATTGCCATATATTATAAAGAGGGGATAAATTGGATCTATCGCAATTAGAAGAGTATAAAGAAATTTTTCAAGTGATTGAAGAGTGTAGGGTAAATGGTAAATTTATAAATGAAAATAGCGCAGATTACAAAATCAAAGATGCATATAATTTTATATATCAATACAAACAAGAAGTAAAAACTTTTTTTAGTATTCTTGGCTATTCCTTAGAATCTGACAAGGGTTATTTTTACTTTATTATTGAAGGTTATGAGACTATTCCTAAGTCTTATGTAAACGCTTATATTGACTATATAGATATCTATAGATTTTTAAAATTACTTAATACAAATATCAGTTCAGCAAATGGTGGACCTTATAGTGCTAGTGATATTGAAAGCAGATTAAACGGTGATATTGAGTTAAAAACTATGGTTGATAAAATGAACTTTTTAAAGAAACGTTCAACTAATAGAGAAGCCATCGATTCAATAATATTAAGACTAAAAAATGATGGTTTTGCCCAAAGTATTGGTAATAAAGAAGAAGAATTTTTAATACTTAGGTCATTTAAATTTATAGAAGATATGATAGAGGAAATTGAATATGAACTCTAATAAACTTGGATTAAAAGAGATAAGATTTATAAACAGTG
>Ga0193954_1000885_pt1 | contig 16383 bp, 11 predicted proteins | sample BB_5_MG_FD_140340 | JGI IMG/M metagenome (GOLD analysis project Ga0193954, IMG submission 140340) | Microbial mat bacterial communities from the Broadkill River, Lewes, Delaware, United States - BB_5_MG | ecosystem: Environmental > Aquatic > Freshwater > River > Microbial mats | place: USA...
CATCTTTGCTCAGTACGTATACTTCACATTCGAAGTTAGTGTGCGGGTTGATCGTACCTGGCTTAGCCAATACTTGACCACGCTCTACATCATCACGCTTAGTACCACGCAACAAGGCACCAATGTTCTCACCTGCACGACCTTCATCAAGCAGCTTACGGAACATCTCTACACCTGTACACGTCGTTGTTTGTGTTTCGCGGATACCAACGATTTCGATTGGCTCACCCACTTTCACAATACCACGCTCAACACGGCCTGTTACTACCGTACCACGACCAGAGATTGAGAATACGTCCTCGATAGGCATCAGGAATGGCTGATCGATCGCACGAACTGGCTCAGGAATGTAAGAGTCTAGCGCTTCTACCAGATTCTTAACCGCTGTTGTACCCAGCTCGTTATCGTCTTCGCCGTTCAATGCCATCAATGCAGAACCGCAGATGATTGGCGTGTCATCGCCTGGGAAGTCGTAAGTGTCTAGCAGCTCACGAATTTCCATCTCTACCAATTCACGCATTTCAGCGTACTCTTCAGAGTCAACACCGCCACAGTCTTCTGCAAGCAGGTCAGCTTTGTTCAGGAATACTACGATGTAAGGTACACCAACCTGACGAGATAGCAGGATGTGCTCACGCGTCTGTGGCATTGGGCCATCAGTTGCGCCACATACCAGAATTGCGCCGTCCATCTGAGCCGCACCGGTGATCATGTTTTTTACATAATCGGCGTGACCTGGGCAGTCTACGTGCGCATAGTGACGGATGCTTGATTCGTACTCTACGTGCGACGTAGAGATTGTGATACCACGCTCACGCTCTTCTGGTGCTTTATCGATACCGTCAAACGCTACCGCTTCACCACCGAATACTTCTGCACATACGCGCGTCAGAGCTGCTGTCAAAGTTGTTTTACCGTGGTCAACGTGGCCGATAGTACCTACGTTAACGTGCGGCAGATTACGTTCAAATGTTGATTTTGCCACGAGAAATTACCTCTTTATACTGGCGAAATTAATTATCTTTCATCACCGCTTCAGCGATGTTGTTCGGAGCTTCAGCGTAGCACTCGAATTCCATAGAGTATGTTGCACGACCTTGGGTCGCAGAACGCAAATCAGTTGCGTAACCAAACATTTCACCTAGTGGAACTTGCGCATTGATGATCTTACCAGAAGGAGAATCTTCCATACCCTGAACGAGACCACGACGACGGTTTAGGTCACCCATAACATCGCCCATGTAATCTTCTGGTGTTACCACTTCAACTTTCATCATAGGCTCAAGCAAGCAAGGACTAGCCTGCTGTGCATACTTCTTCAGCGCCTGGGATGCAGCAATTTTAAATGCCATCTCATTGGAGTCAACATCGTGGTATGAACCATCATAAAGGCGTGCTTTCAGGCCGATGAGAGGATAACCAGCGATAACGCCGTTTTTCATCTGCTCTTCAATACCTTTCTGCACTGCAGGGATATATTCCTTAGGAATCGCACCACCCACAACCTCATTGATAAACTCTAACCCTTCTTCATCAGAAGGACTGAATTCGATCATAACGTGACCATACTGACCACGACCACCTGACTGACGAGCAAACTTATGGTTTGCATCAATAGACTGGCGGATCTTCTCACGGTATGCCACCTGAGGCTTACCAATGTTAGCTTCAACACTGAATTCGCGACGCATGCGGTCTACGATGATATCTAAGTGAAGCTCACCCATACCAGAGATGATTGTCTGACCAGATTCTTCATCGGTTTCAACACGGAAAGATGGATCTTCCTGAGCAAGCTTACCCAGCGCAACACCCATTTTTTCCTGATCAGCTTTTGATTTAGGCTCAACAGCAACAGAAATTACCGGATCCGGGAACTCCATGCGCTCAAGTACGATCTTGTTATTCAGATCACACAGAGTATCCCCTGTAGTTACATCTTTCAGACCGATCATCGCTGCGATATCACCAGCACGAACTTCTTTGATCTCTTCACGGCTGTTTGCGTGCATTTGCACCATACGACCGATACGCTCTTTCTTCTGCTTAACAGAGTTGTAAACGCTGTCGCCAGAGTTCAGAACACCTGAATAAACACGAACGAACGTCAATGTACCAACGAACGGGTCGGTAGCAATTTTGAACGCCAAAGCAGCAAACGGAGCATTATCATCAGCTTCACGCGTTGCAACTGTTTCATCTTTATCGTCTAGCGTACCTTCGATCGCCTTAACTTCTTCTGGCGATGGCAGGTATTCAACAACAGCGTCTAGCATCGCTTGAACGCCCTTGTTCTTAAATGCAGAACCCGCCAGCATTAGAACAACTTCGTTAGCCAAAGTGCGCGCACGTAGACCTTGCTTAATCTCTTCGTCTGAAAGCTCACCTTCTTCAAGGTACTTATCCATCAGCTCATCAGAAGCTTCTGCAGCCGCCTCAACCATCTGCTCGCGCAGCTCATCAGCTTTATCCTGCAGATCAGCTGGAATATCTTCCAGCTCATAGGTCATACCCTGATCTTCTTCATTCCACATGATAGCTTTCATGCGAATCAGATCAACAACGCCTTTAAATTCATCTTCTGCACCAATTGGAATATTAATCGGTACAGCAACAGCGCCCAAACGCTTTTTCAGCTGATCAACAACCATGTAGAAGTCAGCACCTGCACGGTCCATCTTATTGACGAATACCATGCGAGGAACTTCATACTTGTTTGCTTGACGCCATACTGTCTCTGTCTGAGGCTGAACGCCAGAAGACGCACACAGCACAACGACCGCGCCATCTAGTACACGCAAAGAACGCTCTACTTCGATTGTAAAGTCAACGTGACCTGGGGTGTCGATGATATTTACGCGGTGATCTTCAAACTGCTGATTCATGCCTTTCCAGAAACAGGTAGTCGCCGCAGAAGTGATAGTAATACCACGCTCCTGCTCCTGCTCCATCCAGTCCATCGTTGCGGCACCATCATGCACCTCACCGATTTTATGAGATAGACCTGTATAGAAAAGTACACGCTCTGTAGTAGTGGTTTTGCCGGCATCTACGTGCGCACAAATACCGATGTTACGGTAACGGGCAAGGGGTGTTTTACGAGCCACGACTCATTCCTCTGAATGTTAGAAACGATAGTGAGCAAAAGCTTTGTTAGCCTCTGCCATACGGTGCACGTCTTCACGCTTCTTAACAGCAGCGCCACGACCTTCAGCCGCATCCAACATCTCGCCAGCCAAACGCAAAGCCATAGACTTCTCACCACGCTTACGTGCCGAGTCTACTAACCAACGCATAGACAATGCCATACGACGAGAAGGACGAACTTCACATGGAACCTGGTACGTAGCACCACCCACACGACGTGACTTAACCTCTACCGCCGGCTGAATGCTCTCTAATGCTTTTTCAAACATTTCCAGTGGATCGTTATTTGTGCGCTCCTGGATTTTGTCCAGTGCACCGTACACGATACGCTCAGCAACAGATTTCTTACCGCTGACCATAACGTGGTTAATGAATTTTGCCAGTGTAATGTTACCGAATTTTGGATCCGGTAGTATTTCGCGCTTCGCAGCGACGCGTCTTCTAGGCATGATAAGCCCTCATTGTTAAAAGGTCTTCAGGAACTTCAGATAGATTTCGACTACCTGACCTTACTCTTACCGTGACCGGCCTAGCTAAATTTAGTATTGAACCTGCGAACAGACGCACTACTACTTTCAACCTCACCGTTATACGGATATTAAGACTTAGGACGTTTTGTACCGTACTTCGAACGACCCTGTTTACGGTCGTTAACACCTGAACAGTCAAGTGCACCACGAACTGTATGGTAACGAACACCTGGCAAGTCTTTTACACGACCGCCACGGATCAGCACCACACTGTGCTCTTGCAGGTTGTGACCTTCACCACCGATGTAGGAAGTCACTTCGAAGCCGTTTGTTAAACGAACACGGCAAACTTTACGAAGAGCCGAGTTAGGCTTCTTCGGAGTTGTTGTGTAAACACGTGTACAAACGCCACGACGCTGAGGACAAGCCTGCAGTGCCGGAACGTCACTTTTTTGTACTTTGCGCTTACGTGGCGAGCGAACCAATTGGTTAATTGTTGCCATTTAAGCAAACTCCACGTTTTCACGTTTAAATAATAAGCACCAAAAAACCGGATTAAGATAATCCGGTCACTAAGGGGGCGGAATTTTAACCAATTCCGCCCCATCTCGTCAATCACTGATTATTTATTAATCAGCATTCGACAAAGAAGCATTCAATGCAGCGGTTAGTGCTTCTTGCACCTCTTCTGCACTGACTGTTTCAGTTCCTTGAGCAAGCGCACGTTTACGCTTACGTTCACTGTGGTAAGCCAAGCCTGTTCCCGCAGGGATCAGACGACCTACAACAACGTTTTCTTTCAGGCCGCGCAAGAAATCTTGCTTGCCTGTTACCGCACCTTCCGTGAGTACGCGCGTTGTCTCTTGGAAAGATGCTGCAGAGATGAACGACTCTGTAGCCAACGATGCTTTGGTAATACCCAATAGCACACGCTCGAACTTAGCAGGGATCTTATCTGCCGCTTCAAGCTCTGCATTCTCAGCAACAACCGCGGCATATTCGACCTGTTCACCAGGAATAAAGGTAGAATCACCGGATGTTACAATTTCAACTTTACGCAACATCTGACGCACAATAACTTCAATGTGCTTGTCATTGATAATTACACCCTGCAGACGGTAAACGTCTTGAATCTCGTTCACGATGTATTCTGCTAGGCGTTCAACACCTAGAATGCGCAGAATATCATGTGGATTGGACGGGCCATCAGAAATAACCTCACCTTTTTCTACGTACTCACCCTCGAATACGTTCAGGTTACGCCACTTCTGAATCATCAGTTCATAAGGCTCTGCGTCATTTGGTGTAATCACCAGACGCTTCTTACCTTTAGTCTCTTTACCAAAGGTAACGATACCGGATACTTCTGCCAAAATTGAAGACTCTTTTGGCTTACGCGCCTCAAACAAGTCTGCAACACGCGGCAGACCACCGGTGATATCTTTGTTTACAGAACCTTCCTGCGGGATACGCGCCAGCGCATCACCCACAGCCACACTAGCACCATCGACCATGTTCAAGATCGCTTTAGCCGGCAACATATACTGCGCTGGTGCATCAGTACCTGGGTGGCAGATATCATTGCCCTTGTCATCGACAAGCTTGATCATTGGGCGGATATCTTTACCTGCAGCTGGGCGATCTTTAGCATCCAAGACTTCAGTAGTGGATAGGCCTGTAAGTTCATCCGTTGTCTGCTTAACAGTAATACCGTCTTCCATTCCCATGAAGACAACTTTACCCGCTACCTCTGTAATAATTGGGTGAGTATGCGGATCCCAGTTAGCAACGATGTCACCAGCATTCACTGATGAGCCATCTTTAACTTTAATGACTGCACCATAAGGCAATTTATAGCGCTCACGCTCACGACCATGCTCATCGGTAACGCCCAACTCACCGGAACGAGAGGTGGCTACCAGCATACCTGCGGGTGTTTCAACATACTTCAAGTTATGCAGGCGAATTTCACCACCGTTTTTAACCTGAATACTATCAACGGCTGCTGCTCGAGATGCCGCACCACCGATATGGAAGGTACGCATGGTCAGCTGAGTACCCGGCTCACCAATCGACTGTGCCGCAATAACACCAACCGCTTCACCAGGATTAACACCGTGACCACGACCCAGATCACGACCATAGCAGGCAGAGCATATACCGAAGCGAGTGTTACACGTGATCGCAGAACGTACGATAATCTCATCGATAGAGGAGAAACGCTCGTCATTCTCAAGGCGATTAACCCACGCTTCATCAATCAACGTACCTGCTGGAATGAGTACATCAACCTCAGCAGGGTCTAATACATCCTTAGCAACAACACGCCCAAGAACACGATCACCCAAAGCAACAACAACATCGCCGCCTTCGATCATTGGCTGCATAACCAAGCCGTTCTCAGTACCACAATCGGCTTCTGTAATAACCAAGTCCTGCGCTACATCTACCAAACGACGCGTCAGGTAACCCGAGTTCGCTGTTTTAAGTGCAGTATCGGCCAAACCTTTACGAGCACCGTGAGTAGAGATGAAGTACTGAAGTACGTTCAGGCCTTCACGGAAGTTAGCAACAATTGGTGTTTCGATGATAGAACCATCCGGCTTCGCCATCAAACCACGCATACCTGCCAACTGACGAATCTGAGCAGCACTACCACGAGCACCGGAGTCAGCCATCATGTAAACAGAGTTGAAAGATTCCTGATCAACTTCATTACCTTCACGATCGATGGTTTTCTCAGTTTTCAGGTTCTCCATCATTCGCTTCGCCAACAGCTCATTAGCGCGCGACCAGATATCGATAACCTTATTGTATTTCTCACCCTGCGTTACCAAGCCGTCCGCAAATTGGCGCTCGATATCTTTTACTTCAACATCTGCTTCACCAACAATGGCTGCTTTTTCATCAGGAATAACGAAGTCGTTCACACCGATTGAAGCACCTGAGGTTGTCGCTTGTTTAAAACCGGTATACATCAACTGGTCAGCGAAGATAACCGTGTCTTTCAAACCGCAACGACGATACGCTTCGTTCAGCAAACGGGAGATTGCTTTTTTCTTCATCGTCTGGTTAACCAGCGAGAATGGCAAGCCGTCTGGAACGATAGAGAACAGCATTGCGCGACCCACAGTGGTCTCTTTTAGCTCAGTTAATGCAGTTACATTGCCTTCGATATCGCGGATAACTTCGCTGATACGAACTTTAACTTTTGCCTGAAGATCAACCTGTTTAGCGCCATAAGCGCGCTCTACTTCTTCAATATCCGAGAACACCATACCTTCGCCTTTAGCGTTGATACGGTCACGCGTCATGAAGTACAGACCCAATACAACGTCCTGAGAAGGAACGATGATAGGCTCGCCATTGGCTGGTGACAAAATATTATTGGTGGACATCATCAAAGCACGTGCTTCAAGCTGTGCTTCAATAGTCAACGGTACGTGTACCGCCATTTGGTCACCATCGAAGTCAGCGTTGTATGCCGCACAAACAAGTGGGTGCAGCTGGATCGCTTTACCTTCAATAAGAACAGGCTCAAACGCCTGAATACCCAGACGGTGAAGTGTTGGCGCACGGTTAAGCAGTACTGGATGCTCACGGATAACTTCATCCAGAATATCCCATACTAATGGTTCTTCGCGCTCAACCATTTTCTTCGCAGCTTTAATCGTCGTCGCGTAGCCGCGCAACTCTAGCTTCGAGAAGATAAATGGCTTAAATAACTCCAATGCCATCTTCTTTGGAAGACCACACTGATGCAGTCGCAGGTATGGACCTACTACGATTACAGAACGACCCGAATAGTCTACACGCTTACCAAGCAGGTTCTGACGGAAACGCCCCTGCTTACCTTTGATCATATCTGCCAAAGATTTCAGAGGGCGTTTGTTAGAACCCGTAATTGCACGACCGCGACGGCCGTTATCAAGCAGCGCATCAACCGATTCCTGCAGCATACGTTTTTCGTTACGTACGATAATATCAGGAGCATTAAGATCCAACAGGCGCTTCAAACGGTTGTTACGGTTGATAACACGGCGATACAGATCGTTTAGATCAGATGTCGCGAAACGACCACCATCCAGCGGCACCAATGGGCGCAGATCAGGTGGCAGAACCGGCAGAACCGACATAACCATCCACTCTGGTTTATTGCCAGATTTGTAGAATGATTCACACAACTTTAAGCGCTTAGATAGCTTTTTGATCTTAGTTTCAGAGTTAGTTGCCGGAATCTCTTCACGAAGCATCTGAATCTCTTCTTCCAGATCAATAGAAGCCATCAGCATCTGAACCGCTTCAGCACCCATACGCGCATCGAATTCGTCTCCAAACTCTTCTAACGCTTCGAAGTATTGCTCATCGTTTAGCAACTGACCACGCTCAAGCGTTGTCATACCTGGCTCGATCACTACAAATGATTCGAAGTAAAGCACACGCTCGATATCACGCAGCGTCATATCCAGCATTAAGCCAATACGGGACGGAAGCGATTTTAAGAACCAAATATGCGCAACAGGGGACGCCAATTCGATATGACCCATACGGTCACGACGCACTTTAGTTAGCGTGACTTCAACGCCACACTTTTCACAAATAACACCACGGTGCTTCATGCGCTTGTATTTACCACACAAGCACTCATAGTCCTTCACAGGACCGAAAATTTTCGCACAGAAAAGGCCATCACGCTCAGGCTTGAACGTACGATAATTGATGGTTTCTGGTTTTTTAACCTCACCAAAAGACCATGAGCGGATCATTTCTGGTGATGCCAGTGAGATTTTGATCGAGTCAAACTCATCAGCCTGGCTTTGTGTCTTAAGCAGATTCAGCAAATCTTTCATTATCAACAGCTCCTCGCGGAGTTATTGGACGGATGTCATCATCCGTCCGGGTGATTCGGTTATACCTTAGTCGTTCTCAAGCTCGATATCGATACCCAGAGAGCGGATCTCTTTGATCAATACGTTGAATGATTCCGGCATTCCCGGCTCCATTCTGTGGTCGCCATCAACGATATTCTTATACATTTTGGTACGGCCATTAACGTCATCCGACTTCACGGTTAACATCTCCTGCAATGTATAAGCGGCTCCATAAGCTTCTAGTGCCCACACTTCCATCTCACCGAAGCGCTGACCACCGAATTGAGCCTTACCGCCCAGCGGCTGTTGAGTAACCAAGCTATAAGAACCGGTAGAACGAGCATGCATTTTGTCGTCTACCAAGTGGTTAAGCTTGAGCATGTACATGTAACCAACAGTTACCTGACGCTCAAACTGATCACCGGTACGACCATCAAACAACGTTACCTGACCACTATCATTCATGTCAGCCAGACGTAAAAGCTCTTTGATTTCTGCTTCTTTCGCACCGTCAAATGCAGGTGTTGCTAATGGAACACCACCACATAGGTTACGTGCTAACTCCATAATCTCATCATCAGAGAAGCTATCCAGATCTTCTTTACGAGAAGACTCCCAGCCGTCTAACTCTGAGTTATAAATTTTGTGCAGGAATTCACGAATCTCTTTGACCGTTTCTGCTTTTTCGCGCTCGACTTCCAACATACCATTGATCTTACGACCTAGGCCTTTTGCAGCTGCACCCATATGCGTTTCAAGAATCTGACCAACGTTCATACGCGACGGTACACCCAGCGGGTTCAGTACTATATCTACTGGCTCACCATTTTCGTCGTAAGGCATATCTTCTACAGGCATGATAACGGAGATAACACCTTTGTTACCGTGACGGCCTGCCATCTTATCACCAGGTTGTACGCGACGTTTTGTTGCCACATAAACCTTAACGATCTTAAGCACGCCTGGCGCAAGATCATCGCCTGTCTGAAGCTTACGTTTTTTATCTTCGAACTTCTTATCAAGCTCTTCACGGCGTTCTAGCAATTGCGCTTGTGCTTGCTCTAACTGCTCAGAAACGGCGTCGTCAGATACGCGAATCTTGAACCACTCATCTTTCTTAATTTCACCTAAGAAAGCATCTGTGATCTCTTCACCTTTCTTCAAGCCAGCGCCACCATCAGCCTTGAGGCCAACCAACACTTTTGCTAAGCGCTCATAAGTTGCCTGCTCAACAATGCGATATTCGTCATTTAAGTCTTTACGAATAGCATCCATCTCGGCTTTTTCTATCGAGAGAGCACGCTCATCTTTTTGAACACCATCACGAGTAAAGACCTGTACATCAATAACTTTACCGGTCGTACCACCTTTAACGCGCAAAGAGGTATCTTTTACATCTGACGCTTTCTCACCAAAGATCGCACGTAGCAGTTTCTCTTCTGGAGTCAGCTGAGTTTCTCCCTTCGGTGTAACCTTACCGACAAGAATATCTCCAGGACCAACTTCCGCACCAATATGCACAATACCGGACTCATCCAGTTTGGCCAGTGCAGACTCTCCCACATTTGGAATATCGGAAGTAATTTCCTCAGATCCCAATTTGGTATCACGCGCCACACAGGTCAGTTCCTGAATATGAATCGTTGTGAAACGATCTTCCTGAACAACACGTTCCGAGATAAGGATCGAGTCTTCGAAGTTGTAACCATTCCAAGGCATGAAGGCGATACGCATGTTCTGACCTAGCGCCAGCTCACCCATATCAACTGATGGACCATCCGCCATGATATCACCACGGCTTACCACTTCGCCCTGACGGACAATCGAACGCTGGTTAATACAAGTATTCTGGTTAGAACGCGTGTACTTGGTCAGCGTGTAAATATCTACACCCGCATCACCCGCTGTCACTTCATCATCATTCACACGCACAACAATACGCGCAGCATCAACAGATTCGATGACACCACCACGTTTAGCGGTGATACATACACCCGAGTCACGAGCAACATAGCGCTCCATGCCCGTACCAACCACCGGCTTATCAGCACGCAGTGTTGGAACAGCCTGACGCTGCATGTTTGAACCCATCAATGCACGGTTAGCATCGTCATGCTCAAGGAACGGAATCAAAGAGGCCGCTATCGATACAACCTGACGTGGCGAAACGTCCATGAAGTCAACACGATCAGGCGTCATTACCGTAAATTCGTTCTGGTGACGAACCGCAACCAGCTCATCAGTTAAACGACGGTTCTCATCCATCAAGGCCGAAGCCTGCGCGATGACATATTTGTTCTCTTCAATCGCTGACAAGTATTCGATATCGTCAGTAACAACACCATCAACCACTTTACGGTATGGCGTCTCAAGGAAACCATAATCATTTGTGCGCGCAAATGTTGCCAAGGAGTTGATCAAACCGATGTTTGGACCCTCTGGCGTTTCGATAGGACATACGCGACCATAGTGTGTGGGATGAACGTCACGAACCTCGAAGCCTGCACGCTCACGCGTCAGACCACCGGGACCCAATGCAGAAACACGACGCTTGTGTGTCACTTCTGATAACGGGTTGTTCTGATCCATAAACTGCGATAACTGCGAAGAGCCAAAGAACTCTTTCACTGCAGCAGCCACTGGCTTGGCATTTATTAAATCTTGAGGCATCAAACCATCAGATTCAGCCATACTCAGGCGCTCTCGAACCGCACGCTCTACGCGCACAAGACCGACACGGAACTGGTTTTCTGCCATCTCACCAACAGAGCGAATACGGCGGTTACCTAAATGGTCGATATCATCAACAATACCTTTACCGTTGCGGATATCGATCAAAGTTTTCATGACATCGAGAATGTCATCTTTATCCAATACACCAGAGCCAACTTCTTCTTTACGACCAAGACGGCGATTAAATTTCATACGACCAACAGCAGACATATCGTAACGCTCTTCAGAGAAGAAGAGGTTTTCGAACAGCGCTTCTGCTGATTCTTTGGTTGGTGGCTCGCCAGGACGCATCATGCGGTAAATTTCAACCAAAGACTCCAACTGGCTGCGAGTTGGGTCAATACGCAATGTATCAGAAATAAACGGACCGCAATCCAAATCGTTGGTATAGAGTGTCTCAATAGCCGTGACATTAGCAGCCAATAGCTTAGCAACTAACTCTTCAGTCACTTCAGTATTACAAGGGCAGATGAGCTCACCCGTAGCAGGGTCGATAATATCTTTGGCGATCGCCTTACCTACTAGATATTCCATAGGAACATCTAACTGCGTCATAGACGCATCAGCCATCTTTTTAATGTGGCGCGGAGTAATACGACGACCCGCTTCAACAACCACATCACCCTGTGGGCTCTTAATCTCGAACGACATGGTTTCACCACGTAGGCGTTCGGGCACCAATTCCATTTGAATACCGCTGGCCGATAAGGTCCAGTTAGTATTCTCAAAGAAAATCTCTAAAATTTCGCTTGCTTCATAGCCTAACGCACGCAGCAAGATAGTTGCTGGCAGCTTACGACGTCTATCGATACGCACGAATAGTGCATCTTTTGGATCAAACTCAAAGTCTAACCAAGACCCACGATAAGGAATAATACGAGCTGAATACAACAATTTGCCCGAAGAGTGTGTTTTGCCTTTATCGTGATCAAAGAACACACCCGGTGAACGGTGCAACTGGGATACGATAACACGCTCTGTTCCGTTGACAACAAAGGTGCCGTTATCCGTCATCAAAGGCATTTCGCCCATGTAGACTTCTTGTTCTTTAATATCTTTGACTGATTTGTTCGACGTTTCGCGATCATAGATCACTAAGCGAACTTTCACACGCAATGGTGCCGCATAGGTCACACCACGCAGTTGACACTCTTTAACATCAAATACGGGCTCACCAAGACGATAGCCAACATATTCCAAAGCCGCATTGCCGGAATAAGAGACAATAGGAAATACAGATTTAAAAGCCGCGTGTAGGCCTTCCTCTTTACGATCTCCGGCTTCCACTCCTTCTTGGAGGAATTTGCGGTAAGAGTCTAGCTGGATCGCTAGCAGGTAAGGTACATCCATGACTTGCAGCAATTTGCTGAAATCTTTGCGGATGCGTTTCTTTTCAGTATATGAATAAGCCATCAGTGTTCCCCAGCATGTGCACCAAGTTGAGAAGCAGTCCAGAATGAGAGCTTCCGGTCTGTGCTGCCGTCATTTAATTGCTGTCTATAAATAACGGAAAAAGGCCGGTGGCAATTTGCCACCAGCCATAGGTGTTTCAAGCAGTCTCAGGCTGCTTGTAAAGCATAAGCGCGATTACTTAAGCTCAACAGAAGCGCCAGCTTCTTCCAGTGCTTTCTTAAGCTCTTCAGCTTCTTCTTTGCTAGCACCTTCTTTAATAGTAGATGGAGCACCATCAACCATTTCTTTAGCTTCTTTCAGACCTAGGCCTGTAGCTGCACGAACAGCCTTGATAACGTTTACTTTCTTATCGCCAGCAGCGGTCAGAACAACGTCAAACTCAGTTTGTTCAGCAGCAGCAGCACCTGCATCGCCAGCAGGGCCAGCAACAACAGCAGCAGCAGCAGATACGCCGAATTTTTCTTCCATAGCTGAAACCAGTTCAACTACATCCATTACAGACATTTCAGCGATTGCGTTGATGATATCTTCTTTAGTCAGAGACATGACTTTTTCCTATAAAAACTAGTGGAGCCTAAGCTCATTAAATACTGTAACAAGTGAGCGTAATTTACGCCGCTTCCTGCTCTTTTTGAACGCGAACAGCGTCGATAACACGTACCAACTTGCCAGCTGCTGCTTCTTTCATACAGCTCATCAGTTTTGCCAGACCTTCTTCGTAAGTCGGCAAGCTTGCCAACATACTGACGTCTACAACTGAACCTTCAAAGGCTGCTGTTTTCAGCTCAAACTTATCATTTCCCTTAGCGAATTCTTTCAGAATACGCGCACCAGCACCTGGGTGCTCGTTAGAGAATGCAATGATAGTAGGGCCAACGAAAGAATCAGACAGACATTCGAACGCTGATCCAGCTACTGCACGACGAGCCAGCGTGTTACGAACAACACGCAGCCATACGCCATTTTCACGAGCTTGCTTACGCAGCGCAGTCATGTCAGTCACGGTTACACCGCGAGAGTCAGCAACTACAGCTGATAGAGCGCTCTGAGCAGCTTCCTGGACTTCAGCGACGATCGCTTTTTTGTCTTCTAGTCCTAATGCCACAATTAACTCCTGGATTGAGTCTTTCGACTATTTACCAAATCTACAAACGTAGATTTACGAGTGTGCGGTGTTTTTCACCGTCTGCGCAGGCCGGTTCCCCATTAAGACACTTTCAACAAGTATCACCTGCGGTCTTTGACGGCCTTCGTCTCTGTCTAACAGGTCACGAAGACCCTCAAAAAACCTTGAGGGCTGATTAAGCGTTTAGTGACGCCTGATCAACCAACAGACCTGGCCCCATAGTAGAGGACAGTGTCACTTTCTTAACATAAACGCCTTTGGCAGAAGCAGGCTTTAGCTTCTTCAGATCAGCAAGCAATGCTTCGATGTTCTGCTGAATCGACTCAGGAGCAAATTCAATCTTACCAACACCAGCATGAATGATCCCGTTCTTATCTGTACGGAAGCGCACTTGACCAGCCTTAGCATTTTTAACTGCTGTAACAACATCAGGCGTTACTGTGCCAACTTTTGGGTTAGGCATCAGACCACGAGGACCCAGAACCTGACCCAACTGACCCACAACGCGCATAGCATCAGGAGTAGCGATTACAACGCCATAATCCAGATCACCACCTTTCATTGCTTCTGCAAGGTCTTCAAAGCCAACTACATCTGCACCAGCTTCTTTTGCTTTTTCGGCATTCTCACCTTGAGCAAATACAGCAACACGAACATCTTTACCTGTGCCGTTTGGCAAAACAGTAGAACCGCGAACAACCTGATCAGATTTACGAGGATCAACACCTAGATTGATAGACACATCGATAGACTCTTTAAAGCCTACAGTCGAGATTTTTGCTAATGTCTCTACAGCCTCTGTAATAGAGTATGCTTTTCCGGACTCAACTACTTCACGGATCGCCTTTTGGCGCTTAGTCAGCTTAGCCATTATTCCATACCCTCCACAACGATACCCATGCTACGAGCACTACCTGCGATAGTACGAACAGCAGCATCCATATCAGCAGCCGTCAAATCTGCCATCTTAGTTGTTGCAATTTCTTCAACCTGAGCACGAGTCACAGTACCGACCTTCTCAGTATTAGGACGACCAGAGCCACTCTTCAAACCGGCTGCTTTCTTCAACAAAATAGAAGCTGGAGGCGTTTTTGTGATGAAGGTAAAGCTACGATCGCTGTATACAGTAATAACTACTGGCGTAGGCAAACCTGGCTCTAAACCTTGAGTTTCAGCGTTAAAAGCTTTACAAAACTCCATAATGTTCACACCATGCTGACCCAAAGCTGGACCAACTGGAGGACTTGGGTTTGCCTGACCTGCTTTGACCTGCAGCTTAATGTAAGCCTGTATTTTCTTGGCCATTATTTTATCTCCTATGGGTTAATCGCCTTACGGCTCCCCGATTTTTACAGACGCAAAAACTCCACCTCAACAAAGGCAGAGTTTTCAAAAATTCTATCTTAGGCCTTTTCGACCTGACCAAACTCCAACTCTACCGGCGTAGAGCGACCAAAAATCAAAACCGCAACCTTAAGACGATTCTTATCGTAGTCAACCTCTTCAACCACACCATTAAAATCAGCAAAAGGACCATCTGAAACACGAACCATTTCACCAGGTTCAAATACCGTTTTAGGCTTAGGCTTATCACCACCACTTTCAACACGAGACTTCATATCTTCAGCCTCACGAGCAGTCATCGGTGCCGGCTTATCCGCCGTACCACCAATAAAACCCAGAACGCGGTCTGTATGCTTAACCAAATGCCACGTCTCATCCGTCATTTCCATTTCAACAAAAACATAACCCGGATAAAACTTACGCTCAGACTTGCGCTTTTTACCTTCGCGAATCTCAACCACTTCTTCAGTAGGCACGAGAATATCGCCAAACATATCTTCAAGACCCGCTAATGCTATACGCTCTTCCAGCGAACCCTTAACACGCTTCTCATAGTTAGAATGAGCATGAACAACATACCAATTTTTAGCCACGCCGCTCTCTCCTAACCAATCACACTAGAGACCATCCAACCCAATAATGAGTCAAGCCCCCACAAAAACAAGCCGATTAACAACACAACAACCACAACCATCGCTGTAGTCTGAAGCGTTTCCTGGCGCGTAGGCCAAACCACCTTACGCACTTCATTTTTCGCCTCTTTAAAAAGAGTGAAAAAAGCCTTACCTTTAGCCGTCTGCAACGCAACAAAACCAGCCACCAAAGCCAGCACCAGCAACCCAATAACACGATACAGCAAAGACTGCTCCGCATACATCGAGTTACCAACAACACCTACAGCAACCAGCAGAATAACTACCAACCACTTTATAGCGTCAAACTTAGATACTTCAGTTGTCTCTTTTGAATTCACGCTTGTTAGCCTCGGCTTCGAATAAAGCTTGCGCTTTGAAACCACCTTCGACTGAAGATGGCAGGCCAGGAGGGACTCGAACCCACAACCTGCGGTTTTGGAGACCGCTGCTCTGCCAATTGAGCCACTGACCTACTGAAAACAGGGATGCACATTATAGTCACACCCCCGGTACTTGGCAATACCTTTTTACAAGTATTAAGCGATTACTTTAGATACAACGCCTGCACCCACTGTACGACCGCCTTCACGGATCGCAAAACGCAGACCTTCATCCATCGCGATTGGTGCAATCAGGCTAACAAC
>Ga0193954_1000887_pt1 | contig 16330 bp, 9 predicted proteins | sample BB_5_MG_FD_140340 | JGI IMG/M metagenome (GOLD analysis project Ga0193954, IMG submission 140340) | Microbial mat bacterial communities from the Broadkill River, Lewes, Delaware, United States - BB_5_MG | ecosystem: Environmental > Aquatic > Freshwater > River > Microbial mats | place: USA...
CCGCCAAGGACGACGCGGCCTCAAAGGTCTTGGTGACCCAGAGCCTAGGCGATGGCACCATCATCGAGCGCCAAGGCTCGGTCTTGAGGGTGACCGGTGAGGTCGACCCGAAGGGGCGCATGGCCCAGGTGATCGTGTCCGTGCCCGACCCTCTGGGCCTCAAGACCTCTGGGGTGCCCGCGCTGCTGCTGGGGTCCTACTTGCGTGTAGGCATTGAGGGCCGAGCCCTCCAGGATGTCTACGTGGTGCCTCGAGTGGCCCTCAGAGACGACAAGTACCTTTGGGTCGTGGATGCGCAAGACAAGCTGCACATCCGGCCCACGACCCCCGTGTGGCGCGGCAGCAGCGAGGTTTATGTGCGGACCGGCGTGCAGTCGGGCGAGCGGGTCGTCACGTCACGCTTGGGCACACCGGTGGAGGGCATGAGCCTGCGGGTCGAAAGCCAGCCTGAGGCCGCGCGATGAGCACCAACAACGATAGCGGCGGCCCCTTGGCCTGGATGGCCAAGAACTCGGTGGCTTCCAACCTGCTCATGCTCCTGTTGGTCGTGGGCGGACTGCTCGCCGCCATGTCGATCAAGCAGGAGGTCTTTCCAGAGTTTGACCTCGACCTGATCCAGATCGGCGTACCGTATCCGGGGGCCAGCCCGGCCGAGGTGGAGCAGGGCATTGTGCTCGCCATCGAGGAAGAGGTGCGCGGCATGGACGGCGTCAAGAAGGTGAGCTCTTCCTCCGTGGAGGGCGCCGGCGGAGTCACCGTGGAGCTTGAGCTGGGCGTTGACCCCAACAAGGCCCTCGCAGACGCCAAAGCCGCCGTGGATCGAATCAGCTCCTTCCCCGAGGATGCTGAGGAGCCGACGGTCAGCCTGGTCTCCAACCGACGACAGGTCATTCAAGTTGTCTTGCATGGCAACGCCAGCGAGGAGGCGCTGCGCCAGCTCGCCGAGCGGGTGCGAGAGGACCTGCTCCTACGTCCCAACATCACCTACGTGGACCTGTCCGGGATCCGCGCACGCGAGATCGCGGTCGAGGTCTCGCAGGACAGCCTGCGCGCCTATGACCTGTCGATCGCGCAGATTGCCCAGACCATTGATCGGCTGGCTGTAGAGCTGCCCGCCGGCGGGGTGAAGACCTCGGCTGGGGAGATCTTGGTGCGTACTGCAGAGCGCCGAGACTACGGCGCCGAGTTCGCTCAGCTTCCGATCGTGACCTCTCCAGAGGGCGCGGTGGTCCGTCTAAAGGATCTCGCCGTCATCAAGGACGGCTTCATCGATAACGATCAGGAGGCCACCTTCAACGGTGAGCGCGCGGTGATGGTGAACGTCTATCGCAGCGGCAATCAGACCCCGATCGAGATCTCGGATGCGGTCAATGCCTACGTGGACGAGGCCGCCGGCTGGATCCCGACCGGCATTGGGGTCGATACGCTCAATGACCGCTCCGTGATGTACCGCGAGCGCGTGGACCTGCTCATGCGCAACGCTCAGTTGGGCCTGTTCTTGGTGCTCATCGTGCTCGCGCTCTTCCTCAACGCGCGCCTCGCCTTCTGGGTGACGATGGGCATCCCCATCTCGTTCTTGGGCTCCATCATGCTGCTGCCTTCGATGGGGGTCTCGATCAACATGATCTCCCTCTTCGCCTTCATCATCACCCTGGGCATCGTGGTTGATGACGCCATCGTGGTGGGCGAGAACATCTTTGAGCTGCGCGCCCAAGGGGCCAGCCTCACCGATGCCGCGGTCGTAGGCACCAAGCAGATCTCATTGCCGGTGGTCTTCTCGGTGCTGACCACGGTGGCCGCCTTCATGCCGCTGTTCATGGTGCCGGGGGCCTCGGGCAAGTTCTTCCGCGTCATCCCCACCGTGGTGGTCTCGGTGCTTATCATGAGCCTCATCGAGTCCCTGCTCGTGCTGCCTGCGCACCTTGGCCACCGAACCCAGCTGCTGCGCGCCGCCTTTCGCTTCTTCGCGTCCCCCTTTTCGGCCCGCATCCGGGCGATGCCTTTGACGGGGCACGAGTCGGAGGATGAGCTGGATAACAAGCGCTCCCGATTTATCGAGATCCTCGAAACACCCGGGCGCTACTTTTCGACGTGGCTGCACACCTTTACTGAGAACCGCTTCGCGCCCTTTTTGGACAAGGCCCTGAGGAACCGAGGGCTGACCATCTCGGTGGGCCTGGCCGTACTTCTGGGCAACTGCGGCTACGTGGCCAGCGGGCGCATCGAGTGGACCTTCATGCCCAAGGTGGACAGCGATGTCATCACTGCGAAGGCTAACTTGCCCTTCGGTGTGCCCATCGAGGCCTCCCGGGAGGTCCGGCAGCGCCTTATCAGCTCCGCAAAGGCGATCATCGCCGAGAACGGTGGCGATGGCATCGTGGAGGGCATGTTCACCCAGGTGGGCGCAGACGTGGCCACGGGCGGGGGTCCGATGGCCGGGGCCTCCGCGGTGTCCGGGAGCCACCTTGCCAACGTGCAGGTCTTCTTGGTGCCCAGCGATGGCCGCAGCATCAGCGCCTCGGAGTTTGCCAAGGCGTGGCGGACCCGTTTTGGCGATACCAGCGGGCTAGAGGCGCTGACGTTTCGCTACAGCACGGGCCCGGGGGCGGGCGCCGCCATGGAGGTGCAGCTGTCCCACAGCAATATGGACGTGCTCGAGACGGCCGCAACCGAGCTTGCGACCAAGATGGGCGAGTACGCCGGCGTCAACGATGTAGACGATGGCTTTTCGGGAGGCAAACCGCAGCTCGACTTTACGCTCACCCCTGAGGGGCAGTCCCTGGGCTTTACGGCGGCCGAGCTGGGCCGCCAGGTGCGCGGCGCCTTCTTCGGCGCCGAGGCCCTGCGTCAGCAGCGAGGCCGGGATGAGGTGAAGGTCATGGTGCGCTTGCCCGAAAGGGAGCGCAGCTCGGAGCACGATGTGGAGGCCATGTTGCTTCGCACCCCTGAAGGCGGAGAGGTGCCCCTGGCGGTCGTCGCCGAGATTGAACGCGGCACGTCGTACACCAGCATCAAGCGCTCGGATGGGCGTCGGGTTGTGACGGTGAGCGGCGACGTCATTCAAGGCGAGGCCAACCCCAGCAAGGTCTTGGAAGACCTGAAGAAGGACTACTTGCCGGAGCTGATGGCCTCACACCCTGGGCTATCCTTTTCGTTCGAGGGCAATAGTCGTCGCAGCGATGAGTCCATGGCCGCCCTAAGGTCCGGATATGGCTTGGCGCTCTTTCTCATCTTCGCGCTGCTGGCGATTCCCTTTCGCAGCTACCTGCAGCCCCTGGTGGTCATGGCGGCCATTCCCTTTGGGGTGGTGGGCGCGGTGATTGGCCACGTCGTGATGGGCTATGACCTCAGCCTGATCAGCGTGATGGGCATCGTCGCCGTCTCCGGCATTGTGGTGAATGACTCGCTGGTCTTGGTGCACGCCGCCAACGCGGCGCGGGACGCGGGCCACTCACCGATGCGAGCGATTCAGTTTGCGGCGCGGCGCCGCATGCGACCGATCTTGCTGACGTCCTTGACCACTTTCTTTGGCCTCATGCCGATGATCCTAGAGTCCTCGGTGCAAGCGCGCTTTCTCATCCCCATGGCGATTGCTCTGGGATTCGGTGTGCTCTTCGCGACGGTCATCATCTTGGTGATCGTGCCGTCCTTCTACCTGGTGGTGGAAGACCTCAGAGATCTGGTGCGGCCGGATCGAGCCCCGGCCTCAACGCCCACCGTAAATGCAACCCAGCCTGTCACCGAACAGGGCTGAGGGCCGCAGGCTCAAGAGCCTGAAAGCTCGCTCAGACGCCGCTGCACGACCTTACGCTCGCGGCCGGAGGGGGCTCGGTCGAGGTAGGCCTCATAGGCCTCGACGGCCTCGGCTTTTTTGCCCATGGCTCGAAGCGCCTCGCCGCGACCGTAGTAGGCGTCGGCGAACTTAGAGTTTTCACGAATGGCCCGGTCGAAGGCGGCGAGCGCGGGGTGCGGTCGCTCAAGGTCCAGTAGGCACCAGCCCTTGCCGACGTGTACCTCAGCCGAGCTACCGCGCAGCTCCGCGGCCCGACCGTAGGCATTGAGCGCCTTCATGGTCTGGTCCCGGCGCCGCAGGCGGTCGGCCCGCTTCATCCAATAGTTGAAGTCCTTCTTGGGCGCAGGCGGCGCCTTGGCCACGGGCTCTGGTTCGACGGGGGCCGCAGGCTCGGCCGCCTTTGCTGCCGCAGCCGCCTTGACCTGACTTAACAGCGCGACGAGGCGCTGACCTTCCTCATGTTCCGGGGCGGCGCTCTGCACGGCCTTGAGGTCCGCCTCGGCCTGGCTGAGGTTACCCATCAAAAGGTGCAACCGCGCCGATAATACCCGCGCCCGCATGAAGCTGGGCCGGGCGGTGAGGGCTTTGTTCAGCTGCAGGCGAGCCTGCGCGTACCCAGATTCCCCCTGGTCCATGTGGTGCTCGGCGCTGAAGTACAGCAGCACAGGATCTGTGCGGCCGGCCTTGTCAAAGGCGGCCGTGGCCGCAGAGAGCTGGGCTGCGTAGCCCTGAGACTGTGCGGCTGCAGACATTGCGGCCCGGGCGCGAAGAGTCTTGGGGTCATCGGGGGCCTCACTCTCGGCCTGCATGATCCATGGGGAGGCCTGCTGGAGAAGATCGGTGGCCTGCACGCGCTTGCTCTGTGCGAGCGTCCGGGTGGGCTCGGGGTCGACGCCCTGGGGTTTAGGGCCCCGGGTCGCGGGCGGGGCGGCCTGCCAATCCTTCGTCGCCTGTTGGGATTCATTGGCGGCCTCGTCGAGGTCCGTCGCCCAGCGTCGGTAGGTATTGGACAGTAGCGCAACGTGGGTTGCGCGGTCCGCCAGCAGCTCAATATCGGACAGACGCTTTCGCTGGGCCTGACCCAGCAGATCGATGGCCTTGGTCTGGCTGCTGATCGTGTCTTGGTCCGCGTGTTTTTGAGCCTGCTCGATCAGCGCGGCGCTGCCATCATCGGCGGGCTCACCGGCGAGCAGGCCGTACTTGATGGCGATGCCGCGCAGGGCGTTGTCCTCGGGGCCGTACATGGCCACCGCGATGGAGGCGCCCAGGCCGAGGCCTACGAGCAGCACGGCTCCCACAAGGGTGCGCTTGTTTCTTTGGCCGCGCTCAAAAGAAGCGACCGGATCATCTGAGTCCAGCTCGTCCTCTGCGCCCGGGAAGTCGAGGGTCGCGGAGTGAAAGGAGGCCGGCGGCGCGGCGGGCTCGATGGTGCGCTCCAGGGTGGCGGGCCCGGCCAATCCCGTACTCGGGGCGGCCTCGGGGGCGCTCAACGGAGCGGACATCGATGGCTCGCTCGGCAGCGGAGCGCCCGGCAGGGAAGGCATGGGCGCCGCACGCGGCAGTGGCGGCGGACGCTGAGGCAGGGTCTGTGGAATCTGTGAGGGCAGCTGCGAGGGCAGGGGGTCGGCCTGCAGTATTTGGCTGCGGCTCGGGATCGGGTAGGCGTGAGATTGCCCACCGTCCATGGGGTTGACGGCCGCGAGCAGCTCGGAGCCGCGCAACTCCACCGGCTGCTGCTGGATGAGGCTGTTGAGGGTCTGGGCCTTTTCGAAGACGCTGAAGAAGGGCTCCAGCTCCATGATGTTGCCCAGGCGCTTCCACGTCTCGCCGTTCTTGCTGATCTCGTCGTCGCGCTGCACGCGCCCCTCGACGATCCACTTTTGCAGGGTGGTGAGCTCCCGGAAGGCGATCATCTGCCCATCCGGCTTGCGCACCAGCCATTCTTTTCCCCCTTGAGGTCCCGCACCGATGGCGGTGCTGGCCCGGGGTATGGCGGGGCGGCTGGGGGCCGAGGCTCTGCGGACCTTGAAGACGTGGCCGCAGTTGGTGCATTTGACGGTCACGCCGTTAGGCCCGACGCGATTCTCGTCAAACTCGTACTCGGTCCCGCACTTGTCGCAGCGTACGTCCATGAGCGGCCGGCGGACGTTAGCAGCCCCTCATCGCTCGGTCACGTTTCAAGGCCGCTCATCCGGTCTTCTCAACGTACTTCGATATGACCCGCTTTTGCTCATCGCCGAACTGGATGGTGAGACGCCCCGATGAGCCCGGTGCGTCGCGCGCGATGACCAGACCGACGCCAAAGAGGTTGTGGTGGACCTGCTCGCCCACCTGCGGATGCTCGGAGGGGCCCGCCTGGGCATCCGGCGGGCCGTGCCGGGCCATCGGCCGATCGTACTCGATGCGATCGCTTCCCCGGTTCTCGGCCCGCACCGCGGGGGCAGATACCGCCTGTAGGCCCATTCCCATGGCCTGCGCGCCGTTCAGCTGGGCCACCGTGAGCGGCATGTTGGCGACCACGCTCGGAGGCAGCTCGGCCAAAAAGCGGGAGGGTGGCCGCGCCTCGTCCTGACCATAGATACGCCGCACCCGGGCCGCGCTCAGGTGGATCTCCTTCATGGCGCGGGTGACGCCGACGTAGCAGAGCCTGCGCTCCTCTTCGATCGCTTCTCGGTCGTCCGATTCGATGACCCGGCGACTGGGGAAGGTATTTTCCTCCATGCCCACCATGAAGACGATGGGGAACTCCAGTCCTTTGGCGCTGTGAAGGGTCAGCAGGTTGACGCCTTCGGTCACCTCACCCTCCTCGCCGCCCGAGGTCAGGGAGGCTTGATCCAAGAACGCTTGCAGCGGGGTCTTGGCGCCGGCCAGGCCGAAGCCTCCGTCATCCCCCGAGGGGTCCCCGGGGTCGAAGGCGGGCCCGCCGAGCACCTTCTCGTGCTCAGAGATGGAGCTGACCAGCTCCTGCACATTGGCGCGCCGGTCCTCCGCTGAGTTGGGATCGCTCTTGTCGAGGTACGCCTCGTAGTCGGTGAGCGAGATGGCCTCGGCCGCGACCTGCGAGGCCTCCGCGTCTTGTGCGAAAGTGCGAAGGTCTTCAAGCAGGCCTCGAACTTGGCGCAGGCGCTTCACCACCGCCCCCTTCAAACCGTGTTGGGAGAGGGTCTCGTCGGACAGCGCCAGCAGCTCCGCGCCTTCTGCACCGGTGGCCTCGGCCGCGGATCGTAGCCGTGCAAGCGTAGTTGCGCCTATCTTTCGTGAGGGCACATTGATGATGCGCTCAAAGTCCGCCCGAGAGCGTGGGTTTGCGGTGAGGCGCAGGTAGGCCAGGATGTCTTTGACCTCGCGCCGGTCGTAAAACCCCGTGCCGCCGATGAGCACGTAGGGCACACGGTGCCGCATGAGCTGCTCTTCAAAGGCACGGGACTGCGCGTTTTGGCGGTAGAGGATAGCGAAGCTGGTGGGGTCCTCGCCGTGCGCGACGCGCTCTTGAATGAAACCTACGATGAAGCGGGCCTCCGCGTCGCTGTAGTCAAACATGGCCAGGCCCACGGGGGCGCCGGCCTCGCTGTCGGTGAATAGGGTCTTATCGTGCCGCTTACTGTTTTGGCGGATCACCGCGTTGGCGGCGGTGATGATGTTCGCGGTGGAGCGGTAGTTCTGCTCCAGCTTCACGACGGTGGCTTTGGCGTGGGCTTTGGAAAAGCCCAGGATGTTGCTCACCTCGGCGCCGCGCCAGCGATAGATGCTCTGGTCATCGTCGCCCACCACGGCGAGGTTCTTGTGCACGCTGACGAGCTGACGCAGGACCTCATATTGCACCTGGTTGGTGTCCTGAAACTCATCCACCATGACGTAACGAAAGCGCTCCGCGAAGCGTTGCCGAGCCTCAGCGTGGTGCTTCATCAGCTCGACGGTGATGAGCAGGAGGTCGCCAAAGTCCATGGCGTTGGCGCGCCTGAGGGCCTCCCGGTAGCGAAAGTAAACCCCGACCGCGGCCCGCTCCGCCGGGGTCGCAAAGTGGCTCAGCTGGTCCTTATAGGCCTCGGGGGTCAGGCCCTTGTTCTTGGCGCGGTCGATGGCGCTGATGATCTGCGGAGGGCTCAGCGCATAGTTGCTGGAGTCGAACTCCATCTCGCCCATGATCTTCTTCACCAGGCGCTTGCTGTCGTCCGAGTCGTAGATCGTGAAGCTGGAGTTGTAGCCGAGGCGGTAGCCTTCCTGACGAAGCATGCGGGCGCACAGGGCGTGAAAGGTGCCGATCCAAGCGGAGCGCACCTCGGGCCCAATGAGCTTCTCGAGGCGCTCTCGCATCTCCTTGGCCGCCTTATTGGTGAAGGTGACCAGGAACAGTTCCCAGGGTTGGGCTCGCCCCTCGTGGAGGATGTGGGCGGCCCGGTGCACCAAGACCCGCGTCTTTCCGCTGCCTGCGCCGGCGAGGATAAGCAGGGGACCGTCGATGGTGGTCGCCGCGCGCAGCTGCTCCGGGTTGAGCAGCCCGGCAAGGTCTTCGTAGCTGGCCCCGCTCACCGCTGAGAGGCTATCCATGGGCGACCCCGGTCGACAATCAAAGTCCGTCGACTTTCACTGACGAGGCTCGAGCGATGCGATGAGCGCGGATTCGCTCAAGGCAGGCCCCACGAACAACCCTTGGCCTTGCGGAATCCCCAGCTGCAAGACCGCGCTGAGGGTCTCAGGGTCATCGATCCCTGTGGCGACCACCTTGGTGCCCATGACCTTGGCTAGGGCCAGGGCGCAGTGGATCAATCGAGATGGCCGGCCGTCCGAGCGCAGCCCTTGGGCCAGCGCCTCGCAGAGCCTGATTTTGTGCAGGTTGAGTTGCGAAAGATGTTCCAGATGCACAGCGCCCACGCCGAAGTTATCGACCACGAGATGAACGCCCTCATTCGTGACCGCGGTCAGCGCTTGGAGCGCGGGGGCGTCGGCGACCCGCAGGGTCTCAGCGTCCACCGCGAGGTGCAGGCGTTTGGGCTCAACCTCGATGTCCTTCAAGTCACGCAAGAGGTCTTGCTTGAACCTTCGGTGCCCGAGCAGGGTGGGCGACAGGTGCACTGAAACCGCGATCTCTTCTGGCAGCTGGTTCGCGAAGGCTAGGGTGCGCCTTAGGACTTGCTGGCCCAGGGCCACCATCAAGCCAGAGTCCTCGGCCCGAGGCATGAACTCCGAGGGGGCGATCGGGCCCAGCGTGGGATGCGTCCAGCGGGCCAGGGCTTGCACGGCCACGGTCCGTCTGCGCAGCAGGTCATCTTGGGGCACGAACACCAACTCCAGGCTCTGGGTATTGACAGCGATCTGCAGGTCGGAGGTGAGCTGGGCCTGACGCTGCACCTCCATGGCCATGTCCCTGGAGTGCAGCCGGAAGCAGCCACGCTGCTCCTTGGCCTCATATAGGGCGACGTCGGCCATCGCGAACAGGGCGTCCTCATCTTCGTTGGGGCTGGTGGCGACCACGGCGCCGATGCTGGTGCCGGTGCGAATCTCGTGGCCCCGGATTTTGAAGGGCTGATGCAGCTCGGCCAGCACCTTCTTGGCCAGCTGGGCGCAGTTGCTGGGCGCGTGCACGTCGGTCTGCACGATCGCGAACTCATCGCCGCCCAAGCGGGCCACGCTATCGGTGCCGCGCACCGCGCCCTCAAGCCGTCGGGCTGTCGCTTGCAGCAGCTCATCACCCACGGGGTGCCCCAGCGTGTCATTGACCTCCTTGAAGTGATCGAGGTCCATGATGAGCAAGGCGAATTGCGTGCCATCTCGAGTCAGGCGCTCTCGGGCGCTTCGAATCCTATCCATCAGCAAGCTGCGATTTGGCAGGTCGGTGAGCGGGTCGTGATGGGCGATGTGCTCGATGCGCTCAGCTTCCCTTTGGGCCTGAGTGATGTCGTGCACGATGCCGGTGATGCGCTCGGGTTGGCCGTCGCTATTCCGTTCGCCCACCCGGGCGATAATCCTCAGGCAGCGCATGCCGCCGTCGTGGCTGCGCAGGTGAAATTGCATTTCGGCCTCATGCTCACCCTGGGTGAGGCTGGTGAAGCCACAATCCACAATGTTGCGGTCCCGCTCACGGACCTGCTGCATGAACCAGCCCCGCAGCGCGTCTCCCGACGCCGGGATTTGCTCCAGCGGGTGACCCAGGACCCGAGCTGCGCTCGCGTCCAGCTGACGCCATGACAGGTCTGGGGCGAGCTCAAAGTAGGCCGCGCCCGACGCCTCTAGGGCCAAGGCCAGGCGCTCCTCCGCTCGGACCCATTCGCTGGTATCGTGGATCTGCGCGATGAAACCGCGCCCAGAATGGCCGGGCTCTCCGTAGCGTCGCAGCCAGAGCATCACCGCCACCGGACCGCTGGGGGTCAGCAGCCGGGTGGTGAAGCGTGCCCCGTCGAAGGCTACGGTTTGGTGAAGAGCGGCCCGGACCGCGGGGCGGTCTTGGCGGTGCACCCACGTCAACAGATCCTGCCCAATCAGGTCTTCGGGGGCACATTGCAGCAGCTCCCCCAGCGCTGGGTTCGCAAGACGAACTTCACCCGTGAGGGTCAGCTCGGCCAACCCCAGTCCGACGAGTTCAAAGAACCTGGCTCGTCGATCTGCCACGTGTCTCCGCCGTTATTATGGGGCTTGGGCAGGTCAGGGCACAATGCGGCCAGATGCCGCAAGGGGCGCCGCCGCTTTGCAGCGCTGCGAGGATACCTGTCAAAATGCCACGTCGCCGGGTTCGGCCCGGACATCGCGGATCTTCGTGATGAGCTTGGGCGGCTCGCCGCCGTACAGCCGGCGGTAGACAAAGAGGGTCTCGATCACACGGCGTACGTAACGGCGGGTCTCCCGGTACGGGATCCGCTCTACGAACTCGTCCATAGGTCGACCGCTGAAGTCCCTGAGCCAGCGCTCCATGGCCTTCGGGCCCGCGTTATACGACCCGATGGCCGCCGGGTACTGGCCGTCGAAGCGCTCCAGCAGCTGCTTGAGGTACCAGGTGCCCAGCCAGATGTTGGAGTCGGGGTTTCGGTAGCGGGCCGCGTGACGCCGGCCGCCTTCGGCCTTTCTGCCGATCGCCTTGGCGGTCTTGGGCATGAGCTGCATCAGGCCGCGCGCGCCGGCGTGTGAGCGGACCCACGGGCGGTAGTGGCTCTCGGTGCGCATGATCGACAGGATGAGGTGCTGGTCCACGTTGTGGGCCTCTTCGGCGGTCTTGACGGCACGGTCGTAGGCGGAGGGGTAGGCGTGCCGCCATGCGCGCCACGCCCAAGGTTCACCGGTCTGAAGGTCGCCGCCGCCCGCCGTGATGCGGGACGCGGTGCGAAAGGCCATGTGGTGGGCTCCGAGCTGCGTGAGCATGTCCGCGACCATGGTGCAGCCCTCGGTATCGCGTACCTTACGCAAGAACCGCTCGGCCTCGCTCAACTCCTCAAGGGATACCTTGTCGAGCCCGGCGGCGTGCAGCATGACGGCCCGGTCGAGGTTGGTTGGTCGGCTGGGGCCCAGCCGGGCGAGCACGGCCCGCATGGTGGCGGGCGGCGAGGAAGGCGGCGGCGCGGCAAGCAGGGTTGTCTCGCCCAACTCTTCCAGGCGGGCCGCAGCCCAAAACCCGTAGTAGCTCAGCGGGGCCTCTTTGAGCACCTCGCGATAGGCCGCTTTTGCAAGCTCACCTTCACCCGCGCGGTGGCGAATGCGGCCTATCCAGTAGCGGGCGTGAGGCACCAAGGTGCTGGTGGGATGGTCCTGGATGAGCTGCTCGAAGGCCGAGCGGCTACGACCATGGTCCTCGCCCAAGTACGAGGCCCAGCCGGCCCACCACAGGGCCTCCGTGCGCTTGCCCGACTTCGGGTTGTCGGCTGCGAAGGCCAGCATGCGTTGCACGGCCGTTGAGTACTCGCCGGCGTTGTACGGAATCCAGCCCGCCAGGTACTCGCCCTGGTCCCGCTGCGAAGCGCGCGGGTACTTGTCTTTGAGCTCGTCGAAGTAGGCTAGGGCCATCTTGTCGTTATCGGCGGCCATGCTGAGGCGGCCGAGCCGAAACAGGATGGCGGCCCCGTCATCCTCGTTGAGGCCCTCTTTGTAGAGTTTGGTGAGGATCTTGGCCTCATCGTCTCGATAGCGGCGGCGCTCGTAGAGTTTGGCGCGCTTCATGTCGAGCGCTCGGCGCAACTTGGGTTGCGCCTTTTCTAGGGCCTCGATAGCCTTTTCTGCGGGGCCCCAGGACCGAGAGCGGATCAGGTTTCTGATTCGGGCCAGCTCGATGCGTGCGCTGCTGGTGGGCAGCTTCACGCCGCGCTTCTTTAGGCCCAGGAGCAGCTGCTCTGCCTGCCGGGCCGAGCGGCCTGAGGGGTAGTCCAGCAGGATGCTCCACGCTTGCCGGGCCGCCTCTTCATGGCGGCCCAGAGCGCGCAGGACCATCGCGCGGCTGAGCAGGAGGTTGTCGCGACGCTTGATGCGTCGGACCGTCAGCAGGGCGTCGATGTATGCAAGTTGACCTTCGTAGTCTTTGAGCTGCCCGTGCACATCGACCAGGCCGCGCGCGGCCAGCAAGACGACAGACTCCACCCGAGCCGTCTCGATGGCGCGGCGGTAGGCGGCTTTGGCCTCCGGCTTGTCGCCGAGGGCCAACCACGCGTCTCCCTTCAGCAGGGCCACGCGGTCCGCGAGCAGCCCACCCGAGTTGCCTTTGAGCCGCTTGAGGGCCGCTGCGGGCTCGCCCCGGGCGATCATGGCCTTGGCGTCGGCGTAGGCCCGCGCCGAGCCGGGCAGGGGTGTGACCCGGTCTGCAGTTTGGTGGCTGTAGGCGATAAGGTCTGCAGGATCAGCATCCGGCGCGGCCGCTAGGGTAGGCGGGCCGGCGAGCAGCAGCGTGATTAGACAGAGCAGGCCAGCGCACCGGGTCCAAGTGGGACGGTGCGCCATGAGGCCTGGGCATGCCGCGGGCACAGGGATCAAAGGTTGATGATGCCCTGACGAATTCCCTCGGTCACCGCTTCCACACGATTCGTCACGTCGAGCTTTTCGTAGATGTGCTCGAGGTGGGTGCGAATGGTGGCCTTGGACAGTCCGAGCACCTTGGCGGCCTCGTTATTGGAAAGGCCCTTGGCGATGATCTGTAGGATCTCAAGCTCACGGTCGGTGAGCACACAGATAACCTCACCGGTGGCCTGGAACTGGTAGCCCATAGGCCTGTCGTTGGCGTTGGCGCCAATGAGGCGGAGCAGGGAGCGGGCCAGGTTCGGCTGAATCACCGCACCTCCGGCCTTCACGTCCTTGATGCCCTCAACGATCTTCTCGACCGGAGTGCCTTTGAGCAGGTAGCCCGCCGCGCCAGCCACGATAGCCTCGGTGACCTTCTCCTCTTCATCGAAGATCGTGAAGATGAGGATCTCGATCTCAGGGTGAGCGGCCTTCACCTTGCGCGTGACGTCGATGCCGCTCATCTGCGGCAACCCGAGGTCCAACAGCAAGACCTCTGGCTTCACCTCTTCGATCTTCTCAAGCGCGCTCTCTCCCGACAGCGCCTCCCCGACGATTTCGATGTCGTCGAATGTCTCGAGAAGCTTGATTTGAGCCTTCAAGATCTTTGGTTGATCCTCGACGACGAGTACCCGAATTCCCATGCCACCTCTGATCCCGTCACCCATTGTGGGCGACGTGTCGTGTAGGAGACTGTAGCCCGCACTCGGTCCTGGGAACAAGGCTATGTCTGAAACCCTCACATTCGGTCCGGCCCATAGCCGCGCGTCCTTGAAGCGGGTCTTTGACGGTCTGCTCAGCACCGTCGACCGGGCCGCCCTCGTGCGGGCCGATCCCGTCGAACTGGTGCATCGTTATGACGACCCACATGACCAAGAGGTTGTGGGGCTCATCGTCGCGATGATGGCCTACGGCCGGGTCAGCAGCATCAAGGCGAAGGCCGAGCAGGTCCTGCACGCGCTTGGACCGCACCCGGCGCGCGCGGTGCAGCAGGGCCGCCGCGGACGTCGCCTGTCCGGCTTTGTCTACCGCTTTCAAAAGCAGGAAGACCTGCCACGCTTCCTGGCGGCGGTGGGCCGGGTGCGTCGCCGCCACGGTAGTCTGGCCGCAGCCTTCGCCGCCCAGGTCGAGCCCGATGCCGCGACCTATGCGCCGGCGATGGCGGCCTTTGTGCACGTTCTCGGCGAGGCGGTGAGCGGGCCCATGTCCTATGGTCTTCGCTTCATGTTGCCGGACTGCAGCGGGGGCGGCGCCAGCAAGCGCCTGTGCCTCTTCCTTCGCTGGATGATTCGGCCCGCGGATGGCCTGGACCTCGGTGCGTGGCGGACCCTGGCCCCAGGCCTTTCGCCGGCGCGGCTCATCATGCCTTTGGATACCCACGTGGCGCGTATCTCGCGATACATCGGCCTCACAGAGCGCCGCAGCAACGATCTTCGCTGCGCGCTAGAGATCACGGGCGCGCTGAGCGACTTGGCGCCGGACGATCCTCTGGTTTACGACATGGCCCTGTGTCACCTCGGAATCAGCGGGCAGTGCCCCAAGCGGCGCGACGTGCTCAAATGTCAGGGATGCCCGATTCGAAGGGTCTGCCGCCTAGGTCCGCCCCCCGCGGGCTGGCCCAAACCTTAGGCGCGAGCACCGCGACGCTGCTGCTGGTCGCCGTCGGCTGCTCTCCCGGCGTGGGCCGAGACCCGGTGTTTCCGGATGCCATGGTGCGCCTCGAGGCGGGGGTGATCGATGTGGGACCCGCCGACGCGGGGGTCAAGGACAGCGGGCCGCAGGATGTGCCGGTCTTCTTGCCGGACAGCGGCCCCGCGCCTTCATTCCCGTTCACGGGGGTCTTTGGGATCCTGGGCGACCCATCCCCGCTATTTGCGCGGGAAGTGCAAGGCATGTTGCACGTGGTGATCGGTGACTTCCCGTACACCTACATCGGTACGATTGATGAGGCCGGTCAGGTTGACCTGCGCTCCGCGGAGCTGGCGGGCTCCAATTGTACTCAGGCCCGCATCACCGGGACCTACGCTCGCGCGGATGCGCTGCATGATCTGCTGCATCAGACCTGCAACGCTCAGGGCGGGCCCGTCTCGGCTGAGATCCGAGGCGGCTTTAACGGAGACTACGATGCCCGCGTGAGTGGCGAGTACGAGGTTGAGGTGACGGTCACAGGTGACGTCAGCAACTGTTTCGGACTGGGCACCATCCCGGACAAGGGGGCCTGGGGCGTGAGTCTGCTCCCGGATCGCACCATCGCGGTCTTCACGGCCCGAGACCCGGTAGGGCCCGCGGTGGCCTACTTTGGTCGGGCAGAGACGGACCTGTCTGGGTTTTCGGCTCTGCACCACCTCGACGCGTCAGGCACGGGCACCCAGTTTGCGATGACGGCCCGCTTTGAGCAGCCTTCAGCCTTGGATCCGATGCAGATTGTGGGCACCCGAGACCTCATCCTCCCGGACCTGGGCTGCACCCTGTCGGCCTCCTTCGTGGGCACCCGGGTCACCGCGCCCTGAAAAGGTGTCGCTGAAGCCCATCCCCTGCTACGTTTTGCGCGCCGATGGCCAAGCAGGGTGCCACCAAGAATCGCGGCAAGCGAAAGTCCAAGAGCGAGCGAAAGCGCGCCAAAGCCAAGGATGACCTCGACGCCGTGGGCATCGATGGAGACCTCCGCGCGGTCGCTGCGCACCTGAAGGCCTACCATAACGGGCAATCCGAGGAGGCCACCATCGCGCTGATGGGTATGGGGCGCGACGCCTCCTTCCTGGTGCGCGAGGCCGCGGAGTCCAGCGATGACCCCGAGCTCACCGAGCTTGCTAAGAAGCTCGCGGCGGTGCCCCCCCAGGTCGATACGAACCTCTACGGGCTGCGGCGCGCCTCCGTGCAGGACCGGGTGAACGAGGCCCTGGAGGACGCACCCTTGGCGATTGAGGCCGAGAACCTCATGGCGACCGGCGGTGCCATCGCCTTCTTCGATCCGATGCGGGTGCAAGATGATCTCGCAAAGAGTGGCCGCCCCCGACGTGATCCCGAACGCGCCCAGGTCGGAGACCTCGCGTGGGTGGGCCTGCCCACGGCCGGCGGCACGCCGGTTCAGCTGCACGCCGATCCCCCACCCGAGGGGCAGCAGACCCGCCGGCTTCGCCTCAAGGTGCAGTCCGGGGTCGTTTTTGTCGGTCCGCCCGAGGCCTCGGACGGTCCCCGCTTGGGCACGGTCCGCCTCGATCCATTTCATACGGAGCTCGACGCGCACATGATGCGTGGCGCCTTCGTTCGCCTAAAACCTGGAATCTACGCGGTTCACGCCTATCTGAGCGACTCTGCTCTGGAAGTGCACCTGATCCCAGACCCCGCGCCGACGGCCGAGATTGCGGTGGATCCCGCTAGCCTCGGTGATGTTCCGCGCGCCTGAGTGATTCCTCAGAGAAAGATGTTGGAGGTTGGGGATTGTGGTGGTAGCACCGCCCTCCTTCCGAGGAGCAACGAGCCATGCCGAAAATGAAGACAAACCGGGCTGCGGCCAAGCGTTTCAAGGTCCTAGGGTCCGGCAAATTTAAGCGGGGCAAGAAGGGC
>Ga0193954_1000888_pt1 | contig 16316 bp, 12 predicted proteins | sample BB_5_MG_FD_140340 | JGI IMG/M metagenome (GOLD analysis project Ga0193954, IMG submission 140340) | Microbial mat bacterial communities from the Broadkill River, Lewes, Delaware, United States - BB_5_MG | ecosystem: Environmental > Aquatic > Freshwater > River > Microbial mats | place: USA...
AATGGATCCAGCAAATAGACTAGAAGCAATTGAAGAGTCTTTAGAAGATGAGCGACAAGGTGCAGATATCCTTATGGTGAAGCCAGCCCTTGCATATTTAGATATCGTAAGAGAGATAAGAGATAATACAAATCTACCATTAGCAGTATATAATGTGAGTGGCGAGTATGCTATGATTAAAAATGCAGGTCTACAAGGTCTTATTGATTATGAAAGAGTAATGTGTGAAACACTTCTTGGTTTTAAAAGAGCTGGTGCTGGTATCATTATCACATACCATGCAAAAGAGTATTGTGAACTTTTAAAAAAACAAACTCTTGAACAATATAACTAGATTATTCTAGTTATATTACCTCTTATATTTTAAGTTTATATACTTTAGATAGTGGGCTTAAAGTAATTGGCTCAAATAAATTCTTATCATAATTTTCCAAAACAAAAAGCTGTATATATGTTGAGTTATACATTTTTTGATCTACTACTAAAAATTTGTTGTAATTTTTCATATAAATTACACTTATAGGTGATGTAGTATCTATAGTTTTTTCTCTTTTTTGTAACTTACCATTTGGATCATAGTATGTAAGAATAAAATTATTTATCTTTATTTTTTCTTTTCCTATTGTAATTTTACCTGTATCTTTAAATAATATTATTCCGTTTCCTAAATCTATGTTGTTTTTATTTTGTTTAATATTGTTTGATTCATAAAAAAAGAGTTGTTCTTTTTTCTTTCCTGTCATTAAGTCTCTATTTGAAAACATTGATATAGTAGTTAAAATATCCATCTTTCTATGTGATAAATAAAAATAAATATCTCGTGTTTGGGCTGGTAAATCTATACTTTTTGATAAAGAATCAAGAAAATCATTAGTATTATTAAATCCATAGTCAAGTGTCATTTGCTCTATATTAGAAACACTAGAGTCGCTTTTTAAATCATTTTCACGAAACCTTTTTTCTGTATACTCAACATCAAGTCTTGCCATTTTTGCGGATTTTTCCTGATTTGAAAGTAACATAAAACTAATCGGGAAGTTTATATCTCCACCATGTTTTCCACCATCGCTTAAACTCTTCACATCACTATAATAACGGATGGCATATCCATAATCCCACCATGAAACTACATAATCTTCTCGATTTAGCTTACTTTTTAGCTTATCTAAGACTTCTACCTCATTTTTTGTAAATACTGTTGGAATTTTATAGTTAATTATATGTATTATATTGGGATAAAGTGCCATAGAGGTAAATATGAATAATAAAGTATACTTAAATATCTTTTGAATAACTCTGTTAGACAAATTATTTGTTAAGAGACTTGATACCTGAACAATTACATATCCTAAACCTAAAGCTAGTACAGGTATAGCGTATATTGTAAATCGTAATCCACCACTTAAAGCTAAAAAACCAAGTCCGAGCATAGGCAAAGCAAGTAACATAGACTTCTGTTTCAAAGATAACCAAATATACCCAATAAGAGAACATATAAAAGTAATTGTATGTCCTGAGATACGATTTGCAAATGTTTCAAAAGATATCTGCCCTGCTTCACGAACCGTTTGCATAACAGTAAAAAAATGCAATTGTAATCCCTCTTCTCCTACTAATATACTTTGCTTAAATACGTAACCTTTTAATTGTTCCCAAATAGGATCAAACCCACCTGTTGCTAAAAATATAATAAATGACATTAGAAGCATAATCAAAAGATGTTTATGCCATCTTATCTGCCGAAACAGCATAAAGTATCCAAATACTAACATAACACGTAGAGTCATCTCTATTTGAACCATCGATAAAAGCATAATAGTTAAAAGTTGTAAAACATAAGCTATTTCGATATTCTCATAAAGTTTTACATAAGGTTTTTTAGTTTTAACAATCAAATAGAATAAATACAATAAAATAAGTGTAAAAAATGAAAACTCCAATGCGTAACTTTGAGGATACCACCATCTATACGCTAAAATATCAAATGCCGTAAATAGAAGAAAAATATCTTTTTTTGTTTCAACAGCCCAAATAAGTGACCATAAAAGAAGTGTTGGGAAAACTATATTTAGCATATCTGTATCATAATAACCTACCATCGTGCGGTTATAATAACTCCATGCAATACTCGAAAATAAAGCAGCTATCAACCCTACTTCAAGATTATCTATTTTTTTACCAATTAAAATAAGAGGTATTACTAATAGTGAAGCAAAAAAAGTAGACATGTAAAAAAGAATTTTTTCAAATGATATAGGTATAGTTTTTGCAATAAATGCTGTTAGATTTGATAATGCACTTTGGGAAGATGCAAGGTCATTTGTATTTATTGCAATGCCTGATAAAATATCTCTAGCACCCTTAGCATAAAAATATCCATCATTTGTATTTATCATAAATACATTATTAAATGTAACCTCTTCTATTCCACTAAACTGTAGTATCCATATCATTCTCATTGCTATACTAAAAAGAAATGAGAATGATATATAAAGAATTATTTTTTTATTTTCTGTCATAATGATAATTGCTTAATTATTTAGCTTATGATCAAATTCAGGCACTATCTCTTGCAATTTTTTGATTTTATTATCAGATGTTAACAGCTGAGATATTTTTTTATTTAATTTGTCGATATTAAATATTGTTGGACTAGCGACTGTAATTGATTCATATTGTGTTTTTTTATCACTATCATTTATAAGTAATTCCTCATAGAGTTTTTCTCCTGGTCTTAATCCACAAAATTCAATATTTATACTATCTTTACCCGATAATTCTATCATCTTTTTGGCCAAATCAACTATTTTAATTGGTTTACCCATATCTAAAATAAATATCTCTCCACCTTTTGCAATTGCACCTGCTTGAAGTACGAGTTCACATGCTTCTGGAATAAGCATAAAATACCTTGTTATATCAGGATGAGTTACTGTTATATTTTTGTTAGATTCTATTTGTGCTTTAAATTTAGGGATTACACTCCCACTACTTCCTAACACATTACCAAATCGTACTGCAACTATTTCCGTACTATGAGCCTCTACATTTTGTGCATAAAGTTCGCAAATTCTTTTCGTAGTTCCCATTACATTTGTTGGACGTACTGCTTTATCTGTAGAGATAAGGACAAATTTCTCTACATTATGTTTAATTGAGATATCTATACAGTTTTTTGTACCTATTATATTATTAGAAATTGCTTCTAAAATATTATCCTCTACTAACGGCACATGCTTATATGCAGCTGCATGTATAACTATATCGGGTTTATATTTGGTAAATGTACTATCTAAGCACCCAATATCTCGTACCGTTTGCATTACTGAAAATATTTGAGTAGACATATTTTCATTTTTTAACTCATCTGTTATTTGATACAAATTAAATTCACTATGGTCTAATAATATCAACTGTGACGCAGAAAATTTTTGACACTGTCTTGCAATTTCAGAACCTATACTTCCACCTGCACCTGTAATGAGTACCTTTTTATTATTTATAAAAGATTCAATCAATTTGGTATCTAAATCTTTAGGATGCCGAGCAAGTAAGTCTTCGACTGATATATCTTTTAATTGTGTTGAAAAATCTCTATCTCTTAAAATATTTTCAATTGATGGTAATACTTGTATTTCATTAAAAAATCCATTCAAGTCTTCATATATCTCATTTATTCGTTTCCGAGAAGAAGAGGGGATAGCAATAACTAACAAATCTGATTTGTTATTTTTCAGCTTACTTTTTAATTCAATAGATGAAATAATTTTAATAGAATCAATACTTCTTCCTTGCACTATTTTATCATCATCACAAAAATATTTTATTTTATACTCAGAGTTTACAAATTCTTCTTCTAGTTTTATACCCGCTTTTCCTGCTCCATAAATAACAACTGTTTTTGTTTTCGTTACTCTATTTCTATTTACCAAATAATAGTATAAATACATAAGAAAGTTAATACTAAAAATGTATAAGAATAATTCACTTGCTAAAAAAGCAAATCTATATTCACCGTGAAAATAAGGTGTATATAATAAAAAAGGGACTATATAGACAAAACTTTTGATTAAAAATGTTTTTTGAGTAGCTTTACTCCAGGAAAGAGAATAATCTTTAAAAATAAATGTTGAGGCAATGATTCTTAAAATGATTACACTTACAACTAGTGTTATATCTAAGGAGAGATGAAATATAAATGAAGTCCATGTAAAAGTTATTGTTGTTAATATTATTATCACCAAAAAATTTAGAATTCGTTTATCCAAAATCATTTTCATTCCTTTTCTTATTTATTTCTCAAACTTCTTTTTATAATCTACAAATTTCATTACGCCATACAATAAAAATAGTGAAATTATAAATGCAATCACAATATTACTTATAAAATACACTATACAAAACAATACTATATTTATACCAATAGAGTAATTTGTCACTTTAAAATGACTCCAACCACTTTGAGTAAGTCTTTGATATGCATGTTTTTTATGTGCTTGACTTAATTGTTCGTTATTTAATTTTCTTCTAATCAGTGTCAATGTAGCATCAAACCAGAATACTCCAAATAATATTATCCATATCCATAAATTTGTACTGTCTACGTTATTATAATACAAAATAAAAATTGCCACATTGTAACCTAAAAGAGTACTACCCACATCACCCATAAATATTTTTGCTTTATTAAAATTCCAATATAAAAAGCCTAAAACAGCTACAGATAAAACAATAAAGTGTCCACCACCAAAAAGTAAAAATCCAGCTACACTTAAAAATATAGCTTCACTTCCTGCATATCCGTTAATACCATCTAAAAAGTTATATAAATTTATAAACCAAACAATCAGTAAAAATGAAAAAATATTGGTCATAATTTCATTTTCAATTACAAACAATCCAAAATCTAAACTTTTAGTCCCACCTAGTAAATAAATTCCAGCAATAGCCACAATACTCTGTACTATTATTCTTAATTTTGCACTTAACTCATATATATCATCAAAAAAACTCACAATAGAGATGATTATACCAATAAGTAACGCATAAAATAAATTTGTATCTATATCATCTATAAAGTAAAGATACAAAATACCTACAAACCATGTAATAGCAATAGCAATTCCACCGCCATGGGGAGTTGGAACAGTATGAGAACTCCGTTCGTTTACCTCATTAAATAAAGCATTTTTTATATAGTAATTTTTAATCACTAAAGTTAAGATAAAGGAAGTTAAAAAAAGTAAAATATAATACAAGTATGTTCCTTTAAAATATTTACATAAGCAATTGTAAAATAAGTATCTTCAAAGTACCATTTATGAACAAATAACTTTATTTCTTCACATAAGAAAAAGAATGATAACTTAAAACTTCTTTTATATTAGTTAATCTAACACTGCTTTTTATACTTATATGATATAATTCTTTTTACTAAATATAGAAGGTTTTAAATATACATGCAAACATCACAAATCACTACTCAAAAATTTATCATTAAATTTTTTCCTGAAATTATGGTCAAAGGACCAGCTGCAAAAAAACAGATGGTTGGTCAGCTATATAATAATTTAGATAAACTACTCAAACGAATTTCAAAAGAGATTAATGTACGAAAATTTTTAGATAAAATTGAAGTTGTTACACCTATAGAAAATGTTGTTGAAACACGACTTATATTACTTCAAACTCCTGGTATTGAGCAAGTTTTAGAAGCCCTTCAATTTGATAAGATTAATACTTTAGATGAAATAAAAGTAAAAGTAAATGAGATGATGGCTCACGCTATTCAAAATAAAAGGTTTGTAGTTCGAGCAAAACGATCTGGTACGCATAACTTTAAATCTACAAATATAGAACAAACTGTTGGTGGATATATGCTTGCAAGAAATCCTGGAAGTATTGTAGACCTTCATAATCCAGAAGTTACTATCAAAATAGAGATGTTGAATAATCAGCTAAACATAATCACGCAAAAACATATTGGACTTGCTGGTTTTCCTATAGGTACACAAGGAGATATATTATCTTTAATGTCTGGGGGATTTGACTCTACGGTTGCATCATACCTTACTATGAAAAGAGGATTAAAAACACACTTTGTATTTTTTAATCTAGGTGGTACGGCTCATGAAATTGGGGTAAAACAAGTAGCTCTTTATCTATGGAATAAATTTGGGGCTTCACATAGAGTATCTTTTATCACTATTCCCTTTGAAGATGTAGTTACAGAGATTTTCAGATCTACTAGTGAATCTTATATGGGTGTAACACTTAAAAGATTAATGTTATTGGCTTCTGAAAAAATTGCAAATGAGATGGAGATAGATGCTTTGCTTACTGGTGAAAGTGTAGCTCAAGTTTCAAGTCAAACATTAAGAAACCTAGCTCTAATCGACCAAGTTACAAATAAACTTATTTTACGTCCACTTGCAACCATGAACAAACCTGAAATCATGAATATAGCCAATGAAATAGGTACAAAAAGATTTGCAGAAAACATGCCAGAATATTGTGGAGTGATATCTAAAAACCCTATTATTCATGGTTCATATAAAAGAATGGAAGAGGTATCTAAGCGATTTAACTATGAAGTACTTGATACAGCAGTACAAAATGCAACAAAAGTATTTGTAGATGAGATAGTTGATGATATCAATAACAGCGTCGGTGAAATTGATGTAGTTTCAGATTTAACTACAGGTGAATACGTAGTAATTGATATAAGACAAGAAGAAGAAACAATAGAAACTTCAACCAAAACTTTAAAAATACCATTTTATAAACTAAAAAACGAGTTTAAAAAACTTCCACAAGATAAAGAATACTTACTATACTGTGAAAAAGGTATCATGAGTCAACTTCACGCTCAATACTTAAGAGATGCAGAAAACTACACAAATATAAAAGTTTACAGACCATAATTGGTTTGTAAATCCTATATCCTTTTAAAAAGTTTTGTTAAAGAGTCAATCATTTTTTCTCTTGTAAAAAAATTTCTATAACGCTGAAGAGAATTTTTACACATTTGAGTATATAAATTTTTATCATTTGAGAGTTTATTAAAAGCTTCTGCTAATTGTACTGAAGATTTTGGATTTACTTGTAAACCTGTTACATTATTTTCATTCACCCAACTCACCCCAGAATCTTCCATATTTGTCGATACTATTGGTTTTGAAAAAGTCATTGCTTCTACTATCACTACTCCAAAGGCTTCTGCTTTAGTAATTGATGGTAAACAAAATAAAAAACATGACTCTAAATAATCATTTTTTTCTTCCGTACTTATGTATCCTAAAAGCTCAACTTTGTTTTGAAGATTATTATCTTTAATAATCGTTAATAAATTATCTTTTTCTACACCTGTACCTCCAATTAAAATAACAAAGTCATCACTTAAATATTTAGCAGATTTTACTAAGTATTCAAAACCTTTATAACTAACAAGACGTCCTAAAGCAAAAATTATTTTCTTATTTTTATATTTTTGCTGTATCTTTTTAACATTATTTTTATTTGATACAAGAGGCTTATTTGATATTCCTAAAGGGATAACTTCTACTTTATCCTTAAAGTCTTGAAGACAAGATGAGTTATCAGCATATTTTTTGCTAGAACAAACAATTTTATTTGCAAACGACAATACCCAGTTTTGTAATGGAAGGAAATATTTTAATGTTTTCTTTTGACGAACAATATCTGATTGCCAATGGATTACAATCTTAGCTGTTGGACGAACTAAAAATAAAGCCAAAAAAGACAAGGGGTCAGGAGCTTGTACATGAATCACATCATAATCCTTATGTATTTTCCATAACTTATATATTAAAGAAGGAGAGATAGATGTAGATAATACAATACCATAAGATGCAGTTCTATGCACTATATACTTATCAAAATGACTCTTTTCATAAACAGCTTTTGTATTAGAACATAAAACATCGCACGTGTGGCCATCTTTAGTCATTCCTTCGGATATTTCGTACATCACTTGTTGTGTCCCACCCATATCAGGTGGATAAAATCTACCAAATTGTAAAATTTTCATATTATAAACTCTTCATTCTTTTCTATTTCATTAGGTCTTTATTAACCAACTCTATTTAAAATACTTTAGTTGTCAAACATATCTTTTAAAATACTTTTAAACTCTTTTTGTTTCGTATTCCCTATTAATTCTGTTAACTTTTGAGATGAGCCAGTAAGAATTTTAATATCATCTTTTCTTACAAACAAAGGGTTTACTTTGACTTTAATATTGTAGCCTGCAATTGCATTCATCATTTCAATCACATCAAGAAGTTTTATACCTGTATTTGTAGCAATATTTACTATTTCACTTTGAACAGCAGATTCTAAAAGTTTTTTATAAACTTCACATACAAAACCAACATCATTAAATTCACGACTTACTTCGAGATTGCCTAGCTCTATTGTTTCTTTTTTTTCTTTATAATGATTAACAATTTTTGGAATTAAAAAATGCTCCGCTTGACCCTTACCTGTGTAGTTAAAAGGACGAGTAATTATAATAGGAATTTTAGAAAAATACCCATTTACAAGAGATTCCATAGCATATTTACTCGCACCATAATGATTTGCAGGTTTTGGGCATAGTGATTCATCAAGTATCTCAACTCCCTGATTTCCATACACAGTAGCACTACTAGCCAAAATAATCTTTTTTAAATCCAGTTTTAAATCGACTATACTATCAAGTATATTTGTAGTACCAATAGTATTTACCTTGTAAAACTCTTCACTATTACCATGTCCCGCAAAAGAGATACCTGATAAATGTATTAAAAAATCAGGCTTAACTATACTTAAAATACTTTTTATATCATCAATTTTTGTTATATCACATCTATACTTTTTATTATCATTTTTAGATAATGAAGTCCCATAAATGTCATATCCATTTTTTTGAAGATATATACTTAAATGTTTTCCTGTAAAACTATCAATTCCAGTAATGAGAACTTTTTGCATCTCTAGAAACTAAAACCTATTTCATTTCTTCTTAAATCTTCTTTAACCATCATTGAACACAGTTCTTCAAGTGTACATTTTGGTTCCCACCCTAGTTCATCTTTTGCTTTTTGTGGATTTCCTATGAGTAATTCTACTTCTGCAGGTCTATAGAACTTAGGATTTACTCGTACTACTGTTTCGCCTGTTGATTTATCAATAGCAACTTCATCTTCCTCTTTACCTTTAAATTCAATTTCTATTCCTGCACCTTTAAATGCCATAGTAACAAAATCTCTTACTGTTTCAGTTCTATTTGTTGCTAAAACATAAGTATCTGGTTTTTTTGCTTGCAACATAAGATACATACCCTCTACATAATCTTTTGCAAATCCCCAATCTCTTTTAGCATCCATATTTCCAAGCTCTAAACAATCTAATTTACCTAGTTTTATTTTTGCTACACTATCTGTAATTTTTCTCGTAACAAATTCTCTCCCCCTTAAAGGAGATTCATGATTAAATAATATTCCGCTACATCCGAAAATATCATAAGATTCTCTGTAGTTTATAACCATCCAGTGCGCATATAGTTTTGCTACACCATAAGGGCTTCTAGGATAAAAAGGAGTAGATTCTTTTTGTGGAATCTCTTGAACTTCACCAAACATTTCAGAAGTAGATGCTTGATAAAATCTTATTTTAGGATTTACTATACGAATAGCTTCTAGTAAGTGAACACACCCTAGACCTGTAATATGTGCAGTTGCTAAGGGTTGCTGAAAAGAAACACCAACAAAACTCTGTGCAGCAAGGTTATATATTTCATCTGGTTGAATATCCATCACCATTTTTATACTATTTGCTTGATCAGTTAAATCATATTCAATCAAATGTAAATTTTCGTGGTTTTGAATACCTAACTCTTCAATTCTCCAAAAGTTAACAGAAGATGTTCTTCGATAAGTTCCATAAACCACATAGCCTTTATTTAATAATAGTTCCGCTAAATATGCACCATCTTGTCCTGTAATACCTGTAATTATTGCTTTTTTCATATTAACCTTTCTTTATTATACTATCTATTTGTTTTAACTTTTGCACATCATTATTTAAAATGAGATATTCTACATATACTTGAATAAACTCTTGAATATTTTTAATATACTCATATTTGATTTCAAAAATCTTACTTCTTGCATTGTATAAATCAATTAAACTTTTTAAACCATTAGAATATCCCTGAGATGTAAATTCTAAATATGATTGAGAAGAACGTAATGCTTCTTTATATACTTCAACACTTTGAATAGAGGTATTTAATAATGACAATAACTCATCATGTTTTAATGTTAAATCTTTTTTTACAACTTCTAAATCTTCATAAGAAGATTGTTGTGAAATTTTGGCTGATTTTACCCGAGATGAAACATATCCACCTGTATAAAGAGGTATTGTTAATTTAACAGACCATCTCATAGAGTTTTCATAATCTGTTGTAATATCATCAGAATCAAACTTTGTATAACGCGCATCAAAATCTAGCTTTGGATAGTGGGAACTTTTTGCATTTTGTAATTCCAAGTTTGCTAAATTAACTGATTCATTTGCTTCTTTGTATTCTAAATTATTTTGCAAATATATATTTTCGTTTTTTAATAAAACTTTATTGTTGATTATTGAACTTAATTCAAATTTTTCAAAATTTATTTTTGGTAATTCAATATCTTTCACATTGGTTAATTGTGCCAGTTTAAGTATATATGATTTATATAATTTTTCCTCTTTTATTAGATCAATTTTTGATCTACTCAGTTCAACAGAAGCTTCTAATAAATCCATTTTACTTGAAATAGTCATTTTATATCTTTTTTCTACTGCTTTCAACTTTTGTTCATTTAAGAGACGATACGAATTTAAAAGTCTTATTTTATTTTTAGAATTTAATGCAGTAAAATAATAATTGAAAACTTCTGTAGAAAGTTTTTGTTGCTCTTTTTTAAGACCAATTTCATATAACTTTATTCTCTTTTTTTCTAAATCAATCTTTGTAATCGTTTCTTTATTATATAAACTTTGACGTAATGATAAAGCAGTATCAAGAGATTTTTCCGTAATATCATAATTAGTTCGATTTGTTAACTCATTGTACTCAAAATCTGTATCATTGTAATCAATAGTAAAATCAATTTGAGGATAGTATTTTGAATACCATTGATTTAAATCCTCTTTTTTTGCCTCTAGTTTGAATGTACTCGATTGTATCTGATTAGAATTTTTCAAAGCAAGGTCATAAGCTTCCGAAGGGAATAAGACCTGTGCATATAAAGAATTAAATGATAATAAACAAAATAAAATTATTTTATTCTTCATTAAAACCCCTTGTTAACATATTTGTAAATGGCTTCAAGAAATAACTCAATGGTGTTCTATCTCCAATATTTATCATAACCTCAGCTGGCATTCCTGATACTAAATGAAAACCATACCCTTTTAATCGTTCTTTACCTTCTGGAGTAACTTCAATTTTAGCTTCATAATATGGCGTACCCGTAGTCTCATCAATAAAACTATCTGCTGATACATATTTCACAATACCTTGTATTACATGAACCTGATTTAAATTAAATGCTGAAAACCGTATATCAGCTAAAAGCCCTGGCATAACTTTATCAATATCTGTAATTTGCACTTGTGCAACAACTATAAGCTGAGAATTCATAGGTATAAGATCTAAGATATTTGATCCTGGAGATAAAATACCCCCTACACTATTGATACTCAATCCATTCACAACTCCATCAATTGGAGCTAATATTTTCGTTCTTCTTAAAGAATCCTTATATACTATTAATTGTTCTCTTAATTTTGCAATCTCCGCACTTGTATTTGCAATATCTCCTTCAACACTATTTTGTTCTCTTTGAAGTTCTCTTATTTTTAGTTTATCTACAAGTCTTTGTTTATAAAGTTCATTCCACTCTGCAATCTCTTCTTTTAAAGAATTTAATCTATTATTTTTACTTAATACAAGAGAGTTATATCCTTGTATTTGATTATTAATTTGTTCTATTTGAGCTTTTATTTGAATATCTTGAAACTGTAAAAGTAGATCTCCTTTTTTTACAACATCACCATCTTTTACTAAAATAGAATCAACAATACCACCTTCTAAATATTGGATAGTTTTTTTATCTAAATCAGCAGATACTTTACCAACTGCAACAGATGAAGCAGCTAAGGGAGCAAAATAACTCCATCCACCTATAAGTACAAATACTACAAAAATAACAGACATACCAAATGTAATTATTAAAGAAGTATCCGTAGATGGCATTTTCAAATTTTTATTTTCCATATTCATCCTTAACTACCTGGTTTACCAAGAGATATTTTGGGTTGTTGTTCTGCTATTTTAGGCTGTTTTGCTTTTGTTGCAGCTGCATTTGCGGCTGCTATTTTTGCCATCACTTCTTTTGTATCTCCATACACTTCTAGCATACCTTGCTTAACAACAGCCAATTTATTTGTTACTTGTAATATACTTGGTCTATGAGTTATCACAACAACAGTAGTACCTTGTTCTTTTAATTGCATAACAGATTTCACAAGTGCTAATTCACCTTGATCATCAAGGTTTGAATTTGGTTCATCTAAAACAATTAATACAGGGTTATCATACAGTGCTCTTGCAAAACCAACTCTTTGTTTTTGCCCTCCAGAAAGAGACTCTCCACCAGGTCCAATTTTAGTATCATATCCATCAGGAAGTCGAAGTATCATCTCATGTACACCAGCTTTTTTAGCGGCTACTACCACTTTTTCAGCATCTACTTCATTAAATCTTGCAATATTTTGACTAATAGTTCCCTCAAATAGTTCTATATCTTGTGGCAAATAACCAATAAACTTCCCTAGTTCTTGTTTTTCCCATTGGTATATATCAGCATTATCTAAGCGTACTTTTCCTTGTACTAATGGCCAAAGACCCAAAATAACTCTTGCTAAACTTGACTTACCTGCTGCACTTGGTCCAATAATCCCAACAACATCACCTTCAGATATCTTCATCGAAATACCTTTAATTGAAGGTTGTTTCCCATTAGGTGGTACAACTACAACTTGTTCTAAACTAATTTCACCTTTAGGATCTGGTAACCTCATATATTCTTTATCTTTAGGGAAATCGTTTAATAATTCATTTAATCTAGCATAAGAGGTTCTAGCACTACTAAAACCTTTCCAACTATTTGTCAATAAATCTAATGGTGCTAAAGCTCTACCCATAATAATTGAACCAGCTATCATCATTCCTGGAGTAACTTCCATATTAATTGCTAAATAAGCCCCTATCCCTAAAATAAGAGATTGAAATAACATTCTTGATGTTTTAGAAATATTTGACCATACTCCAGCTTTTGCACTTGCATCATTTTGAGCATTTAAAAAACCATAGTATTTTTCAGACCATTTCTCTCTAATACAATTTCTCATCCCTAATGCATTTACAACTTCTGCATTTCTTAAATTTGAATCAACAAAAATAGTAGACGCCCTGTTTAATGAATTTGATTCACCCAGTTTTGTTTTTGTCGAGTATTCATTGATAATTGTAAAGCATAATAACACAATAGCAGCAAAAATAGCAAAATATCCAAAAAGAGGATGAAAGAAAAATAATACTGCTATGTAAATAGGAATCCAAGGAGCATCAAAAAATGCAAAAACACCATTTCCAGTCATAAATTGTCTCACCTGTGTTAAATCACTTAACGGCATAGATGTTGCCTTTCCAGGATGTTTATTTGCTAGTTCAAATAAACTGTCAAAAACCCGTTGACTTAAAATACTATCTAATTTATTTCCAACTCTTATTAATATTTTAGATCTTACAATTTCTAAAAGAGACATTGTGATAAACAATACTACTACAATTAATGTAAGCATTATAAGTGTATCTTCACTTCTACTTGTAATTACCCTATCATATAATTGTAACATATACAATGGAGGAACTAACATAAGTAAATTTATAAAAAAACTAAAAAATCCAACTACGATAAATGACTTTTTAGATTGCATTATTGCATTTTTTAATTCACTAGTGTTATCTTTTTTATTCTTTGCTAATTGTGCCATTAAACACCTTTCTTTTTATTTTTGTCTTTGACTCGCTAAATCAAATAATGTTTGAATATTTTCTAATGATTTTAAATGAGCATCTATAAATGTAAGAATACCACGTCTAGCCCACGAAGCTAATATATCATCACTTAAAGCATATAATTTTTCTTTATCTACAATTTTAAATCCATTTACAAGTACTTTCTTCTCATCACCTTCTCCTACTGAGATATCTCTCTCTTCTAAAATACCACTCTTTTCTATCTCATTTATTATATTTTTTGTAACTATTGTTTGTTGTTCATTTGCTGTTAAAAAACTTATTGCATGTTCTAAAGTTTCAGATTGTTCACCAGATTTTTTAAATAATTGTTTTCCTTTAGATTTTGAGAACAAAGTTGAATCTTCATCTATTAAAATAACTTTTTGTTCTTCATTTTCTTTTGTAGAAGCAAGCGAAAATGGATATTTTCTTAAAAAACTTGGAACATAGTTTGTTATCCATTTACCCTCATTATTAATAGCTAAACTTTCACCACCTAATGATACTAATGCTACTAAAGCGCTATTTTTTTCTGCTGTAAAAACTATTGGAAATTTTACGCCAACTAAAGCAGTCTCCTGAACTGATACTGCGATAAAAGGTGACTGCTTTGCAAAATTTAAATCACTTAATGAACTTAATTTTAAATCTTTGTGTTTTTCTTTATCTAATACTTGTAAATTTTTATACATTTTTTTATTTTCCTTTTCTTTTTGTTTTTTTGGTCGACCTCTTTGTTTTGTTGTCAACACCAATCCTAATTTTTGTTCTAACTCTTTTATATATTGTTGAGAACCTGTTACTGTTTGTTTTTCAAGAAAGTTTTCAATCATGTTCGATTTTGATTTATCAAAATTGTTAAATATTTTAAGATAATTCTCAGTTCTATTTTTTTGGGTAAAACCTAAATTCTTGTACTCTTGATGATACGTTACTAGTGAACTTCTTTCATCATACAAGTTTTTATTTCTACTACTGTATATATAATCTAATTTATGTTCAATATAACACATCACATCAAAAAGATAATTTGTAGGTTCTACTAATGAAGATTTATACCTACCTTCCCATAAAGTACCTACTCGCTTATATTTTTTATTATAATATAAAACATATTGTCTTCCTAAGCTTTGCATAAATTTAGGTAACGTTTCAATATCATCGGGTGTTGCCAAAAATTGAAAATATGTTTGACTTATTACATAAGAGTGTATTTTTAAATTAAGTTTTAACGATAATGTTTCAATAATATTAAAAAAATATAAAGAATCTTCATCATCTTTAAATAATGGAACAAAGTCAATACTTTTAAGGAGAATATGCACAGGAGTATCTTGAATAAATACTCTTAATTTTCTTGCCATTACCTCTCTCCTTATTATAGATTCAGTAAAAGTATAGTCTCTTTTAGTTTAAATAAATATTAATCACTCCGACCCTAATTAAATAAAAATAAATTAGTGCCAGATGTGTTATCCTATTTTAATAATACTCCTATAACTTTCATTGCTAAAGTTAAAGCTTTACCTCTATGACTTAGTTGCTTTTTTACATCATTATCTAATATACCTAAAGTTTCATCATATCCATTAGGTATAAATAAAGGGTCATACCCAAATCCACCCTCACCTTGTAATTCATTTATCACATCTCCATGCATCCAACCATGTGTTGTATATACAGTATCATTATATGCAATAGCTAAACATGCTGTATAAAAAGCAGGTGTTTTAGTAAGTTTTTTTTGATTTAATCGCGAGATTAATTTTGTATTGTTTTCTTTATCTGTAGCATTTTCCCCTGCATATCTAGCACTATAAATATTTGGCTCATTATTTAATGCTGGTACTGTTATACCACTATCATCAGATATTACTATATACTCTTTCTTATAATCAGAGTCTTTTAATTTTTGTACAATATCTTTAGCTTTTATGATTGCGTTTTCTTGAAAAGTTTTTCCTGTTTCTTCTATCTCAAAAGAACCTAATATTTCACTATATGGTGTAACTGTATGTTCAGGGAGCCATCTTTGTAGCTCTTTTATTTTTCCCTTATTTGAAGAAGCAATAATAATATTCATCTGTTTATCCTAAATTGATTTTGAAGATTTTATCATAATAAATAAATATTTATTCTTATTTACACTTATTTAGATATAATCGCGAAAATTAAT
>Ga0193954_1000896_pt1 | contig 16250 bp, 6 predicted proteins | sample BB_5_MG_FD_140340 | JGI IMG/M metagenome (GOLD analysis project Ga0193954, IMG submission 140340) | Microbial mat bacterial communities from the Broadkill River, Lewes, Delaware, United States - BB_5_MG | ecosystem: Environmental > Aquatic > Freshwater > River > Microbial mats | place: USA...
CATGACTTCATCTTCCCTCGCTTGGAGTTCGAAAATAGCGTAGGCATTAACTTTCGGCAGTTAGAGGCCTTTACTTGGTTTGGGCCGGACGTGGGCCAGGTACTCAGCCGCCCCTTCTTAGATGATCGCCTCAGAGCCGGCATCGGCTGGCACCTGTTCAACTATAGCTTCAGCTCCGATCTAGGCGTCGCGGTGCAAGACGAGCTGGCGATCTCTAAATCCCTGCCCGTGCTCTTTGTTGAGCCCTCGGTCACCTTCGACGGACGTGATGACTCCCTGGCCCCGACCCGAGGGCTCTATGCCCGCATAGCTATGGAGATTGGCTTTGGTATGCGCTCCGCCGCCGGAGGTTATACGCTGGTCGCGCCCGAGGTCCGGGGCTATCTGCCCCTGGGGCGGTTGGTGCTCGCCGCCCGCACCCGCCTGGCGACCACTATGGCCGGCAAACTCCCGGCCCCCCGCCGATTCTTTGCCGGAGGCGCCACGAGTCAGCGTGGCTTCAGTCAGAGGCGCCTATCACCCTCGGCACAGATCACCCAGGATGATGGAGACGTCCGCACCGTGCCTATCGGCGGCGAGACGGTGCTTGAAGCTGGCGCCGAGGCCCGGCTGCGCATCGTGAAGCTCTTCGGCTTTTGGCTAGGCTTGGTCGCCTTCATTGATGGCGCGGACCTGGTCAATACGCTCTCAGAGATCGACCCGCTCAAGCTGCATTGGGCGGCAGGCGGTGGCCTGCGCTATTACACGCCCATCGGCGCGGTGCGCGCGGATTTCGGCTTTCGTTTGAATAGAAGGGGCAGTAGCGAACCCCAGCCCAACGATAGCTGGGCATGGCACCTGACCCTGGGGGAGGCGTTTTGAGCGACGAGACCCCCGAGCAGCCGAGCCCCGAAGCAGCGAAGAAGAGGCGGCGCTGGCCGTGGCTGCTGCTGCTGCTATTGGCCTGCCTCACCGCAGCGCACGTGCTCTTGCGTACAGACGCCGGGCTGGAGCTCATCCGGCGGGCCGCATTGAGTATCGCGCAGCCTAGCTTGCGCGGCACCTTGAGCATCGACTCGATTCGCGGGGATTTGTTCTCCGAGGTCCGTATCGAGGGCCTGGTGCTGCACGATGCCGAGGCTCGCCCCGCGGTGAGTCTCCGGGCCCTAGACCTAAGGTGGCGGCCGGCGGCCTTGCTCAGCGGCACCGTGCATATCGAACACATAGAGCTGGATGTCCCCGAGGTGCTCGCCGTGACCAGCACCGCCGGGGTGCTCAACCTCAGCGAGCTCACCGTGCCCTCGACAGCCGCTCCCGAGGACGACAGCGGCCCGCCCTTGCCTCTATCGCTGCCTACCATTCAGCTCGACCGCCTGCAGATCAACTCGGGCAGCTTCGTCATGAAGGATGCTCAAGGTGCGGTCACGGCCAACGCCTCAGACCTCACCCTGCGTTGCGCGCTCGACGCCGCGCAGGAGCGTATGGAGCTGCGTATTGAGGACCTGAGCGCCTCCCTCATGCAGCAATACAACCTGCGCACCGAAGCAACGCTACGGCTGGACGGCACCCAAGCCGAGGTCGAGGACCTCATCATAAGCACGGAGGGCGCTCGGCTGCGCGTGCCGCGGTTGCGCACCGAGGTGCCCCCGGGTCGCCTCGAAGGCCAGGTTGATCTGCTCGTCGATAGAGGCGCCGCCGCCAAACTGGGCGCGCCATCACAGCTCCAGGGCGGCGCCCAGCTCACGCTGGATGTTCGAAGACCCGCTGATGCGGCCACCTGGTCCCTGGACGGGCGCGGCCAGCTCGCTGAGGCGCCCCTGGCCTTGTCCGCGACGGTGAGCGAGGACCTAGGCGTTCTGCAGGTAAAGTTGCAAGCACTGGGCTTCAACCCCCGCCGTTTGCACACAGAGGCGCCCTCGGGCCGGCTCAACCTTGAGCTTCGCGCCGATGGTGATCTCAGCAACCCGCTGGCCCTATTGGCCAACGCCGACGCGCGCATCACGGGTGAGGTCAGCCCCCCAGGGCAAGCTCCCCTGCGGATCGATCCACTGCAAGTGCGGGCGCACTTGGAGCACGACATCGCTGATGTGCACGTGACGGGTAGGGTCGCCTCCGCACGGCTGGATGCGAAGGCGCAGATCGCGCAGGTGCTCAGCGAGCCTATCATTCACGCTGCCCATGCTGAGGTGGTCTTGCCGGACTTGCGCCGCCTGCTCGGAGACAGTGCCCGCGGGCGGCTCACCTTGACTGCCACCGCCTCAGGCCCGCTCGATGACCTCTCCGCCGAAGGCCTGTTGCAGGCCCAAGGCCTGCGCTACACCACCCTCGCCTCCGTGCGAGGCCTTCAAGCCCAGTGGGCTCTGCAAGGTCTGCCCTCAAATCCCGTAGGCGCATTCGACCTTGAGGTCGGTGCCAGCCAGGTCCAAGGACGCCCCATCGACGGGCTCAGCGTGGCGCTACGGGCCCAGCAGGTGGACAAAAATACCGAGCTTCACCTCAGCACCTTCAACCTCACGACCGGGGGCATCGTATGGCGCGGGGGCGGCGCCCACCTCACCCTCGAGCCGCAAGGTGGACTGCAGGTTGAGAATCTGGGTCTGCTGTCGCTCGCGGGCAATTTAGCGATCGACGCCCGGATAGCTGCACCCGGCCCCGCCCAGGGCAATCTCGACCTGGACGTGAATCTTGAGGACCTCAACTTGAGTGCCCTACCTCGATCGCTGCTGCCGGAGCTGGGCTCCGTCGCAGGCCGCCTAGATCTCAAAGCCCGAGTACAACGCAGGGGGCGGCGCATCACGGGGCAGGTCCGCACACAGGGCCGCGGATTGAGGGCTAAGCCCAAGCACGCTCCCGTCGATATCGAAGCCCTGGTGCAGCTCGCGCCCCAAGATCTGACGCTCACAGCCACGGTCGGCAGCGATGCCATCGGCTACGCGGTGCTGCAGACCCATACACGCCCGCCAAAGTCTATGCACCGACCCGATGCTTGGCAGCGGGCTGTGGTCCGCGCCCCCGTTCAGTCCGCGCAAGTTCTATTGCGCGGGCTGCAGCTGCAGGAGCTTCAAACGCTGACCGGACAGCAGGTGCTGAGTGAGGGCCAACTTGATGGCCGGGTGCACATCGACACTCCTAAGAACCAGGCGCGGCTCGCCCTCAGCGTCTCCAAACTGCGCAGCCCTGACGTCAACCTAGATGGTTCCGTTCGTATTCGTGCGGGCTTTGATGCCGGTACCGTGTGGACCCACGGTGTCGTGCACGCCAGCCCGCTCGGCGATGGCACCTTCACCGCGACAGTGGCCGGGCCTCCCAGGCTCTTCGACCCACAAGGCTGGGCTAAGCTCGGCCCTGATGCCGTCATCGGGGCTCGTGTGGACCTCGACGAGCTCAAGCTCACCGCCCTGAGCAGACTTGACCTGGTCCAGGGCCTAGAAGGCGACGTCGACCTTCACCTGCGCGCGGGCCCCCGCGCGGTGCCCCTGAGCCTAGAAGTACGGGCCCGGCAAGTGCACTTGCCTTGGGTGTCTGGCCTGTGGGCCGGGCAGAGCACCCTGAAGCTGGAGGCCTCGCACGTAGCCCATGTGCTCTCTGCGTCCTTAGACGGACGCACCGTGGTGAGCAGCCGCCTGCAGGCTCCCTTGTCTCTTGCCGTCTTGCTCAAATCCAGCCCCGCAGACCTCCAACGCCTGCCTATCGCGCTCAACGCGGCCATCGATGCCTTCCCGCTCAAGCCACTATGCCAGCCGATGGGCCTGGACCCCTGCATCCTCACCGGGGCGCTAACCGCGGCCATCAGCGCCTCCGGAACCGCCGACGCGCCCAAGGCGCTGCTAGACGCCAACCTCACAGGCCTGGGGCTTGCCGATACGCGCTTCACCGTAGCCAGCGCCTCCGTCAGCCTGGACCGCGGTGTGGTGCAGGCAGGGTTGCGGGTGGTCGATGAGACCAAGGGCCAGATCACCGTCACAGCCCAGGCCACAGACAAGGGAGAGGATCTATCCGCGCGAGTGCTCGCCCATGGCCTGGAGCTAGACTCCGTATCGAGGCTGGGCCTGCTGCCCGTTGGACTCAAGGGCGATCTCTTCGCTGACTTGATGCTTGAGCAGGTGGGGCAGCGCCCTCAGACCAAGGGCTGGGCGGAGATCCGCGATCTGCGCGTAGCCTTTGCCCAAGCTGCCCTGCAACCGCTTCATGATGGCAAGGCCAGGGTGGAGCTCAGGGGTGATGCCGCGACCGTCGAACTCGATGGCGCCTCGGGAGGTGGCACACTAAAGGTTCGGGCAGACGCCAGCTTTGGGCCCGATGCACCGCCAAAGTTCAAGGCCACGACCACGCTCCAGGCCTTCCCTGTGGCCGCGGGAGCCTTGGTTCGTATCGACCTCAACGCGGAGGCCGAGGGAAAAGTACAACCCGACGCCACTCATGTGCAGGTTGTATTGACAGACGGCTTCGTTCACGTGCCCCAAGAGGAGACCGAGAGCCTGCACGCCATCGAGGAGCTCGAAGACGTGGTCTATGTCGATCGACTGCCGGGCGGCACAGGTGGTAAGAAGACCGAGACCGCTTCCGTAACCGCGGGGCCACCCACCATCATCACCATCAAGACGGCCCACCCGCTCGACGTGCGCGGCGGTCCCGTGGACGCCGCCTTCGTGACCGATCTGGTCGCCAAGAGCAGCGCGAGCGGCTCCGGGCTACGGGGCCGCGTCTTCACCAGCGAGGGCGCGATCACCCTGTTCCGTCGGCGCTACATCATCGAACGCGCCGAGCTGGTCTTCGACGGCAGAGATCCGCCGAACCCGCGCGTCGATGTTCGGCTGCGCCACGAGTTCAGCGATCTCAGCTTTCAGGTCATCATCCGAGGCACGGCCGAGGCCCCCGACCTCGAATTTCGAGGCAGCCCGGCCCGCTTCAGCCAGACCGAGCTGCTGACGATCTTCATGGGCACCGATCCGCAAGACCTCGGCAAGGACGATAACCGCACCATGGAGCAGCAGGCCGTGGGCGCGGTGGCGGGTTTCCTGGTCGGAAAGCTGCAGGATGAGCTGGGTAAGGCCCTGCCCATCGATACGCTGGATGTGGAGTTGGGTGATACCAGCGCAGGGGGCGCGGGCACCCGCGTCACGCTCGGCAAGTGGATTACCCGCAAGCTCTTCTTGGCCTACCGCTACAAGTTCGAGGCGGATACGGAGCACGAGAACGATAACGAGGCCGTTGTGCAGTACCGATTCCTGCCCGGTTGGATGGTCGAGGTGGTCCTAGGCCTCACCCGCAACGACGCGGACCTGTTCTGGACCAAGCGCTTTTAGTCCCACGAAAAGACTTCCGACGACCCGGTCGGAGCCACCCTCTATCTTTTGTTCCATGCCTTGTGCGCACCTGCTAAGCGTGCCGCTTCGGCGCCGCCATGACCGACGAGAGCCCTAAAGTCCCCGATTTCTCGCCCCTCGAGACCCTGGCCGGCAAGCACATCCTGCTGCTGGGAACCACCGGTTTTCTAGCCAAGATTGTGCTGTCTTTGCTGCTCGAGCGATTCTCCGTTGGCCGGATCTACGTGATGATCCGCGCTACGCGCAGCAAGACTCCGGAGGACCGCCTCTGGGATGAGGTGCTGGCCTCCGAGATGATCGACCCCCTGCGGGAGGCCTTTGGCGACAGCTTCGAGGAGTACGTCAAAAAGCAGGTCGTCGCCATCGGCGGTGACCTCGGTAAGCCCGGCTTGGGCGTGGACGAGGCCGTCTTCGAAGAGATCAAGGACAAGGTCGACGTCGTCGTCAACTCGGCTGGCCTTGTGAACTTCAATCCGCCGCTCGACAACGCGGTCGACGCCAACGCGATCGGCGCCCTCGAGGTCGCCAAGTTCACCAAGTCCCTCGACAAGGCGAAGCTCGTGCATGTGTCCACCTGCTACGTGGCCGGCGCCCGTCCGGGCCGCGTCCGCGAGGACACGCCCATACTTGGCTACTTTCCCAAGCAGGATAGTTTCGAGGGCATCACCTTCGACTGGGAACGTGAACTCAAGGACCTGCGGCGCATCATTCACCAGACCAAGGACCGCACCGATGACGCCGCCTTGGAGGCCACCTTCAAGAAGGAGGCCCTGGACCGCCTCAAGAAGGAAAAGCGCGACGCCAACCCCCGCACCCTGCGCGCCGCCATCACCAACCAACGCCGCCGCTGGCTCGCCGAAGAGCAGATTCGCCTGGGAGTGGAGCGCGCCAACCATTGGGGCTGGCCCAACATCTATACTCTGAGCAAGGCGATCGGCGAGCAGGCCATCGCGGCCCAAGAAGACTTGGATTGGTGCATCGTACGCCCCGCCATCGTTGAAAGCGCCCTGGAGTACCCCTTCCCCGGTTGGAACGAGGGAATGAATACCAGCGCGCCGTTGGCCTACCTCGGCCTCAATGGTCAGGTGATGTTCCCCGGCAGCAATGACCTCATCCTCGACGTGGTGCCCGTAGACTATGTCGCCTCAGCGATCATCGCTGCCACCGCGGCGGTGCTGAAGGGCGAGACCAAGAAGGTCTATCAGGTCGCCGCGGGTGATATTAACCCCTGCTCCATGTCCCGCACCGTCACCTTGGTGGGTGTGCACCGGCGCCGCAAAATCAAGGCGCGCATGGCCTCTGGCGAGACCCCTCGATGGAAGGGTGAGCTGGAGATGCGCAACGAGCCTCAGTCGGTGCCGCGCCGTAAGTACGAGCTGATGGGCGCGCCCATTCTGCAAAGTTTGGTTAAAAAGACCAACGGCGTGCTCAGCGACATGGAGCCCGAGCGCATGGGGCCCCTGGGTGGCTTCGTCAATCGCGCCCGCAAGAAGGTCAAGGACGTGCAGGGAGACCTGGACAAAGTGGTCGATGCCTTCGACCTCTTCATGCCCTTCATCTGGGAGAATAAGTACATCTTCCGAACCCCTCAGACGCGCGGACTCTTCGCGCGCATGGATGACGCCAATAAGAGCCTCTTTCCCGCCTGGGACATTGAGGGCATCGACTGGCGGCACTATTGGTTAGACGTTCACCTGCCTGGTCTCGAAAAGTGGGTCTTCCCAAAACTCGAAACGACGGGCCCCAAGCGCCTGCAGGTCAGCCGAGACTATCGCGACTTGGTCGAACTCTTCGCCTCTCGCACCAAGGAGCACGGCCGCCGCGTCGCCTACCGCATGGTGAAGAAGAAGGACGTGGCCGACAACTTCTCCTTCCGCGACGTGCGTCGTGGCGCAGCCGCGGTGGCCCAATTCCTAGCCCAGCAGGGCATCACCAAGGGTGATCGTGTGATGCTCGCCTCGGAGGGCCGCCCAGAGTGGGGCATGAGCTACTTCGGCATCATCCTCGCCGGAGGCACCGTGGTGCCCGTGGACGTGGACCTGTCCCGCGCCGAGATGGTCAACATCGCCAACGCGTCGCAGGCCAAGGGCATCATCAGCAGCGAGAAGCAGCAAGATAAGTTGCTCAGCATCGACGTCAGTCAGGATGAGGCGCCCGAGGCCTTCCCATGCACCCTGTGGCCCTTCGAGGACGTCTTCGCGGGCGCCCATGAGATTGACCCCAACGCTGAGGCGAAGGCCCTGGTGAAGCGCCGCGCCGAGGACATCGCCTCGGTCATCTTCACCTCGGGCACGACGGGCCGCCCCAAGGGGGTGGTGCTCACGGACCGCAACCTCACCGCGCTGACGGCGCGTATGTCCGCGCTCTTTGAGCTCAACCGCACAGACTCTCTGCTGTCCGTGCTGCCGCCTCACCATACTTTTGAGTTCTCGGCCGGGCTCTTGATGCCCCTGGCTGCCGGCGCCTCGGTCACCTACCTTGAGGACCGCGTGCCCGAGCTCATTACGCGCGCCTTTGATGAGACCCCGGTCTCCGCGCTCATCGGCGTGCCTGCGGTCTGGGAGTCTCTGCACCGCAAGATCATGAGCGAGGTGGAGAACCAAGAGCTGCCGGTGGAGATGGCGATCAAGGGCCTGATGCGGCTGAACGCCTGGGTGCGTGACCGCTACGGCTTCAACTTCGGCAAGTGGCTCTTCCGCCCCATGCATGACGCGGTGGGCGGACGCCTTCGCTACATGGTCAGCGGGGCGGCTGCGCTCAAGAGCAGCATCTACACCGACTTCCGCGGCCTCGGCTTTTCCATGTACGCGGGCTACGGCCTGACTGAGGCCTCTCCCGTGCTCACGGTGAGCTGGCCAGGCCAAAAGAACGCGCCCGGTAGTGTCGGTTGGCCACTGCCCGGCATCGAAGTGCGCATCGACGGCGGCAATACGGACGGCGTCGGCGAGATCATCGCACGCGGCCCCAGCATCATGCAGGGCTACCTCGATAACGAAGAGGCGACGAAAGAGACCTTGCGCAACGGCTGGCTGCATACCGGCGACCGCGGGCGCATCGATGACGAGGGCCGCCTGTTTATCGTAGGCCGCGAAAAGGACGTCATCATCGATACGGGCGGAAAGAACGTCTACCCCGATGAGATCGAGGACATGTACTCCGGCTGCGTCTATGTGAAGGAGCTGTCCGTGGTGGGTGTGCCCGCCGAGTCCGGCAATGGTGAGCGTGTCGCCGCCCTCGTTGTGCCCGATTACGAGGCCGATGAGGCCCAGAACCTGGCCCATGAAGAGGTCCGGGACCGGGTGCGTGAGCACTTCAAGGATGTGGGAAGCAAGCTGCCTTTCGCCCGCCGCGTGAAGATTCTGCACACCTGGGAGGGCGAGCTTCCTCGAACCTCCACACGCAAGGTCAAGCGCAGCCTGGTTCGCGAAGAAGTGATTCGTCTGGAGAACACCTTGCACGCCGCCCGCGCGCCCATCGAGGGCGAGTCCGAGGCGCAGACGCCTCAGGACACCGGGCGCACCTGGGTGCGGCGTACCGTGGCCGCCATCGCCAATAAGAAGCCGGATGAAGTCACCGGCTCGGCCCGCCTCATGGATGGGCTTGGCTTTGACTCACTCATGCAACTGGAGTTGCTCACGGCGCTCGAGTCCGAGTTCCCTCAGGCCCGCATCGAGCAAGAGGAGATGGCGAACGCCGAGACAGTTGAAGACGTCATCCGTCTGATCTCTCGGGACCTCTCGGGCACCCAAGGTGAGCACGCAGAGGACGTCGGCCACCGCGAAGAGCAGCGGCCTGTGCAGGTGCCACGTGTCGTCGCCGACATGGGTAAGTCTCTGCTGGGTATGGCCCAGCGCATGAGCTACGAACGCCTGCTCAACGTGGACGTTCGCGGCGAGGGCAATATCCCGGCGAACCGCAACTTCATTGTCGCTTCCAACCACAGCAGCCACTTGGACATGGGCCTCGTAAAGTACGCGCTCGGGCCCTTTGGGCGCGAGATCCGCACTCTGGCCGCCAAGGACTACTTCTTCGACGACAGCTATCGCCGGACATATTTCGAAAACTTCACGAACCTGCTGCCCATGGACCGACACGGTTCGTTGAAACGCAGCTTGCGCATGGCCAGCGAGGCGATTCGTAATGGTGACAGCCTGCTCATCTTCCCCGAGGGCACCCGCGCTCGGGATGGTGTGATGATCAGCTTCAAGCCAGCGATCGGCCACCTGTGCCTCAACGAGAACGTCGACATCTTGCCCCTGTTCTTGGGCGGCACGCACGAGGCCCTGCCCGTGGGCGCTGCGCTACCCAAGGACCGAAAGCTCTGGGTTGAGATCGGCGACCCCATTACCCCGGATCGCATGCGCGAAGAGACCGCCGGCATGTCCAAGTCGGCGGCCTATCGGCACGTCGCCTGGCGCGTCGAACAGTCGGTGCGCGCCATGGGCGGACTCGAGCCGCCCGAGGATCCCGAGGATCGCGTCGCCGCGCGTAACCAGGCCCGCGCCTTGCGCCGTTCGGAGTCACCGTCATGAAGGTCTTCATCACTGGAGCCACCGGCTTTTTGGGTCGCGCTGTCGTAGACGCCTGCCTGACCGCCAAGATTGAGGTCGTCGCCATGGTGCGCTCGGCCCACCATCGCCTGCCCTCGCCCGTGAAGGCCGTGGAGCTCAGCTTCGACGACCAGGCCGGCCTAGCCTCAGCCCTCAAGGGTTGTGACGCGGTCATGCACCTCGCGGGCAAGGTGTCCCGAGACCCCAACGATGCTGGGGCCATGCATTGGATTCACGTCGAGGCCACCCAGGTCCTGCTGGACGCGATGAAGGACAGCGGCGTGCGCCGCTTCGTGCTCGCCTCTACGTCGGGCACCATCGCCGTCAGCAAGGACAAGACCAGGCCGCTCAACGAGAGTCATCGGCCGGCCTTCGAGGTGCTCGGCAAGTGGCCCTACTATACCTCCAAGCTCCTACAGGAGCAGGAGGTCTTGCGCCGCCACGAGGCCGGCGACATTGACGCGGTCATCCTCAACCCCTCCTTGATGCTGGGCCCCGGTGATGACCGGCTCTCCTCCAGCACCGACGTGCTCAACGTGCTCAATCGTCGCGTCTCGGCCCTCACGGACGGCACGGTCGCTCTCGTTGACGTGCGCGACTGTGCCCCGGTCTTCGTTCGCGCCCTCACCGAGGGTGAGGGTGGTCACCGCTACCTGCTCAACGGCGCCAACATGAGCCTGCGCGTCTTCGTCGAGCGCATCTGCACGGCCGGAGACGTGGGCATCCCGAAAGTCAGCTTGCCCGGCAAGTGGGCGGTACGTGGTGCCAAGTTCTTAGATGGTATCGCCAAAGCGGCCGACCGCAGCGCAGCCATCGACCCTGTGAGCGTCGAGATCGGCTCCTATCACTGGGCCTGTGACGCCTCCAAGGCCAAGCGAACGCTGGCCTTCTCGGCGCGGGACCCCCAAGAGACGATCAACGCCACGGTCCACTTCCTTGAGAAGAAGGGCCTCTTTCGGAGAACCTAATGGCCCGACTTGGATCCCCCAACGACGCGAATGACGCGCAGCCCAAAGGGCCCAACCAGCGTCGTCTCGGCCGGGTCCTCGATCGTATCTTGGACGTCTATGGCAGCGTGGACGCAGGCATGCCTGCGGACAAGGCGCTCAAGAATGTCTTCGCACGCTCCCGCGACCTCGGCAGCCGTGAACGCGCAGAGGTGGGTGATGCGCTCTTCGGCCTGCTGCGCAGCCAGCGTCGACTGCAGGACCACTTGCATCGTGCCGCAAAGGCCGAACGTCGGGACTACAGCGTGCTGGATACGCCCGTTAAACACCGCATGATGGTGCTGGCGTGGTTGGCGGATGGCGGGGCCACCCTCGAAGATCTGGAGGCCACGGACCGGTACGCCGCGCGTCGCCTGCCCAAGGTCTTCGCGCGGATCATCAATCAGCGCCTGCCGCCCGTGAAGAAGCGCGCGCCAGTCGAGGCCCTAGCGATCGAGCTATCGCTGCCCACTTGGCTGGTGATCCGGCTGGTTGACGCCTTCGGTGAGGAGCGCACCCGCATTCTTGGCGAGGCCCTCGCGGTGCGCGCCCCCGTGACCCTGCGGGTGAACCCAGCCCGCGCCAACCGGGACGAGGTTCTCGCGCAGATCCAAGCAGAGCTTGTCCCCGAAGCGAAAGCCACCTTGCTCTCTCCCTGGGGCATCACCCTGCCGCGCTCTGTGGACCTTCCATCCTGGGATCTCTACAAAGCAGGCGCCCTGCAGCTTCAGGACGAGGGCAGCCAGCTCATCGCGCTCGCCGCCGGAGTTCAGCCGGGCATGTCTGTGCTCGACGCCTGCGCCGGAGCGGGCGGAAAGACCCTGGCGATGGGGGCCCTCATGCAGGGCCGTGGCCGCCTTGCGGCGCTCGAACCCGACCGCAACAAGCTGGGCGAGCTCAAACGTCGCGCGGCTCGAATTGACCTGGCCGTCGAGCCGCACGCCGGAAGCATGGAGGCCCGACCTGAAGAGTACGAGGGTGCCTTCGACGTAACGATGGTCGACGCGCCCTGCACCGGCACCGGCACCCTGAGGCGAGCCCCCGACCTTGCCTTCAGACTCACTGAGTCCAACTTGGAACGAGACGTCTCCCGCCAAAAGCTGCTCGTGGGCTGCGCGCTTCACACCCTCAAGCCGGGCGGCCGGCTCGTCTACGCCACCTGCTCCGTGCTGCATGAGGAGAATGAGGCCATTGTGCAGCATATCCTGCAGACGGAGCCACGATTGAAGGCGGCTGCGCTGTCTGAGGTCTGGGGCCAAACGCTGGCCGACAAGCTGGGCGCCAGCCACGAGGCCCGTATTGGCCCGGGGCCCGGGGCCCGCGGACCGGACGGCTTTTACGTCGCCACCCTGCGTCGAACCGATGGTTAACCCGTAAATTCGGGTTCCTGCGCCTGTGAGCGCGCGCAAGCTGGGTCTACAGGGCTGCTCAGACCGACGCCGAGGGTCCAAGATGCCCTGTCTGTGCGCAGCTTGGCACATCTTGGCCCCGGGGCTGCTATTTGGGTGGCACTCACGACCTCCGCGTGGGCCCAACCTGGTCCGCGATTTGAAACCGCGCCCCTGGAGTTGGTTGTAGCCCTCGTCGAAGACCCACAATTTCCGCCCCTTGATGAACGACTGGTGCAAGAAGCCTTGCGCTCCGCAGAGCAGGAGTTCGCTCGGCGCTTCGATGTGGCCCCGCCTCGGCTCAAGGTTCAGTACCGCTACGAGGTCTCACGCTTTCTCAGCATCTACAGCGTGCCCTCCGACCCGCTGTGCAATCAGCAGTTCGCCGCCCGCTATCGAGGAACGGGCATCCAGGAGCTGACCCCCCACAAAGAAAAGGCCCTCAAGTTCTTTCGGCGCTGGTCCATCGAGAGCCTGCGCGGTTTCGCGCCCGAAGAAAGCCGCGCCCAGATCTTGAGCTATGAGGACGTATACGAGCTCTACGCCCAGCACTACGTCGACAAGATAGAGCAGATGAAGGCGCTCAAGACCCCCGCGGGCACGCCCCTACTTGAGCCCAATGCATCCTGGGACCGCTCCTTCGTCGCCTGGCTCTGCGCCCTGCAGCGCCAAGATGACTTCGATGTGCTGATCACAAATACCTTTATCGTCTCGGACCTGCTCACCGAGCCGCATCCCCACTCCGTCTTTGGTAAGGCGAAGATCGGGGGCATCGCGGCGCCCAGCGAGGCGCGACGCGCTCTGGGCGGCCAAGCCCTCCTAGCGACCACGTTCGGCGTCGATACCGAGATTCCGGAGCTCAACGAGATCGCCAATAAGAAGCCCACTTTCCAACAGCGCGCCCGCCTGCTGGGCGCCTACTTGCTGGCCCACGAGATCGCGCACGCCGTCTTTGGCATCCCAGATGTGTATGACCACCCCCTGGGCTGCCTGATGACCTCTCGGCCAGGCGCAACCTACCTTGACGGTCTTGAGGAGCTGGACGCCCACCCCCAGCCCTGTGAAAAATGTCGACCCTACGTCAAGGCCCGCTCCTTGTTTGACCGCGGCCAAGCCGCACTGGCCCGCGGCGACGCCAAGGCCGCCTCTCGACTCTTCGTAGGCTCCGTCAAGAGCACCCCCCGCCACTTTCACGGCGGCCGAAAGAAGCGACTGTCCAAGGTCACCCTCGCCTCCTCCAAAGCCCAGCAGTCTTTGGGAAAGGCCAAGCGCGCCTTGCGCTACGCAAAGATCGCCGCCAAGCTGGACCCCAGGTCTCAGGCCGCGCAGACCCGCCTTAAGAAGCTGCAACCTACCTTTACGCTGGGTGCAAATACAATCACGCTGGTGAGTACCGCTTCGACATCCACGACCGCGCGTTAACGGGCTGCCTGGATAGGGTTGTGCACCCTAGGGCCGAGCGCGGACTAGGCGTCGACGACGGACAGCTCGATGCGCCCCAGATCTTCGCGGGCGCCCGTCACCTCGACCTGCACCGATGTGCCCAAGGCGAAACGCCGCGGGCCCTTGAGCTCTTGGTTCTTGAGGTCAGCGGCATAGGGCCCGCCCGGCAAGCTATCTTGCGCGACTGTCCCACTGACGCCGGTGCCTTCGAGCGCCACAACCAGACCGAAGGACTTGACCGCGATAACATTGCCCGCAAAGCGCTGCCCTAGGCGCTGTTTGAACAAGCGGGCAGCCAGCATGCGCTGGCGCTCGGCCTCCGCCTTGCTGGCGCGATAGGCGGCTTCGTTGAGATGCTGGCCCAAGGCCTCAATCTGCGGGTCTTGGGCCTTCTGGCTGCGGTCTCCGTGCAAGTGGCGTTTCACAATGCGATGCACCATCAAGTCGGCGTAGCGACGAATGGGCGAGGTGAAGTGCACGTACAGAGGGGCCCCCAGCCCAAAGTGGGGCTGGGGCTCAGTGGTATACTTCGCGGGCCCCAAGACCCGCCCCAGGACCTGGGACATAGCCATCTCCTGGGGCGTATCGCGGTACTGGGCTTCGAAGGCCGCGAGACCACGCGGACTCAGAGTGCGGCCGAAGCCCGGCTCAAAACCCAGATGGCGGGCCGACTCCGCCAACGCCGCCACCTGCTCCGCATCGGGGGCTGCGTGCACTCGGTACAGGGCCGGCAAACCACGTTCGTGAAGCCAGTGGGCCACGGCCTCATTGGCCGCGACCATCAGCCGCTCCACGAGCGTATGGGAAGACAGCGCGCTGCGCGCAGAGATCGCCGTGGGCTCCTTCGAGGTCGCATCGAGGGTCAGGTAGGCCTCCTCCCGCGCCATCTTGACCCCACCCCGGGCCCGCCGGGAGACGGCGATGCGCGCCGCAGCGGTGCGCAGCCAACGCAGGCAGTCTTGCACATCGTCGCTAAGCCCCTCAACCCGCCCGCCATCAATGAAGGTCGCCACCGTCTCATAGTCCAACCGTGTCGTAGAGCGAATGATGCTCTCGTACAGGTCGACTGCGGTGACCCGACCATCGGAGTCCAATCGGATCTCACAGGTCATCGCGAGGCGATCTTGGCCTGGCAATACGCTTAAGCGGTCCTCGCTCAGCACCCTGGGCAGCATGGGGGTCACCGCCCCGGCGAGGTAGACACTGGTTCCTCGCGCCCTCGCCTCGACGTCAAGCGGGCTTTCAGACGGGACCATGGCGTCCACATCCGCGATCGAGACAAAGACCCGCAGCCCGCCATCTTCTTGGGCGGGCAGAGCAGACAGCGCATCATCGAGGTCCATGCTGCTCGGCGCGTCGATGGTGACGGTCACCAGGTCCCGCAGGTCGCGCCGCTGGCTCATATCGACCTTGGGCACGGGCCCCAGCTCTGGGTAGCCGTGGCGGATACCGTGACGGACCCGGACCCGCTCTAGGCTCTCGTCATTCGCGTCCACCGAGCGCAGCGCGACGGCCTCCTTGCCTTCGAGCCGGGCCACGATGCGCACTCCTTCTTGAGCCAGTTCACCGGGCAGGGCCTTCAACGGCCAATCGGTATTGCTCACCTCACGATCGACTCGAATGAAGGCCTGCTTGCCGTGGAAGGTCACCTGGCCAAAGACCTCGGTCCGCGCCCGGGACTGCAGGCGCAGGTCCCGCGCTGAGAATCGCCCGTCTTGCCCCTCAACGATGTGCGCCTGCACCTCGTCGCCGTCCAAGAAGGGGTTCAGATCTGGCGGGGCTACGAAGGCCACTCTGCCATCCGTGACCTTCACAAACCCAAATCCACGGGCGTTGACGCTGATTCGGCCCAGGGCCGGCTCCCTTGCCATGGCCTCCTGTACCAAGTTCTGCGCTCGGGTTCGACGTCGGCCGCGATCCCCGGCATGATCACCGCGTCGTGAACGTCAGCGAGCTCACGCAGCGCATCGAAGCGGCCGAGGCCGGCGCGCGCATTCATCTGCCTCCGGGCCGCCTTCAAGGCCTGTGGGTCCTGCGCCAAGGCATCACCCTCATCGGCGCTGGTCCCGAGCACACCATCATCGATGCGCACGGTCGCGGCGCGGTCTTCGTCGTCGAAGCTGGTACGGCTGACGTCTGCCTGCAGGGCATGACCCTCACCGGCGGAAACAGCCGGGCCGGCGGCGCAGTCGCCACCCATCATGGCGCCCAGGTCACGCTCCGGGACTGCCGGTTCGCCCACAATCGCGCCAGCAATGGCCGCGGGGGCGCCATCAACATCCAGCGCGGCTCCGTGCGCTTAGAGCGCTGCGAACTCGTACAGAACTCCGCCTCAGAAGGCGGGGCCGTCTTCGTCGGCGAGGATGCGCAAGCAGAGCTGCGTAACTGTTGGCTGGCCCAAAACTCGGCCGAGCGCGGCGGCGCCCTGGCCTTTGGCGATGGAGCTCGAGTGCATATTGAGGATACCCGCCTCGAAGAGAATGAAGCCGCCCGCACCGCCCATCACATGTATACGTTTGGAGATGCGACCCGGCGGCCGCAGATCCGCCTGTGCCGGGTTGTCTTTGGTGAGGTGAG
>Ga0193954_1000898_pt1 | contig 16240 bp, 28 predicted proteins | sample BB_5_MG_FD_140340 | JGI IMG/M metagenome (GOLD analysis project Ga0193954, IMG submission 140340) | Microbial mat bacterial communities from the Broadkill River, Lewes, Delaware, United States - BB_5_MG | ecosystem: Environmental > Aquatic > Freshwater > River > Microbial mats | place: USA...
TCCCTCATTTACTAATATTAACCTTTAGAGGTAGAGAGTTATTAACGTGTTTAGGCGGGTTGTCCGCAACTACCGCATCATTCTGTGTCCTTTATTTTTTATTTAATCTTAATGACAAAATATATTAAATGAATAATTGAAACAAATATAGATAATATAATAGTTCCTAATCCTATTGCTTGCCATTTATGTTCATACCCATCCACACCAGTTAAAATAAAATCACCAAATATTGTTGATACTGTAAGAAAAATAACAATATAGCTAAAGCATAGTAATGTTTTGATTATCACTTTAAATCCTTTAGATGTTGAGGTAGTTTTTCGGTAAAAGGTGCACAATTTTCATATGTAGCTCCTTTTGTTCTAAATTTAGTGCCGTACATATCTACAAATTGTGATAAATTTGAGTATTTAATTTCATGTGAAGCATCCCAAAACCAGCACCATTCATTTGCCTGTGGTTTCCATTTAATTAAATAAGCTTCAAAAAGTTCTCTGTTATAGTTATCTTTTTCTTTTTTATACAGCCATCCAGTATTACCTTTAATTACTTCTTTAATTTGAAAAGGTTCTCCTGAAGGTTTTGGTTTACAATAATCGTCAACATCAGGACATAATTCTATAACCCAATCATCTACTTTGAACTTATTTTCATCTGGCTTGATTCTATATTTTAAAGTTTCTGTAAAAGATGAAGATGCTTCTGCCCCTTTCCAGTCAATCCAATCATATTTGTCTAGGCTTGATTCTGTTTTGTGCTGCTCTATACACCCATAAAACTGTATTGTTTTACCTTCTATAAGAGCTTTTCTATATTGAATATAGTGGTCTCCTATTACGATAGCTTTGATTTCAGTTGGATAATCTTTATTAAATATAGCAGTATCATATAATGATATTTTAAGCCATTCTTCTTCAGGATTATCCATTAATGCATATATTCGTTTATCATTCAACCAATGATTGAACTCTTTTTGGTATTTTTTGATTAATTCTTTATTTAACATTATTGCTTCCTTTATAAATATATACGAAGACTCTTTGGAGTCCTCTAATTTATTTACGATATATGATATACAATTATGTAGACTACACTAAGCACTAATATAATAATATGTTTAGTTTCATCAATACCTCCTTTTAGCTCTATTTGTCTTTTTGCAAAATTGCTAAGTTGACTATATTCATATATTGTAAAAGCTAATGTTAATGCTATCCAAATAACAGCTATCCAGGCTATTATATATCCTAGTAGTATGAAGTTCATCTTAAGTCCTTTTTATTAAATGGTTTTGTTTGTCCTGTATTTGCATATCGAATTGCAGATTCTTTAGTAAGAAATGCTAGTCTATCGTTATAAGTTTGATGTATTACTCCATCATCCAGCAAAGAACATCTTTTATATCTATCTTCTCCTTGGTATCTGCTTTTTGTACAAGTGGCCCATAAAGTTTCTGATTTTTCTCCAGTTTTAAACAATCCTGTATCTTCATTTATACATGTAAAATAAGATACAGATTTTTTAATCGGTATATGGATTCCTTCATACCCAAATTTTGGCCCAGCTACAAAATACGGAATACCTGCATTAACTGTTTCTTTAGTGGCCATGTCAAAGTACTTTTTTGGCTTAGCGTGCATTTTTAATTCTCCTTATTTTTATAGTTTTAATAAAACACAAGTTGACATTGATAGTACCTGTAGAATTAGCGGTAAGTCATTTAGCTGAAGAGCAGCTGTACGAGTGTTGTGTTTTATTAAAACCATTTTATGACTATTTCACTTAATAGAGATAAGTTTAATTTTTGTAAAATGTAATACACACTGATTGCTTGACAAATAAAATACACTATCACTAGTTCATCTTTACAATCAATTGTTAGTCCTGTTGTAAGTTTTATGAACACAGTTGTTAATAAAGCAAGCATAAGAGTTAATGCTATTGAAGTTAATAAATTATCTAATTTTTTCATTATTCTAATCTTTCAATTGTAAACATAGGATGATTTTTATAAAACATTTCTATTTTAATCATATCTTCTTTATTAAATTCCCATCCAAGTATTAACTTGTATAATTTGGTTTTGTTATTAGTTATTAAGTAAAACATCATGACTCCTTAAGTATTGAAGCTATTTCCTCAAGTACTGAGATAGTATTGAGGAAAAAGCATTAGAAATTGAAAATAAAGAATTGAGGAATCAATTAATTATTTTGTTTTTGGAAAACATTCCATTGAAGTAGATTTTAAATTATCTAATATAAATACTACACAAGTATAATTGGGATTTGTTTTAGGAGTGAATTCATACACTTCTGAATTAGAACCCCAAGTATCTAATTCATATGAAGCTGATGGATTGATTAACTCTCCTGCAAATGTTGTTGCTGTTATCAATGCTGCTAATATTAATGATTTCATGTTATTTTACCTTTGCTTCTCTAGCATCAATAAGTTTAGATGCTTTATCAAAATCAAGTCCCTTATTAGTTTTTATAGCTAAGTCTATAGCTCTAAGCTCTGTACGATACGAATCAACTATTGTAATTGATTGTTTATATATTGCATCTGCAATCATAGGAGATACTGTTCCATTTTGTAATCCAATAATTGTATTAGCAGCTTGTTCTCTTACTGTTTTAAGAGATGTTATTGAAAGTTTTTCTGTTGGTTTTTTAAATAGTCCCATTTGATAATTCCTTAAGTTTGTTTGATAATTGGGTTAAGCCTCTTGTACAGCCATTTTGTTGCATGTAATTAACCTTTACTTGCAAGGCTTCTGATAAAGTTGGATAAGTTCCTATGGTAATCTGACATGTTTCGCTAAATCTATGTCTAACCAGGTAGCTTACACTTCCTGTTGATTTAGTAACTATTTGTCTTATTCCAGGCAATACTGATTGTTTATAATGTGCGTTGATAACATTATAAGACTTACGTTTAGCTAATTGCTTTTTTGTAAAGTTTGCCAAAACATATATTCTAAATAATTTGAATAATACATATTGATCAAATTGTGTAGGATTATTAGTTGATTTAATCCATGTTCTAATTTGATGTGTGCATTTTTCACAAGGATAAGTTCCTATGTATTGTTTTACTATTTCTATTTTATCTTGATATTTAATAGACCTACCTTTTATTGGTGGTGAATTTGTATTACAAAGTTTGCACATAAGGATCCTTTATTTGATGTTTTGCTAGTTCAAATACATTTAGTCTGTCAAAGAATTTTCCTTCATTTGGTATGGAAGTATCTATTTCTCTAACAGCTTTTATGTATAGTACATCTTTAATGTTTAGTTTTTGATCTGAGTACCATAAGTAAGTATAGTTACTTGTTAAAATACAATTCTTTTTGAAAAGAAAACCTATTTCAAGTATTGCTTGAAACACAGTATTGTGTTGGTGCATAGCTATCTCTACTACATATTTTGTATTTTGCTTCCAACCGCCTGGAGGAGATATATGATAATAATATTCATGCATTATTATTCCTTTATGTATTTGCTTTTATCACATGTTAAAAATATTATAGATTTATAATATTCGTTTTTTAATTCGTCTAAAAACATCATTTCTGGCATTATAATTCCATATGGTCTTATATAAGGTTTACCGTTTGGTGTTACATGTATTCTACAGACTCTTTCTGTATTACAGTATACATAATCTATTCCAAATATTCTATGTAATATTTTCCACATTTTTGCTCCTTATTAATGTAGCAATTAATAGTTTTATAATTCAAATTTAGGTGGCCAAAACCATAGGTATATGCTCATACATAATGATGCTATCATTGCTACTAGCATACCAGTTAGAGTTCCACCAAACCAGTAATTAAGAATTAAAATTGCTCCAATATCAATAGCAAGATCTGTTGTTCTGCCTCTCTCAAATTTTATTTTGATTATTAGAAGATTCAGGAATGTTACAATTCCCATCATTAGTACTTCCATTGCTACGCTCCTTGACTAGTGTTAATATTGGTCATAAATTATAGACTCAATATATTACAAAATTAGTCATTGCTTTAGGCTTTGACCATTACTCCATTGACTCATTTGAGTCTATAATAATTGAATTATTTTTAGTCTCATCTGTGCTTTTAGCTTCAAATAATTCTTCCTCATAACCTTGCATAATTGCCGATGGTATATTAGAAATGTCTTCAGCTACTGCTTTAGTTACATTGTAAGTTCCCTCAGCTAACTCTGCTGTTTGATGTACAGCTTCGCCGATACATTGACCTATAAATTTAGATGTGTCTGAAAAGATTGATGTAAACATTGTGTATCCTTTTTATTGATTTGGTTTATTACTGTATCCATATGGCGTACAGTTTGGTATAGAATTGTAAAATTCATACTTTTCATCGTCTGTTTTAACAACAGCACATTTTAATTCTTTTTCTGTGCCTTTGTTAACTACATATTTCATATCTGGTAAGATAGTACCATAAGGTAATCTGTGTTCAGTAACTAGCCTACTGCTATTAAATGAATTTGATTTATGTTTAAATTCCACATCACTATCTTCATATATTACTAAATCTCCATCTGCTAGGTAGTTTATATTTAATTCTGGAAAGTCCATTAAGTGTCCTTTTTTATTGATTTTTAATTAGTATGCTCACTAAACAGTGGTCCCACTCGGCTGTAAGTTACATTAGAGTGTATAGGAGGATGACCACTGATTAGTGCGCACAACTGACTTTACTGGACAGACTCTTAAGCTTTTGTCCTACGGTTGTAATTAAATACATACTGTAGTATGTATAGATGTATGTATTTTACTACATAATATAATACACATTAGAGTATGTATTATAGTATAAAGTATTGAGATAGTATTGAGAATAGGTGTATTATTGAATAATTAAGGATTGATTAAGGTTGCACTGGTTTTGTATGCTGGTTTGCACTGTTTTGCACTGGTTTTGTAGTAAAACATCCACCGATCAGCTACTAATTTATGTATAAAATCAACTTTAAGCAAACTTTAAGCTTACCTAAAGAATATTAGTTTTGAGTCTTCATCATATTGTTCATCGTACATTGTATTTTCCTAAATTAAGTTAAAATTGGGGCACAGTGCCGGAGTCGAACCGGCTTAGTCTTAGCTAAATAGTCATTAAGTCCCTGCAACTTCACGTTGACACAACTGTGCATAAGATTCCCCAGAATTAACTGGAGAATTTTGTACCTAGTACAGATATTTATCCCTACACCCTAACCCTAATATTTAAGGTTAGCATCCTTTTTGTGTGGTGCTGGCAATAGGAATCGAACCTATATTCACGTGATTTTACCCCTTAAAGTATACCAGCATAAGTAGGCCCGAAGGCCTGAGATTTAGCAAAGAGTTTGTAAGCTATTAAGCATTTCATCCTCTGAAGCTATATCTGGGAATGCGTGTTTGTATTCAAGGTCTAGTCTTTCTTGTGCAGTTAGTGCACTGAATCTTACTAAGTCCTCAACATACCATCTTTGTCCCTTAAGGTATTGTTGCCAATCCTCAGTCTCTTCTTTAGTTGCTTTATTTTGTGCCATGAATTTAATCATTGCATCAACTGCATCTGGATCTTCTGCCATATCAGGAGTAATCTCCAGTTCTTTAATTTTCATAGACTTAGCTACTGCCCTTTTATAGGCCATAGCAAGTGCTTGATCATTTTTTTGTTCCATAGTAATTCACCTCTCGATTTGTGTTTGATATCAGTTATGATTTCATAGAAACATCAACTCGTTTGATGTGGATGGTCGGTGAACATAGTAGTTGAACCATGTGGTGCCAATTCCGGAGAATTGAATAAATAGTATAAACAAACTACAATGACGTGCAAGGTAGCCTGAATACACAATAATGCCCTCCGAAGAGAGCACTATGTATATTCGTACCTACTAATTAAGGAGCTAAGTAGTAGTGAGAGTTGATAATCATGTCTTTAGATGCATTACCATAAACTAAATGAGGCATTGGAGGTACAGTACCAGTATAGTTGTCTACAATTTGGTTCATTGCAGACTCATATTGAGGTTCGTCAAACTCAGCTAGCAGTGCAGCTTTGTAAGAGTGTCTAACTAATTCCATATTACCAGGAACTAAGAAGTTATCATGTTTCCAGATTCCACCTTTACCAATTGCATGCATTGCTCTCATAACTTGTCTAAGACCAGCTGCATCAATTGAGTGAGTTATATTTGCATACGTCCCTCTATTCTTAATTTGTCCACCAGTAGTTTTGTCTTCACCTACTTTACCATACACTACATTACCTTTAACATCTTTCAGTAAAGGCATATCCTTAGTAACTTTAAGTTGAGACCAACCTTGTTTGTTACTTGCAGTAAGTGCTTTAAAGTTCATAGGAACTGACTCAACATATGCTATAGATTGAGCAAATAATCCATCTCTAGTTTTCCACATTAGTGTAGTATTAGAGTTGTTAGCAATTGCTACTCCCCAATCTGCTATTTTAGATATGTTAAATACAGACTTACCATAAGCATCAGATAACATAGCTATTGTGTTATTAATTGATTTGTTAATAACTTTAGCAACTGTATTAATGCTTGAACCATGCAGTAATGGTTGATGGATGTCTTTAGCAAGTTGTCTATCAGCTAGACCAAGAGTTACTTGTAAATCACCGTGTGAATCTCTTTGTTCTGCTGCTCCACCTACATTAGATGGAATCATCATCTCAGTAGAATGAAATCCAATACCACCATGTTGAAGTCCTCCATTAGTAGCATCCTCACCAAGTAAGAAGTGAGTAGGTTCATTATTGTAATACGACTCAATTGCATCAGCTAGTCTACTGTTGTATAAGTAGTCTCCAATAGCATCTACATCTGCATTATCCTCTAATGGAGTTCTTAATGCTGTCAGATAATGATCTTTATTAGCATCAAATAACTCTACTGCAGTATGATGAGGCATTCTACCATCAATCAATACAACTGCTGAGTATTTATACTCCTCAATCTCTTTGATGTAGTAAGGCTCAGCTGCTTCAAATAAACTAGTCTCAAAATGTTTACCGTGAGGATTCATACCTAGTTCAGTGAAGTCATAGTACATTCTTGTTCTATAATCTAGCCACATTGGTAAATAGAAACCATCAAGTGAGTTTATTCTAGCATATTTACATAATGTAGTATACACTAATTCATCAGCTTGAATTTTGTCCATATTGTCAACTTTACCATGTAAGATATTAGTATACCACTCAGAGTTTTTCATATATCTCTCAAGTAATTCAAGAGGCACATCCACCATTCTTAATTTGAATGAAGAAGCAATAGATAGTATCTCTTTTTCAGCTTTACCTAGCTTTCTAGCTTTACCGCCAGCTTGCACTTTGTATCTTTTCTGAGTAACAACACCTGGAGTCATTGCTAAACCTCTTACATACATAGGACATTTAGACTTTGGTTGACCAAAAGTGATTCTTTGTTGTAATTTCCACTCCCCTTTACCTGATTCATCTGCTAACCAAGTTAAGTCTTCTCTAATAGATGCTTTGTTAGTATCTATAAGTACTCTTAACAATTGATAAGCCATATTACCTCTAATTTCTGCTAATCTAAACTCAGCCAATGGTAAGTTAGGTGCATCAAGTCTATCCATTAATTTACCAACCACAGAGTTTAAGTAATCATCCTGAGAGTCAATTGAGTTCAGGATTGATACTAATTTGTCATTATTGTAATTCAATAATGCTTCTACTGCTGCTTTAACAGACTTGTCACAAGAAGATGTGTTTACCCATTTGTTTATTGCTGCATCAGACTCTATGAAGTATTTAACTTCTGCTAAATCCTGCGCTGTAAACCAAGTTGATTCATACACAGGTGCTACAAATAATTCAGCAATTTGCTCTTCTGTAATTGCTCTATTCACTCTTTTATACTCAGCTATTTTTACTTCTCTTTTCATTTTATATCCTTTCTTAGATAAATGGGATGACTCCCTATTGTTGCCTCCTACAGCACCATTCGAATTATTGCCCTATACAATAACTCAATAAAGCCTACAAGTTAATGTAGACTCTATGAATTATTTACCTTCCGGCTTATTATCTAGGTATCCTTGTAATGATTTGTTAAGATCATCTAAACCTACATAACCTGATAAGTCTTTAGAAGACTGTGCACCTGCTCTTAGTGCATTACCTTTACCTTTATCAGCAACAAATGTGTTAACAGAATTGGCCATAGAACTAGACAACTCTCTATGGTTTCTTTCTACTGATACACTGGCAGCCTGTCCTGTCTTTACAGCTGTCTTAACTAAATCTCTTGCAGTAGTTGCCGCAAATCCAGTAGCTACTAGACCTGAATCACTAATAGTCTTTAATTGCTCCTTACGTAATTCTGGATCAAGGTTCTTAAAGTAACTAACCACAGCAATAATAGCAAACACACAAGCAATTAATAATAATAAATCAAACATAACAATCCTCCTATAGATGTTAATAAATAAGTCTCGGCTAAAGACTTGTTGTGCTACGTTAGCCACCATATAGGTGTAGGCACGTCAAAATAAAAGGATGTTAGCCTAAATCAATACCGGGGGGTAGGTTTGGCTAAAGTCTCTCTCACCCTCTATACTGAACACATACGCGAAAATTTCAAAATATGCACATATAAGTAAAAATTTTCATTTTCCATATAGACTAACCTTAAAGTTAGCTTAAATATAACTATACTAACTCTCCTATTGGTGCTATATATAATAAGAATGTTAAGAGGATGTGACAATAGAGATAATGGAATGTGTCAACTGACACATCACAATGTGCTAATCTTAAGAAGTGCGGCGGAGACGGGCTTGCGAGTGTGTCACCACCTAACGTCACATTTGTAAAATACTATGCCTATTGACAAATGTGTCAAAACTAGTTATAATTTGCTATATAAATTGACACAAAGGTTAAGTAGATGGAAGATATAAAAGTCAAGGTAGAGAAAAGCATAATTGATGTGTTTGATATAGATGTTGATTCTCTAGAATTACATGAATTAGCAAAACTCACTCCAAGAATGAATGAGTTGGACTACCAAGCATTAAAAAAAGATATAGAGGTGAATGGGCAAAGGGATCCCGGAGTCTTATTTAGAGGAAAGGTTATAGATGGTAGACATAGATTATGGATATTAAGTGCTTTAGGGCATAAAACAATGAAGTTTACTAAAATGCCTAGCAATTCTAGTAAAGCTGAATTAGTTGCACTTGTTAAAAGTAAAGAAACTAGAAGACATGACACAACTGCTCAAAAAGCAATTATGGCATTTAACTATATTAACAGTTCTGATGAACAAGTTACTCAAAAAGAAGCTGCTGAATTATATGGTGTTAGTGTTAAACGAGTAATAGAAGCTAAGAAAATTGTGGTTCAGTATGGTAGAAGAGACATACTAGATTTATTATTTGCAGGAAATAAGTTCAATGTTGGAACAGTTGAGGTGCCTTTTATGACTGATAGTTTAGGAACTATTATTAAATGGTTAGAAAAGTATGGAGTAGCTGCTAAAACAGAAAAGCAAATTGACTTGGATAGAGATGAAGAACTAACTGATGATGAAGAACTTTGGTTAACTAAATTGGTGGCATTAGTAGGTAAAGAGAGAGAAGCTGTTAGAAAAACTGCTGCTAGAAGATTATATTCTACATTAAATCAAGTAGTAGAGGAGAGTTAATCCATATGAAAAAGCAATATATGTTTATGGATAAAGGTGTAATTGGCGGAGATTATACTGCAGAGGTTGTGATTAAGTTAAATAATGATAAATCTATTACTGTACTTGACACTAAGATATACTGCCCTGGAGATTGTAATCTAGGTCTTCCTTGCCAATCATGTGGAAGTAACGGACAATATATAGGTGAACTAGTATGAAAATAGAATTAAATCAAGAACAAGCACTACTATTATTAAGAGGACTAGACAGACTAAATATTAGTAAGTATGCTTATCCAGTAGAATATAAAGAGGCTAATATGCTAATGGACAAATTGCATAAAGAGTTAAGAATTCTTGAGAATGAAATAAAAGCAGACAAAGAAATTGAAGACTTGACAAAAGATTATGGAGATTGGTAATGGCTAAAAAGAAGGATTGGAAAAAGACAGAAAAACAAGCTTGGAATGGATTTGTTTATATAATAAAGATATATATTGATGCTGATATAGTATACAAGATTGGTACAACCAATAGAACACCTATACGAAGAATGCTTGAAATAGCAGAAGAGATGAATAGAGCATTAGGACACATTCCAAAAATGATGCTAATTAGAGGTAAGCAAACAAAAGACAACTACAAAGTTGAAAGTGATTTGCTAAAACAAACAGAGCAGTATAGATATTTGCTAAAGTGTGAGTTGGAAGTTAGTGGAGAGAGCGAATTAAGAAAAATGAATGAACAAGATTTGCTAAACCAATATGATCACTGTATAGCAACAAATTATCCTGCTGATATAGAATTTAAGGTTGAGCTATGATAATAGATATACAAGAAGAATATGAGGAGATACTAGGCGCTCATTGGCATAAGTTATATGATTTAAATGAGTTAATTGCTACAAACAAAAATAATCACCCGTATAGATTGCAATCAATAAAAGATAGGACTGCTGAATTAAGTAAAATTGCAGATAAAAAAGCTGCTATGGAGTTGTTGTTTGTAGAATTGGTAATACCTGAATGGTATAATAGTGGCATAGAAAGAGCTGAAGCTTGGTTTAATAAGGTTGAGTTATGATGGATAAAATAGATAGACTTCCTGATGATTTTTGGACAGAGAACGAGCTGGTAGAAATGGCAAATATAGTAATTAATCCAATGAGAGATGATACAACTAAAAAACATTTGTGCTGGTACCATTTGTTAAAAGAAGGCGAGTATACAGGAAAAGCAATTTTGTTGGCAGTAGAATCCATAGTTGATGGCCAAGATGCAGTAAACAATGTAGTTGCTGATATTGGGTTATCATGTGCTATTGGTGAATATGGAGAGGAATCGGCAATAAATGGGCTAAAAGTTGAGGCATTATATTTGGTGCTAAATAAATATCAGTATATTGGAAAAGTTAAATTTAATGGTTGTGATAAAGTATTCAGTTATGAAAATTGGATGCAAAATATACTGTAATTGTGGCCAACTTCAGGAAAATACAAGCCAATAAACGTATAATTAATGTGTAAAAACAAAATTAAGGGGATTACATGGAATTAGAGTTGCTGTTTCAAGAAGAGAAAAAAGACGTAATATCTGAGTGGGATAAAAATGTCCCAATCATTGCAAGAGGCAGAGTAGTTACTGCTTACTTAATGAGTGAGATATATGAGCCAGAGGTGTACAATGAGTTATGTTATACATTAGAACATACAGAAGCTGACTATGTTAGGTTAGTTATGAATAATGGTGGTGGAGATATGTACTCAATGCTTACTATAATTGATGCAATTAAAAAATCAAGTGCTACAGTAGTTGCTGTATTAAGTGGATCTGTGGCTAGTGCTGCTACAATGATAACTCTGGAGTGTGATGAAATAGAAGTTGCTGACCACACACATTGGTTAACACACTATTATTCAGGTGGGTCAGCCGGTAAGGGTAATGAGATCAAAGCTAAGCATATATTTGACGAAGTTGAGATACCAAGAATGTTCAAAGAAATTCATAAAGGGTTCTTTACAGAAGCAGAGATTGAGAGAGTGATTGATGGTAAAGATGAGTGGTTAAATAAAGAACAGATACTAGAAAGATTTGCTAATATGAAGGCTATAAAATGAAAAAAGTAATAGTTGATACTAACATTATACTACTAGACGCTAACAATTTATTTAAGTTGGCTGATAGTGGATACACAATTGTGCTTCCAGAAACAGTACTAGAAGAGTGTGATAATAAGAAGAGTGGGTTGAATGAGATTGCATTCCAAGCTAGAGAGTTTGGTAGAATACTTGCTAGAGGAATAGTTAAAAAAACAATTAAAGATTCTGAGTTAGGCTATGTAAAAACAATCATTGAGATAGAAGATGTTATAGTAGAAGTAATATCACTAAATAAGTATGTTGGAGATAGACAAGATACTGGGTATAATGACCAAAAAATAATTCAGGTAGCTCAACTAATTGCAAAAATTGATGAAGACTCAGAAGTTGTATTTGCTAGCAATGATGTAATGGCAAGATTAAGAGCACTAACAGTTGGATTAGTAGTTATTGACTTTAAAGATGTTGAGTGTACTGGATTTGAGTTTACTAAGCATATGATGATTGATGATGTGGAAGTATTCAGATCACTACATAATGCTAAGATAGAAGAAGTAGATCCAGAGTATAAAATTGAGAACTATAATTATGTGTTTACAAATTATGAATTAGGATATACTAAGATAGGCACAATTAGCAATGGTGTGATTAGTGTAATTGGTAAAGATAGTGAGAAAGAAATTAGACTACAAAAAATAAGACCTATTAATACAGAACAGTTACTCCTAAGCAAAGCAATTCAAGACCAAACAATTGACATTGTTGTATCAGAAGCTAAGGCTGGTTCTGGTAAGACGGCAGTGGCATTAAGTAATGCAATAAGATTAGTTGAGTTAGGCAAGTATCAAGGAATAGTATATATTAGAAACAGTGTTAATGATTTAGAATCTGCAGAAGAAGTTGGGTACTTATCTGGTAACGATGAGAAATTTGCTGTATATTTACATCCATTACAGGACACTCTTGACTTCATAGTTAGAAATAATTGTGCTGGTAGTAAATTAAAAGGTCAAGAGCTAGAAGATAAAATAGCTGAAGAAATTGATAAACTAGTAAATAAATGTAATATAGAAGGAATGACTGGATTAGGATTAAGAGGTAGAACATTTAATGATGTGATAATGATAGTCGATGAAGCACAAAACTTAAGTAAAGCCTCTCTGCAAAAAACCTTGACTAGAATTGGTAAGAACTCAAAGCTTATAGTTATTGGAAGTAATAGACAAATAGATCACCCTTATATTACAAAATACACTAATGGATTAAGTGTGCTATTAGATGCATGTAGACACCAACAAGACAATGTAAAACTATATGCTATTCAATTAGATAAAGTAGTAAGAGGAAAAATAGCTGAATTTGCAGAAGGCATATTTAGTTCACAGAATTAAGTTCATTATGATATAATAAGCTAACTGAATAAAAGGAATAATTAAAAATGGAAGAATTGGTAGATGAAATAGTAGTTGGCATTGAGAGAAAGCTCAATGGCCATGACATAGAGTTAGATAACTCAGATATGGATGAATTAAGAGATTTGTTAGACCAGATCTTAGAAAGTTATAAGGAGAGATAGATGGCTGTTAATATAAAACAAGAATTAGATATAGTTAAGTCCAATGTTAATAACGGCGAAGCAATCCAAGAGAATATTGCAATAGATGAGCAGCACTTGACGGTAGAGAAGTTAAAGTACTTCCTGCCAAAAGGAAGTAAAGTAAATGTCACACAAGCAACTGTGGATATGGTAAATGATGTAATTGATAAATCAACAGTTCATAGAGGGCTTATGGAAGAGAGACTTTTAACATACACACATTTACTAGGTCCTGGAGTAGGTATGAAGCAATTGTTAAAAGCAATACAATTCGTTATATTAAGTACCACTCCAGGAATGACACAGACTAAAGCATATATGGTAACATTCCCAGACAAGGCTGATGAACTAATCGCTGGCGGTAGAGATGCTAGTTCATATGCTAGTATGTATGCTAAGACAAAATTAGTACAAGAGATTATGACAAATAGTCAAATTGGCTTAAGTGTTACCTACGCTCCATTACAGCATCAATTAATACTAAAGTTACTAGATTTAAGTAATGGTAAAGCTGCTAATGGAGATAGTGCTAGTCCGACAGTACAATTAAATGCTACACTAGGATTAGTTGAATTAATTAAAGTTCCGGAAGAACATACAATTAACTTAAAAGCAGGTGCTGATGATGCTATGATATCTGCTACAAATACACTAGCAGAACAAATTAGTAGAATGGCTGATACACAGTTAGCAAGATTAAGAAATGGAGAGTCACTAAACAGCATACAAAAAGTTGGTATAGTTATTGATACTGAAGTAGAGGATGATGAATGAGAATTGAATTAACGGATGAACAAAAGGCTGAAGAACTAAAAGAGCTCATTGAATTGTATGGTGAAGATATGGTTAAAGGTGTAGTTGATGAAGCTACAAAAAGAATCATAGATGAAGAAGCAAAAGAGTTTCTATCTGGTGCAGAGTTCGACTTGGATGGAGCATTAGATAGCTATGATCCTACTTTCCCAAGATATACTCCAAGTAGAGATGCGTTGGAGTTCTTCATACTAATGAGATTGGTTGAAGGTAAAGACTTCGAATTTGACACACCAATAGCTCACTACTTTATGGTTGATATGTTACTAGGACATATACAAGACCCAATGATGTTTCCATATAGTGAAGAAATATGTAAAACAATAGAGATTGATATTAATGCTATTGGTTTCATGGCCTCTAGGGGACTTGCTAAATCAACAGTTGGTATATCATTCTTCGGTGTGTATAGTGCAATAAAAGGTAAGCTACCAAATGGAATTGGTAAAGTTTACTTCTACTTACTGCTAGCTGCATCAAGTAAAGGTGGTGCAAGGGTTAATGCTTTGGCAGTTAGGGCTATGTGTGAAGATAGTGCTTGGTTAAAAGACTATTTCGAGGAGATGAGGTTTACTGAAACAGAGTCAGAATTTATACGTAAAGATCCAACAGGAAAAATACCAAAAAAAGATAGAGGATTCCTTATAAGGTATCAAGGTATTAATACTGGGGTTAGGGGATCAAGATACGGTGAAAGAAGACCATGTGCGATATTATTTGATGATGCTATTCTTAACACAGCAGCCGCATACTCAAAAATTATGATGGACAACTTAGATGAGATATTAAACTCAGATGCAACTAATGCATTAAAAGGTGGAGGAAAAGGTAGAGTTCTACTATACTTTACTCCATTCCACTATGGTGATGTTAATACAAAAGCAATACTAAATGGTTCATTTACTCCAGTAGTAATACCAATGGCAAGATCATTTAATGCTGACAAAGATGTTAAGATTAGTGACATAAAGAGTAGTTGGGAAGCAATGCATCCAAGGGCATCAATAGTAAGCTTAATTAAACGTGCTAAAAAAGCTAAGAAGTTAAAACTGTTTATGCAAGAGAGGATGCTAAGACTAACAAGCGGTACAGAAAGACTAGTTCCAGATCACTGTATACAATTCTGTGATATGAAAATAATAGAAAACAACTTAGAAGGCTACAATATATATATAACAACAGACTTCACAACAACAAGTGGAGAAAGCTCTGATTTCAGTGGCATAGCTACGTGGGCAGTCAATAGTAACGAGGATGTATTCATGCTAAATCTGAGTTTGAGAAAAATTGGGATGGAGACCCAATATACAGTTACATTAGATGAAGCTGATAAGTACAAGAGAAAAAACAAGAATGTTGAGCTAGGAGTAGAAGTAGATGGTAATCAATCTGCTCATGTGCTTGCATTAGAAAAACGAATGAGAGAAAGAGGAACATACCATTCATTTGCTAAACAGAAAGGTCAGTTGGATTCAACTAAGAAAGGAATATTAAGTAGAAATACAGGTGTGGCAAAGCATGAGAGATTCAGGATTGCTAGTCAAGTATTCCTACAAAATAAGCTGTGGTTACCTGAACATTTGAAAGATACTCCAGATATGCAAGAGTTCATATCACAAATTAAAGGTGCTACGCACGAAGCATTTACAAGATCAGACGATGGGCCAGACTTGGTAACTATGCTAATGGTATCAATGCATGTATATTACCCAACACATGAAGCAACACATACAAATACAAGTACTCACTATTATGGCACATCTGGTAAATTAGACTATACAAATGTTAGTGCTTATGATAACTATTAAAGGATAATTTAATCAATTATCAGATATACTGAGCATAAATTAACGTTCAGGAGTCTGATATGAGATTAGAAAAAGATAGTGGTTATACGCCTATTCAAGGGTTTGCTCCAACTAGTGGTGGGCAATTAAGTGGAGCATATACTCCAAAAAGTACAGTTGCAGTTAGATTTGCTACTGAGGTAGAAATTACAATTGGGGCAGTTGTAATTACATATAGTGCTGGTGAAGGA
>Ga0193954_1000899_pt1 | contig 16208 bp, 11 predicted proteins | sample BB_5_MG_FD_140340 | JGI IMG/M metagenome (GOLD analysis project Ga0193954, IMG submission 140340) | Microbial mat bacterial communities from the Broadkill River, Lewes, Delaware, United States - BB_5_MG | ecosystem: Environmental > Aquatic > Freshwater > River > Microbial mats | place: USA...
GACATGAGTGTTGCGCCCGACCCTCTTGATTTTTTCGAATCACATATTGCATCATATCCATTTGAAAAATTATACAACGTCCAATCGACTACCCGTTATGGCGGAATGGAAAATGCGGGTTGTATATTTTATGATGAAAATGCAATTACCGGTGATGGACAAATGGAAAATTTAATTGCGCATGAAATTGCACATCAATGGTTTGGAAACTCGGCCACCGAAGCAGATTGGTCGCATTTATGGCTAAGTGAGGGGTTTGCAACGTACATGACAAATTTACACATAGAACATAAATATGGTCGTGACAAAATGAATGAACAATTAATAAAAGACAGAAATCGGGTTATTCGTTTTCATCAGGTTGTTCAAATCCCACTTAAAGACACAATTTCTACAGACCCCCTTCGTATGTTGAATCCTAATGCATACCAACGAGGATCATGGACACTTCACATGTTAAGAAACAAAATGGGCGATGAAGCTTTTTGGAACGGTATCAGATTATACTATAGTGAATATAAATATAGCAATGCAACCACAGCTGATTTGAAGCGTTGTATGCAAAATGAAACCAAAATAGATTTAGCACCATTTTTCAAACAATGGACTGAAAAATCAGGGCATCCAATAATTAGCTCAAGGTTAACACAACGAGCAGGAAAACAGTTTCTTACAATTGAACAGAACCAGGATCAAATCTTTGATTTTGAAATTGAAGTAGCGTTAATCGGAAAAAACGGTCAAACTGAAAATACAATGGTCTTTATCACCAAAAAAACACACGTAATTGAACTTAAAAATGACTTTAAAATTGAGTCAATCAAATTAGACCCAAATATCAATCTACTCTTTGAAGAAACAAAATAAGAAAATCCGAGAATTTTGTTAATTTTATTCTTCTAGAAACCAAAATGATAAAACTATGAACCAGAATCCTCTTTATCTTATCCCTTTCGACTTTACTCCAGTTTCTGAAAGTGCAGTTCGCATAGGTTTAGATTTAGCTAATGTAAATAAAGGAAGTATCCTTTTACTTCATGTGGTAAAAAACCAACATGAACGTTTAGAAGCAAAACTAAAATTCAAAGAGTATTTAGCTTCAATGCCTGAAGCAGAAAGAGAAATAACAGTTGCTAAAGCAATCATTGGAGATATTTATGAAGATATCGCTAAAGCTGGTGATTTACTTGACGCTTCTTTAATCGTTATGGGAACTCACGGTGCTAGAGGATTCCAAAAAGTATTTGGATCTCATGCTGTAAAAATGATATCTTATTCAGATCAACCATTTTTAATCACGCAAGGGAAGAAATCAGTAGAAAAGATGAAAACAATTGTGATGCCTTTCTCATTTGAAAAGAAAAGTATTCAAATTGCAACATTTGCCTCAACGATTGCTAAGAAATTCAAAGCCACAATTCACCTGGTTGGATATCATGACAGTGATGAATTATTAGAGAAGGGAACTAAAACGAATCAAAAAATCGTTAAAAATTTCTTAGAAGACAAAGGTGTCAATTATGAAATCGTAACACTAGACAAAGGATCTAGTTTCGAAAAAGAATTAATGGCATATGCAGCAAAAATTGATGCGGACTTAATGGCTGCTGGTTATTATAAAGATGGAATAATTACAAATCCAAATTCATTCATTCAATCAATGATTGAAAATGAATTGAATATTCCTTTATTAACTATCAATGCTGAAGGATTAACGACTTCTAGCGGTGCGAGTGCTGCATCTGGTTACTAAACCAATTAAGATATATAAAAAAAGTCCTTCAAATGAAGGACTTTTTTTTGATCTATACTTTAATTCATTTTAGAATGACAGAACTTTAAATTCGGTTCTTCGATTTAATTGTCTGCCATCTTTTGTCTCGTTGGTTGCGATAGGTTGCGTTTCACCGTAACCAGCAAATTTCAATCGATCTTGTGACACTCCTGCTTCTGTTAAATAATCCACTACAGCCTTTGCTCTTTTTTCACTTAAACCTTGATTGTATGCTTCCGAACCTTGAGAATCTGTATGACCCGATAATTCTATTTTCAAAGTTGGAACATCGTTTAACAATTTCACAAGACGTTTTAACTCTGTCGTTGATTCTGAACGCAATGTAGCTTTATCTGTATCGAAGAATATGTTCTTTAAAACAATCTTACTTCCCACCGCTAGATTTTTCAATTCAATATCTTTGGTTACTTCCTGAAATGCAGCAGTATTTGGGATATCGAAATTCTCTGAGTGAAAAAGGTATCCTTCTTTTTTCACAGCAATACCATAATTCTTTCCAGCAGGTAAAGACACCAAATATTTCCCTGTAGAACTATTCGATTTGAAGGTTGCAATTACTACATCTTCAGAATTATCAACAATCTCAATATCAGCATCTAAAACCTTTTGAGTTAAAGCATCACTCACAACACCTTTTAAGATTGTCAACTGTGCATCTTTCACTTCAATTACGGGGGCAACAACAATTTCTTTTACTGGCGCCGCCACGCTAGCTAACAGATTATCTTCGTTGTTTAGCACCATTGGTTTTTCATCGCCTAAAAAAGTAACCATTTGAAGATCTCTCAGTCCAAAACCATCATCACTAGAGGTATAATATCCGTGTCTTCCATTTGCAGAAATAACAAAGAAAACATCGTTATCTGTTGTATTTACCGGGTATCCAATATTCACTGGTTTACCCCAAGAATCAGTTGATTCATTATAAACCGATTTAAAAATATCATATCCTCCCATCGATTCATGGCCTTGAGAACTGAAGTAAAGTGTTTTTCCATCAGGGTGCATATAAACACCTTCTTCCGAATATTGAGTGTTAATCACACTACCTAGATTTACAGCTTCACCCCACTTCCCTTTTTCATCCTTAGTCGATTTATAAATATCATGGTCACCTAGGCCCTCAGGTTTATTTGAAACAAAGTATAATGTATTTCCATCAGGCGAATAACATGCGGAAGATTCGTGGTAATCTTTCGTGTTTATATTTTTCCCTAAAGATTCAGGTTTCCCCCAAGTATCACCTTCTAATTGAGATTCAAAAATATCGCCGAATCCACTTTTCCCCATATACACCAATAACTTTTGCCCATCCGCGGACAGACCTGAATTTGAATCATGATTGTTCGTGTTTACAGGCTCTCCCATATTTACGGATTTCGACCAAGTTCCATCAGCTTGTTTTTCAGAGATATAAAGATCCTCAAAATGCTCGTTTAAATCTGGGTCAATCTTCCCTCCCGTTGAATTCGGTCTTCTCGCCGTAAAAATCATGACAGATTCATCCGCAGAAATCACAGCGCCGTATTCGTTATACTCTGTATTGACATTACCACCAAGGTTATCAACAAAAACACGGATTGGTTTTTTAACTAAATCGCGGCCGTGATAACACTGTTCTATGCGCATTCTAACATCCTGCATTAAATACGGATCATTATTGGACATTGCAGATTTTTGAAAAATACTGAACTCCGCAATTGCCTTATCCCATTTCATTTCCAAATGATATGCTTGTCCCAAAAAATAATGAACTCTAGAATCAATTGTCGGATCAAGTCTTAAGGCACGCTCTAACAGCTCTGTTGCTTTTTTCTTTGTAGTAGACGACAAATAACACTCACCTAACTTAAAATTAAGCTCAGCGTTATTTGGATTGAATGTTTGAGCCGCTTCGTAGGGTGCAATAGCACTTCTGTAAAATCCAGGACCTTGATTATAGAAATCATCCCCAATCTTCAAATTCTCTTTTGCGGTTTTGAATCCTTCTTTATCTTCTTTAAAATTTGACTTATCAAACTCTACATTCTGTGCAAATGTGCTAAACGAAACAATTGCCGCTAATATTCCTATATAAATTCTTAACATGACTACAATTTATTTTAGTGACAAATACTTAAATGAGCTTGAGCGCCTTCTGCACCAAATTCTACCGCTTTCGACCAATCTTCACAAGCACCTTGCTCATCTCTTAGCATTTCTCTAGCATTTCCACGATTTAAATAAGCATAACCATAATTAGAATCAAGTGTAATTGCTTTTGAACAATCTTCCGAAGCACCTTTGTAATCGTTTAGTTTAAACTTTGCTGCACCGCGATTGTTCCATGCAAAGGCATAGTCCTGTTTCAATGAGATCACTTTACTGAAATCCTCAATAGCTCCTTTATAATCTCCCGCATCAAATTTAGCTGAACCACGGTTATTATAAGCTACATAGTAATTTTCATCAATACTGATGGCTTTTGAATAATCATATATTGCTCCTTTGAAATCGCCCTTTTTTCGTTTAGCACTCCCAAGGTTGTTATGTGCAAAAGCTAATTTATCATCAATCATTACTGCTTTTGTATAATCCTTTATAGCACCATCTAAATCGCCGAGTTGGCGTTTTGCACTTCCTCGGTCGTTATACGCATAAGCATAAGCCTTTTCATATAACACTGCATTATCCAGGTCTAGAATAGCATCTTCATATTGTTCACGTTCAAACAATATCGACGCTCGGTAGTAATATGCTTTGGCGTGTTCCTTTTTAAATTCTATTGTTTTCGAATAATCACCAAACGCTTTATCTTTGTTTCCAGTTGCTTCGTATGCCTGAGCACGACCAAAGTAACTTTCAGGATTATTGTTTAAGACGATAGAACTATCAAAATCTAGAATTGCTTCATTGTATTTCTTTAATTCAAGAAAGGCCATTCCACGGTTGAAAAATGCCAATTCAAATCCTGGTTTTTTAGCAATAGCTTCTGTAAAGTCAGCTGTCGCCTGTTCAAATTGTTGTTTTGATAATTTATCGACCCCTGAATTATAGAGCTTATCTGCAATAACAGAGTCACTATCTAGGATAGTTGCTTGCACAATGGTATCGGACTGAGCCGACGAAGTCTGTGTCGAGCATAAAAACGTTAGTCCAATAAAAAAGACCTTCGCGAGTTTCTTTAGCATAGTAGATGTTTTTAACTTCATCTAAAATAATTAAAAAAAAACTTCCCGAGGGTCTTCTTGAAAATAGTTGATAACAACTTTCAAATCTATAAAGCGGTGCACATTGTCCAGTAATAGCCAAAAGGTGAATTCGGATCATAATACACACCAATACCAACTTTTCTACTTTCTGAATTAAACATATTGTCATAGTGTCCTTTACTCGTGTACCATTGCTGATAAGTAGATGTAGCATCCTTATTTCCAGCCGCAATATTCTCGGAATTTACGAACGACTTTGAGTAGAACTTTTTAATTCGATCGAAGGTTGAACCAACTTTAACCAATTTACCATTTTTCCTATCGTAACTTGAATGATTGAAGTAGTTTTGTGTTGCCAAATCATAAGAATGGTACCTTGCTGCCCGAGCCAAATCTTCGTCCCAAACTAAAGGTTCTTGTCCTTTTTTCTTGCGGTCTTCATTAACTAACCTTAATATTTCCCGCTCACCTGGTAAGTCGGAAGAAGCTACGACTTCCCTCCCCGTCGGTAATCCATAAAACTTAATCGTTGAACCTGCGTAAACATAAATAGCTTCCATGGAATGATTCGATTTTAGTGTATTAGTCAATTCCGACTCTGTATTATTCCCCTTAGCCATTAATGATTTATCTTCGAGTAAAGGGATTTCAGACTCTCCGTTCAATCCCGCTAAACGAATACTCAATAATTTTGACATTCCAAATTGATTCTCAGATTGTAACTCATGAATAACACTGATTGCGCGTTGTTCAATATCAGACTTGACATCAAACCATGAAACTTCCGATACAATGTCTTCGTTATCCGTCTCTTCAAACTTGACAGCATAGCCAACACATCGATTTAAATTTAGGTAACGCCCTCGCAACGTCCTCGATAATTCCGATTTATCACGATATGAAATCGCAGCAAAATAATAAGGAGCAGGCTGATCAGGAAAGAGTTCGATGTATCGTTTAGAGACCTCTAAACATCTGGATAAATTTTGATTATATAATCGATTCAAACGATTAAACATGATATCATTAGCCATTAAGAAACTAGGCATGAACAACACAAAAAACAGGAGATTTTTTTTTCGCATAACAAGAAGATTAAAGCATATATATTAATAAGTGATTAGAATAAAATTGGTTACGAATTTGTTCCAATATCATGAGTTTACTTTGTACTGCTAAAAATCCGTATCTTAACAACGTTAAATCAAATGGACATTATGATAAGAATTGTTTTCACGCTCATATTTACAGCTTTCTTAAGCTCACTATTCGCACAAACACAAATGGAATTTCCTGATGTGGAATTGGAAACAACAAAAGATCGAATTATTAACTCTAGTTCATTCAAACTATCACAACATCCTAAGATTGTTGTTTTCTGGGTTACAACCAGTCGCAACGCTATACAAGAATTAAATCAATTGGAATTAAAGAACGCAAGTTGGTATTCGGAATTTGATGCACAAATCATTTCGATTGCTTTAGATAATGCCAAGCAAAAAAAGAAAGTTGTTCCATTCGTAAGATCAAATGGTTGGACGTTTGATTGCTATATGGACCCCAGTGCTAAAACAATGATTGCCTTAGATGGAAAAGACGTTCCGTTAACAGTAATTCTTGATGAAACAGGAAAAATTGTGTGGCGCCACGAAGGATTTGACTCTACTACTATACAACAAATTCAAGAGTACCTTGTAAAAATGACAGAACAATAATGCAACGTTTTTTTGCCTTTATTTTATTAATTATCCTCTCTCCTTTTATTGCATTGATTATAATCGTGCTTTTTATTGCTTCAGGAAATCCAATTATTTTTAGACAAGAACGTATTGGATTGAATAAAGAGCCATTTATTGTTTTTAAATTCAGAACAATGACAAATGGTCAAATACATTTCATCGGGAGAATTCTACGTAAAACGGGACTTGATGAGATTCCACAATTCATCAATATCGTTAGAGGTGAAATGAATTTTGTTGGGCCACGCCCTCTGACACAATCAGATATTTCACGGTTGAATTGGACGAAAGAAGAACACAGTTTTAGGTGGAGCGTATTACCAGGGATCACAGGAGTTGCTCAATTAGACAATGTTTGTAATGCAGACATTTCATTAAGCAATGATCGTGTTTATATTGAGAACAAATCGATTCACTATGATATTAAACTTATTATTAAATCACTTTTAATTCCATTTTTTGGAAAGGGTAAAAAAACGATTTCTACAAAATGAACATACTCGTAAATGGCATTGGAAACATAGGCACTACGCTTCTTGGGTTACTAGTCAAGTATAAAACGGAATTGGGAATTAACAATTTATATGCGTTAAAAAACAATTTGAAACCGTGGCAACAAGACGACATTGCATATCTTGAAAGTCAAGGAATTAAGGTTGTTTCCAAAGACGGCAAGCATTTCCCAAACGTGCAAACTGTAAAGAATGACATTCAGTATATTTTTGACACAACGTCAAATGGTGGTGGAATGCAGAACAAACCCGATTATGAGCACTACCCAAATTTAATCGGTGCTAGCGCGCAAGGAAGTGAAAAGCTATTTGGTACTTCCTTTATGTCTGGCATTAACAATGAGATTATCGCTGAGGCAAAGTATGCCCACATAGTGTCGTGTAATACACATTCGTTAGCGGCACTTCTCACTACCTTTACAGGGGGAAATCTTGAAAAATTAAGGGATGCGGACTTTGTGATAGTGAGACGATCTGAAGATCTTGGAAATCACGAGCGACTCGTTACGGCGAATGTTGTTGCTCGTCATTTAGACACAGTATTAGGCACACATCATTCTATAGATGTAATTGATTTATTTAAAACAAAATCGATTTCACTGAATGTTACATCTTCGGATGTCACTACACCAAGTCAACTGATGCATGGGGTAAGATTTAACATCACACTTGACAGAACTTTATCACAAACAGAAATAAATGAATGTATTGAGCAACAACCTTTAGTCTCAAGTTCTGTAAAGTTCGATTCAAATATCATCTTTGAGCGAGGACGTAGATTCAGTTTTCAAGGTAGAATTTATTCGCATGCGGTGATAATAGGAAACAATATTATAAGTCAAAATAATCAATTGAAAGGTTGGGCATTCATTCCACAAGAAGGAAATACAATTATCTCTACAATTCACGCATTTTTATTGCAGACAAAAAACGAAAAGGAGTCGCAAATTATGCAACTCCTTTCCGACGAATTAATAATGAAAAAGTGGTAATTACTTTGAGATAATCTTCATATCTACCCTTCTATTTTTTGACTTACCTTCTTCCGTTGAATTATCAGCGATTGGCTTCGACTCTCCATGATAACTTGTTTTGATTCGAGAAGCATCAATCCCATTTGCAACCAAGAATTTCTTAACTGATTCAACACGATTCTTAGAAAGACGCATGTTATATTCTTCAGTACCGTCGCTATCCGTATGACCTTCTAAAGAAATACTTAACTCTTCGCGAATAGCTAAAATATTCACAAGTGACTCTAAATCACCATGTGAATGTTTTAAAATAATGGCCTTGTCATGTTCAAACTCTAGATGTTCTGCAGCGTTGACCATTGCTTTTTTAACAGCATCATTCGATGGTTTTTCCATATACACAGTGTCAACTCTTTCCACAATCAAAGTGTCTGTTATCGTTTCAACAATTCTCACAGTATCTGAAATTGGATTCATTTTTCTTGAATCATCATCTACATCGGTTAAAAGATCATTCGGCGTCTCTTTATCTTTTTTGCAGAACTTCAACCCCAACGCTATTTCATGTGAACCTGCGCCTTTAGAAGCAATATTTTGGATCGGAATCTCATAAGCATAACCAATAAAGAACATCTTCCGAATTCGTACTCCAATTCTAGCTACTACACCTACTTCAGTACGATATCCCAAACCTCCATAAATGAAATCATTATAGTTTAAATCAGCATTAATATCAAATTGATTGGTATTGTTCAATCCTTTATATAAGACTGAAGGAGTTAGTGTGAAACGTTTATTCATCACGATACCGTATCCTGCGTAACCAACAAAATGGCGTTTTAAACCATACCCTTCTAAATTTGGGTAGTTAAACTTCGATCTTGTTTCAATTAATTGTTTCGAGGCAAATGACAACTCCAGACCTTTAAATCGATATAAAATACCGGCATCTGTAGTAATTGAGTTAGAAGTTTGAACACCTCCATCAATGATATTATCTCCTGCGTCAAAAGCAATTGCTGAGGAAGGATCAACACGCATTTGAAAATATCCCGCAGAAACACCCAAACGAACTTCATGATGTTTAGCAAAGGTTAAACCATATGCAACAGAACCTGAAGCAGAAACATTTTGTAACATTCCTAATCTATCCACTACAATGTTTGCGCCTAGCCCGAGAGATTTTCCAATTCTAGTATTTGCACTTAGAAAGTTCGTATTTGGAGCACCATCTACTTTAACCCATTGATTTAGATGAGAAAAATTGACTTCAGTACAACCACTTGCCCCAGAATATGCAGGGTTAAAAGAATACTTATTATGTGTATACAGGTTAGACTGAGCAGTTTGCTGAGAAAAAGTTAGTGAAACAAATGACATTGCTATAACTACCGAAATATATTTATTACATCTTTTCATAGCGCCTATTTTTTAAATCTCATTAGGTTAATCGAACCTTTGTACTCCCTCTCTTCATCACATCCGATGGCGTAATAGTATACACCATCCGGAAGCGGCTCGCCATCTTTGGTGCCACCCCAATCATTTTGATAGTCATTGGTTTCATAAACTAATTGTCCCCAACGATTAAATATCTGAACTGTACATCCATTGATTTGATTCAAATCGCTAACCTTCCATGTATCGTTACTTCCATCTCCATTTGGAGTACATACATTACTGATTTCAAGTAAGGCCTCACAATCCAGAACGGATAAATCTAAAGTAACCAATGAATCACAACCACCTGAAGTTTGAAACAATTCACTATACACCCCTGAAGTTGTTAATGTTTGAGAACCTAACACATACGACTCACCTTCACAAATACTGTCATAAACCGTTTCTTCAAGTTGGTCCAAAACGTTTAGAAACAATGTAACAATCGAGTCGCAACCATTCGAAGTTGAAAACATTTCAGGATAGCTCCCTGACGTTGTTAATGTTTGCGAACCATGCGTAAATGATTGTCCTTGACAGATTGTAGCACTAAAAGACGATTCTAAAGTTGGCGTAACAAAGAAATACATCGTGACTAACGAATCACAACCACCACTCGTTACAAATGACTCTTGATAAGTTCCAGAAGTTGACAATGTTTGCGAACCAAATACAAATGAACTCCCTTCACAAATAGTTTCTGTGGTAGAGGTAGAAATTAACGGTTCAACATTCAAATACAAAGTCACAACAGAGTCACACCCACCTAACGCAGTTAAGTTCTGTACATAAACACCTGAAACATCTAAATCATTTCCTCCAAATGTATAAGTAGTACCTGTACAAATCGATTCATTCAATATTGTTGTTAAAGTATTCTCGAGGAACAGGTTTGTTGTTACAATACTGTCACAGCCATTTGCAGCTGTAAACACATCTGTATAAACACCAGGAGTGCTGTATGTATTAGTACCAATTGAATAAGACGTACCTTGACAGATAGTTAGTGTTTGTTCAAACGCAGCAGCAGGAATAACATCCAATGTTGTATAAATAGTACTATCACAGCCATTTGCAGCTGTAAACACGTCAGTATAAACACCAGAAGTTGTCTGATTTGCCCCCTCTAAAAAGATAGATTCACCAGTACAAATTGTTGTATTTACAAACTCATTGATTGGACTTATAATACAAGGATTTCCACATGCAGATGCATCTATCGTAAATGAATAAGGACAAGAACCATCATCAATCGTCACGGTATAAAGTTCTGCAGCAGTAACAGCATAATTTACATTGGTGCCGGCTGCAAAAGTTCCTGAAGATACAATGTTCATTGCTGCATCCTGAATCGTATAACTAAAATCAGACCCATAATAAGAAGTCAACCCACCCGTACTACTAAATGTCATTTCACATAATGAATTGTCATAACTAGAAACTGGAATTACTGGCTCCAAATAAACCACATTAACACTATTGTCAACTGTTGATGTATTGCAAGTAAAATCTCCCCAAGTTGCAGGTTCATCTGCCATAGACGACACATAATATACAGTATTGAACATTGGGTTTCCGAAAGCACCAGAACCATCTGTATTGTTTACAAAAACTCCATTTAACCCATTAAGAGTATCCATATAGACAAACCCAGAACCAAAAACAGGATCAGGAATTGTAGGATTCGAATGCATCACAAATCCAGGAGTAACACATGAAGGAATATCTAATGTTGGTTCACCGATTCCATTTATTAAATTACCAGGAATGATTGTGTCATTAAAGCAAACAAAAGCAGTATCTGTCCCGTTAAAATCGACGATACTTCCATTTGATAATTCGACATAAGTATCACCCGCATAAGCTTCAACTTCTTTTATATATTCTATAATATATTGTCCTTCATCACCAGGAGAACCTCCATCTAATTGAATCGCGTACAAGGAACCAGGGTTCATACAACAAATAGATTCCTGCGTACCTGAAAATCCTGCTTGACCTTGTAAAACAGGAGTGATTATTGGGGTTAACTGTGTTCCATCAGTTGTAAAGGTTGCTGGATTCAAACCACCGTAGCAATCTGTACCATTCAATAATTCGTAAACGGAATAACGTAAAGTATCCATTCCGATATACGCCCTTAAATTCATTTCAATTGCTCCAGAAGGAGGAACAGTAAAGTAATGCCAAACCGTTTGATCTGCCCTTTTTGTAGAATCATTCAGAACAGGAGGTTCACCCGCTAAGTACTCGCGACAACCGTGCTCATTATTTCCAGCAACAGCTTGAAATGGAGGAACCATTCCTGCAGGAGTCACAATCACTTCATACAAAGGATCTGTCATTGTCAAACAAAGGATATCATTTCCTGGAGGATTATCAATCGGATCAGATACACTCGGATCGAATAACCAAGTATCAATATTCTGAGCACTTAAACCCGTCAAACTATTTGAAGGATCCACCATTCCATAATATGAGTAACCAGGTTCTAAGCAAGCTTGCATGATTATAGCACTTTCTGTAGCACCACCTAACAATCCATTTAAACCACCTTCTGCAGCATCAATATATTCTAAATCAGCACAACTATAATCTGTAGGAATTCCTGGAGCGAAACGCTTATCATAACCGAAAAAAGCTGAATGCTCGCCATATACCCCACTTTGATAATCAGTCTCAAAAACAATTCTTCCATTATTTGGTGCGATAAAATTCAACCAAACACTTTCGTTCATTGTATTATTACTAGTTGCGTTATGATCATAATCATACGCATGATACTCATCTGGATTATTTGAAGTATGTGCGGTACCAGTTTCACCAAAGTTATTGCCACCATCATAAGCACATCCAAATCCTAAATTTTGTGATGCTGTGGATCCCGCTTCAGAACTAATTACTGTAGTACTAAAAGTTACAGTTGGCGATTGACAAGGAATATCTTCAATATCTGGAGAGCTACCTCCCAAGTCGCTAACTCGAACCTCGCAATAACCACTTTCTCCAGAATTATCTAATGCCAATTGAACATAATAAACTTCTCCTGGAATGAGTTTTTGATAGGATATTAAATTGACTGGATCACAAGCATCCAAAGTTATTTCAGCTTCAGGATCAGCTCCTAAGAAATCGATACCATCTGAAAACTGATAATGTGATAAATAATCAAATTTGTCTTTGACAACAACCCCCGTAACCGGTTGCACACCTTCAACACAACCGACCCCATCCGCTGCATGGTATACTTCGAAGTATGTTCCTATCTCAGTCCCTGGAAAATCCGTACTAATTTCAACCTCACCTCCCGCTGGAGCCACAAAATAAAACCAAGAAGAACCATTCGATGCGACATCACCTGTAGCCGGTTCATTCGGTTCAAGCGAAGCACTTTGGCACAAAGCAAACAACTGAGTAACATCCATTGGAACCTCAATTGCATCGCAAATTGCATCTGGGACCTCGGTTATTGCCAAATCGATTCTTTGAACTTCGAAAGTAACTTCATAATTTTGGTTACACCCACCATCTGTACTAGAAGCCGTAAATGTTTGCCAATTCACACCAGGCGTAGCTGGAACCGCCATTGCAACACTTTGATTTGCTGTTTCACCATCTTCCAATAGACCGAACAAACTATAATTCGTCGCCTCATCATTTTCATAGGCTCTCCAATCAATTGTTATGGAAGTTGGAACATCGCTGGCGCAAACATAATCGTGTGTAAAATAAGTCCCACTATTTGGAGAGAATCCAGCACCTGGTGAATTCATTATATAAGGGCCATTATTACCATTTTGATAGGCATAATTGAAATCTCCCAGAACACCAAAAAGAACGGGGTTATTATTTGAGTAACCTAGGGTATTATCAGTTGCGAGGAATTCCCATACGAAATCAGAATCTCCTGTGAGAAATCCGTCGCAATCAACGTTTCCAGTTACTTCCACAGATAAAACGCGCACGTTTATCGTAGCTTGTCCAACTGCCAGGTTAGACATAGATAGTAGTAGACCTAAAGCCCAAACTATTCGAGTTTGAGTTTTTATCATATATGTGTAGTTAGTTTACTTCACCAACAGAGCAACTGGATTCTCCATATACTTTTTGAAAGTATTCAAGAATTCAGACCCTGATACACCGTCAACAACACGGTGATCACAAGAAAGTGTTACTTTCATAACATTTCCTGGAACAATTTCCCCATCTTTTACAACAGGAACTTGTTTAATACCACCCACAGCCATAATGCAGCTATCTGGTGGATTTACGATTGCAGTAAATTCCTCAATTCCAAACATACCAAGGTTTGAAATCGTGAAGGTATTTCCTTCCCAATCACTTGGTTGAAGTTTTTTGTCCTTAGCCTTCTTAGCAAAAGTTCTTACTTCAGATCCAATTTCTGTCAATTCTTTTCCATCGGCAAAACGCACAACTGGAACTAACAACCCTTCATCGACAGCTACAGCAACACCAATATGGACATGTTCGTTTCTACGAATCACATCACCTAACCATGCGCTATTCACTGTTGGGTGTTCTCTTAAAGCTAAACCACATGCTTTAATCACCATATCGTTAAAAGAAACTTTACCAGATTCAAGCGTGTTTATTTGTTTACGGATTGCAATTGCATTATCCATATCGATATCTAACGTTAAGTAGAAATGAGGAGCTGTAAACTTACTTTCTGATAAACGTTTAGCTATCGTTTTTCTCATTTGAGATACGGGTTCATCTTTAAAAGACTCTACCCCAACAAATCCACGTTTAGCAGCATTTCCTCCAACATAAGGTTTATAATGATCAATATCTCTTTTGACAATACGACCACCATCACCTGTACCGATAACATTAGTTAAGTCAATTCCTCTTTCATTTGCCATACTTTTAGCAAGTGGAGAAGCGAAAACTCTACCATTAGAATCAGAAACAGAAACTACTGGCGTTGACTTAACAGGTGCCGGAGTAGAAACTACTGGTGCAGGTGTAGGTGTAGGTTTTGGAGCTTCCACTTTAGGAGCAGGAGCTGGTTCTTCTTTAACTTCAGAAGGCGCATTTTTCTCAGCTTCAGCTAAAATTTTCGTCACATCCTCACCTTTGTCACCAATAATGGCAAGAACAGCATTAACAGGAGCAGTGGCTCCTTTTTCAACACCAATATGTAATAAAATACCATCATAAAATGATTCGAATTCCATGGTCGCTTTATCTGTTTCGATTTCAGCTAACACTTCTCCTGAAGAAACTTCGTCTCCAACATTCTTTGTCCATTCAGCAACCACTCCTTCCGTCATGGTATCACTCAACTTCGGCATATATACAATTTCAGCCATCTCTAATCTAATTTCTATTAATCTTAATATTCAACGATAAATGGATACTCTTTATCCATGTATACATCCTCGTATAATTCTTTTCCATCTGGGTAAGGCGAATTCTCTGCAAACTCTACAGACTCCTTCACTTCATTCTTTACCCAATCAGCGATATCTTCCAATTCTTTATCAGACAACCATTTATTCTCTTTAATAACATCATGACAATGCGTAATTGGATCTTTCTCCATCCATTCAGCAACTTCATTTTTAGTTCTATACTTTTGAGGATCAGACATCGAATGTCCTTTATAACGGTATGTTCTAATATCTAACAATGTTGGACCATCTCCTTTTCTTGCTCTTTCTGCAGCCTCTTCGATTGCTTCATGAACAGCTTCTGGCGACATTCCATTTACAGATCTTGATGGCATTTCATAAGAGTGGCCAATTTTTGATAAATCCGTAACGTTTGTTGTTCTTTCCACTGAAGTTCCCATTGCGTAATTGTTATTCTCGATAATAAAAATCACTGGTAACTTCCAAACCATTGCCATATTGAATGTTTCGTGTAATGCTCCCTGACGCACAGCACCATCTCCCATTGAAACACAAACAACATTTCCAGTTTCATTGTATTTTTCAGCAAATCCAACACCAGCTCCCATTGCAATCTGAGCACCAACTATTCTATGACCTCCCATGAAACCAACTTCTTTATCGAAGAAGTGCATAGACCCTCCTTTTCCTTTAGAACATCCTGTTGAACGACCATAAAGCTCAGCCATTAAAACACGAGGATCAGTACCTAAAGCAATTGGGTGACCGTGATCTCTATACGCAGTCATATGTTTATCGCCTTTTCTACATGCACTAGCCGTACCAGCAACAATTGCTTCTTGACCGATGTATAAGTGACAAAAACCACCAAATTTTTGTTGAATATAAAGTTGACCTGTTTTCTCTTCGAATTTACGAATCAATAACATATCCTTATACCATTTGATATAAGTTTCCTTTGAGAACTTCGTAGATTTTGTCGAAGTTGACTTACGTGTCTTTTTTGTTGGTTTCTTTTCTGCGTTAACAGCCATACTTTGAATCTTTAGTAATGTGGAGCAAATATATAAAAATCTTAGTTCAAACAATCCCCTATTTGATAATTAGAAAGGTCATTTATTATTGCTCAAAACTTTTCATTTAATAAGTGTCTAATTTTTTCAATAGGAACTTCTAACA
>Ga0193954_1000901_pt1 | contig 16202 bp, 10 predicted proteins | sample BB_5_MG_FD_140340 | JGI IMG/M metagenome (GOLD analysis project Ga0193954, IMG submission 140340) | Microbial mat bacterial communities from the Broadkill River, Lewes, Delaware, United States - BB_5_MG | ecosystem: Environmental > Aquatic > Freshwater > River > Microbial mats | place: USA...
CTGTATTTTGCCGGACGATTATTAGCATCGGCGTAAATTCTGAACAAAGAAAAATCGCCAGTATGTCTTGGGAATACCCAGTTGTCGGTGTCACTTCCAAACTTACCAATACTACTTGGCGGAGCACCAACCAAACGAATATCATCAAAACGTTCTGTAACAAAAAGGAAATATTGATTTCCTTCGTAAAAGGCTTTTGTTTTTACATCTTGCCACGATTCTCTTGGCCATGTTTTCATGGCTGCATTACTGTTTTTAGAAATTAGAGATTGCTTTTCTGTTTCAGTCATGGTATCGGTAATACCTTTTAAAACCACTTCTGAAACATCGTGTATACTCACAATAAATTCAATAAATAAACCATTATTTGGTAATTCTTCTTCCAAATTCATGGCCCAAAATCCATCTTTTAAATAATCGTTTTCTAATGATGAATGGGATTGAATTTGACCATAACCACAATGGTGATTGGTAAGTACTAAACCTTGGTCAGAAATCACTTCACTAGTACAACCACCATTAAAATGACCAATGGCATCTTTTAAGCTAGAATTGTTAACATCGTAAATATCTTGAGCGGTTAATTTACTGCCCAAATTTTGCATTTCGTCTTCATTCATACCTTCTAAAAGTGAAGGAATCCACATACCGCCTTGTTGAGCAGAAGCTTGAAAAACAACGAAAAGAAAAAGAATTTTTAATAAGCGCATGATTAATATTTTATTAGTTTTTGTAAAGATAGAAAAGCTTGTTTTATATCTTTAATGTTTTTGTATATAAAGACTACTTTTTATGAAACAACATGTGAAAAGTTTCAATATTCTAGCAAATGATTTTAACTACCAGCATGTGACTCTTAAAAGATAATACATATAAATACATGAATTTCAATTCAAAATTACCCAATGTTGGTACAACCATTTTTACTGTAATGAGTGCTTTGGCAAAAGAACATCATGCCCTAAACTTATCACAAGGGTTTCCTAATTATCCAAGTTCTCAAAAATTAAATGATTTTGTTACCAATGCGATGAATAATGGTTATAACCAATATGCACCAATGGCAGGCAATTTAGAGTTGCGTATGGCTATTGCTCATAAATATGAATTATTGTATAACAGCTCTTACCATCCTGAAAAAGAAATTACAGTTACAGCCGGAGCAACCCAAGCCATTTATACAATCATTTCTGCTTTTGTGAGGCCAAATGATGAGGTAATTATATTTAAGCCCGCCTACGATTGCTATGAGCCTGCTGTTGAAATTAATGGTGGACAAACGATTCCGATTCAATTATCTGCACCTAATTATAAGGTGAATTGGGAAGAGGTGGCTTCAAAAATTTCGTCTCAGACAAAAATGATTATTATTAATTCGCCACACAATCCAAGTGGAACGATATGGTCTAAAGAGGATATGCTGCAACTTCAAAAATTAACTAATAACACTAATATTATTGTATTAAGTGATGAAGTTTACGAACATATTGTTTTTGATGATGCACAACATCAAAGTGCTTGTCTGTTTGAAGATTTAAAGAAACGCAGTTTTATAACGGCTTCTTTTGGAAAGACATTTCATAACACAGGATGGAAAATTGGCTATTGTTGTGCGCCAGAAATATTAATGTCTGAGTTTAGAAAAGTCCATCAGTTTAATGTGTTTTCTGTACATCATCCATCTCAAAAAGGGATTTCAGATTATATGCAAGACTCCAAAACATACCTTGGGTTAAATGCTTTTTTTCAGCAGAAGCGCGATTTGTTTTTGAATTTAATTTCAGAATCTAGATTTAAGTTTCAACCATCACAAGGGACTTATTTTCAGGTATTAGATTATTCTAAAATTACAGATGATTATGATGTGGATTTTGCAAAACGCTTAACTAGAGACTTTAAGATTGCAGCCATTCCATTATCCGTTTTTAATGATAATGGTAAGGATGATAAGGTATTGCGATTTTGTTTTGCCAAAACAGATGATACTTTAATTAGGGCTTCTGAAATTTTATGTAAAATTTAAGTTACTTTTTATAGATTTCTGTGTCTTAACTATGAACATAAAATTTATATCATGAAATATTATATGATCTTATTATTCTTAGGTTTATCGCTTTCTACTTTTGCACAAGAAGTAATTAAAGATGGAAAAACGTATGAAGTAAAAAATGAGAAAATCTATTTAGGAGGACAAGATGTTACTGAAAGCTTAACTTTAGAAGAAAAAACATTGATTTTTAAAGAAGCGGCTGTAATTACAGAAAAACTTAAAGTAGAAGCCGCGGCAAAAGCTAAAGAGGTTGAAGCAAAGGCAAAATTAGAGGCAGAAACAGCAAAGGCCGAAGCCGTGAAATCTGAAAAAGCAGCTGCAAAGCTTAAGAAAGAAGAAGAGAAGGCATTAAAGAAAAAAGAAGATGTAGCCGAAAAATTAGAAAAAGAGAATAAAAAAGCAGAAAAAGCTCAAAAAAAAGCAGAAAAAGCACAGAAAAAGGCTGAAAAGGAAATAAAGAAAAAAGAAAAGCTTCAAAAGAATTTTCAAAAAGCAGAAAGCAATCTTGAAAAATCGCAAAAGAAATACGAAAAGCTAAAAAGAAAAGGTAAGCTATCGCCTCAAGACGAAATCAAGTGGCTTGATAAATTGGATAAGCTAACTAATAAAGTAGCTAAGGCAAAAAGTAAATTATAGAAGTCAGCTTTATTAATTTATTAAAGCAATCTAAAACGTAGATAGATTATTGTATCTACTTTTTAGGTTGCTTTTTTTATGCTTTTTTTTGAATTCAAATTTGTAATTTTAAGCTATGAATTCAGAATTGAAAGTTGCGATTGTTCAAACGGCATTAGTTTGGGAAAATCCAGAGGAAAATAGGAGGTTACTAAGTTATAAGATAGCTGCTATTTCAGCAGACGTTGATCTTGTAGTATTACCAGAAATGTTTACCTCTGGTTTTACAATGAATCCTGCTGAGGTTGCCGAGACTATGGAAGGAAACACCATAGTTTGGCTAAAAAAACAAGCCAAGGTAAAACAAGCTGTAATTATGGGAAGTCTTGTGATTTCTGAAAATGGTAAGTTTTATAACCGTATGGTTTGTGTAGAGCCATCTGGCACAATTACCACATACAACAAGCGTCACACCTTTACTTTAGCGGGAGAACATAAGGTTTATACTGCAGGAACAGAGAAGGTAACTTTTAGCTATAAAGGTTGGAAAATTTGTCCGCTAGTTTGTTATGATTTGCGATTTCCTGTTTGGGCAAGAAATGTTGAAGATTATGATCTAATAATTTATGTTGCCAATTGGCCAAAAATTAGAATAGGCGCATGGGATGCTTTGTTAAAAGCAAGAGCAATCGAGAACATGGCTTATTGTATTGGAGTGAATAGAGTAGGACTAGACGGAAATAATTTTGAATATTCTGGACACTCTGCAGCTTACGATGTTTTAGGAAATAGGCTGGATACTATTTTAGAAAACCAAGATGTTGTTGAAATGGTCTCTTTAGATAAAGCGGCTATTAAAAAATACCGAGAAAAATTAAATTTCTTAAACGATAGAGATAATTTTACTCTTGAAATTTAAAATCAATAACAAAATCAAAGTTAGAACGGACAGGGTCTATGGGTTCTGAATAACTAACCCTTTCTGGTTGAATACCTAATAAGAAGTTTCCTGTATCGTATTTGCCATTGCCATTGGTGTCAAAAACAATACGTAATGCATATTGGTTTGGTGCTAAATTTGTGAAATCTACAGCAGGAGCGTCAGTAGTGTATTGTTCATACATCACTTCACCTTTATTGTCTACCAATTGAACAATTAAAGGGAATTCAGCATTTTTTAAGTTCACTCTTATGTTTCCGTATTCAGATTTCATCTTTGTTTTTACGGAATAATTTAGCGTGTCTTTATTCGTGTTATCGTAAAAGTCAGTAAAAGTACCAGGCAACATGGTAAAGTCGTATTTTTGTCCTTCTTGTTTATTAATAGCAAATAAATAGGTATTAAAAATGGAGTCGTACTTCACTTTATAAGGTACAGAAAGCGAATCGTTAGTTGTTAATTTAATTTTTGTGGTATCAATTTGAGTTAATGGAATGTTTGCTTCAATAGCAAAATCATCGTCATAATTTATAGTTCCTTTAGTTAAGGCTGTTATTTTTAAAGAATCTGCCTTTATAGTTCTAAAACGATGTTTAAAAGTGTCTATATATTTTTCATTTGTAACAACGAAAAATGTGGTGTCTATTTCAAATTTTGGTTTATACCAATAATATAAGGTATCTGTTTTTTTATCTTTAACGATTCGGGTTTTATAGCCTTCGGGTTTGTCGCTTAAGACTTCAATTCGCATGTTTTCGTAGTCTCCTTCATAAGGAAAAATAATTCTAGTTTCTCCATCTTGCTTTGGCTTTAAGGCTTTAAAGTTTACATTTTCCTTAAACAATGTTAGTTTGTGAGAAGTGGAATCTGCTGGCACTGTTATAAAACCTTCTTTAAACCCTATTTTGTCGTTTTTTTGATCAAACTTATAGTTCGAATTTTGGTCTTTTAAAGCAATCAATTTATAAGTGCCTGCCTTAATATTTTCAATATTAAAGGTCGTGACACTATCGAGTGTATTTGTGATATATCTTGGTTTCTGCTTATAAACTATAGAATCTGTATAGGTAGAATCTGCCTCGTAAAGCATTACAGAAACAAATGTGTCTGGTTCTTTAAGTAAAGCATCTTCAATATGTCCTTTTACAGATAATGAATCTATGGTGTTTCCTGTTGAAAATACATAGCGGTAATAAGGGTATGGATTTTCTTCGTTGTTATCTACAATACTTTCACCAAAATTAAAAGCATAAGTCGTATTGTCTTGTAAAGTATCTTGAATGGTGATAGAAATATATTTGCTTGCTCCGCTTGCAGGTGTTACAATAGGATCTAAATCCATTGGAGGAGAAATAATAAGTTGTTTCCTAAGATCTTTAATTTTAACGTATTCGTCAAAATGTATTTTAATCGTTTTTCCTTTAAAGTTTGTAGAATAATTCTTTGGATTAGATTGCGTTATTACAGGCGGTTCTGTATCTTTTTCACCACCTGTTGGTGTACCACGATTGGCACAGCTAATAATGCTTATTGCAATTAAAATCAGACTTAAAATTCGCATTAAATGTAAACGCATCTATCAAAATAATTTAGCACAAAGAAACAATATAAATGTCTTTACTCAAAACATATATGCTTTGAGTGTTAAAACGAAAAAATCAATCGGCAATTGCCATTGTAGCAAGACTTAACTTAATTTTATCAATTTTTAACAAAACAGAAGCACAGGCTTCAATTGTAGCGCCAGTTGTGATAATGTCATCAACCAATAAAATATGCTTTTTTGTTAAAGATTTGTTTTCAGAAATATCAAATAATGCTCCGTCATCGTTCCAACGTTTTATACGGCCTTTAAAAACTTGTGTTTTGGATGCTTTTGTTTTTATTAAAACCCTATCGTTATAGTCTATATTTAATGCTTTAGCTATTTCTTTACCAAATTTAGCGACTTGATTATAACCGCGTTTTCTCAATTTGGATTTATACAATGGTACAGGCACAACAACATCAATAGTTTTGTAAGCTTCAACAGTTGCTAATTCGGAGCCAAGCCATTTGCCAAAAAAGCCTCCAATAGCTTCATGGCCTTTGTACTTTAAATTATGAAGCATTTGTTGTACAATTCCTTTTTTAGAAAAATGTAGTAATGCTGTTGCATTTTCTAATTTTACTCTGCCGTAAAGAACCTTTTTTACGTCTTCAGCATTATCAAAATGAAAGTTGGTAATAGGCAAATGGTGTCTGCAAGATGTGCAAATAACCATCTCATTATCGCTTAAAACATAATTACAGGCTTCGCAAACCTTAGGAAAGAACAAGTTTAACAAGTTTTTCATCACTTAATCGAATAAAATAAAATCGCTGTACAAATAACTCTAATTTCGCATTAAATTAAGAAAATAATAATGATAGTTAACCCTCAATTATTTAACTATAGATTAATTATAAGTTCTTTATTAGTCGTTTTAACTGTTTTAGGAATATATAGCTTTAATAAATATAAGTCAAATGAATCCTATGAAGAATTCTTAAAACAAGAAAAAGTTTTGATAGAAACCGAACTATCAGACTTGTTATTAAGTTATGACGAACTGAGCCAAGACTATGATCTTATGGCTTCTCAGCTCCAAGAAGCAAAATTAGAGACTAAGGTTGCCTTAGATTCTTTAAGATTATTAAATAGTGATTTATCCATTATCACTAAGTTTAAAGAGCAGCTTGTAGTTTTAAAATCTAAGAGTAAAGTGCTACTTCGCACCATTGACTCGCTAAATTCTGCTAATATTAAATTGCAGAATGAAAAACGTTATGCTCTAAATACTATTAAAAAAAATAAAAGTACTATTAATGAATTAGTAGTGGTTAATAGTGATTTGGAAGAAGTCAATGACTCATTACACAAATCTATTTATAATGCAGCGATTTTAAAAGCGAGTAATGTTAATGCAACATCTTATAAATTAAAGTCTGGTAAAAAACGTTTTACAGATAAAGCAAAACGTGCCAATGCCATTGATGTGTGTGTAACGTTGAATGAAAATCCACTAGCATTAAAAGGAAAAAAAGATATTTATATTCAAATTGTGAGTCCACAAGGAAACGTGATTTCTGATAAAGGAGAAGTGGTTTTTGGTGATGCATCATTAAATTACAGTAAAAGAGAAATTGTAAATTATGATAACGAAAATCTAGAAATTTGTACTGCAATTATTGCAGATAAGGATGAGCAACCTTTTCAAAAAGGACATTATTTTATCAATATCTTTCACAGAAATATAAAATTAGGGAGTACAAGTATTATTCTAATATAATAGAAGTAAATAAATAACGATATAATTTTTGAAAAACCGTTCTGTTAATCAGAGCGGTTTTCTATTTTTGCAGTATTATGGCAAACGAAGATCAATTTAAAAAAGTAATCTCTCACGCAAAGGAGTATGGTTACGTGTTTCAGAGTAGTGAAATCTACGATGGACTTAGCGCAGTATATGATTATGCTCAAAATGGAGTAGAATTAAAGAAAAATATTAGAGACTATTGGTGGAAAGCCATGGTACAAATGCATGATAATATTGTAGGAATTGATGCTGCAATATTTATGCATCCAACCACATGGAAGGCTTCTGGCCACGTCGATGCATTTAGTGATCCTTTAATAGATAATAAGGACTCTAAAAAACGGTATAGAGCAGATGTTTTAGTAGAAGATTATTGTGCTAAAATTGAAGCGAAAATCGACAAAGAAGTTAAAAAAGCAGAAAAACGCTTTGGAGAAGCTTTTAATAAAGAAGAATTTGTTTCTACTAACGGACGTGTTGTTGGTTACCAAGAAAAAATCGATGCTATTTTAAAACGTTTAGGGCAGTCTTTAGAAAAAGAGGACTTAGCAGACGTAAAAGCGTTAATTGAAGAATTAGAAATTGCTTGTCCCATTTCAGGAAGTCGCAATTGGACCGATGTTAAGCAATTTAACTTAATGTTTGGAACTAAGCTTGGCGCATCTGCAGAATCTGCAATGGACTTGTATTTAAGACCAGAAACGGCTCAAGGTATTTTTGTAAATTTCTTAAACGTTCAGAAAACGGGACGTATGAAGATTCCTTTTGGAATTGCACAAACCGGAAAGGCATTTAGAAACGAGATTGTGGCGAGACAATTTATTTTTAGAATGCGTGAGTTTGAACAAATGGAAATGCAGTTTTTTATTAAACCAGGCACTCAAAAAGAATGGTTTGAGTATTGGAAAGATGCACGTTTAAAATGGCATAAGTCTCTTGGTTTAGGTGAAGATAATTACCGTTTCCACGATCACGAAAAATTAGCACATTACGCTGATGCTGCAACTGATATAGAATTTAAATTCCCATTTGGATTTAAAGAATTAGAAGGCATCCACTCGCGTACAGATTTCGATTTAAAGCAACATGAAGAATTTTCTGGTAAAAAGCTTCAATATTTTGACCATGAAGATAATGCGAGCTATACACCATATGTTTTAGAAACTTCTATAGGTTTAGATCGTATGTTTTTAGCAGTGTTTTCAAATGCTCTAGTGGAAGAAGAATTAGATAATAATACGACGAGAACCGTTTTAAAATTACCAGCAGTTTTAGCACCTACCAAAGCCGCTATTTTACCATTAGTAAAAAAAGATGGCTTACCAGAAGTAGCAAAACAGATTGTAGACGATTTAAAATGGGATTTTAACGTGACTTACGATGAAAAGGATGCCGTTGGAAGACGTTACAGAAGGCAAGATGCTAATGGAACACCTTTTTGTATTACGGTAGATCATGATACTTTAGAAGACCAATCTGTTACGATTCGTCATAGAGATACTATGGAACAAAAACGTGTTAAGATTGAAGACTTAAAAGCTATTATAAAAGCTGAAGTAGATGTTAAACATTGGCTTCAACGTATGTAAATTGCTTAAAAAAAGAATTACAAATATTCATATTTAGCGAAAAACACCCAAACCTATAACGTTTGGGTGTTTTTTTATAAAAGACTATGTTAATAATAGAAAAGAATTAATGGCTGTGTCCACCTTCACTTTCATTAAGTAACATGCCAATACCTTTTACTAAGATTTGTTTGTTTTTTAAACCTTCCGAATTCAAAATTTCTACAACGTCTTCTGTTGCTTTTCCAATAGTTACTTTTACTTTTTCGAGATGAAATTCATTGTTTTCTTTCGTTTTTAAAACCAGAACATAATTAGCCTCTTCTAAGCTAATTATCGCTTCTTTTGGTAAACCTACGCGTTTTGTACTATCAGTAATAATTTCAGCATCTACAAACATGCCAACAATAAAATGATCTTCGTCGTTATCTATATGACCATGAACTTGAACTCGTCTACTCTCTCCGTCAATTGTGGTGCCCACTAAATGAACGTCTGCATTAAAGGTTTGATCTGAAGCTTCAGGAATCTGAAATCTAATTTTTTGTCCTTTTTTAATAGCCATTATATCCTTTTCAAAAACCGATAATTCCAAATGAACATGATGTGTGTCCACAATTTCTAAAATAACATCACTTGGAGAAACATAGGTGCCATTACTCACGTTTACTTTAGTTACAAATCCGTCAATTGGTGCATATAAATTAATGCTTGACGAAATAGTGCCTTGTTCTACACGTTGTGGACTAATATGCATCATCTGTAATTTTTTACGTAAGCCGTTGTAGTGTGCTAAGTTGCTTTTATAGGTGCTTTCTGCTTTTAAATAATTTTTTTCAGACGTAATTTGTTCATCAAATAAGGTTTTTTGTCTGTTAAATTCCGATTTTAAGTAATTTAATTGCTCGGCGACTTCTAGATAGTTTTGCTGAATTTCGACATATTCAGGATTTTCAAGCGTAACTAAAAGTTGGCCTTTTTTTACTTCGCTACCAATTAATAAAGGTGTTTTAGTAACGTAGCCACCAATAAAAGTTGAAATACTCGATTTGTTTTGTGGTGGCACATCAATCATGCCGTTGACTTTTATGCCTTCGTTAAAATCAAATTCCTCTATACTTCCAAAAGCCATGTTTTCACTTTTAAATTGTGCTTGTGTGACGGTTATATCCTCATGAACCTCTTCAGTTGGTGTAACTTCCAATACATTGTTTTTTTCTTTTCCGCAAGCTGTGATAAGCAGCGCGAATATTATAATATGTAGATATTTCATTTTTAAAATAGTTTTAAAATAAGGTGATTAATGTTGATGACAGTTTGGTTGTAAGCGTTTAAATTATCTAGATAAGACAGCTCAATATCTTTAGCTGTTTCTAAACTTTGGATGTATTGAAAAAAGTCAATTTCACCTTCTTTAAATGTGCGGTTGGCTGTTTTTATAATTTCATCTTTTAAACGTTTTCCTTGTGTATCGTAATAATTTACAGCTGCGTTGTATTTGCTTAGTGTGGTTAAAAGTGATTTATATTCGGCATTTAATTGCACTTCATAATCTTGTTTTTGTTCTGTAATAATGTCTTTAGCAATTTTTAAGGCTTTAATTTTTGAAGAATTTCCAAAGAACAGTAGCGGAATTTTTATGCCAAATTGATAGCCTTTTATATGGGTGTTCAATTGGTCGTTTGTTCCTTGAAAATATTCAAAATTAAGGTCTGGCAATAGGTTTTGCTTTTCAGCTTTATAACGTGCATTTTGATACTTTTTAGCATTTTCAAAATACAATAAACCAGAATTATCTTGAAGCGAAGGGCTTTGTAAGTTAAGCTTTACTAAGTCTTTGTCTACAATGTCTAAAGTGTCTACTTGTACAATGGCTTTTAATTGCTCTTTAGAAAACGCTACATCTTGCAAAGCCTGTTTATACAAGGTTTCAAGTTGTTTCTGTTTAGACTCTGCAGTAATCGTTTCTAGGTAATTGGTTTCGCCGAGCTCAAAACGGCGTGCCGATTTTTTAGCAAAGTCTTGATATAAACTATCTAAAAACCGATAGGTTTCAGCCTTCTGCTTCATATAACTCAACTGATAAAAAGCCGAATAAACTTGCTTTTTAATGTGCTGAAACTGTATGTTGTGTTTAGATTCTTCTAAATTAACCAAGGCTTTATTTACATTTTTTTCAGCAAAATAAACCGTTGGAAATTTGAAATTTTGAGCAATACCAAACACTTTTAAGGGCTCATTATTTATAGCCATATTGTTTTCGTCATAATTATAATAGAGCTCTGTTTTATCAAAACTAAAGGCGCTTCCAACAAAAGCAGCACTTTTTTCAATTTGTAATTTAGACGCTTTTAAGCTAGCGTTGTTTTCTATTGCTAAATCTAAAGTTTGTGTTACGGTAAGTTTAGATTGTGCATTGCCATTCCACATGCATAGAAAACCAATAATGGTAACAACTGTTGTTTTATTCATTTTTAAAACTGTTTTTTGTTTAAACCATGTGTATAAAACGGGTAAAACCACTAAGGTTAAGATGGTTGCGGTAAATAAGCCTCCAATTACCACAGTAGCTAAAGGGCGTTGCACTTCTGCGCCAGCATTGGTTGAAATGGCCATTGGTAGAAATCCTAATGCGGCTGCCAAAGCAGTTAATAATACAGGTCTTAGACGTTCAGTAGTTCCTCGTCTTACTAAGGATTCAATCGTTTCATTCGCATTTTCTTCTTGTAAAGCTTTAAAATGTTCAATTAATACAATGCCGTTAAGGACAGCAATTCCGAAGAGTGCAATAAACCCAACTCCTGCCGAGATGCTAAATGGTAAATCGCGTAACCATAATAATAAAATGCCACCAACTGCAGCGAGAGGAATGGCAGAATATACAATTAAAGCTTCCTTTACTGAATCAAAAGCAAAATACAAGAGTATAAAAATTAAAGCCAAGGCAATTGGAACAACAATTAATAATCTGTCTTTAGCACTTTGTAAATTTTCGAATTGACCTCCGTAAGTAATCGTATAGCCAACAGGAAGTTTTAATTGGGTGTTGAGAATTGATCTGACATCATCTACTACCGATTCTAAATCTCTATTTCTAACATTAATACCAACAACAATGCGGCGTTTAGTGTCGTCTCTAGAAATTTTAGCAGGTCCTTCTGTATATGTTATATCTGCTAATTCGCTTAATGGAATTTTGTTTCCGTTAGGCACATCAATATATAAGTCTTGAAGGCTAGCCAAATTTTTTCTGCTAGGTTCATCTAAACGCATCACTAAATCAAACCGCTTTTCTCCTTCAAACACATTACCAACCGTTCCTCCTGCAAATCCCATTGAAATCAAATGATTTATATCTGAAATATTAAGACCATAACGTGCTATTTTTTGCCGATTGAAAATCACACTCATTTGTGGTAACCCCTCAACTTTTTCAACTATAATATCGGAAGCTCCTTCAACATGTTCAATTAAGGCTTTAACGTCATCTGCTTTTTTTGCTAAAACGGATAAATCATCACCAAAAATTTTAATGGCTACATCTGCTCTAACTCCTGTAATGAGTTCGTTAAAACGCATTTCTATAGGTTGTGTGAATTCGACATCCATGCCAGGAATTATGGCGAGTGCTTCTTTAAATTTATCTGCCAATTCATCTTTGCTCGCTGCAGAGACCCATTCCGTTTTAGGTTTTAGTTTTATAATAACATCACTTTCTTCCATAGACATTGGGTCTGTTGGGACTTCAGCCGCACCAATTCTTGTAACCACTTGATCTACTTCGGGGAAATTGTCAAGTAGAATCTGTTCTATTTTTGTAGTAATTTCTATGGTTTTTCCTAATGAAGTTCCCGTTTTAAGTACGGGTTGAATCACAAAATCTCCTTCATCTAAAGTCGGTACAAATTCACCTCCCATTTTACTGAATATTAAAACACTAATTGCTAATAAAAGTGACGATACTATAATGACCACTTTTTTATGGGCTAAGGACCAATTAATAATAGGTTGATACCCTTTATTAATAATATTCATTAAACGTACCGAAACGTTTTTTGATGATTGTTTATTAGGTTTTAGAAATAACGAAGCTACCACAGGAACGTAGGTTAAACACAACAACATGGCACCAATTAAAGCAAAACTAAAGGTCAAAGCCATTGGTCTAAACATTTTGCCCTCCACACCGCTTAAAGCTAAAATAGGAATGAAAACAATTAAGATGATTAATTGTCCAAAAATGGCAGAATTCATCATTTTAGAGGCGCTTTTTAGTGTAATAGCATCAATTTCTGTCTGTTTTGCTTCTTTATGGAGTGCTTTTAATTTATCGCTTTGCGAAATAATTTGAAAAGCAATAAACTCTACGATAATAACAGCGCCATCTATAATGATTCCAAAATCGATAGCACCAAGACTCATTAAGTTGGCGTCAACGCCAAACACATTCATCATAGAAATGGCAAACAATAAACTTAAAGGAATTACAGAAGCGACTACTAAGCCTGAACGCAGATTTCCAAGTAACAAAACCACCACAAAAATGACAATGAGTGAGCCCAGAATTAAGTTTTCTGAAACTGTAAAAGTCGTTTTGTTAATGAGTTCGCTACGTTCTAAAAAACCATTGATAAACACACCTTCTGGTAAGGTATGTTGTATGGATGCTACGCGTTCTTTTACGGCATCTATGATGGCTTTAGAATTTCCATCTTTAATCATCATTATTTGCCCTAAAACTTTTTCGCCTTCACCATTTCCAGTTATAGCTCCAAAGCGTGTAGCGCTTCCAAAACCAACTTTGGCAACATCTTTAATGTATATTGGTGTCGTTACATTTTTAACTACAATATTTTCAATATCGTCTAAGGTTTTCACTAAACCTTCACCGCGAATAAAAAAAGATTCATCATTTTTTTCAATATAACCACCACCAGCAACACTGTTATTTTTTTCTAATGCATTGTAAATTTCAGAAATCGAAATGTTCATAGCATGTAATTGCTTCGGATTTATGGCAACTTCGTATTGTTTTAAAAATCCGCCCCAAGTATTCACTTCAACGACCCCAGGAATTCCAGAAAGTTGGCGTTTTACAACCCAATCTTGGATGGTTCTTAGATCGGTTGCAGAATATTGGTTTTCATAACCCGGTTTTACATCTAAAATGTATTGATAAATTTCACCCAAACCTGTTGTGATTGGTCCCATTTCCGGACTTCCAAAACCTTCTGGGATTTTTTCTGTTGCCGATTTTATTTTCTCGGCAATCAGTTGTCTAGGAAGAAAGGTGCCCATATCATCTTCAAAAACAATGGTAACTACAGAAAGGCCAAATTTTGATACGGAACGGATTTCTTCTACTCCAGGCAAATTTGCCATTTCCAATTCTACAGGATAGGTAATGAATTGTTCAACATCTTGCGTCGATAAATTGCTCGATGTGGTAATAACTTGTACTTGGTTATTAGTAATATCTGGAACAGCTCCAATAGGAATTTGGGTTAAGGATAAAATACCAAAACCAATAATAAATGCTGTAAACAGGAAAATAATCAGCTTGTTTTTTAAGCTGAACTTTATAATGTGTTCTAACATAATTCAAAAAGATAAAATTTAATAAATGCCCGTTTTAATAAACAGGATTAAAAATCTAAAAATGAATTATGCGTGTTTGGGTGGTTGAAAAACAGATAGTTTCTCAAAATTAGTATGAGAATCTGTGTAATAAAAGTTGAAAGGAGTTTTTATAAAACTTTGAGGAGTAAAATTAAAAGCAATTATAGGATTTATAAAAGGGATGCTCATGTGAGAACATAATTGATGTGCATCTTTAAATGGTAAATCCTGATGTTCATCATGCTCATTATCGTGATCAACCTTGGCATCTCCATAATGTTCTGCTAGAAACTGATAAAAGGTGTCTCCGTACATTTCTTTATGAAACTCAGCATGCTCCAATAATATTCCAAACTTAGAAAGATCTTCTATGCCTATATTGAAACTTTGAAAAAGTATCAAAATTGAATATGTAAAAGCTACTATTTTGTTCATAACGATTACGAAGATACAAATTTTCGTATTTAGACTATGTAATAATGGTTACATATCGCTTAAAAATAAGCCTTTAACTGAATTGTTCCGGTATGTATTACTTTAGAAGTTTCCGATTTACGTCCAAAGTAATTCAAATTTAAATCTAAATATTTGGTCAGTTTTTTCTGTGCTAATAAGCTCCATGTAAAGTTTTTTCCTGGTTGTAAACCTTCGAGTATTTGGTATGCAACAGGCGAATTAGAGTTGCCTTCAAATTCATTTTGAAAGAAGTTAAATTCACCTGTTAAAGCAATTTTCTGTGCGTTGTTATAGGTAAAAGATAAGCCGTAATTATTCTGTGCTAGACTTTCTAAACTTCCAATAGTGTTTTCTTTAGAGGTGTATTGGTAAAATATATCAAACTGTGCATTCTCACTAAATAAATAGCTCAATTTTGGTTTTAATTGATATTCTTCAATGGTGTAATTTCTATTGGTGAAATTCTGGCTTTTACTGTCGTCTTTACCTAAACTAGCCAATGTGTTTACGAGCCAATTCACATTAAATTTATGGTTAAAGTTAAGCTGATGACTGTTCGTTTTATTTTGTTGTAAACCTGTAGAAAGTAAATTTCTACTCTTATTAGTTAAAAATGTATATGAGGTGGTGTAGTGTTGTTTTCCTCTATTAAAAAACAATACATTTCTAACACTGTAGTTTAAGGATATAAATTCTTCAGTATCTAAATCATCTTTTAAGGCTTCAAAAGGATTTAGATTAAATGAATTCCCATTTTTAAATTTTTTACTATCTACAATAAAGGATGTTTGGTCATAAAAATGAGACCAAAATTGCTTCGATTTATTTTTTGAGACATTCCAAGATTGCGGATTAATAGTAATTGTTTGTCCAAACCTATTTTGATGTGTTTGCACAAAAACCTGATTGGGTAATAGTACTCTAATATAACTGCCTTGGTCTGTAAACTGCGCAATTTCAAATTCGTTTAATTCTTGAATGCCATTTTCGTTATAGTCTATCCATGTGTAAGCTCCTTGTCCTGCTTCTACTTCAACATAAGTAAAATCTTGTTGAGGTGATGTTCCTGAATTGGTTTCAAAACTGGTATTTAAAACCAGAAGGTTGTTGAATAATTTTTGATTATAATTTAAGCGACTATTTAAACTTTGCTCATCCTTTATACTACTATCTTCGGATTTTAAATCTCTATAATTGACAAACAACTGAAGCGTTGTGTTTTTGTTCTGAATTAATCGCGATTTTAAATAATAGGTGTTAGAACTGTTTACACGTTCTAAATTATTAGTTCTTAAACTATCATTAAATCGTTTAATGTATCCAACTTCTGCAAAAACCTTGGTGCTGTCTCCTATACCAACAAAAGCTTCGTAAGCTTTAAATTTTTGACTCAAAGGTGTTAAGGAATCGGTTGCTATAACACGTTGCTCATTGTCTTCAGTAGCAAATTTTACACCAGTCCATTTGTTGTTTTTACCGTACACGACACGATTAAAAGATCTTAAAAAAGTAGAGCGATTAATGGTGCTTTCATTATTTAAAATACTAGAGTTTGAAAAAATAGTAAAATCTCCTAACTTCAAATTAGTTGTGATTTGATGTCGGTTGCCATTGAA
>Ga0193954_1000904_pt1 | contig 16095 bp, 11 predicted proteins | sample BB_5_MG_FD_140340 | JGI IMG/M metagenome (GOLD analysis project Ga0193954, IMG submission 140340) | Microbial mat bacterial communities from the Broadkill River, Lewes, Delaware, United States - BB_5_MG | ecosystem: Environmental > Aquatic > Freshwater > River > Microbial mats | place: USA...
CGCCTGCGCCCGCGGCGATCCCAGACATCGAGCTGCCCCTGCCCGAGGTGGAGCCGCTCGTCATCAAGGGCACCTATGCGTCCGCGATCGGCGCGCTGCTCGCGGGTTGCCGGCACTTCTTTGGCTACCCGATCACGCCTTCTACCGAGGGCGCGGAGCTGATGGCGAAGGTGCTTCCGAAGCTTGAGGGTGTGTTCCTGCAGGCGGTCAGCGAAGTCGCGACGGTCAATCATATGTACGGCGCGGGCGGTGCGGGGCTGAGGAGCATGACCTTCACCTCCTCGCCCGGGTTCAGCCTGATGCTGGAGGGCATCTCGTACATGATCGGGGCGGAGGTTCCGGGCGTCTTCGTCAACGTCATGCGCGGCGGCCCGGGCCTAGGGAACATCGGGCCCGCGCAAGCCGATATCAAGCTGGCTTGCCGTGGCCTCGGGCACGGTAATACCCACGCGATCGTGCTCGCACCCGCGACCCCTCAGGAGATGCTCGATGTCACCATCGAGGCCTTCGACTTGACCTTCAAGTATCGCAATCCTGTCATCATCTTGGGAGATGGTTACCTGGGACAGATGACGGGCAAGGTGCATCTGCCTAAGACACTCAAAAAGCCCGGCCTGCCAGAGTGGGCGGTCTGGGGCGATAAGTCGCACCGGGGCAATCTCATCTGCTCCATCTTCTTGTCCGAGCCAGATCTCGAAGCCCATAACCTGAAACTATTCGATAAGTACGATCGCATGCGTGCCGCCGAGCAGCGGTCAGACGCCTTTCAGTGCGATGACGCAGAGGTCCTGCTTGTGGCCTGCAATACGCCTTCCCAAATGGCGAAGGGCGCAGTGCAGGCGCTGAGGGCCCAAGGGGTTAAGGCGGGGCTCTTCCGGCCGATCAGCCTTTGGCCCTTCCCGATTGATAGCCTCAAGCCGCTCTTGCCCAAGGCCCGGCGCATTCTGGTCGTGGAGGCCAGCAACGGTCAGCTTGAAGACGAGCTGCGCCTAGCGCTGAGCTACGCGGGCGTGGAGTCGGCCAAGATTGAGAACCTACGTCACTTTGGTGGGGTGCTGCCCCAGCAGAGCGAGATCGTAGAGCGCGTCTTGAGCGGGGAGGGTCAGTCATGACCACCAGTGTATTTTACGATAAGTTCGATCGTCACGCGCATGGCGAGGGTCTCAAGGGCCACGCGACGCACTATTGCGCAGGCTGTGGGCATGGGCTCGCCCATAAGTACCTTGCTGAGGCCATCGACGAGCTGGGCATTCAGGACCGTACCGTCGCCGTCTCACCTGTCGGTTGCGCGGTCTTTCTGTACTATTATTTCGACGTCGGTAATACGCAGGCCCCGCATGGTCGGGCGCCCGCAGTCGCGATCGGTCACAAAGTCGCCAATCCCGACTCGATCGTGATTAGTTATCAGGGCGATGGTGACCTTGCGTCGATTGGTCTCGCAGAAATTGTGCACGCGGCGCAACTGGGACTGCCCATTACGGTAGTATTCATCAACAACGCCATCTACGGGATGACGGGTGGTCAGATGGCCCCGACCACCTTGACGGGAATGAAGACGACGACCTCTCCCCACGGCCGGGATCAGTTCGAAGGTCTACCGATGAAAGTATCGGAGATGGTCTCTACTCTGGCGGGTACGGTCTATGTCGAGCGCTGCGCGCTCTTCGACGCGCAGCAGCGCAACCGAGCCAAGAAGGCGATCAAGAAGGGGCTTCAGCTGCAGGTCGACAACCGGGGCTTTTCGCTCATCGAGATCCTCGCGGAGTGCCCAACCCACCTGCGCATGGACCCGCCGACCGCGGAGAAGTGGGTTAAGGAGACGATGTTGCCGGTTTTCCCGCTGGGCGTGCAGAAGGATGTCGATGCCGAGGTGCGGCCGCCGATTCCGACGCCCACCTTCGATGCGGATAGGCTGCTTGAGGTGGTGCAGGGCACCACGGAGGCGATGCCCAAGCACTGCGAGGCCTTCCCCACCCACATCGACCCTGCGGATATCGCGCTCAAGCTCGCCGGTGCGGGGGGGGATGGGGCCCAGACCGCGGCGATGCTGCTCACGCGTGCCGCGATCAATGAGGGATTCGATGCCACCCATATCCCCAGCTACGGTCCTGAGTCGCGAGGCGGGACCTCCTATGCTGACGTACACGTGGCCGCCGATGAGGTGCTGTCGCCCGCGTCGCCCAGCCCGCATATCCTCGTCGCCTTCAACGCGCCGAGTCTTGCGAAGTTTGGGCCCACAGTCATCGAGGGCGGGGTGATTGTCTACGACAGCTCGGTGATCACTGAGGCTCCAGGCTTCGACGGGGTCCGGATGTTCGGCATCCCATTCCTTGAGATTGCGACCGCGCTCGGCAAGCCGGTGGTCAAGAATGTGGTGGCACTCGGCGCGCTTCAGGCGGCGAGCAACCTCTTTCCCACTGAGACAATTCTTACCGCGATTCGGCAGGCCCTCGCCGACAAGTGCGCGATGATCCCGCTCAACGAGCAGGCCTTCCTTCAGGGCATCGAAGCCGTCCGCAGCGCCGCCAAGTAGGTCGACGGGTTCCGCAACTCGGGTTGACGGGTGGGTGTGCAGTTTCAGGGCATGGGCTCATCGTGCCCTGATCTAGGAGCCCTGGCGGGGGCTGCAGCGGTCCGGGAACCCGATACATGTCCGACTCAGGCGATACCTCGTCCGGGTCCTACGCCGCCCCATAGGGGCCCCGTAGGCCCCAGATTGCGTGACTGGCTGGTATGGGCCAGGATGTGCACGATGCGTCCAACACTCGGGTATTCTTTCGCGCTGGGCCTGATGGTCTTTGGGCAATCGCCTGCGTTCGGCGCGGAGCCCACGTCGCCGGTCGTCGCGGTCTTCGAGATCTCGGATGAGCGGCCAAAACGCCAACGGCTGTCGGATAGCAAGCGAGCCGCTCTGACGGACTTCTTGCGCAGCCAGCTCGCGGCGGGCGGCAAGTTCCAGGTGGTACCGCCGGGGGAAGTGCAACAGGCATTGCGTGCGAATAAGGCGGATTCGTACAAGGCTTGCTACGATGAGGCCTGCCAGATCGAGGTGGGTAAGGAACTCGCGGCTGAAAAGTCACTCGCAACCAAGATTGCGCGAATCGGTTCTCAGTGCGTCATCACGAGCACTTTGTACGACTTGGCCCGAGCGACCACAGAGTCCTCGGCGCCGCACCGGGGCAAGTGCAAGGACGATGACCTGCTCGCGGGGCTTGAACGCATCGCCACTGTGCTGCGAGGCGGCAAAGTGGTGACGACCCAGGGCTTCGCGCGGGCTCGGGTTGAGCTGGGAGAGTTGGCCCCCATGAAGGACTTCCGGGTCGATACCCAGGGCGCCTCCTTTGCGGGATTGGATGTGACCTACCTGAAGCTGGTGCAGGCCGCCAAGCGGCTCGAAAAGCGCAAGAAGGCAGATCCCGCCGCGTGCAATAAAGCGTGGCAGAAGGTCGCTCAGTACAAAGGTAAGAACCCGCTCGCGGATAGCGCGAAGGCCCGCGCAGAGTACTGGAAGAAGGCAGAGGCGCTCTTCACGCGGTATAGCGCCGACAAAACCAAGCTCGACGAACTCATGAAGCTCGATGACGACGTGCTACCGCGCAGCCAGAAGGCGATCGCGGAGGTTGAGTTCCAAAGCGCCTACGTCGCCTACGCGGAGGCCCTGGCTCGGCTGGGGCTTAAGTTTCCCTGGGCGCAGCTGTCCAATGGCACCTTCTGCCCCAGTGGCGCCAAGGTCGTAAAGAAGACCTCGGCCCGCAAGACGGGCTCTGGGAAGAAACGAGTCATGGTCACCACGAAGACCGAGGCCTGCGAACGTGCGGGGAAGAGGCAGGGCCTTACGATCGAGACCCGTTCGACCGGGGAGCGCTACGAGAAACTATACCAGGACGCCAAGCTGGACGGTCGATGGCTTAAATTCATCGATGGAAAGAAGCGTGAGGAGCACTTCTACAAGAGCGGCAAGAAGCATGGTGTGGTGCGTACCTGGCGCAGTGATGGGTCATTGGCGCTGACCAAGGATCGCTACGTGCAGGGGAAATTGCAAGGCCTGTCGGAGTATCGTGCCTCGAACGGCCAACTGGAGCGCCGCACCCCCTATGTCGCCGGCAAGAAGCACGGGCTTGAGGAGCGCTGGCACAAGACGGGAGAGCTGCGTGAGCGCACCCCCTATCTCAATGGCAAGATGCACGGGGAGCGAGTGGGTTTTCGTGGCGACGGCTCGCTCGCATGGCAGCTCGACTATGTCATGGGCAAGCGCAAGGGTGAGGAGCGGACCTTTCATACCAACGGCGCCAAGCAATGGGTCTATAAAACCAACGATGGCCACCGCGAAGGCCCGGCCACCCGGTGGTATTCCACGGGCGAGCTGGCTGAGCGCCGTAGCTACGTCAAGGGCAAGGCGCAGGGTTCGTTCAATATATTCCGTGCCGATGGCACCAAACGCCGTTCCGGAGCGTACCGGGCGGGCAAGCTTGATGGCGAGGTTTTCGATTGGTTCCCGACCGGCACACGCTCTTCGAAGGCGACCTATCACGCCGGCAAATGGCAGGGGCCTCGCACGCGTTGGTCGGGCACGGGGCATGTCACGTTCAAGGGCAGCTACAAGGCGGACAAGAAGGAAGGACTCGCAGAGGAGTTCTTTGAGGGCGGGGAGAAACGCTCAAAGAAGAGCTATCAGGCCGGCAAGGCTCACGGCTTGACCACCGTGTGGAGGCGGTCCGGAAAGATCCAAAGCTCTGGGAAGATGGCTCAAGGCAAGAAGGACGGGGTCTGGAGGTACTATCGGCAGCACGGGCCGTTGGAGCGTGAGGTGACCTACGTCAAAGGCAAGCGGCAGGGAACAGCTCGCTACTGGCATACTAACGGCAAGCTGCATCGTGAGATCGAGTACAAGGCTGGACGCTTGCATGGTACGCGCAGCGTATTTGATCGCACCGGAAAACTATTGGGCAAGACGACCTTCATTGATGGCGCAGGTGAGTTCCGAGACTACTACGACAACGGCATGGTCAAGCAACAGGGAGGCTATGTGGCCGGCCAACGAAGTGGGGTCTGGACGTCATACTATCGAGGCGGCCGTCGCAGCAGCGTGGAGACCTACGACGCGGGCAAAGTAGTCAAGCGCATCCGGTATCGGGCCTCGGGTCCGATCATGAAGGAGGAGTCCTTTGGTAAGGGGGGGCGTCAGGGCCGATTCGCGGTCTACGATGTTGCGGGCAAGGTGGTCCATGAGTCGACGTTCGAGGGGGGAACCGGTGACTATGCCTCGGTGGATGCCTACGGCCGAATCTACCAACGCGGCCAGTACGTTAAGGGCCAACCCGAGGGGGCTTGGACCAGCTTCGATTTTGTTACAAAGCGTCCTACGCAAGAGCTGCCGTATCAAAACGGGCGTTATCACGGGACTCGGATCGACTACTTTAAGTCTGGGGCGAAGAAGAGGACAATGGACTACGTCAATAACCGCAGCACCGGCGTCTATGAGCAGCTTCATGAGGCGGGTTCGCCTCAGGTGCAGGGGCAGTATGAGAACGGATATCGCACGGGACAGTGGAGCTTCCTGGCCGAGGATGGGCAGGTTCCCGACAGGCAGACGTTTAAGGGCGGAACCGGTACCTGGATGGTCTTCGAGGGCGGCAAGAGGGTTCGCTCACTCGGCGAAACTGCCGGCATGGGTCACGGCGTTGAGAAGCGGTGGCACGCCAACGGTCAGCTCTTTTCGGAGGCGACCTGGGTGCTCGGCAAGCGGCACGGGCCATCGCGCGGCTACTATGACGATGGCAAGAAGATGTGGGTGGGGCAGAGTGAAAGCGGGAACCGGTCCGGCGTGTGGACCTATTGGGATCGTTCGGGTACGCAGATTGCTCAAACCGACTATAGCGCCGACCGCTACACCCATATCGAGTTGAAGCCCTCCGGAGCTCGGCGCAACGAGCGAGCAAAGTACTTTGACATGAGAGATGGTCCCTCACGGTCTTGGAATAGCGATACGGGGTACCCGAGCTACGAGTCCGAGTACTCATTGGGCGAGCGCCTGTCCTATAAGTCGTACCATAGCGACACGGGGCGTCTGCGGTCGGAGGGTCGAAGCGCGCCCGGTGGCCGCAGGGTCGGGATGTGGAGCGTGTACGACCCGAAGGGGCAGCTTCTATGTCAGGCGGACTACTCAAAGGCCTGCCCAGAGTTTTCGTTTGTAGACGCCGCCAAGAAGCCGCATCCCGCTCCGCGCATCGACCTCTCGGCCTCGAAGGACATCCTCAAGTGCCACCTGCTGGCCGAGCACGCGCTGGGCTATTGTCCAGCGCGGTGATCGCAGCGGCGCTGGCCTACAGACTACCTAGGGTTCGCTCGATCGCGGTGCGCATGATGCTCGCCAACTCATCGGCTTCGGCGATGGAGAGCACAAGCGGAGGCGCGAAGAGCATGTGATCGCCGCGAACGCCCTCCACGGTGCCCCGGCACGCATAGGTTACAGCCCCCAGTTCAAGGGCGTGGGCCTCAACTCTCTTGGCAAAGCCTAATTCAGGTGCAAAGGGCGCCTTCGTAGCCTTGTCTTGCACGAACTCGATGCCAAGGAAGAGTCCCTCCCCACGAACATCGCCGACGCAGTCGAGGTTGCACAGGTCCTGAAGTCTGGCCTTGAGGTGAGCGCCGGTCGCGGCCGCGCGTTGCACCAGTTCATGCTCTTGGATATACGAGAGTACCGCGGTGCCCACCGCGGCCGCGAGGGGAATGCAGGTATAGGTTTGACCGCTCCAGAAGGGGTCTCCGCTGTCCTTCAGGGTCTGCGCGAGCTCCTCCCGAACGAGCAGAGCGCCGAGCGGCAAGTATCCGCCGCTGATGCCTTTGGCGCAGGCCAAGATGTCGGCGTGGGTGCCGTAGTGCTCGCAACCAAAGTTGCGGCCGGTGCGCCCGAAGCCCGTCATGACTTCGTCGGCCACCAAGAGGATGTCGTGGGCGCGGCAGATCTGGGCGATGCGTTGGAAGTACGCTGGCGTCGGGCCGGCCGCGCCCAACGCGGCACCCACGATGGGCTCGGCCACGAAGCACATGATCTCGTCCTCATGCTGTTGCACCAGGTCTTCGAACTCGGCGACCAGATGGTCCTCGTAGGCACTCTCCGAGGTACCATCTTCGCGACGATAGGCCAGGCAGGCAGATGCGTGCAGGTGTTGGCCCTGGGGCATCATGTCCGTGTAGAAGCTGCGCCGCGGGACCATGCCGCCAAAGTCGAGGTTGGTGATTGAGTTGCCGTGGTACGAGCCCCAGCGCGCGATGACGCGCTTTCTCGTGGTTCGCCCCTTGGCCCGATGGTACTGAAAGGCGAGCTTGACGGCATTTTCGACCGCCTCCGTGCCGCCGCTGACCGTCCACGCTCGCGTGAAGCCATCCGGGGCGAATGCGCAGAGCTTTTCGAAATAGTCTTCGACCACCGGTGAGTGGAAAATGTGTGTCGGGTGCACCGCGAGGGTGCGGGCCTGCTGCGCGAGCGCGTCGGCGATCTTGGTGACCCCGTGGCCGATGTGGGTGACCGCAGCTGTGCAGCCGCTGGCGTCGAGGTAGGCTCGGCCCGAGTCGTCGAAAAGCCGTGCGCCTTCGCCCTTCACGACCCACGGATAGCTGCGTTCGTAGTTGGCGACGACGAGCTGGGAGTTCAGTGTACGATAGTTCATGGTATGCGCCTGGCGGCTGAGGGTGAGTGTCGTCCAGAAGCGAGTCATAGACCAACGCCTGGGCGCCTGAGCGCAGTGATTGGGCCGTTTTCGCGGGTTTGCACCCGCACCGCTCGGGAGGCGGGGACCGCAAATCCTCACGATTCGTCGTTGATCGCACGCTGAGCAGCAACGTCCAGGGCACCTGGTCCGGCTTAGGGATGCAAGATGCCTTCACAGTCCGTGGCTGGCAGCGCCTCTCTCCCTTGGCTCCTTGGCTGATTTCGGCTCGAGCCGCGTCGCAAGCGTGGGGCGCGGCGCCTCCGGCGCCCTACGCGGTACGCGACCGTGGCCCAGTTTGTTAGCGAACCGGGTACCAGGCAGACCACAGCGTCTCCATCACGCTGGCCGGGGTTGGCGGCGAGATAGCGGCGAACCAGAGGAGCGCTGGGGCGTGCGCCGGGGACAAGCACCCCCTCCCGATATCGCCACTTGTTCTTGCCACGCAGGACCCTGGCGACTGAGTCCCAGGCATCGCCTGCGACACGGTGCATGCCTCGGTCGATCAGTTCGGATAGCTTTGAAGGCAAGTCGGGTTGCGAGGCTATCCAAAAGGTCCGGGCCAGCTTCGCGATCATCGAGAAGCTGCTCACCGTGGCGGCGGAGTAGAGCAGCCATACCGGCTGAAGGGGGTTCCGCAGGAAGAGCTGCAAGAAGCGCCGTGCCCCGATGTGCGTGAAGACATGACGACCGCGCCAGCGTGGGGCCATGAAGGCCCATTGAGCGTGAAGCAGCGTGACCTGGTGGCGGCCCATTCGCTCCGGAATGATGTGCAGGGCCAGGAGTCCGACCAATTCATTGCTATCGCGCTCGAAGACGAGATGGATCTCGTCGCAATTGTTGAGCCGCGCTTCGAACTCGCCACGCTCCCGCTCCACGCTGCGTGACACTAGGACCCAGATCTGCTCGACCTGCTCGGGTCGTAGGTCCCGTGGGCTATGCTGCTGGACCTTGAGAGCGCGGGGCAGCCGGATCATGACGCCACCGCCTCATGGAGGGGCGCAAAACGTTCTGACACGGCGTCAGAGGGTGCGTTGGGATCTGCAATGCCTCCTGCATCAAAGCACAGCCCGTCTGCGCCTGGATCGAGCCGCTGAATTCTCGTCTCGGTGATGCGATTGTCAGCCCCGCCGATAGCGATTCGGGCGCGATGGCCTGAGTCGAGCAGGTCGCGGCGGGTCTTCGTCTCGTACGCGTAGACAATGAGTAGGTGGCCCGGTTCGCACAGCAGCGCGCCGCCGCCGTTCGGGGCGATGACTCCGGAGCCGCGGGCTCCGGGCAGCACGTAGGTCGACCAGCGCTCGCCGTTATCGACGTTTACGATCTCGACCTCTTCGAGCGGCAGGATGCCTACGTGTTCCAAGAGGTCCGCGTCGATGGTGATGCTGCCGACGTACTCCCGGTTAGCCCCGGTGACTGCGAATCGATGGAGCTTGGCGTGCATGAGTCTGATGTTGGGCATGCACGGCTACAAAGCAGAGACTGTGCCAAGCGCCAGCAATCCCGAACGGTCGCTGCAGGCCCAAGGACGAGTGCGCTGGATACGCGGGTGCGTATCCGGGATACGCGGCGAACACCGCGCCTCGCCCTGACTGCAGCCGCGCCGAGTTGGCAAGGCCCATGCACTGCGCAGGGTCATGAAATCAACGAAGCCCATCCAGCCCCACGAACTCGCGCCTCTCTTGGTCGTCGACCCGAAGAAGACTCTGGGCGCGCTGGCTCTAGATTGGACGATCATTGGGGTCGCAATCTCGCTGGCAGTGATCGCCCAGAGCTGGCTGGTCTCACTGCTGACGATTGTCTTGGTGGGTTCGCGTCAACATGCGCTGCTGGTCTTGATGCACGAGGCCGCGCACGTGGGCCTGCTCCGGCGACGGTCTGTCGGAGATTGGCTCAGTGACCTCACGATCGCGTGGCCGCTGCTGGTCGACACCGCAACCTATCGAGCCAACCACAGCCGTCACCATCGCAACCTGAACACTGCGAAGGACCCAGACTGGCTGCGCTACCGCGGCCCCGATGCCCAGGACGCTGAGGAGTGGCGCTTTCCCATGTCGGGTCGCAAGATTGCCTGGCTGATCGTGGGCGACCTGCTCGGCCTGCGCACAATTCAGCAGCTCAAGAAGGTCCTTATTTTCAGCGGTGCCCGCTCTGGCACGCGTTCCGCCTCGACCCCGACCCGGCGCCGGGTGGCGCGTCTGGCATTTTATTTGGGGCTGGCGGTCTTGCTGACCGCCGTCTCGGGGTGGACGGCATTTCTGCTGTACTGGATTGTGCCCAGTCTTACTACTTTGAAGGTTGTCTTGCGCGTACGACTGATCGCGGAGCACGTGATGCCCTCCGGGGCGGACGGCAGCCGAACTACGCTTACCGGGCCCATCGCGCGCTTCTTCATCGCGCCTCATAACGTGGGCTATCACCTTGAGCACCACGACCACCCCGCAGTGCGCTTTGTGCACTTGCCGAAGCTGCACCGAATCCTCGCCGCTCGAGGCGCGCTGGAGCGGCCGGACCGCACGGTGACGCGAGGCTATCTTGGCGTCCTTCGCGAAGTCAGCGCGCGGGCCTCGACCTGAGCTCAACCGTGCGGGGTGCTGCGCTTGAGCACTGTCAAAAGGTCAGCCATTGAGCTGTGACTGCGCGCTTGCTCGGGCTGCCGGTGGAGGCGGCTACGCTTGATCTCGGCGACTCCCAATTGCCCGTGCCGCGCCTCTTGGTGCTGTCCGCCGTGGTCGGCCTAGCAGGCAGCCGGGAAGAGGCCTTTCGCATGCTCGGCCGGGAGGCCGCGGCGGCGGGTCGCAATCACCACAAGCGGGAGCACGAGCGCGCCCAGGCCCTGCGCCGTGCGTTGGGGCTCGACGAGTCCTAGTCGAGTCGCAACTGTATGGCCCCACGAGTCGGCAGGCCGAGATCGGCATCCAGGGTTACCTAGCGCACCGGGCGGGATCACTCGAGCGCCTCTGCGGAGGCGGCGGTGACATTAGGGCGGAGCGTGTCGTAGGCCTGCGGCATGCACGTGCTGGTTCTCAACTGTGGCTCGTCATCGATCAAGGCGGCGGTCATCTGCGCTGAGACGGGGCAGGCCGGCTTTGAGGGTCTCGCCGAGCGGCTCGGAAGCCCCGAGGCGAAGCTGAAATATGCCGCGGGTGATGAGGAAGGTTCGGTTGCGCTTGGGATTGGCGACCATGCGCAGGCGATGACCGCGATCCTGGACGTACTTGCAAAAACTGGGCTGGCCGATGGGCTGACTGGGGTCGGCCACCGGGTCGTGCATGGTGGTGAGCGTTTCAGTGCCTCCTGCTTGATCGACGATGTGGTGCTGGGCGCGGTTGAGGAGATGAGCGGCCTCGCACCGCTGCACAACCCACCGAATCTCGCCGGGATCCGGGCCGCGCTGGCGACCTTTCCCAAGCTGCCTCAGGTGGCGGTCTTCGACACCGCCTTTCACCAGTCGATGCCCCAGCGGGCGTACCGCTACGCGTTGCCTGAGGCTCTGTATCGAGACCATGGGGTGCGCCGCTACGGCTTTCATGGGACCTCGTTTCGCTATGTAGCCGGTGAGGCGGCGCGACGTCTGTCGCGGGCGCCCGACGACTGCGCGCTGCTGATCGCCCACCTTGGCAACGGGTGCAGCGCGGCCGCGGTGCTCAATGGCGAGAGCGTCGATACAAGCATGGGCCTGACCCCATTGGAGGGCCTGGTGATGGGCACACGCTCCGGCGATGTGGACCCCGGGCTCTTTGAGTACCTGGAGCGTGTCACCAATAAGGATACGCACGCGGTCACTTCAATCCTCAATAAGCAATCTGGCTTGCTTGGTCTCTCGGGTCTGTCGAACGACGTTCGTACTTTACTCAAGGCGGCGGTAGAGGGGCACGCCGGAGCTAACATGGCGCTCGACGTCTATAGCTATCGGCTCGCCAAGTCCCTCAGCGCCCTGTCGGCGGCGCTGCCGCGCATCGACGCCCTGGTCTTCACTGGGGGCGTGGGTGAGAACGCGGTCTCGGTACGCGCCGATACCCTGGGGCGTCTGGGCAATCTGGGTTTCACTGTGGATCCCGAAGCAAACCAGACCCACGGCGCCCATACAAACGCAGACATTGCGGCCGCCGGCTCGTTGCCGGTGCTCGTGGTGCCCACTCATGAAGAGCTGATGATCGCGCGTGATACTGCGGCGATCATCTCTGGCAAGGAAAGTTGACATGTCTCGTAAGCTGCTCATCGTGCCCATTGGCCACGACGTTGGCCTTACCTCCGTCTCCCTAGGCCTTATTCGGGCGCTCGACCGCCAGGGCATGCACGCCGCCTATGCCAAACCCATCGCGCAGCCGCGCGAGGGTCCTCGCGGCCGCATCCCGGACCGCGCGGCGGAGCTGGTTGCGAACGCCACCCACCTTGAGGTGCCAGAGCCCATCGATGTGGAGCAGGCGGAGCGCTTCCTCGCCACCGAGGGCGCGGACCGCCTGATGGAGGAGGTCATCGCCCGCGTGGATACTGCGATCCTCGCGGATGGAGTGACGCTCATCGAGGGGCTGGTACCCACCGATGATCAGGTCTACTCCGTCAGCGTGAACCAGGCGATGGCAAGCGCGCTTGACGCCGAGGTTGTGCTGGTGGGCGCACCCAACGGACGCGACCCGGACGATGTCGTAGAGGACTTCGGCCTCGCTGCACGCGCCTTCGCTGCGGTGGGCGCGCGCATTACAGCTTGCATCCTCAACAAGGTTGAACATGGCTTTGAGCCCGTCGGTGGTATCACACTGGTGCCCGAGGCCCACGCCGCGCCCATTGATGACGCGCTCATTCGTCCCTACCGTGAGGGGCTCGCTGCGCTGCCTCAGAAGCTGTCGTTGACCGGTGCGGTGCCGCGGCGGGCCGCGGCGGGCTATCCTCGAGTGGCCGATGTGGCCCACGCGCTCGGCGCTCGCGTGATCCGCGCCGGAGACATGGCACATCGCCGGGTGGCCTCGGTGGTGGTGGGCGCCATGGGCGCAGAGCGCTTTGTGGAACGACTGCGCCCCGGAGCCCTCGTCATCACCCCGGGCGACCGCCCCAGCGTCTTCATGGCCGCGAGCCTCGCCAACATGGCCGGCACGCCGCTGGCCGGCATGGTCTTCACGGGCGGCGTCGAACCGTCCGACAACTTGCAGAAGTTATGTGCCCGGGCCCTTGAGGGCGGCTTGCCGCTGCTGGGGGTCCCCGACGATACCTACGACACAGCCTCAATGTTTGCGCATCGTCGCTGGCATCTGCCGCCGGACGACTTAGCGCGCACGGAGCTGGTGATGTCTTTGGTGGCGGACCATGTCGACGCCAAGTGGGTGGCCTCGTTGGCAAAGAACGGTCGCGAGCCGCGCATCTCGCCGGCCGCCTTTCGCCACTCGGTCATTCAGCGGGCCCGGGCGAAACGTCGGCGCATCGTGCTGCCCGAGGGCGATGAACCGCGCACGGTGACCGCCGCCGCCATCTGCCAAGACCGGGGCATCGCGGAGTGCGTGCTGCTCGCCAAGCCCGAGTCGGTGAAGCGGGTCGCCGAGGAGCTCGGTGTGCGTCTGCCGCCGGGTCTTGAGATCGTAGATCCAGCGACAGTGCTCGAGGACTATGTGCCGCGCCTCGTCGAGCTTCGCGGTCACCGAGGGGTCGACGCCTCGCACGCGCGCGGTTTGCTTGAGGACAATGTGATGCTTGGGACCGTGATGCTCGAGCAAGATCACGTGCATGGCCTCGTCTCAGGCGCCGTGCATACCACCGCCAATACTATCCGGCCTGCCCTGCAGCTCATCAAGACCGCGCCGGGTCACAAGATCGTGAGCTCAGTATTCTTCATGTGCTTGCCGGACCAGGTTCTGGTCTATGGCGACTGCGCGGTGAACCCAGATCCCGATACGGACCAGCTTGCGCAGATTGCCTTGCAGTCGGCTCACAGCGCCGAGCAGTTTGGGGTGCCGGTGCGGGTGGCGATGATAAGCTACTCCACGGGCAGCTCTGGCGCCGGAGTAGACGTCGAGAAGGTTCATCAAGCAACCCTACTTGCATAGCAGCGCCGTCCAGATCTCGCCATCGACGGACCCCTGCAGTACGATGCGGCGATCACCGAGGAGGTCGCAAAGAAGAAGGCGCCGAACAGCCCGGTCGCGGGCCGAGCCACGGTATTTGTCTTCCCCGACCTCAATACGGGCAATACAACCTACAAGGCCGTGCAGCGCTCGGCGCGGGTGGTCAGCCTCGGGCCCATGTTGCAGGGCCTCAATAAGCCCGTGAATGATCTATCTCGGGGCGCCTCGGTCGACGACATCGTCTATACTATCGCGTTGACCGCGATTCAGTCCGAGAGTTAGACCGCTCCGGTGGGGGTTGGTCCGCAGCTCGTCACCCAGACTGAGGCCAGCGTGCACAGGTGGCTCCAAGGCAGCAAGCACGGTCCCATGGTGGTTGCGCCCCTGCATGCCCTACAGACTGTGTCAGGCCGGGCGCGCGGTGGTGCGTGACTCACGGGGCCGTGGTCGGGGTCGAAGCGTCATGGCTGACTTGCAATAAGGCTTGCAGGCGGGGACCCCAGATTACGAGCGCCAATCCGCCCAAGAGGCACCATAGGCCCGCTGTGGTGCGCAGTAGGCTGCTAGGCTCAGTATCTGACAGTGCCACTCCGCCGAGCCGTTCCGTGGTTGTCCAAAGCACGACCATCAATGCTGCGAGCCCGGGGCTTCGGCCGAGAGCAAGGCGCCCCAGGACTAGGGCTAGCGTCAGGACCTCTGCCACGCTGAGCAGCACCATCCCTAGAGCGTTGTCGAGGCCAGCGATCGCGACGATGGCCGTCAGTCCGAGTCCGACGCCGATCACTGAGAGGGCGCCGACCCGCTCGACATGGCCGTGGGCGAAGGCGGTCAGCAGGCAAAGCGGGACAACCACAATCAGGTTGATCGCGGCGAGCCCGTCAACGAAGGCCAGGTCGTTGGCGACCTGGTAACCGAGCACGAGTGCAAAGAAGACGAAGACGGCGCCGAGGTTGCGGCTCGATACTGGCGCTACTGCGGGCAGTCGTGGGGGCGCGGGAATGACGGCTAGTCCCAGCGAAACGAGTGCCGCGATGATTGCCGAGACGCCAAACGCGGCAGGAAGGCTCGACCACGCATCCCTCGAGACGCCAAGAACCACCGGCCCCAGGAACCCACCGATATTCACCGCGATATGCAAGAGCAAGAAAAGTTGCACCCAGGATCCGAAGCCCCGTTCGCGGCCCAGAGTTGCCTGAGCGGCGAGCACAAAGAACGCGGACTTGGCGATGCCGAGTCCGGCGCCGATCATCAAGAACGGAACGAGCATTGCGTCGCCGGGCACAAGGCCAAGCGCCAGGTAGGCTACGGCCAGCATCCCGGTCCCCAAGACTGCGGTGGTCCGGCTGCCGATGACCACGACCAGGAGCACACCAAGCCAAAGGGCGACTATCGAGGCTGTGGCCCGACTCTGCGTGAGCGCAGCCGCATCCGCGCTCGTCAATCCGAGCCCGCCTTCGCTAGTGTCTAGCCTCAGATGGAGAACGGAACCTGCACGTACGGACCAGTATGCGGCTCGCTCCAACATACAGAGTATCGGGAACAACAGGATAGTTCGGCTTGGATGCACTGCGGTACCTTGTGCCAACTCGGACCTCAAGAATAGACTCGGTGGCTCTTGCCCGACATCAAAGGTATTGATGAAAGTGGCCAGAATGTCCGGAGAATGTAGTGGGCTCGACCAACTCTGTGGAATGAGTGCGAGGTCACCATGCTCATGAGTAGTCCGCGCGGTTCAGCCCGGACAGCCGTCGGCCATGGGGCTGTCTGAGCAGTAGGCCATCCGACAAGCGCGGTACGCCTCGAGCTCGGGGTCACAGATAACGCTCTGACGGCAGACCGGATCCTGTTCGTCGATGCACGTTTGGTACTTCTCGCTAGTCTCCTGGCATCCGGACGCCGCGAGGAACGCATTGACCTCGGCGCAGGCCGCGTTGCAGTCCGCGACTGGGTCGGCTCTGGGGCAGCCTCGGCCCTCTTCACACCGGCTCTCGCAGGTTGGTCCGCAGCCCACGACTAAGATCGCGGCCATCGCACATAGGAGTGTGTAGAGCAGAAGGCGCCGTTCCATCCTGGCTGGGCCCTATCATGGGCGACAGCTTGGATCACGTCATGGGCACCACGTTCGGGTACTTCGCCAACTATCTGGGGGGGACTCACCTGTCCTGTAGGCCAGGTTGACCCGCCCATGCAGGGATTGAGGCCGGCCTAGACTCAGCCCGTATTACGCAACCCCTGCGCCACACCATTCAAAGTGGTGCCGAGGGCCATGTCGAGCACCTCTTGGTCCTCTTCGGAGGTCTCACCGCTGCGCTTCTTTTTGAGCAGGCTAG
>Ga0193954_1000906_pt1 | contig 16087 bp, 14 predicted proteins | sample BB_5_MG_FD_140340 | JGI IMG/M metagenome (GOLD analysis project Ga0193954, IMG submission 140340) | Microbial mat bacterial communities from the Broadkill River, Lewes, Delaware, United States - BB_5_MG | ecosystem: Environmental > Aquatic > Freshwater > River > Microbial mats | place: USA...
CTCTAAGTCCATCATCTACTACTATACACTCATCAAAGTCCAAGATATGAAATAGCTCTGCATATATTAGTATCCCTGCTAATATCAAATCATATCGCCCTACTCCTACTACTATCTCTCGCTGTTTGGCTTCTAGTGATAGTAGCTCATTTAGATATAGTTTAAGCTCATCAAATTTCAATGTCGTGCCGTTGATTTGTGAGGCATCATAAGTGGCATATACCATTCCTAGTTTCATAGATGCTAAAGTCGTAGGTGTCCCTGCTGTTCCTACAAAAGAGCCTACTTTGCCTTTGGTAGATACTACTTTTTGAGCAAACTCTCTTATATCTCTCATATCTTTGGGTAGGTTTTCTTCTATCTTCTGTAGGCTACTGTACTTTTGGGCTATGGTTACTATACCTATGGAGAAACTTTGAGATATTGTCTCATCTTTATATTTGAATATCACCTCTGTTGAGCCACCACCTATATCTATCACTACGAAATTATCGCTAGAGTGATTTAGCTTATCTAGTCTAAACTCAACTGCTAGAAGTGTGAGCCTTGCCTCTTCATCTCCTGATATTATCTCAAACTCCACTCCTGTAGCACTTTTGATTTTATCTAGTGCATAATCGGAGTTATTGGCTCTTCTTAGTGCCTCTGTGGTTACTGCTTTGATTTGATGAGATGAGAAGTCTATAATCTCTTGTGCCTCTTTTAGTGCATCTATCACTCTATCTATCGCCTTATCATCAATTATATTGGTGCTAATTAGTCCATCTGCTGTCTTGACTACTTTGCTATAGCCTGATAACTCTTTGTGAGTAGTACAATCGTACTCCAATACTCTAATGGTATTTGAACCCAAATCTATAGCTATCATAGTCCATCCTCTTTGAAAGCAAAGCCATTTTCGCTTAGTGTGGCTCTTATACTATCTTGATGTGCTACTCCCTTGGTCTCTAGTGATACAGATACATGAGCATCTCCAAACTCCAAATCTATAGAGGTTCTATCGTATCCTATCTGGACGATATTGGCATCTGCTTGTTTGAGGATATGAGTAAGTGACTCTAACGCTCCTGATTTATCTACTAGTGTGACTCTTAGCTTCATCTTACGGTATGATTTGACTAGTCCCTTTTCTATAATCAATGACAACATAGTCACATCTATATTACCTCCACTAAGCACCACAGCGACCTTTGAGCCTTTGGGTAAATCTATCTTGTTGTGCATAAGTGCAGAGACTCCTACAGCTCCTGCACCCTCGACTAGCACCTTTTGTCTCTCCAACAAAAATAGTATCCCTGAGGCTATCTCATCTTCACAAACACCATAGAAGCTATCTACATTATTGAGTATATACTTTAGAGTAATAGAAGATGTGTCTCGCACTGCTATACCATCGGCTATAGTCCTCACACCTGTAGTATCTATCGCCCTCTTGGCCTCATAAGACTCTCTCATAGCAGGAGCACCTAGAGATGATACACCTATCACTTTGAGATTTGGGTTTAGTGCTTTTGAGGCTACGGAGATACCTGCGATAAGTCCTCCTCCTCCTACAGGCACAACGATAGCATCAAAATCATCTACCTCTTCAAACATCTCTAGCACTATAGTACCTTGTCCACTCATCACCTCATCATCTTCAAAGGGATGTACGAATGTGTAGTTATGCTCTTTGCCAAACTCTATCGCATAAGCGTAAGCCTCATCATAATTACTACCATATAGTATAACCCTAGCACCAAAATCTTTGACTCCTTGTACCTTTACTAGAGGGGTAGATTCGGGCATAACTATAGTAGCCTCTATCCCGAAGTGACTAGCTGAAAATGCTACTCCCTGAGCGTGATTACCAGCTGAGGAGGCTACCACTCCACATTTTTGCCCCTCTTCTATAAGAGATGCTATTTTGTTAAATGCTCCTCGTAGTTTAAACGAGCCTGTTCGTTGAAGGTTCTCTTTTTTTAGATATACCTCATATCCACTCATCTCACTTAGTATCGGTGCATAAGATAGAGGTGTATTATATGCTATATTTTCAAGCCTCTTGTATGCTTTTTTTATCTCATTTAAGTCTAACATTTATATTTCCTAGATATTATATTGACGAAAGTATATCAAAATAAAGGATAAAGCATGGAGTGTCAAATGCCACAGATAAACAGTAACAAAGATGAGATAAGAGATTACTTCAAAAATTGTAAAACTATAGCAGTAGTAGGAGCATCACCAAAGCCTGAAAAAGATAGCCACAGAGTGAGTAAATATCTACTAGAAGCTGGATACAATATGATACCAATATACCCAAAAGAGGATACGATACTAGGTCAAAAAGTATATAGAAGCCTAGCTGATATCAAAGAAGAGGTAGATATGGTAGTAGTATTTAGAAAGCCAGAGATAGTAGATAGCGTAGCTGATATATGTATAGATAGAGGAGATGTCAAGGTACTATGGACACAAATAGGCATAGTCAATAATGAAGCATCACAAAAAGCAAAAGATGCAGGGATAAGTGTGGTTCAAAGCCGTTGTGCTATGGTAGAGCATAGAGGGTTGTTTTAGCCTCTCAAAAGAGGATGGGAACTACTCTTTCTCATCTTCCTTTAACTGTTTGAGTGTTCTCTCTAATCTCTTTATTACCTCTTCTTTGTTTATATTGCGATTGTCGAAATCTATTGATAGGCTAAAGCCATCTTGCTCTTCTTTGATTACATTACGGTGGAATACATCGCTTACTTGATAGGTTTGGATAGGGTGTTCAAACCCTTTGACATGGATAAGCTCTTTTTTGATACAGTTGATATGCTCTTTGATGAGTAGATATGTATCCTCAGAGATTAATATCTCATTTACCTCTGCGTTACTCTCTATACGACTAGCTAGATTTACATGGTTGCCGATGATTGTGTAGTCTAATCTGCTTTCGCTTCCGAAGTTTCCTACTGTACAGTATCCTGTATTAATCCCTATTCGTATCTCAAAGGGTTGAGCGATGCCACTTCTTAGCCACTGCTCTCTTAGTATCTCCATCCTCTGCTTCATCTCTATAGCCATCGAGACACATAGTAGTGCATCCTCTTCTACTCCACTACTTTGAGGGTCTCCAAAAAATATAACTATAGCATCACCGATAAATTTATCTATTGTCGCTCCATGTTTGAGGGCTATGATACTCATCTCGTTTAGATAGTTATTGAGTAGGTTAGTCAAATCTTCTGGCTCTAAATATTCGGTTGTTTTTGTGAAGTTTTTAATATCACTAAAGAATATAGTCAATTTCTTTCGCTTCGTCTCTATCTTGACCTCTTGTTTGCTACTAAAGATGGAGTTGTATAGCTGTGGTGCTAGGTACTTCGATAGCTGTGTAGATAGATTTTTCAAATCACTATTGATAGCTTGTAGTTCAGCTGTTTTGGTATTTATAATCTCTTCAAGATGTCTCTTCTCTCTCTCTATGGTCTTTAGATATAGAAGTATCAAGGGGATGAGTACCAAAAGAAATAGCATACTAGTCAAAGCAAACTTAATAAGCTCTCTTTGGAGTAGAGACTCTATATGATTAGTCTCAATATCTGCACCTACCACATAGGTGAGTTTGCCATCTCTTATAGGTATAAGTACAGAGCGAAAAGTCCCCCAATTATCACTACTCTCTTCAAATAATATACTATCACTATAGAAGCTAGATTTGAGTGTATCACTAGCACCTTTATACTCATCCCAATAGTTAGAGAAACTACCCTCTTTTAACTCCTTTGGAGTATAACTAGAGGAGGTAAACCTAATGGTATTATCAACTCTTATGAAGCTATAGAGATACTTCACTCCTGCTAGTTTTGCATATTTGGTTAATCTATCAATAGTATCTTTGTAGGTTTTTTTAGAGATTGAGTCTATATTCATATTTTGATGATGATAACTCTCCCCCAAAATCATAGGTATAGCAGACGCTGAGGCTTGTAGCTGTTTATCTATCCCTTTGTATATATCTCTTTTGGAGTTGGAGTAGGAGTAGTACCCATATCCACTAATCCCAGCGATATATGCCAATATCATTATAACGATAACTGTATGCTTCCCCATCTTAATCCCCTTTTTTGTTGAAGTTTATCTATTTTATCAAAATAAATCTCTAACTGCTACCTTTTTGGTTGGTTTGTGTACTATGTGACGGTGTGGTGGTCTTACTCTGATTTTATTATCTCTCTTTTGGAAAGTTTTTTTACTATCTACTAGCCACTTGATGACTCTATTTTGTAGTAATGCACCACCATATCTAGACTTTTTGCTATTTACCAATATTACTACTGTAAATAGTCTGCCTTTTATATCTCTAACATATCCTGATATATTTTTGACACTATTTACTGTACCTGTCTTCATCCACGCTCTTCTTTGTACTTTTGTGCCTCTAAATCTTCTGTTGATAGTACCATCAACTCCTGCTATAGATAGAGTCTTCATCCATCTGCGTCCATATCTCTCATAGGCGTTATCCAACATTATAGCCAACATTGTAGCTGATAGTTTTGATTTGCGAGATAGTCCACATCCATTATCTATTTTGGGTAGTTTAGTATCTAATGCACCGTTGATTTGGAGTATATAATTGACAGCTTTTCGCCCCTTTTCTATAGTAGCAGGAGAGCCATAAATCTTTGAACCCAAAAGCAAAAGTAGGTGTCTAGCGTATAGATTATTACTCTTTTTGGCTGTTGTAGATACTATCTTTTCTAGTGTTTGAGAGTAGTAGATAAATAGAGGTTTTGACCCCTTTGGTACTTTTTTTATTCTTAGTGTTCCATCTACTCTTACACCTTTAGACCTTAGAGAGTTTTTGAGTGCATAGTAGAATGATTTGTATGGTTTTGTAATCACCTTTGATATAACTTGTGTTCTACAATCTTTGGATAGACTACCTTGTAGTATCATCTTTGGTATAGATTGTGACTCATCTACTCTCAATCCTGCCCAAGAGTATTTACCTCTACACGGTTTATTTACTATCTGGAGATTATTTACTACACTATAGCTATTATCTCCGTTTTTTTTACTTACCTTATTGGTTTTGGGATTTAGATAAATAGTACTTATTCTCTCATTAAACATCATCGCATCTGGCATGGCATTATAGGCACTATATAGATTTTTATCAAACCCTGAATTATCACGATTACCTACTTTGAAGTAGGTTCTATCTATTATAATATCGCCCTTTACTCTCCTTATACCCTCTGATTTGATACGAGCTACAATTCTTTTGAGGTCGTTATCATCTAGCGTGGGGTCACCAAATCCTTTGATTACCAAATCACCATATAGAGTTCCATTTTTGACTACGCCTTTGGTATAAAATCTAGTCTTCCAACGATAGTTAAATCCTAACTTCAATACAGATGCATAGGTAGTAAGTACCTTTATCACAGAGGCTGGGGTACGCATAGTATGCTCATTTAGTGAGGCTACTACTCTACCATTTTTACCTACCTCTTTGATATATATGCTTACATCATCTTTTGATAGTCCTGCATTTCTTATCTCTTTTTCTATCTCTTGAGGGAGTGCAAAGAGTGATATAGATATAGATATAAGTATATATATAAGCTTCATAACACTTCTCATACGATACCTCTATATGCGTCTAATAATCTATCCATTGCAACCTCTAAAATCTCTTGGCTTGTTCCTATATTTAGACGCATAAAAAACTCTCCATTTTCTCCAAAACTCTCTCCATCATTTAATCCTAACTTCGCTTTATATATAAAAAACTCTACCAAATCACTATGTGATAGTCTCATATCTCTACAATCTAACCACATCAAAAATGTAGCCTCTGTAGGTACTACTCTTATGGGTAGATTATTTGATTTTATAAAACTCTTTACAAACTCTATATTTGATTTTAGATATAGCTTCAAATCCTCTAACCAAATACCACCATGACTATAAGAAGATATTAAAGCCTCTATCCCAAATGGGTTACCACTGTGCATTCCTGAGCTATTTTGCTCTTTTTTGTATAGCTTACGATTTTTGTGATTTGGAATAATAGCAAAAGATGTATTGAGTCCTGCTATATTAAATGTCTTTGAGGGTGCGTTTAATATAATTAGGCTATCTCTTATCTTCTCAAATCTACCCATAGAGAGAAAACTATGCTCATATACTATATCTGCGTGTATCTCATCTGAGACTATCAAAACACCATTTGCTACACATATATCTATGATTTGCTCTATCTCTTGCTTGTTCCACACTCTTGATGTAGGGTTGTGAGGAGAGCAAAATAGAAACATCTTAGCATCTTTGGCTTTAGCTTTGAAATCATCAAAATCTATACTATAAGAGCCATTTTGATATATTAGCTTATTATCTAATACTCGCCGTTTTTTATCTTTGATAGAGCTTACAAATGGTGGGTATAGTGGAGTCTGTACAATGATACCATCTCCTATTTTACTAAAAGCAGATATAGCAAAATTGATAGAGGATACCACACCATAAGATGGTACTATATGCTCTCTATCTATACTCATATCAAAGTGACTACTATACCAGTTTTGTATGGCTTGATAATACTCATCTGGATATATCGTATAGCCATATATTGGGTTTGAGGCTCGTTTGATAAGAGCCTCCCTCACACAAATAGGTGAAGCTAAATCCATATCAGCTACCCATAAAGGCATCACGGCATCTGTGCCAAACTTCTCTACTCGCATATCATACTTGACACTGTGTGAGCCATCTCTATCTATCTTTTTAAACATATTATATCTTTTCCCAAACACTCATCTGAGCTATAGTATATTGATACTTTCTAGCACTCTCTTTGATTACAAATGGTATATCTTTGGTATCAATAAGCCTAAAATCCTCACCCAATATCTCTATAAGGGCATCTAGTGTAGTTATATCTTTGCCATCTTTACTGTATCCACCTATCCACTTATCTTTGGGTGTAGAGGACTCTTGCCAAGTGTATGGAGATGTCAATATAAGCAATCCTCCTCTATTTATCCGTAAGCCTAGAGAGTCCAAAAATTTGCGTGGGTCGTAGAGTCTATCAAGGAGATTGCCACCCAAAATCAAATCAAAATCTCTATAGATTGGTTTGAGATTACAAGCATCCCCTTGAAAAAAGGAGACTTTGGCTATCTGCTCTTTGGAGTAGAATTTGCTTATATCTATCTTATGAGAGTCACTTAAGTCACCCTCTGTTTTGAGAGTATATCTCAATACTCCTTTATCTTTTAGTCTCTGTGCCTCTTGTATAAATCTAGTAGAAAAATCTATACCGATAACCTCATCAAACCCTTTGGAGAGTTCAAAACTACTTCTACCTATAGCACAACCAATATCCAAAGCTCTCTTGGTGCTTCTACCTCTCATATACTCTAGGGCTAATGCACTACATCTACTAGGGTAGTTCTCTACGCTCAAAGACTCCTCGCCCCAACCGAAGTGACAATATTGAGATATAACACTATCCATACTGTATATATCATCTTTTAGACTATCACCATAACTACTCTGCACATATCTAAATCCTGCGTGTTGGTAGAAGTGTCTTCTAAATGCGTATCTACTCTTATGAGTAGCTAGATTACCACAACTAATCCATGAGCCACCATTGATTAGATTGTGTCTATTATCAAAAGTAGGAACACTAAAGTCATCATATATAGGATGGACTTCAAACCCCTCAAATGGGTATATAGGTGTATCACTCCACTGCCATACATTTCCAACAACATCATAAAACTCACCATGGCTATATCTATCTACAGGAGTGGAGGAGCTAAAGGCTTCAAGATTGATATTGGCACTATTTGGCTCTTTGTTTATAAATGGCTCTACACCACTTACATCTCGTAATCTTATATACTCATCTTCTGTAGGGAGTTTGATATTTTTACCTAGTTTTATACTCTTCCATCTACAAAATGCCATAGCTTCAAGTGCATTTACCTCTACTGGGAAATTGAGAGGTAGCTCTATCTCACGGCTTAGCGTACGAAACCTATAGCCACTATCACTCTTCATCCAAAATAGAGGGTGTGAGGCTTGTGTAGTATCTCTCCACTCTTTGCCCTCATCACTCCAAAAGCTATCATTACTATATCCACCATCTTCTACAAACTCCAAAAACTCACCATTGGATACTAGATATTTAGAGGCTCTAAATGTAGGAATATAAGCACTATGCTCTCCATACTCATTATCCCAACCAAATAGCTTTGAGGATAGTTTATCTTTACCTAGAGATACACCACCCCCTGCTACCTCTATGAGTTCATTTGTGGGTGCATCTGCGTAGCTATCACACTCTTTATAATCTTTATGCTCTTTTATATATCTGATAGGGAGTTGTCGTATAAGTACAGAGGAGGTCTCTAAATGGATATTCTCATGCTCAATCCCCATAAGTATAACCCACCAAGGGCTATCTTGTGTGATAGGCAAAACTAGAGGAGTCTCTTCTATAATAGAGGTTACCAAATCATATACCTTTTGGCGATATATTTGGGTCTCTTCTATGCTAGGCCAGTTGTAGTGACTCTCATCTAAATCATCCCAACTCATCTCATCTACACCTACAGCAAATATAGACTCTAGTTGGGGATTTATCCTATCATCTATTATCTTGGCAAGTCTAAATTTATTGATAAAAAATGTAGCAGTGTGACCGTAGTAAAATATAATAGGGTGACGAAGTTTGTCAGCTTTTTGATAGTATGCTTCATCATCTGATATAAGCTCAAAAAGAGACTCATATCGTCTATAGCAGTGTTGGAAATATCTCTTTATCTCATCTCTTTTAAGCTTCACGCTTTTACCATCAAGAGTTGGTATATCTATCATAAATATTACTCCTTAAAAATCAACTTTCTCTTTGGCACTCTCTATCATAGATACAAAAATAGTATATAAGTTAGCAATAACTGCACCAATAACCAAACCTATAGCTAGACTCTCATTATTATAAAACTGAAGAGCAAAAAATGCAGGTATTAGGTGCAAATCTGCCACCAAAGAACCAGCTAGAAGCTCTGCTGAGAGTAGGTTTCTTACACCAATTTTGAGTAGAGTAGATACCATATTGACAGACCCTGCTATAAATAGAGCAATAGGTGAATGGTCATACAAAAAAGCAGCCGATGTCGTAAGAGACATCAGCGTAAAAAACATATAAAAAACTTTACCCCAATTCATAATTATCCTTTAAATTGTACCATTCTCATACATAGCTCTCATCTTATCTTTCTCTTTCTCTCTTTTGAGTTTTAGAGCCTCTTTCTCTCTAAAGTCACTCACAGAGAAGCCAAGCCACAATAGTATAGGAGATGCTACGAAGATAGATGAGTAAGTACCTACGACTATACCCACAAGTAGAGTGAAGCTAAATCCGTTGATAATCTCTCCACCAAACAAAAATAGTGTCAATACCACGAAGAATGTAGTGAGTGAAGTGAGAGTAGTACGAGATAGTGTTCGTGTCACAGACTCATCTATTATGGATTCTAAGGTAGGGTCTTTAATATCTCTAATACCCTCTCTAATACGGTCAAATACAATAATCGTATCGTTGAGTGAGTATCCCAATATAGTAAGTAGGGCTGCTAATATATCAAGATTAACCTCTACTTTGAAAAGCACTATCATACCCATAGCGATAGTGACATCATGGACAAGTGCCATAACAGAAGCCACAGCAAAACGCCACTCAAATCTAACTGATACATATATCAAGATACCAATAATAGCCAATACCATAGCCATAAGTCCCTGTTCTCTAAGCTCTGAACCGACCTTTGCACCTACCATATCTACTCGTCTTACCTCGAAGTTGCCTGTAGATTTAAGTAGCTCTCTTACTCTATCTCCTACATCTTCACCTAGACTCTTTGAACTCATTTTGGTCTTTACTACTATCTCATGGTCTGAACCAAAAAATGTAACTGTAGCACCCTCATAAGATTTATCGCTATCTATTATCTCTCTAACTTTAGATATGGGAGCTTTGGTATCATACTTTAGTTGTATAAGTGTACCACCTGCAAAATCTATACCGTAGTTAAACCCTTTACCTATGATAAGAGCCAATGCTATTATCAACACAGAGATAGATAATATACCAAATCTCTTACTCTTACTCATCAAAGATAGAGGCTGTTTATATTTAAAAATTTCCACTATTTCTTCTCCTCTGCTTTTATACCAAACCAGAAGCCTAGTTTTTTCTTATCTATATTGGGTAGCAACAGTTGGTATATACCATGAGTTCCTACTATAGCCGTAAGCATAGATGCCAATATACCAATACTCATAGTCAAAGCAAACCCTTTGATAGCCCCTGTACCATACGCATATAGCACAGTTGCAGCTATAAGTGTAGTAACATTGGCATCCCAAATTGCAGTAAATGCATTGCTATATCCATCTTCTATAGATTTAGTAACTGACTTACCCATATAGAGTAGCTCTCTTATTCTTTCGTTGATAATAACATTGGCATCAACTGCCATACCCACAGTAAGTACAATACCAGCCATACCAGGGAGAGTGAGAGTAGCACCAAAGAGTGACATAATAGCTAGTATCAAAAAGAGGTTTCCTATTAGTGCAACATTGGCGATAACCCCTGCCATACCATAATATACCATCATAAAAAATACTACCAAAATAAAGCCCATAGCCAACGCTATAGAGCTTGATTCGATACTATCAGCACCCAAACTAGGCCCTACAGAACGCTTCTCCATCACATATACAGGAGCAACTAACGCACCAGAACGCAACGCAATAGCCAAGTCATGAGCTTCTGAGAGTTCAAATCTACCAGTAATCTGTACTCGTCCACCACCAATTATCTCATTTATATTGGGTGCTGAATAGACTTTATTATCAAGTACAACAGCCATTCTCTTGCCTACACTCTTGCCTGTAAACTCACCAAACATCTTAGCACCTTGACCATTTAGAGTGAAGTTGATTTGTGGTTGGTTGTTTTTATCAAATCCTACTTTTGCATCTGTTAGCATAGAACCCTCTATCACAGGGATAGCACGAAGTAGATACTTCTCAGGTGAGTTTACATCATGTAATATTACATCACCAAAGCTTTTGGCTTCATTTGCACTCATCGTATCTACTCTAGCGATTCTATCTTCATCTACAGCCATTAGTTGAAGGTGTGCAGCTCTTGCGATAAGCTCTCTAATCCTCTGCTCATCCTCTTGAGTCTTTATACCAGGTACTTCTACAAGTATCTTATCCTCTCCTTGCTTTGCCACAGTAGGCTCTGCTAATCCAAACTCATTGAGTCTATTTCTAATAGTATCCACAGCTTGTTTGATAGCATTTTGTTTGGTTCTTACTATCTCTTCATCTGTTAAATCTATTGAGAAGTTTAGACCATTTTCATTTAGTCTAACACCTGTAAGCTCTTTTTTGATAAGCTCTTTTGCCTGTTTGATATCATCTTTGTCTATAATATCAAATGTCACCTTTTCATTATCAACTATACTAATATCACCAAACATAATATCTTCATCATCAAAGACATACTTAACCGTTCCAGCGATAGATTTTATTCTTGACTCTATAGCCACTTCGCTCTTGATACCCAAAAGCATGTGTAGTCCACCTTGTAAATCAAGTCCTAATGTAATTTTTTTTCCATCTTCACTCTGTGTTAGAGATGGTATAGAGAAGACTACACCAAATATAAGAGCAAAAGCGAAGAGTATAACTCTAAAATTAAGCCTTTTCACTCAACTCAACCTTCCTTGATACAAAAGCTCTATCAAGTTTTATTATAGTCTCTTCATTTATTCTGATTTTTAAAAAATCCTCCTCAGGCTTAACTACAACTGCCATAATCCCACCAACAGTAATTATATTATCACCTTTTGCCAAACCATCTAACATAGCCTTATGCTCTTTTTGATGCTTCTGTTGTGGTCTAATAATCAAAAAATAAAAAATCGCGAATAAGATAATTAAAGGTATAAACTGTCCTATACCACTCGATGCTGTTGTTTCCATAAATGAATTCCTTGTGAATAAAATTTGCCAATATTCTATCACCTTTGTACTAACAAGAGGCTTTTTTTAATTCTTACCCAACACTTTGGGTGCTAAAAGCGTTCTCTTTATTAGCTCCAAGGGTAGCGTGAGTATATCATTTGCTACAGTTGTTTTTATAGTTGGCTTATTTAGATTACCTGTTATCTTTAGTCCTACTGTCATACTCTTATCTTTGCCTAACAAAATATAGCCCAAAAGTGGGATACTCCCTACCACTTTACCTAGTGTTCGCCCCACTTGTATCGCCAAATCCATATTGATTTTATTTCGTTTTATATCTATTGAGCCTTTTCCTACTATATTTGCTGATTTGCCTTTTATATATATCTTATCAAATATGATTTTTCTAGTGCCTATCATCTTATACTCTATCAATCCCTCTTTTATCTCAAACCCTTTTTGCGAAAACCCCGGATTGTGCAAGACAGCTAGGGCTGGTATAGTATTTATAAAAGCTAGAGTGTTGTTATATGTCTTAAAGTCTCTCATCACTCCACCCTCTATGATAATCTCTCCTCTCATTAGCCTATCTGGATTACCACTCTTTTTGATAGAGTATCTACCTCCTTTTAGTCCATCGAAATTTATAAGAGGATGGAGTACCTTATCTCTTATACGAAATGCTTGTACAAAAAACTTCTTTTTCCTTTTACTAAATTTGATAATATCTCCACCTGCACTACCGATGGCCTTTATATCTCCATTTGGTTTTATCTCTATATCGTAGCTATCAGTTAGGAGGCTATGATTACCATAACGAAGATGGCTATTTTTACCTATTATTACTAATCTCTCTCTTTTTTTATCAGATTTTGATTTGATTTTTAAAAATCTCTTCAAATCTATATTGAGGTTACTTATCCTAAGTTGTGATTTGTTTTTATTATAATAAAATCTCTTATTAAACGCATATAACTTCTCACCTTTTGATGTAATTTTGCCATTAAATCTGATAGTGGATAGACACCTATTGTTTCTCTCATATAAAAATGATGATGGCTTCTTCATCATACCCTTGAAGCTAAATGTCTCAAACTCTCTTGTCTCTATAGTGACATATCCACCCTTTTCTACTATAGTTTTATCTAGCAGATAGGGCTTGATTTTATTTAGATTATTTAGCCTTATTGTTGTTTTATCTTTTTTTTGAGATAGCTTTAGAGATAGTTTGGGTATCTCTATTTTGGTATCTTTTTTGTAGTCTATTATTATTGGTAGTTTTCTATTTTTAAGTAGGAAAAATTTAGACCCCTTATCCCCTAGTGATATTTTTTGGGCATCAAATAGTAGCTTTACCCTTTTTTTGTCTAAATCTATCTTACCATCTATCTCACCTCTATAGTATCTATCTTTTAGTGATATATCATATAGCTTTATAGCACTCTTAGCATACTTTAACTTTCCACTTACTATAGGTAGCTTAATATCATGCAAGAGTATATCACCTTTACCAAACTCCACATCTACCAAAAATAGCTCACTATCATCTACAAGTCCAATATCAGCGTGAAAATAGGCTTTAACCTCACCACTCTTTTGTTTGACTGGTATATCTACTCTATATCTATCAAGTAGCTTATTCATAATCTTATCATAAGGTGTAGTCATATTTATATCTAGCTTCAATATAGGATTATCCTTTGTTATATCAGCGATAGCCACACGGCTTCCTTGTAGGCTTTTACCCTCATATATGGGGTCGTTTAGTTTGAAATATAGGCTATTTTTTCTATAAGTTAGCTCTACGCTTTTGGTATCTATATATTTAAGACCATCTTTAAAGTGTATCTTGGCTTTATCAAATAGTACCTCTGCTTTGAGAGTATCTAGGTCTATCTCATAGCCATACTTGCCACTATTTGCCTCGCCTTTTAGAGATACTACTCTATAGCTTTGTGGCTCTACTCTATATAGTATCCACTCTCTATGAATATCTTTTAAATCAAACTTATCAATAATAGCACTCAACTGCCTAAACTCATTGGAAGATACATTAAACTTTATACTATCTCTATATTTAGACGCATTAATATCAGCTACTATATCAGCTAGAGAGACTTTGGCTATTATATCTACTCTATCTCTACGCAAATCATATCTCAAAGAGCCTGATATAGTTATATTATGCTCTCTTAGATAAGCTCTATTTATAGTAGAGTTTAATATCAGATTTTTATTGAGTTTGATGTATAATCCACTTAAATTATAATATGGCAGTTTGAGATTTTCTATAGAGAAACCTACCCTAAGAGATACAAATATAGCTATGAAGAAGAGGATAAAAAATATGATAATATTTCTAAAAAGATTATGGCTATGGTCTGAAAATATAGCAATAATTGTTCTCATCTCTCTAACCTTCTATATTACAATACCCATAAAAAGTACAAGCACAATCTTACTACCAAAGGGTTCTATTGGGAATATTATATCACAGCTAACAAAAAAAGGCTTTGCTTTATCCCCTATAGATAGATATATCCTCAAATTAATGGGCAAACCTAAACATGGATGGATAGAGATAGGCAAGAGTCCTCTAAATCGTATAGATTTTTTGTATAAGCTCATCAACCCTAGAGGTGCGATAGATAAAATCACCCTAATTCCAGGTGAGACGATGGAGATATTTCTAAGAGATATAGCCAGTGATTTAAACCTAAATAGCGACAAACTCATAAGATACTACAAAGAGTTCTCCCCATACCCAGAGGCTGGAATATATCCAGATACTTACCACCTACCCAAAGGAATAGGAGAGAGAAACCTTATAAAGTTTCTAGTAAATCAATCAGATAAAAAATATAAGAGTATTTCAGATGAGATATACCAAGAGTACAACCAAACAAAGTGGCTAAAGATATTGATAATAGCCTCCATAATCCAAAAAGAGGCAGCCAATAACGAAGAGATGCCAATAGTCGCCTCAGTAATATATAATAGATTGAAAAAAAATATGAGACTACAGATGGATGGTACACTAAACTACGGAATATACTCACACATCAAAGTAACACCCAAACGAATAAGAGAAGATAAAACAAGCTTCAACACATACAAAAAAAGAGGACTCCCACACTCACCCATAGGAGCAGTATCACTAACAGCGATAAACTCAGCCATAAACCCAGCCAAAACCAACTATCTATACTTTATGCTAAACTCAAAAGGAACACACAACTTCACCACAACATTTAGAGAGCATAAGAAGAATGTGAGAAGAGGGTATTAGAGGTTTGTCTATAATCTCAAGTATATAAATTGAGCTTAGTTTTAACTCCTTGCACTTGTTGGTCTATTAGTGATAACTCTATATTCATTTTTATTTTCCTTTAAACTTCTTTAAATTATTGATAATCCTCAAACAAGCATTCTTGTATAATGCAAATAAGAGAAAAAGTTGATTTCGCTATATCCGTTGCAGATACCACCACTATTTACAAGTGCTTTATGAAAACCACCTATCCCAGCAAATAGGTCTATAAAAGTAAAGTTTTTCTCCATTATCGCAATGTTTTATTTAGAGGTATTTTTATGAGAACTCTATCTATAAATTCAGTGATAACCTCTTTGATAGCTTTATTTCTGTTTTTGTTTTGACTCATCTGTTTCCTTGTATATAGAGTTTTTTATGGTTATGAAAACTTATATTCTTATATTGTTCAAAAACTTTACTGTGGAATAAATATAGGCTCCCAAATAAAATTTGGGAGCTAGAAAACGGTTTTATTTTGTGTCATCTGTTTCCTTTTTTACCTCAATATATACCAACTTAATAATCTCACATTCTCCAAGTTTAATACACTGACCACCTAAATCTTCATCAATTACCAAAAATATTTTTGGTTTAAACTTCTTAGTATTTATTAACTTCAACTCTTTTATTGTGAATAAACTATAAAAATATTTAGCAGGAGCTAATTCTCCATTTTGAAATGGTAAAAGTGTTTTTAATATTTTATAATTTTTATATTCAGGATTTTTTTCTTTAAAA
>Ga0193954_1000910_pt1 | contig 16052 bp, 16 predicted proteins | sample BB_5_MG_FD_140340 | JGI IMG/M metagenome (GOLD analysis project Ga0193954, IMG submission 140340) | Microbial mat bacterial communities from the Broadkill River, Lewes, Delaware, United States - BB_5_MG | ecosystem: Environmental > Aquatic > Freshwater > River > Microbial mats | place: USA...
ATTCAAAACATCAATGCGCTATACAACGATATTGAATTTGAATACTTTTTAGATATTGACAAATCACATACCTTAGATGTCGAAACCGCAATTCCTTTTGGCTTAATCATTAACGAAATTGTTACCAATTTCTTTAAACATTGTGATTCAAATACAAGCAAACTGAAGATGTTTGAATTAAATTTTAAACAATCTGAGGACAAAAAATTTGTATTGAAATACAAAGATAACGGCATAGGGTTTCATGACAACACTTCACTTGATGAGACAACTTCTTTGGGACTTCAATTAATCGCCAGTCTAACAGAACAAATCGATGGTGAATTTAGGTTCTACAATGATCAAGGTGCTGTTTATGAATTTATATTGAAGATTTAATATTTTCACTCTATTTAGGTAAATCTTTAACGATGCATTGTACCCCAAATTATGAACCGAGAAGGAATAATTCTAGGCACAACAATTGCTATAAAACAACCATGAAAACAGTCTCAAGTCTTATCCTTCAAATGGTTATTTTGACTTCATGCCATGCTCAAAAGAACAATAAACAAGAAATTAAAAAGTATCCCATTGAAGTAAATCAAAATACGGAAGTAGCCGAATTCTATTTAAAACACAAAGGAGACGATGAACCAAGTATATCTGTAGGGACAGTATCAAGCGGGAAATTACTCAATGGCAAACTCTTTCCTTTTTACGGTCCAAATTATACGTATTTCGATGCACAGAGCTATCTAGCTGGCAGAGGTTTTATCCATTCAGTCATACGTGATATCGTATTAGAATCGTACAAACAATTAGAGGTCTCTGAACCAGAACGACATTTCTATATCATGGAATGTTCAAATGAGCATGGTGGACAAATCTATCCGCATCGCACTCATCAGAATGGAACAAGCGTTGATTTTATGATGCCTAAATTGAAAAATGATGAACCTTACACTGATTTAGATCATTTGGGCGGAGATCATTACTGGCTTTCATTTGATAATCAAGGTAAATATTCAAAAGACCCATCAATTGTAATTGATTTCAACCTCATTGCAAAACATATCCTCATACTAAACGAAAAAGCTAAAAAGGAAGGATATAAAATTGCTAAAGTGATTATTAAAATAGAATTCAAGGATGAATTATTCGAAACTGAATACGGTAAAAAACTTAAAGAAAGCGGGATTTACATCGTCAGAAACCTAAATGCACTTATAAACTCTTTACACGACGAGCATTACCATATCGATTTCGAACCTATCAACAAATAATTTCAAGTATCTTTGCAATGATAAAAACAACTTTGTCGAGTAACTATAATTGAATGTCTTTTTCAGATTTAGGTTTAACACCTGCCCTTCTCAATATTTTAAAAAATCAGGAGTACGAAAATCCGTATCCGATTCAAAAAGATTCGATTCCTTCTATATTAGCAGGAAAGGACTTGTTGGGAATTGCACGCACGGGATCGGGAAAAACAGCAAGTTTCGTCTTACCAATCTTAACGAACCTTCAGAAGTCTGAGATTAGCAAAAATAGACACATCAATGTTTTAGTATTAGTTCCAACAAGAGAGCTTGCAACACAAGTTCGAGATGTATTTCACACATTTTCTGTCGGACTGCCAAACCCATTAAAAACCATGGCTGTTTTTGGTGGAGCATCCATAAACCCTCAAATGAAGGCGATGCGTGGTGTTAACATACTAGTGGCCACACCAGGGCGATTAATCGAACTTGTTGAGTCCAATGCTGTTCATTTATCTTCAATTGAAACCTTGGTTTTGGATGAAGCAGATAAGATGCTAAATCTTGGCTTTAAGGATGAAATGGATAAGATCTTTAAGTTACTTCCGAAAAAACGACAAAACCTGCTTTTCTCTGCCACTCTAAGCAGTAATGTTGAAGCCATTACTCAATTTCTATTAAACGACCCTAAGGTTGTAAAAGTTGAAGTGAGCGAAACGAATCTTGACCTCATTAATCAGTTGGCGTATGATGTCAGTGAAGAGAAAAAAGGTCCTTTGTTGCGATACTTGATAAAGTCACAGGACATGCAACAGGTTCTCATTTTTACGTCATCGATTTATAAAGCCGATAACGTAGCTGAAAAATTGAATAAAAATGGTATCCAAGCAGTTGCGACGCATAGTAAAAAAAGCTCAAAAGCACGTCGCGATGCACTTCGCAATTTTAAAGAAGGAAAACTCCGCGCTCTTGTAGCTACAGATTTATTATCGCGTGGTATTGATATCGATTTTTTACCTTACGTTATTAACTATGAACTACCTAGGTCTCCAAAAGATTATGTACACCGTATTGGTAGAACAGGTCGAGCAGAGGCATCTGGAGAAGCAATTACACTTGTGACTCCCGAAGATCAGCATCACTTCAAAATTATTCAAAAGAAAATGAAGCGACATGTAGATCGCGAAGATGGTAACTCTATAAACCTACAAGGATATTAATGTCAAAACCAAGAATAGCAATCATTTCAGATTTGTGGGGATTTAACAATGATCCTTATGTCAATACTTATATTGAAAAGTTATACAATCATTTTGATGTCGATTTGATTGATGCTCAACTACTAGGAGACATAAATCCAAATCAAAACGAAAGTGAATTACATCAGCAGTTTATTGAATCAGGAATAGCATTGGCTTCCGAACGATTAGTACAATCAAACATTCATTTTGATGCTATCATTGGTTTTAGCATAGGCGGAACAATCGGATGGAACGCAATTCATTCTGGAGCAAAAGTAGACGCATTGTTTGCACTCTCTTCCACACGACTTAGAAATGAAACAATCGCTATAAAAAAAGTATTAAAATTATATTTCGGGGAACTGGAAGAACATGGTCCTGATGCAAATTGGTTCAATAGAATGAAAATTACACCGATCATCGTACCTAACTTTGGTCACCAACTCTATAGAGAACCGTCATTTATCAAAACTTTCTGTGAAGACTTGATTGAGCAATACTCAGAAAACGAATCCTGTTGTTCATGAAAAAATCAATCGCTATCATTGGAGGAGGTCCTGCTGGTTTAGCGTTTGCCTCATTTATTGACACATCCAAATTTGACGTAACCATTTACGATAAAAACAAGGCTGTGGGACGTAAGTTCTTAGTTGCAGGAGATGGCGGATTTAACCTAACTCATTCTGAAGAGTTAAACGATTTCGTCTCCCGCTATACCCCTGCAGATTTTTTAGTTGAATCATTGAATAATTTCACAAACACGGACACTCGAACTTGGCTAAAAGAATTGGGAATTGAAACGTTTATTGGAAGTAGTAAGCGTGTTTATCCTATAGAAGGAATAAAGCCAATTCAAGTAATCAACGCAATCATAGACAGATTAAAGACAAAAGGAATTCGCTTTGAATTCAATCAACAATGGACGGGCTGGAATAAGGAAAAAATCATGTTCAAATCTGGTAAATCCATTCAAGCAGATAAAGTTGTATTTTGTTTAGGTGGAGGATCTTGGAAGGTAACAGGTTCTGACGGAAACTGGATGGAACCTTTTAAGGAAGAAGGAATAGAAACAATCCCATTTTCCCCAGCTAATTGTGCATACAAAATCAACTGGAGCAATGAATTTAAAAGAAAATTTGCGGGAGAACCTCTGAAAAACATTGCAGCATCATTTGGAAAAAAAACTCAAAAAGGAGAACTTGTAATTACTGAATTTGGCATTGAAGGAAATGCTATCTATGCATTGAGTTCGGAAATACAGCCCGTTCTTTCTAAAGGCCAAAAAGTGATTGTAGCATTGGATTTCAAACCGGTTTTTAGTGAAACTGAAGTCGTGAAACGTATAGAAGAATCCACTTATAAAAACAGAACTGAGACTTTAAAAAAAGGACTAAAACTCTCGAACATCCAAATGGAATTTTTGAAAACAGGACTTACAAAAGAGCAATACATGTCAAATTCACAATTGGCTCACTTCATAAAACAATTCCCACTAGAACTAATAGATTCTGCAACTTTAGACGAAGCCATTTCAACTACTGGAGGCGTTTCACTTCAAGCTGTGAATGACCAATTCGAATTGATTCAAAAGCAATCGAATTATTGTATTGGAGAAATGTTAGATTGGAATGCACCAACTGGTGGTTATTTACTCCAAGCATGCTTCAGCATGGGAGCACATTTAGCTAATCGTCTGAATACTTCTTCGGATGCTTAGGCTTTGGGCGCTTATCTTCTCTTGGGCCTCTAAGATGAATCACCAAACCATTTAAGAAATTCCTCAAAATTTGATCTTGTAACTCCATGTATTTAGGGTGGTCTTCAGCTCTAAAGAACGCTCCTAGTTCACTTTTGGTAATTTTAAAATCTACTAATGCTAATATCTTTACGATATCATCATCCCTTAATTTTAAAGCTACTCTTAATTTCTTAATAATATCGTTGTTCGTAAGTGCCATGTACTTTCTTAATTGAACTGCAAGTTACAGAAAAGAGACCGTTTCAATGAATAGTTCATGCAAAAAATCCGTTTTGCAGATGAATTAGTCCGTTTTGCATAACGCTTTTGTGTGATAGAAAGAAAGAAATCACATTTGAATCATTATTAATCATTAAATTTTAAAGCGATGAAAAAATCAATTGTCATTTTACTGCACGCAGGTTATTGGTTGTGTGTTCTTATTATACTGAACCTATTCACAGCGGCCAGTACAATTAGTGTCATTGGTATAACAAATTCAGGACCTTCATACGGTTATGTATTTCGTTTATTTATTGGAACGGCTCTAATCCCTGCCCTAATTACATTTTATCTCTATTATGTTTTTCTATTTCCAAAATATATCAAGAGCAGGAAAATTGGAAAAACGATTGGGCTCGGAGTTTTATTCGCCGTTCTCGGAGCAATAGGAGGCTCTCTTTACTTATCTCTTGGTATTAAATCCGATTTAATGACACGCATGGGAGCAGGAATTTTCATTGAGATCTTCATTATAATAACCATCATTGCAGTGCTAAACGGTATTATGGGGTTCATCATGAAAGGTTTTCTTACTTGGTACCAGGACATGAAAATCAAAGATGAATTAATCGAGCAAAATCATCAAATGGAGATGGCTCTGGTTAAAGCGCAATTAGACCCTCACTTCTTATTCAATACGATAAACAATATTGATGTACTGATTCAAAAAAATCCAGTGGATGCATCTAATTATCTGAACAAGCTGTCGGAAATATTGCGATTCATGTTATTCGAAACTAAATCTGAAAAGATTGCTTTAAATCAGGAAATGGATTATATCGCTAAGTTCGTTGATTTACAACGGATACGAAGTTCTAACAACAATTTTGTTCAATTCAAGAGATGCGACGCCAATTTAGAAATTGCACCAATGCTTTTCATGCCATTCATTGAAAATGCGTTTAAACATTGCTCAGATAAAAAATCAGATAATACCATTCAAATTAGCGTATCAATAAATGGAAGTGAAATTGTGTTTACTTGTGAAAACAAATATGATTTGAATGCTAATTCAATTGGAACAGATCATGGATTAGGAACAGAACTCATCAGTAAGCGGTTAATCGCACTGTATCCAAATAATCACGAATTAAAAGTAACCAAGACAGATACAAAGTACTCTGTTTTGTTAAAAATTCAAACCGATGAACATTAATTGTATAATCATAGAAGATGAACCTTTGGCGCAAGAACGTGCCAAAGGGTATATTTCAAAATTGCCTTCTCTTAATCTTTTAGGTTGTTTTGACAATGCAATTGAAGGTCATGAATTCATTAAAAAAAATGATCTTGACTTAATTTTTTTAGACATCAATATGGATGGTTTGTCTGGAATTCAATTATTAGAGAATAGTTCGATTACGGCCAAAGTCATCATTACAACGGCATATGATCAGTATGCTTTAAAGGGCTACGATTTAAATATTTCCGATTTTCTATTAAAACCATATTCATTTGAGCGTTTTTTAAAAGCAGTAAATAAAGTAGAATCACAGCTCGATGGATCGCAGAAAAGTAACCCCGATTATATTTTTGTTAAAACAGAAAACAGACTTGAAAAAATTGTTTTGAACGAAATAAAATTTATAGAAGGAATGCGCGATTATAGAAGAATTCACACCTCAGAAAAGAAAATAATGACTTTACAAACCTTCACTGAACTTGAACGCATGATTTCTTCAAGAGAAATTGTTCGAGTGCATAAATCTTACATGGTGAATATCAATAAAATTGAAAGCATCGAACGGAATCGAATCAAAATTGATGAAACATCCATCGCTATATCTGACACTTATAAAACGGCATTTTTTAACCTAATTAAATCATAATGCATTCATGGTGTATATGAATACGGAAATCTGGTATCTGCTAAATGATTAAGTCAGCTTGACTGTAAATTATGTGAACCCACGTTATTTTTTTTTAACCTAAACTCTTTTATCCGTTACGTCTAAAAGAAAGTACGGATTACGATATCAATTAACGAAGAAAGAATATACTCAACACCAATTGCAATTACAATAAATCCAATTATTCTTGACAAGGCATTTATTCCAGATGCACCTAGAAACTTCACAATGAAATGTGATCCTTTCAAAATTGAGTAAATAACAATTGTTGTAAAAACGATGGCTGAACAAATCACAACAATCTGCATGTAATCAGTATACACCTGATTGTAAGTAATCAGCATTGAAATTGTACCAGGACCGGCTAACATTGGTATAGCGAGAGGTGTTAACGAAACCTCAGAACGTGTTGCAATATCTTCTTTCACCTTTGTTTTTTTCATCCCTTTATGCTCGGAAAACTTACCCGTTAATAATGCAAACCCAGAAGACGTAATGATTAATCCCCCAGCAATTTTCAAAGAAGTCAAGCTAATCCCAAAAAAGGACATGATATACTTTCCTGCGAAAAAGGATAAGAATAGTATGATTAAAATATTGAATGCTGTCCAAAAAGCAATCTTAGACCGTTCTTGAATTGTATTATCTTGTGTTAATCCAACAAACACGGGAACTGTCCCCAGTGGATTCATAATTGAAAAAAGTGCCCCAAAGGCCAATAAGAATAATTCCATTTCTGTTTTTTGCCGCAAAATTGACTAGTTTTAAGAGATTGAAGGGTTAAGCAATGGTTAACATTGGGACAAATCAACACCATCAACATTAATCAAACATGAACGAATTCACATGAAAGAACTTGGCTTAGCAATCATCGGATTTTTCTTTTGTTTTCAACTGTTTTCTCAACAGTCTGATTTACCTGAAATTACATCAAAAACTGATTTTGTAATTGGGGAAAGAATTACGATGCAATCGAAAATACTCAATCAAGAGCGTATAATTAATGTTTATTTACCGGAAGGATTTCACCCAGATTCAACCAATCGATATCCAGTTATATATTTATTGGACGGTTCCAAACATGAAGACTTTATTCATATTGCCGGTATTGTACAATTTGGAACCTATCCTTGGATTAATCTACTTCCAAAATCCATCTTAATCGGGATTGAAAATGTAGATCGCAAACATGACTTTACCTACCCTACAACCATCAAAAGAGATAAAAAAGACTTTCCAACTACAGGCGGTTCAGAGATGTTCATTTCCTTTTTAAAGGATGAGTTAAAACCATTTATTAATGCGAAATATCCAACAGCAGATACATCCACTATTATTGGTCAATCATTAGGCGGGCTTCTAGCGACAGAAATTCTATACAAACAACCAGAACTTTTTAACAATTACTTAATCGTGAGTCCTAGCTTGTGGTGGGATAATCAATCTATTTTAGAGCTTGACTTAAAAATAAATGAGTCAAAGAACATTTATCTTACGGTCGGAAAAGAGGGTAAAATCATGGAAAAAGATGCCCATACCCTCCGAGATCGCTTAAAAGAAAACAACAATATCAACTTGAGCTTTGAATTCATGGACAAACAGGATCATGCCAATATACTACACCTTGCAGTCTACAATGGATTAGCTGCGATTTTCAAGAAAAAATAACACTTTAAAAACAACTTCAATATAAAATTCATTACATTTGTCGCGTGCGATTTAATCGCGACTAACATAAAATAAATACAATGGAATTTTACGATTTAAGTGTAAACACACCACAAGGAAAAGAATTGAAGATGAGTGATTTTAAAGGGAAACCTGTTTTAATCATAAATACTGCAACCAAATGTGGTTTAGCTCCACAATTTGATGGCTTAGAAGCTTTGCATGAGAAATATAAAGATCAAGGACTAGTGGTACTTGGTTTTCCATGTAATCAATTTAGAGACCAAGAACCTGAAACAAATAACACAATGGAAGAGAGTTGCAGAATAAACCATGGAGTGACTTTTCAATTGACTGAAAAAATTGATGTCAACGGTCCTGATACACACCCCATTTTTGCTTATTTAAAAAACGAGCTTCATGGATTCTTGAGCAATAAAATCAAATGGAATTTCACAAAGTTTTTAGTTACTTCTGAAGGAAAACCATACAAACGATATGCTCCTACAACGAAGCCTCGAAAAATTGAAAAAGACATTCAAAAACTACTTAGTAATGGATAATCGAAGTGACTTACTGCATCTACAAGAACAATTGTGTTTTCCAATCTATGCAACATCAAGGATGATAACGCGATTATATCAACCACATTTAGATGCTATTGATTTAACTTACCCACAATACTTGACTATGCTTGTATTGTGGGAAAAAGACAACCTTAAAATTGGAGACTTAGGTGATCGTATTTATTTGAAGACGAATACCCTTACTCCACTCTTAAAAAAATTAGAAGCAAAAAAAATGATTGTTCGGGAGCGATCAAAAGAAGATGAACGTAGTGTAATTATCTCATTAACCAAAAAAGGTAAAGATCTAAAACAGAAAGCTTCTGTAATTCCTCTAAGACTTTTAGAATCATTAGATATGACTAAAGAAGAGCTTATTCAAATGCGCACTCTTATGTGGAAAATGCTTGATAAGTTTGAAATATAAACTACCAACCGCCACCGCCACCGCCGCCACCGCCACCGCCAGAGAATCCTCCGCCACCACTTCCTGAACCAGAAGAACTAGGAGGTGTAGATGCAGATGAAATGGTACTTGACAATTCTTGCGTAAAGTCGTTAAAATTATGAAGCATCATGCCGTGATAATATGGCATATGTCCATTTCTAAATTCGGTTAATTCACCAGGATCAAATTGCCCTGCCCATTGCTCTGCAATTCCCAATGCGATTGCATAAGGCAAGTTTTCTTCAAAATGTGTGAAATTCATGGTAGGAGGATTCATTAATTCAATCCGTTTTTTATCGGCGTATTTCATATACATTCCAAATCCTAAAATTTCGTCCATTTTCTTACGACCTTCTTTAGTTGGCTGTTCGTAAAGGCGAGAAAAAATAGCATTCATTAGAATTAGAGCAACAACACCACCAATTAAAACAGGTATTGCGCCACCAAACATAAAAAACACGATTGCTCCTATCACACCAACAATCAATGGAACCAAAAATTGACGACCTTTTAATTTTGAATTTCGTTTATAGTAAACATTGTTTTGTTTTTTATCAATAGAAGAAATTAAAATACTAGACACAGTTTGTAATCCTGGATTGTAATCCCCCTTCTCTATTTTAACCACATCACGCGCACCAAAAAACGTATTCAAGAAACGCGATTCTATGTCATTTAATGCTTTTTTCGGTTGCTTTGGTGCAGGCAATTTTGATATCGTATACTTAGCATGTTTAAAAACAGTTCCAGTGGTTTCCGCTTTAATCTTCAGATACCCCTGGGTTGCTAAACTCATGAGTGTAGCGCCAAACATTGTATTTGTGGACCTTCCCTCATTCCCCAAATAAGCGCATTCAGCAGGAGAAAAGCCTTCAGGGGCATAGAACAAAGGAATTATGGTTCCAGGCTTTGGATCTTTACCATGTTTCTTCCAAGTTTTATAATTGAATAAAAATCCAAACAACAACCCTACACCAGAAATGATCCATAATGCAAAGTTTTTCAGCCAATACAAGAAATTTTCCGCCGCTGTTGGATATTCTAAATGATTCTTGTCCCAAGCTACAGCAACCGTCAAATTTTCATTTGAATAATAAGCGTTGGTTCCTTTAAAGAAAACCCCATCCTCTGTTTGCTCTGTTGTAAAGTCCTTAGAAGTTGAGCCATAACCTCCCGAATAACCATCAAATCGAACGACATTCGCACCATTGGGAATATGTACTTGAGCCGATATCTCTTCAATTTTAAACTTCCAACCGTTCCCATTGACATTCCAATAAATCTCATCAAATTCATCAAATAATCCCAGAACACGATTCACTTTATAGGTTAATTCATATTTATGCACTCCTACAGAAACATACTTATCTGCATTACCGATGTAGATGCGAATACCATTACTCATATTTTCGGTGTGGTAGGGTTCAGTTTCCCCATCTCTTCGCACTTCAATCAACTCAAAATCAACTTTTACGTTCCCTCCTTTATAGTCATAGCTCAATGGAATTTCACGATAAATACCACGATTTATTTCAACATTCCCTGCGTATACAATAATAGTTTCGGTAATTAATACCTCACAGTTCTTCAACACTTCAATGTCAGAATGGTACTTTATAATCCGTTCATCTTCATAAGCTAGCACGTTGAACGAGCAAATTATAAACAGAAAAAAAAGAAGCTTCATAATGTAATTCATACCTTAATCATTTAAATCGATTATTGGTGTTTCAGCTTCAGATGCGTCGTTTAATACATACATCGGCTTTTTCTTGAATCCAAATCTACTTGCAATCAAAACAGCTGGAAACACTTCAATCTTTGTATTATAATCTCGCGTTGCACCATTAAAATATCGTCTTGACATAGCTAACTCATTTTCAACTGTAGAAAGATTATCCATCAATTTTAAAAATTGCGTATTTGCTTTCAAGTCAGGATAAGCCTCAACATTAATGCGAAATTGCTTTAAACTATTGGTAATAGATGTGTCCAACTTGGCCAAACCTTCTATACCGCCATCCACACTTTTATGTGACCTAGTCTTGACGATCTTCTCCAATAAATCAGCTTCGTGCGAATTGTACCCTTTGACGGCTTCAATTAAATTGGGTATCAGTTCATACCTCTTTTTCAATTGAATGTCAATTCCACTAAACGCTTCATCAACAATGTTTTTTGCGGTAACTAAACCATTATAAATTATCCAAACGATTATACCAATCAAAAGAAGAACTCCAATTATTACGAATATACCAACCATTATTCCCGTGTTAAAATCAATGCACCCCAATATAACGAAAAGTCATCTATCATTTTTAAATCGATTCATTTGAATTCATTATTTTTATATCATGGGAACCTTATTAGCTATTGCTCAGCGAAAAAAAACAAAAGCACCAATGGAATGTCTTGATGAGACAACGATTTCATTCTCAAATGGTGTTGGAACGGACTCTCGCGGGAAAAAGCAAGGAAAAAGACAAGTTACCGTATTAACCAAAGAGTCTTGGGATAAAGCTTCTGAACTAAATGGTTCGGAAATACCATGGACAACACGAAGAGCAAACCTATTGATTTCAGGATTTAACCTAGAAAACTCAACTGGAAAACACCTTATAATTGGTGATGTAAAATTGGAAATAACTGGAGAACTAGAGCCGTGCAAACGTATGGATGAACAAGTTGAGGGGCTCACTCAAATATTAACTCCGTATTGGCGAGGAGGTGTTTGCTGTAAAATAATTTCAGAAGGTAAAATATCCATTGGAGAGACAGTTACACTTACCGAATAAACAGTGGCATGAAATCTGCCTAATGAGAATAAAAATTAATAATTTAACACAATACAACTATGACATTTAGTACTACAAAAGCGATTATCACTGGGCTAATTTTAAGTTCAACCACCTTATTTGCGCAAGAAGTTGCTGGGTATGAACGTATATATTATACATCACCGGAATCAGTTGAAACAGATGATATTGAATTCACTTTTAAGAATGCTGTAGCTCAATTCGATCATTGCAAAGTTGGATTTACAATCGACAATAATTCAAGTGATTTTCTACTTTACAACTCTGAAAACACAACATTCAACTATGAATTTGGCGCAAAAAAAGGAGATATAAAGCCTTTTTATATCGATCCAAGTAGCAAAAAAACAAAAACACTTTTAGTAAAAGGATCTGAACAGTATTTACAAAGAAGTTTCACAATAAACATTGATGGTTTAGTACGTATTCCAACTGATGGTACAAAAACAGAAGCTCCTAATTTTCAATTACCTGCCGCTACCAACAGTTTTAAGGCTGAAAACTTTAAGGTTTCTTTATTAAAGTATGATGCGTCTACAAAAGAGGCAAAGGCCGTGTTTGAGGTTACTTATACAGGCGATGATGTTGCCGTTATTAAACCAGCCAACCTTTCGGTAACAGCGGAGGCAAAAAAGACAAATCAAACTGTTACTTATGCTAACGACAACAGAAAATCTGACCCGATCATTCTGCATAAAGGAGAAACAACGAAAATAACAGCTGTTTTTCATATTCCAGGGAAAATTGTTGATATGCAATTTGCTCAAATGCACGTAATTTGGAATGATACATTTGTAGAATCAAAAGAAATTCCTGTTGCACCTACAACGGTTAACTTTACTATGGATGAAGCATTAACTAATGAGAAAAAATAACATCTCATGGGGATATCGAAGGATGATTTTCTATTAAGTGAAGAATATACGCATTTGAATCATGGTTCATTTGGCGCTTGTCCGAAAGAACTATTTGAAGACTATCAAAAATGGCAGGTTAAACTTGAACGTGATCCTGTCCATTTTTTCACCAAAGAAGGTATCGATAAACTCAATGATTCCAAAGTGGCTCTTGGAAACTATATTAATTGCGACCCTGACGATCTTGTTTTTACAACAAACCCAACGTATGCTATAAATATCATCGCGAAGAGTTTTAAGTTAAGTCCAGGAGATGAAATTTTAGCGACCAATCATGAGTATGGAGCATTGGATCGCACATGGAATTATTATTGTAACAAGGCTGGGGCAAAATACATTCAACAAGAAATTCCCATCCCACTTGAATCAAAAGAAGCGTTTATTGAGGCATTTTGGAAGGGATATAATTCGAATACAAAAGCGATTTTCATAAGTCAAATCACCAGTATGACGGCATTGAAATTCCCTGTAAAGGAGATATGTGAAAAGGCAAAATCTTTAGGTTTAATAACAATTGTAGATGGAGCACATGTTCCTGGTCATATCCCGCTTAATCTAAATGAACTTCAAGCCGACATTTATACAGGTGCCTGCCACAAATGGATGTTAACACCGAAGGGGTGTTCATTTTTGTACGTAACAAAATCTATTCAAGATAATTTTGATCCAGTTATTATTTCTTGGGGTTATCAAGCAGATGCTCCGGGAAAATCAAAATTTCTCGACTACCACCAACAACAAGGCACAAGAGATTACTCAGCATTCCTTACTGTTCCAAAAGCAATCGAATTCTTAAATAAAAATAACTGGAAAGAAGTTTCAAATCATTGCAATCAATTGATTTTAAACAACTACGAATCCTTGTGTTCTCTAGTTGGAAGTGAACCAATTTGTCCTGTAACCTCCGAATTTCTAGGTCAAATTTGCAGTGTTCCTGTTTCAGTTAAAAATAACGATCCGACTTTATTAAAAGATGTATTGTTTGATCAGTTCAAAATTGAAATTCCCGTATTCAAACTAAGAGAACACATATTCATGAGACTTTCAACACAAGTATATGTTACCCAAAAAGACATTGATTATTTAAAAGAAGCTTTGACACAAATAAAGAATTCGACAGATATTTTACAATAATCCGAAACTGTTAAAGGTTTCAAAAAGATCTACCGTTTACACTTTTACTCAAACAGCCCTTATTTTTTTTCGTTAGATTAGTGAATACGAATTATAAACTCAATTCATTATGAAACAAATCACAATTCACTCGAGTAAATTACTTCGTGGCATTCTTTTATTCACCTTAATTTTCAGTGTAAATACAACCTATGCTCAGAAAAAGAAGAAAAAGAAAGATGTCACAAAAACGGAAGCTTCTTCCAAAAAAGATGGTCCAAAAAAGATCTCTGAACTCACAAAATCAAGTTCTAAAATTGAAGGTTTATTTACGGTTTATCAGGATTCAACCAATGGTGACATTAAATTATCTGTATCTAAAGATCAATTAGGCAAAGAGTTTATTTACTTCAGTCAAATTGCTGATGGCGTTACTGAAGTAAGAGGGTTTCGAGGGAATTACAAAGGATCTAAAATCTTCAAAATTGAAAAATACTTCGACCGAATTGAGTTTATTACAATCAACACATCCTCCTATTTTGACCCTGAAAACGCGTTATCTAAGGCTGCCGAAGCGAATATGCCAAATGCAGTTATGGCAAGTTTAAAAATTGAAGGCGTAAACGATGATGAAACAGTTTATTTGATTGATGGAAACAGTTTGTTTTTGAGCGAAACGTTCTCTCAAATTAAGCCACCACGCTATCCTGGACAGTCGCCAATGGCATTTACCCTTGGGAGTCTAGATAAGGACAAAACGAAGATCAATGCGATTCGTAGTTATCCAGAAAACACAGACATTGCAACGGAATACGTTTACACAAACCCTTCAGTATTAAATGGAGGTTCAAGAGCTGTAACCGATGGTCGTAATGTAAGTATCAAGGTCTACCATAGTTTGATTCAGATGCCAGATAACAATTATCAACCTTTATTTGATGATCCTCGAGTAGGATTTTTCACTACACAAGTGACTGATATGACAAGTCCTGAAAGTGCAAATTATCGCGACCTTGTGCATCGTTGGCATTTAGAGAAAAAAAATCCAAATGCTGCAATTTCGGAACCTGTAAAACCAATTGTATGGTGGATGGAAAATACTACTCCAGAAAATTTACGACCTATTATTAAATCGGCAGCAGAACAATGGAACATCGCTTTTGAAAAAGCAGGATTCAAAAATGCACTGATTGTAAAGCAACAACCAGATGATGCCGAATGGGATGCAGGAGACATTCGTTATAATGTTTTGAGATGGACAGCCTCACCTTACCCGCCTTTTGGAGGATACGGCCCGAGTTTTGTAAACCCAAGGACAGGCCAAATTATGGGAGCTGATATCATGTTTGAATACCGTTCGGTATTAGGTCGATTAAGATCAGAAGATTTCTTTCAAGCACCTTCATCCATGGAAAATGAAGCTTCATACAACTTAAACAACTGCCAAGTAGAAGGTTGTCATGTTGCCGAACTAGGAGCAGTAAACAATGCTTTTGCTGGGTTAATATTGGAATATATAGATGGTCAAGAAATGGAGGACAGTAAAATGATCCAAGAATTTCTGCATTACCTCATCCTTCATGAAATAGGTCATACTTTAGGCATGAATCATAACATGAAATCAAGTCAATTACACAACCTAGAAACAATTCACAACGAAGAAATAACATCGAAAGTTGGATTAATGGGGTCGGTTATGGACTATCCATCCATCAATGCTGCAAAAGACAGATCGAAACAAGGTCAGTACTTCACAATGCGTCCAGGTCCTTATGACTTATGGGCAATCCAATTTGCATATGAACAAGGAAGAACCGAGAGCGACACCAAAGCACTTTTAGACCGTTCAACAGAACCAGAGTTGATGTTCGGAAACGACGCTGACGACATGCGTTCCCCAGGAAAAGCAATTGATCCTCGTGTAAATATTTACGATTTAACTAGTGATGCTATTCAATACAGTGTAGAACGTATGGAGTTGGTAAAAATATTAGCTTCCCAAATGAAGGATAAATATGATGTAGATGGTGAAACGCATCATAAACACTTTATTGCATATCATACCATGATGCGTCAGTATCAAGAATCTGCAAGTACAATGTCGCGTTATATTGGGGGAGTTTACGTAGACAGAGCATTCGTTGGTCAACCAGGAGCGACAAAACCATACAC
>Ga0193954_1000911_pt1 | contig 16049 bp, 10 predicted proteins | sample BB_5_MG_FD_140340 | JGI IMG/M metagenome (GOLD analysis project Ga0193954, IMG submission 140340) | Microbial mat bacterial communities from the Broadkill River, Lewes, Delaware, United States - BB_5_MG | ecosystem: Environmental > Aquatic > Freshwater > River > Microbial mats | place: USA...
CCGAGGCGGTGGGCTGGGATGCCGAGCGCGCCCGGGTGGCGGTGCGCCGGGTGGCCTCGTCGACGATCTCGGAGCTGGTGGCCTATGAGGACGGCCTCACGCGCATCCTGCCCGGCAAGCTGGCTTTCGAGGAGGGCTTCTACCGCCGGTTCTTCGGTGTGCAAGCCCCCACCCCCGCGCTCGCGGCGGCGACGCGTCACTTCGCGTCCATCAACGCCGCCCCCGACGATGACGGCGTCAACCGACGCATCCCCCTGGTGGGCAATATCAAGGGCACCGGGGTCTTGCTGCCGGGCTTGGCCCTCAAGGCGGTGGAGGTTGCCCGTCGCCCCGACATTATCGAGGTGGTCGGGGCCACCGATGATCCGGCGCCGCACCGGGTCCAGGTCGGGGACCTCGGCGTAGACACTGAGCTGGGCGCGACCACCACCTTGGATTGGTACGGGCGCTTTTTGGACAGTGAGATGCCCATTATCTCTATCGCGGACCTTCTAGAGGGCAAGGTGCCCGCGGAGCAGGTCCGCGACCGGGTCATCTTTGTGGCCGCGACGGCCATTGGAACCCACGACCAGCGCGTCACGCCTCTGGAGCGCGCGGTGCCCGGGGTCTACATCCACGCCACGCTGGCCCAGAACCTATTGGACGACCAGGTCATGACTCGGCCGATGTATGTGGTGGCTCTGGAGCTCGGCATCATCCTGCTCTTTGGGTTGATCTGCGGGGTCATCATGACGCGGGTTCACCTGCTGGGGCAGCTGGTCGTCGCCTTAAGTCTGATCGCCACCTGGCTGGTTCTAGATCAAAAGGTGCTCTTCGACGCGGGGCTCGTCGTCTATGCGGTGCTGCCCGTCGTGCAGGTCTTCATCACGCTGCTCGCGGTCACGATGTGGAGCTTCTTGGTGGAGCAGCGAGAGCGGCGCAAGACCCGGACCGCCTTTGGTCGGTACTTATCCCCCAAGGTCATGGAGCAGGTCCTGTCCGACCCCGAGGAGTATCTCAAACTCGGCGGTCGTCGCTACGAGGCCACGGTACTCTTTTCTGATGTGCGAGGCTTCACAACTATCTCCGAGGCCCTCACGCCGGAGGCTCTGGGGTTGCTGCTCAATCAATACATGACGCCGATGACCAACATCGTCTTCAAGTATAACGGCACCCTGGATAAGTACATCGGCGACGCGGTGATGGCTTTTTGGGGGGCGCCCGTGGAGCGCAGCGACCACGCGCGGCTGGCGTGTGAGGCGGCGCTGGAGATGTTCCGGGTGGTCGAGCAGCTCAATGAGCAATTCACGGAGGAGGGCCTGCCGCACATAGCCATCGGAGTCGGCATCAGCTCTGGACCCATGACGATCGGGAATATGGGCTCCGACGACCACTTTGCCTATACCGCGCTGGGGGATCGAGTAAACCTAGGCGCGCGCTTGGAAGGGCAGACAAAGGAGTACGGCGTCGATACGCTGATCTCTGAAGATACCTATTTGGCCATCAAGGACTTCATGCTCTGTCGAGAGTTGGGCTCGTTGAGAGTGAAGGGCAAGCAGGAGCCGGTCCGGATCTATGAGTTGATCGGGCCTCATGAGGACCACGCGGACCGCCTGTCGCTCGTCAATACCTTCCACGAGGGCCTTCAGGCCTTCCGGGCCCGCGACTGGGACGGGGCCAGCGAGCATTTTCAGCGCGCTCGCGCTCTGGCCGGGGCGAACGGGGATAAGAGCTCGGACCTGTATATTCAGTGGTGCCATGAGTATCGCCAGAGCCCGCCGCCGGATGAGTGGGATGGCGTGCGCACTGCGACCTCCAAATAGGCAAGTGCTTTACAAGGCCGCCACAACCGACTGACAAGCGAGTCCATGCTTCGCTTCACTCCCTCGGTGTCGCCGCTTGGCCCCGTGTGCGACGCGGCCTCAGGGTCACCGCTTTGAAACCCGGCGTATTGATGGATGGGCCGGGGGCCCCGCCCCCCGAAGCGAGCGCGGACTTCAAGGCGGTGGTGCAGCAGCTCTATGGTCTGGCCCGCTTTGGCATGAAGCTGGGCCTAGACCGCATCCAGTCGATTCTCGATGACCTCGGCAACCCAGAGCGTGCTTTTCGTTCCGTGCATGTGGCCGGCTCTAACGGCAAGGGCTCTACCTGCGCCTTTTTGGCCACGGTGCTCGCCCGTCATGGGCTGCGGGTGGGGCTGTACAGCTCACCGCACCTGATCTCCTTGGTGGAGCGCGTGCAGGTCTTCGAGGGCGAAGGCCAGCGCTCTGTCAGTGAGGCCACGCTCGTCGCGGCGGTGCGACAGGTGGAGGCGGTGCGGCCGGGTCTGCAGGGGCTCACCTTCTTCGAGGTGATGACTGCCGCAGGGCTACTTGCGCTCAAAGCAGAGGGTGTAGAACTCGCGGTGATTGAGGCCGGGCTGGGCGCCAAGCTCGACGCCACCCGCGTTGTGCCTGCCGAGCTCGCCGTGCTCACCGACCTGTCGCTCGAGCATACCGCGATCTTGGGGCCCACGATCGAGCACATTGCGGCCGATGAGGGTCAGGTGACGCGCCCCGGTTGTGCCCTTGTGGCCGCCGATGGACCGGCCGCGGCCATGCGGGTGATCGACGACATCGTGGCCAAGGCGCAGGCCAAATTGCACCGTCTGGGCGAGCAGGTCGCGGTGCGGCCGGTGGGGCCGGGCGTCTTCGACTTTGTCTTGGGCTCTCGCTCGCTGCCTGGGTCTCGGCTTTCACTGCGTGGTTCGCACCAGGGGCGCAACGCAGCGCTGGCCGCCATGGCTGCCACCCTGCTTGAACCCGCGATCAGCGATACCCACCTTCGCAGAGGCCTAGCGGAGGCGGTGTGGCCGGGCCGAATGGAGGCGCGGCGAACGGAGCAGGGGGTTCAGGTGTTGCTCGACGGCGCGCAGAATGCCCAAGCCGCCCGGGTCTTGGCGGCCGCTCTGGCGCACGATCGGGCCTTCGACGGGCCCCTTCACTTCGTGTTCGCGGTGCTCAGCGACAAGGACGCTGAGGCGATGCTCGCGGCGCTGGCGCCCTTGGCCGCGTCTTTTTGCCTCACGCGGCCCCAATCACCTCGGGCGCGGGACCCCGAGGCGCTGCGGGTCTGGGCCGAAGCGGGGGCCGCCGCCGTGCCCACGGAGTGCCACGACGCCGCGCCCGAGGCCTTTGAGGCGGCCTGCGCGCGGGCTGGTCTCGATGGCGGATGGGTCGTGGTCTGTGGTTCTTTGTACCTGGTGGGCCAGGTCCGCGGCCTGCTTGAGGTGGTGCGGGCGCGCACATGAACTTGCTAGCCTTTTCGGCGCGATGATACCGTTTTGGCATGCTTGCACGCTTGCGGCTCGCGGCCGCATGCCTCGCGATGACAGCACCTTCTTGGGGCGCGCTCGCTGAGGACAAACTCTCCCGCCTCGATGGGGTCGAGGTCGAGACCGAGGCCGATCAGGTCGTGGTCTCGATTCAGGGCACGCTTGCTCCGAATTTCACCTCGTTCACGATGCAAGATCCCTTTCGGGTCGTGGTGGACTGGGCGGGCAGCCGCTTGCCTGAAGAGGGCACCAAGAAGACCTACGACCGGGGTCTGGTGCGAGAGGTCGATACCAAGCAGTTCAACTCCGAGGCTGAGAAGATCAGCCGCGTGATCGTCAAGCTGTCTCAGAGCACCACCTATCGTGTGCAAGCCAAGGGCACGACGGTGCGCCTGGTCTTGGACGCGGTCCCGGACCCGTTGCCTGCGCCGACCCCCGAGCCAGTAGTTGCCGCCGTGGTGGACGCGGCCCCCGAGGCGAGCAACCCCCTGCTGGTTCAGGAGGGCCCGCTCACCGAGCCTGACGTCGCCATTCCCACCGAGGTCCCGGTGCCCAAGCCCGCCCCGGTTGTGATCGCAAAGGCGCCGGCCCCGGCACCTGCTCCTGCGGTCGCCCCCCCTGCGCCCTCTGCTCCGGCCGACGCGCCGCCAGCGCCAACCCCGACCCCGACCCCTGAGGTTACGCCGCCTGCGCCGAAGGCCGTGGTCGCCGAGCGCGCCTCTGTGCCCGTGGTGGATGAGCCGCCCAGCGTGCCGGACGTCGACGCGCCTGTGCCCGTCCTCATCGCGGAGGCGGAGCCCGCAGCTGCGCCCCCCGTTGAGCCCGCTGCCGCCCCGGCTGAGCCCGAGGTGATGCCGGAGCCCGTAGTGGCCGCAGCGCCCGCGCCGGCCCCCGTGCCCGTGGAACCAGAGCCCGTAGTTGCCGCCGCGCCCGCGCCCGCTCCGGTGGTGGCCGCCGCGCCGGAGCCTCAGCCTACGGTCAAGGCTGAGCCTGTGCGCCTGGCTACATTCACGCCCCCGGAGTCAAAAGCCGACACCCCGGAGCCGGCCGCGAAGGTGAGCACGCCCAAGTTTGCCACCGCCAAAAAGCCCGAGGCCAAGACCCAGCGGCTGGCCGCGGCGATGCCGAAGACCAAGTCCTCAAGCGATTGGTCGCCGCCCGCGGTGCATTACGAGCGCCGCCGCAGCCTCAAGGTGGTCAAGATCGCCGACCCGCAGGACACGTTGCAACCGGAAGGTTCCACGCCCGCGGATGACCTCGAGGTGCGGGAGACTCGGCCCGCGCCCACGATGCCGACCTCACCGGATGCCAATGACTTCGACCCGGGGCCACGGGTCATGAAGTACATCGGCTTTCGCCAGATGGCCGGCACCTCCCGCATCTTCGTGCGCATGGATGGAAAGGCTCGCTATCGCCAAAGCCAGGAGGGCGACCTGCTGGTCATCGAGCTGATGAATACCAGCGTGCCCGTGAAGAATAATACGCGCGCGTTGGATACCAGCTACTTCAACAGCCCAGTGCTGCGTGTGCAGGCCGTGCCGCGCGGAGAGAATACCCGCGTCGAAGTGCGCCTGCGTGAGCAGGGTAGCTTTCAGGTCAAGCGCATCGGGACCACCATCGCTATCGACTTCTCCCGCGCGCCCTGAAACTGTTCAGCGTTATCGCGCGGCTGTCGCATGTCTGGTGCTTGCTTGTGGCCCTGGGCCTGAGTGCACCGGCCTATGCTGAGGGCACCTCCACCACCGCTTCTGGCTTGAGCGCGGTGCTCGACCAGCCGTTTTCGATCACCGCCGATCGCCTCGAGGCCTCCCCGTCGAGACAGAATTATGTGGCCTCGGGCAACGTGCAGGTGCGGCGCCCCGGCGCGGTGCTCTATGCGGACTCCGTGCGCTTTGATGAGGCGGCGGGCCTCGCCCATGCCGAAGGCCACGTGGTGGCCGTCGATGGCAGCAGCGTGATGACCTGCGACCGGGTGACGATGCGCATCCCGGAGCTCTTCGGGGGCATTGAGGGCGCGGAGCTTCGTATCAAGGCCAAGGGCTCGGTGCCGAATCTTGAGGCGGTCCCTGCGCATCAGGCCCGACGCGCGGGCCGCGATGAACTCATCGTGACGGCCGACCATCTGGAGCGGCCGTCCGGTGGGCAGGTGCGGGTCAAGGGGGCCAGCTTCACGGCCTGTGATTGTGGCGCGGGCAACCGACCCTCGTGGCGCATCTGGTCCAAGAGCGCGTCGATCGATCTCAGCTCCGGGGCCTGGCTCACCCTCCCGGTCTTCTACGTGCTGGATGTGCCCGTAATGGCGCTGCCCTTGCTGTACGTGCCGCTGGGCCAGCGCCGGACCGGCCTGCTGACCCCGCGCTTTGGGTATGTATCCAATACCGGCTTTCGCTTTGGGCTGCCCGTCTTCTTCGCTCTGTCCAGGAGCTGGGACATGACGGTGGAGCCCTTTTATCTGTCCGAGCGCGGGGCCGGAATGGACCTGGAGCTGCGCTACTCACCCTCCCGCACAACCCGGGGCGTCTGGCGACCTAGCGTGGTGGCGGATCTTGGTCAGTTTGAGGACGGGGATTGGAAGAAGAGCTCTGAGTTATTCCTGCGCTGGGCGGTGGCGGGTGAGCACGATACGCGTTGGGCGCAAGGACGCTTGCGGGCGGACATCAACCTGATGGGGGACCCGGCCTATCAGTCGGACTTTGCCAACGCCTTCTTGTCGCGTCAGGCGGAGTACACACGCAGCCGCGTCACCTACTCCCAACGATGGCAACAAGACTTGCGGGCCGCTGTGGGTTTACAGCTCATGCAGGATCTGAGGCCCGATACCTACGCAGGCAGCGCACCGGGCGGCCTGAGGGATGTTCAGCTCTTCTCGGATCAGGTGGTCGGTGACTTTGGCGCGCAGGGCCTGGTGGGCGCCGGCTCCGTGCGCTACCGCTTCATGGACCTGGTGCTGGATGCGCCCAGTCGCCCGCTCTTCGATGGCCTACAGCTGCTGGCCCAAGCGCGGCTAGCGGTATCTGCGTTCGCGGCGCCGCGGCCCGAGGTGGCTCGTTTTGTGCGCGCTGACCTGCGACCCGAGGTGGCCCTGCCCATCGATCTGCCGTTGGGGCTGGTCCTGGAGCCCTCGGTGGCGGGCCGCTTCACGGCCTGGGCGGGGCGAGGCGATAGCAACAATGTGAGCGCAACCCGACTTGCGGTCTTGGGTCACACCCGCCTGTTCACGGACCTATCACGGGACTTTGGCAGCGTGGTGCACCGTATCGTGCCCACGCTCGAGCACCTCATCATTCCGGGCTTTATCGGCGTTCAGGATACGCCCGGGGCGTTGGCTACTCACGACGAGATCGACGCGCTGCAGGCGGTGCACCAGGTGAGGGCGCGCCTTCACACGGAGCTATTGAACTCGCAGACAGGGGCGACCTACTTTGGCCTTCAGACCTGGATGGGGCGCAACCTCGCTTGGCAGGACAGCGCGGCGCAGACCTCAGAGTGGGTATCGCAGGCCGACCTGCACCTTGGCCGCGACGGTTGGCCGGTCTTGGTCGATCTTCTGGGGCGCACCGCGGTTCGCTTGCAGGACACCGTGGTCACCGAGGCGCGGGCCTCGGTGCGCATCGCGGACCGCCTGGGAGATAGCTTGGCCCTGACGTGGGCGCGCTTTGACACCGTGCGGCCGGACTACATGCTCGTGGGACTAGAGGAGTTGGTGCCCTCCAAAACCATTCGCCCGGAGCAATACCTGCCCTTTGACGAGTGGCGCACGCTGGCCACCGTGCCGCCCGATGGACCGGTGCGTCAGGACTTTCGGCCGTGGCGGGCCTACTCCGGTCTCACCGTCAGCGCGCGTGCGCACCCCTTCAAACCGCTGACGCTGGCCTTCGACATGACCCTGGACTTCGATAACGACAAGGTCCTCAGGAATACCCGCAGCGCCGTCGGCTGGAAGTCGCCGTGTGACTGTTGGTCCGCGTACCTCAGCGTCTCCACGGCGCGGGACCGAGAGGGTGTGCAGGTCGACTTCGGGCTGGACTTGGCGCGCTTGGGTTCAGTCTCAAACTGAGCAGGCCCGCGCCAAGATGTGCGGTCCTAGAACGAAAAAAGCCCACCCACGATGACTCGTTGGGCGGGCTTTGCAGGCTGCCGGGGCAGTAGCCTGAGTGGGTAGCGAGTCTCAGGCGCGAAGGGCCATCGCCTTGAAGGCGGCGCCCGTCGTGGGGCCAAAGCTCTGCTCGACGCTCTGAGCGGTCGTGGTGCGGGTCTTACCAATCATGGACATCGAACGGTCGTCGCGGCTGTCCTGAATCTTCGCATCGGCCACCTGGAAGCGGCTGCGGACCCGGGACTGCATCTTGGCCATATCGGCGCTGGCGTAGTCCTCGAGGCGCTTTTCATTGTCGGATTTGAACAGTGAGCCGAACTTCTCTCGGAAGCTGCCCTGGTTCCAATCCAGGTTTCCGCCGATGGAGGCTGAGGTGTTCGCGCTGGAAGATGTGCTTGCTACGTTCATATCGTCCCCTGTGACGTAACAGTTATCGTCCGGCCCCCTCAGGTGTTGCGCAAAAAAAGCCTAACGTTTCGCATGCTTACCTTTGCCTACATCAGCCCAGATCGCTTTCCTTGAGGTGTTACAGGGGGCGTGACGCTCACAAGGGCCGCTGCTAGGCTGCGTTGACTCGTGGGTCAGTGCCCACGGAGTTGGGGACCATGGCGGAATCAGGGAGAAAAGCGGGCGGCGCAGACCTCGCGAGCGATCGTCGCAAACAAATCCTCAAGGCGGCGGTGGAGGCCTTCGCGGAGCGCGGCTTCCACAGGACCCGGGTGAGCGACATCGCAAAGCGGGCCGGGGTCGCCTACGGCCTCATCTACCACTACTTCGACTCCAAAGATCACGTGCTCAACAGCGTCTTCGAAGACAACTGGAGCGTCTTTTTGAAGGTAATCCGAGATCTTGCGGAGACCGAGAGCCTCAGCGCTGCTCAGAAGCTGGAGCGCATCAGCGCGCTGTTGATCGACGCGCTCCAGGTCGCCCCCAACATCATCCAGGTCATCATCCAGGAGATCTCCCGGTCTGATCGCTTTGTACACGCGGAGAAGATGAGCGCCTTCAACTCCGCCTTTGACGTGGTGCAGCAGATCATCGTGGCCGGCCAGGCCAGCGGTGAGCTGCGCAGCTCCATTGAACCTCGAGTCGCGGCCTATATGTTCTTCGGTGCCCTCGAGACCATCTGCACCGGCGCCATGCTCAAGGCGATCGACTGCCACACCCTTCAAGAGGCTGAGGCCGTCAAACGCACCGTGCGCGAGGTCATGCTCGCCGGCATGCTCAACCCCAAGGACCCCACTCTATGAGCTACGAGACCATCACCTACGAAAAGACCGGCCGCGCCCTGCGCGTGACCCTCAACCGCCCCGAAAAGCGAAACGCGCTCAACGCACAGATGCTGGAGGAGCTGATCGACGCCTTCGAGCGCGCGGACGCCGATAAGGACGGGTGCGTGGTGGTGCTGCGCGGCGCGGGCGACAAGGCCTTTTGCGCTGGCGCAGACCTGGGCGGCATGGCGGGCGGCGGCAGCTTCTTGGAGGTGCACGAGTCCCGGGGGCTCTTCCCGAAGCTGTTTCAAATCATCTTGGGGCTGTCCAAGCCGACACTGGCCGCCGTCAATGGCCATTGCGTCGCGGGCGGTCTGGGCTTGATGCTGGCCTGTGACCTCGCCATCGCCAAGGGCGGCTGTAAGATCGGCACTCCTGAGATCAAGCGTGGCCTCTTCCCGTTCATGATCTCCGCCCTCATCCTGCGCACCGTAGACCGCCGCACCGCCTACGAGATGATGCTGCTGGGCGAAAACTACAGCAGCGAGCAGGCCGACGAGATGGGCTTGGTGAACAAGACGGTGCCGGCCGAAGAGTTCGAGGCCGCCGTTGAGGCCTGGACCGACAAGCTCGCCGGCTACTCGCCCGCCGTGCTGCGCTTGGGGCGCCGCGCGCTGGTGCAGCAGGAGGGCATGCCGCTGGAAGGGGCCTTCGCCCACCTGCAGGGCCTCATCACCGTCAACGCGATGCTCGAAGACGCCGCGGAGGGCGTGGCAGCCTTCTTCGAAAAGCGAGCGCCCGACTTCAAGGGCCGCTGACCTAGCCGAACAGTTCCTGCCAGACCGGCTCCTTGAAGCCCACGGTGCCGAAGTCCTCGCCGATGACGAAGGGGCGCTTGATGAGGTTGCCATTGCTCGCGAGCAGGTCGATCACCTCGGTGTCCTTCATGTCCGGCAAGCGGTCCTTCATGCCCAGCTTTCGGTAGTCCTGGCCCGATACATTAAAGAGCTTCTTGCGGTCGCCGAGGTGCCTCAGCATCGCGCGCAGCTCCGTCTTGGTGGGCGGTTGCTCTCGAATGGCGCGCTCTTCATATTCAACGCCTGCCGCATCCAGCCACTTCGTAGCCTTCTTGCAGGTGCTGCATCCGGAGTAGGTGTAGATCTTCATTGTCATAGTTCGTTTGGTGGCCCGCATACCGGCGCGGGGCTAGCCTCGCGCAAGATGGTGAGGTTAAAGGGCAAGTCGTCTTGCGGGTTGTCAGCTGTGAGCAGGACCCAGGCCTGAGCCCCAAGGTCGGCAAACATGATCGGCAGGGCGCCCGTGGCGGTGAGCGCACAAAAGCCCAAGGCCTCAGACCACTGGCCAACGCCAAAGGAATAGTCGGTGGGGTCCAGGCTGGTTCCGCCGCCGAGTAGCAGCGTGCCATCGTTCAAGGGGCGGATGAAGTGGGCGTGCTTTCGTAGGCCCTGGGCCACGATGATCTCCCAGCTGCCTTCGAAGTAGCGCTGCACAACCCCGTCATCAAAGCCGACCAGGACGCCGGGCCCCGCGCCGACGCCCAGCCCCACCGGCGCGTTGCTGCGAGGCGGCAAGACCACCTGAGTTTGGCCCGCGCGGTGTACGGCAAGTCCCCGGCCCTGGGCCCCAAAGCCCGTCGCTATCACTTGGCCCGGACCCAACCAGATGAGCGGCGGTGCGTAGTTGAGTGCAGCGGCCGCAGGCGCCGTGGCGGTGGTGGTCCAGGCGCTTCCGTTGAAGCGCCGCAGGCTGCGTTGCGACGTGGCCACAAAGAGTTCGGGGGTGGGGCCTTGGGTGGTGGGCCCCACCATGGTGGCTGAGCCGCTGCCCAAGGCCAGGTCCGGTTGTGAGTGCACGCGCTCAAAGCTGCTGCCGATCGTGCCGCGATGCAGGTCTCCCCGGGCGTCGAGGATGTAGACGGTGCCGTCGTCGAGGCTGTGGGCCGCGCGCGGCTCAGTCGCGATGGGAGCGCTGAGGGGCGTGACCGTCCCGTCCCGGTCAACACGGTAGTAGCGCCCATTGCGTGAGGCGGTGAGCGCCGTGTCGTTCGGCAGCGAAATCGCGAAGGCAGGAGCGCCACGGTCGTCACTGGCCAGGCGCGCGGGGGTGGTCTTCAGTTGAGCGGTTTGTTGGGTGCAGCCGGTGTCCGCGGGGATGGGCAGAAAACGCAGGGTTTGTTGCACACGCTCATCGGCCTCGCCCGCGGGCGCCCAAGCCTCATCCTGGTTGGTGCGGGCCAGGGTCCGCAGGGCCTGAGGCAGCAGGTTCATCCGGTCGGCCCGGCGATCGAGGGTAATGGGACCTGGGCTTAGGCCGAGGCGCTCCAGAGCGCAGGCGTACAGGGAGAGCTGCATCTGGGTATCGCCCCGCAGCGCCAGTTCGGGCCAGGTTGGGGGCCCAGGCTGCAGAGGCACCGCGTACGCGGCCTCGGAGTCGTCATCCACCACCACCAATACCGCCGCCTCAGCGCCGGCGGTATTGGGGGCTTGAATCGCGGATTCAGGATGGCAGGCCGCGACGCAGGTCGCGATGATCCACGCGCCGCGACAGGGGCCCAGAAGGCCCCCGGCCGATGGAGCTTGTGGGCCGGTCACGCACCCCCAGCCTAGCGACAGGAGAGGGTGGGCTGCAATCGAGTTGTTACTGGGGGGCCGCCGCCCTCAGACTGAGCCTATCGATGGGCCCATCTTGGCGTGCGATGGCCCGGCAGGTAGCTTGGGGCTGTGCGGCGGGGTGCAGGCGCGGTGGGGTTGATGGCGGTGGTGCTGAGCTGCCACGGCCAGGTGCCCTTTGAGCTGCCACAGTCGCAGCTGAACCCGGCGTCGGGGCTGCTCATCTTTGCAGACGATAGCGGCGATTCGGTTTGGGCCTTCGAAGGTCCGGTACCCAGCTTCTCGGCCAAGACCGGACGCAGTGTGGCCCTGCTGTACTACGCCAGAGACCTGCAGACCCTCGGATTGACTGCCGGATGGCTTGCGCTCGCGCCGGCCGGTGACTCGGGTCGGCCCTTGCCACCCTATGTGCAGGGCTTTCGTGCCCAGCGGACCGCCGAAGGCCTCGGGGTATGGACCCCGCTGGGGGCCCGAGATGACATCTTCAGCGGCATTCGACTGCCGGGTATCAAACCACAGCGCTGCCTGGCCGAGGGCGGCTGCTTCGCGAGCGAGGCCGACCTCGGGGCACGCATTTGCAGCGCGGATTGCGTTGAGCGCGAGATCGCGGCTCGGCCGGAGTCTCCCATGGCCCCAAGCCCCGTCGACTTTGGGGCCTGTGACCCAGGCTGGACCCCGGTGCCGGGCTCGGGCGGCACGTACTGCGCGCCTTTGGAGCCTCAGACCTGTGCGGACGATGAGGCCCAGTGGCCCAGCGCGGCGGGCTGTGTCTCGTTGGGCATGGCCTGTCCCGCCCCCGGCGAATGGGCGCCGGACCTGCCGGACGATTCCAGCATCATCTTTGTGCGCCCCGGGGCCCAAGGCGGTGATGGCTCACGCCCCGCGCCCTTTGGAACTCTGCAGGCTGCGCTGTCCGCGGTGGGTTCAGATGGGATCATAGCGCTCACCGAGGGCACCTATACCGCTGCGGTTGTAAGCAGCGGCGGGGTGACGGTGTGGGGGGCTTGCGTGTCTGGGACCCTGCTGCAGCCCGCGTCGACGATCGCCTTCATTGGCGGGCAGGGCGGTCTGCGCAACCTCACCCTGGATAGCCCTGCGGGTGGGGTGCGGATCAACGGCCAGGGTACGCAAGTCATCCTGCAGGATGTCGTTATTTCCGGCCATGAAGTGGGCCCGGCTATCGAAGTGGCGACCTCTTCACTCACCGTGAACCGGGTGCGCATACGCGGCACCGCAGACATCCCCACCTCCGCCTTGGTCGCGAAGGGCCGCGCCTATGTGCAGGCCTCCAGCGTCATGTTCGAGGACAATGGTGGCTACACAGTCTGGGTGCAGGACCGGCAGACCCGCGTCGACATTCAGGACGCGCAGCTGAGCGCCCAAGGCAGGATCTTCAGGACGCGCGGGGCCCTGTATGCCTTTGGGGGTGGTGAGTTGAACTTGCGCTCCGCCCTGGTCACGGACTTTCGCGCGACGGGGGCGGTCAGCGAGGGGGCCGCAACTCAAATGAGCGCGGAGCAAGTTGTCTTTCAGCGCATCCTCGACCCGGATGGGGCCATCGGGGTGCATGTCGGCGAGGGCACCTCGGTTGACCTGTCCAAGGTCCGCATCGAGGGTATTGAGGGGGCGGCCCTGCGCGTCGATGGCGGAGCCTTGAAGGCGGACCGGCTATATCTGGGCTGGGCCCCAGACGGCAACGTGGGGCACATCGACGCGCTGGGCGGTGAATTGCAGCTGGCGCGGACCTATCTGGAGGGCAGCAATCGTTGGGGCCTGCGGTCCATGAACGCGAAGCTGGTGCTGCGCGACCTGCACATCGCCGGGGTACGGCGCAGCTGGATCAGCACGCAGGAGTCCTTCTTGGGAGTGGGGCTGTGGCTTCGCGCTGGGACCGAAATCGATGCGCAACGTGTCCTGCTTGAGGACCTGGAGACACACGGGGTGCAGGCCTACACCGAGGTCGGCGAACCCGGCATTCGCGGCGCGCTGTGGGACCTGCATGTGCGCGATGTCGACGACCTCGGCCCCGATGGTGGCCATGGCCTGGACTTTAGGCAGGGGGTGGATCTTGAGGTGACTCGAGCCCGGGTGGAGCAGACGGCGAACATCGCGGTGTATCTGCGGGAACGGGCCGAGACCGAGTTTGTCGACCTCGAGGTGAAGGATGCGCGGTTTGGAGTCAGGCCTACCCATGAATCGGTCACGTCGCTGTCTCGGGTCCTGGTCGCTCAGACCCGCTCAGGCGCCGTCTGCGTGCGAGACGACGCCCAAGTGCGCGCCGAGGACTTGATCTTGGTGCAGACCTTGGGGCCCAGCGAACAGGATGCTGGGGGCATATGCGCCGATGGCATGCCCGCAGTGGGTGATGGGCTGCTCGTCAACCAAGATGCTTTCATGCAGCTGCAGCGCTATGAGATCAGCGGCTCGGTAGCGACGGGCATCGTGAGCCTCGCCGCCGACGCCGTCCACGCGGCGGATGGCAGGGTCACGGGTAATCGGGTGGGTGTGCAATTTGGCGCGGGCACTCGGCTGCCGTTGGTGATCTTGCGCACGCAGATCTCCGGCAATGAGACCGATACGCTCGGCATCCCCGAAGACTAAAAGGCGGTCGGAGAGAAGACCAGCGGGTAGGAGACCGCGACGGGGGCGTCGGCCGGGGCGGGCAACCGCCACGCGCGGGCGCGCCGCGCGATGCAATCTACGACTTGCTTGCTGCGAAGCGAATGGTCGACCAGGCGCACGCGTGAGGTGCGGCCGGAGGGGCCAATGTCAAAGTGCAAGGTGACCTTCCCGGAGAGGTAGCTGTCGAGCTTCAGGGCGCGCTCGTAGCAGTCCTTGAGGGCGCGCATCTTGGGCTGAAGCTCCTGGCGAAGCTCGGCATCCGCGGCGGCAGCCGCCCGCTGGGATGGTCGGCGTGCGCTACCCTTGGTGCTGCGAGGTTGTGTGGGGGCAGCCCGGGCGACCACGGTCTTGGGCGCATTGGCGGGGGGCTTAATGCTGGAGGGTGACAGGGCCATATAGACCTTGTCGTACCGCGGCGCTTGGGTGGGCCCCTGGTAGGCGCGCACCGTCTTTGCGACATCTGTGAGGCTGCGGGTCGCGGCGGCGGCGATCACCAACGCCGGGCGACTCGCGGCGTTGGGCTGAGACAGAGGCGCGTCCCCATTTTCTGCCAGCACCACGATCTGAAGATCGTCAGCCTTCATCGGTGCGCCCTCTTTGCTCGCGCGGTGGCCCAGCAGCTGAGGGCCGCTGTCATCGTTGCCGCCCGTGGCTACGTCATTTGGGTCGCGCACACAGCTTTCGCAGCTGCCGTAGGCCGGCAGGTCAAATTGCATGTTGTGCACCACCGGGCCGGCGAGGGAGACCTCCACCTTGGGCACGCCGAGGCGACCGAGGCTGTACAGCAGCTGATGAAGCACCAGCAGGGAGGCGTGCTCGACGGCCCCGACGCGCACGCTGGACCCGTCGGGTGAGTAGCCCAGAGCCTTGTGTAGGCCGATGATCTCGCGGCCCCGGAGTCCGAGTTGGGTGGCGGGTACGAAGCCGCGTTGCAAGCTTAGCAGCGTCTGTCCCTGCACGATGATTCGCCGAGGGGTGACCGCAATGGGACCAGCAAAGACCTCGGCGTAGGCGGGACAGGTGAGGCGTGCGAAGCCGCCCGCCTCAATGGCGTCCATCAGCAGGTCATAGCCGGCCCCAAGCGGGGCGGCGGCGACTTGATCCGCGAGCGCACGAAGCTCTGGGCTCGGCCAGATACGATCGAGGGCGGCCGTGAGCGCCGTTCTTCGTGTCGCGGCCGGGGCGTCGCTGATCTGCTCGTACAGCGAGCAAAGGCGCTGTACGCGAGTTTCACTGGAGCAGCCGAGGGTGTGGCACTTCAGCGATTGCAGACGCGCCGGGCCGATAAAGACCGCGGCCAATGCGAGGGCGGCTGCGGGTCCGCCCATCCAGAGGGTCTGCCTGAGTCTCACAGCGGGAACCATAGGTCGGGATTGATGTAATGAGAAGCAAACTTGTGTTGTTGAAGTGTGCTGGAGGGCTGTCCGCTAGGACAGGGCCATCTCAAAACCGGGCCGAGTGGTGCCAAAGTCACGGTCCGCGTACCGGGTCTCGGGCAAGGTCACGCTGTACACGGTCATTGGGGTTCGATTCACCACGAAGCCGGAGAAGGCGTGCTCCAGTGGGGACCCACGGGGAATCATGGCGCTGAGGAAGTGCAGTTGCTCGTCCTTCAAGGCCCGATAGCAGGCGCGCAATAGGTCCTTGAGAACCCACGGATCGTCGCCTTCGATCTCGAGATGACTAAGGAAGGCGAAATCGAGGCACTGCCCCGGCTCGGGCAAAGCCGGATAGCGCAAGATGGCGGAGCCGAGGTTGAACAGCCGCTTCACGGTCTTCATCTCGTCGTAATAGCCAAGCACTCGGGTGCGCTTGAAGCTGTGCGTATTCCAGGGCGCGACGGTGCCGATGATGTTCTGATCGCGGTCGAGGGCCAAGAAGAAGTGCTCGATGCCAAACTCGGGCCACAGCTTGAGCCTGCGCTCAAAACGCTCAGGGCTCAGCACCTCACCCATGATCCGCTGCTTGCTCTTTTGGGCCAGGAAGTGGGTGAGCGCGTCTATGTCCGAGGTCTGGGCCCGACGCACGATGCCCCTGGGTTTGCGCGTCGGCAAGGCGTATTGCACCGACGTCATGTTGAAGGGCGTCATCTCTTTATAGATGGGCTGGCCCTTGCGTTTTCTCTTGTTGAAGCCGAGCAGGGCCCGCTTGGCGAGCTCATTATCGTCAAAGATGACGGTGTAGAATAGCTCGGCTCC
>Ga0193954_1000912_pt1 | contig 16047 bp, 16 predicted proteins | sample BB_5_MG_FD_140340 | JGI IMG/M metagenome (GOLD analysis project Ga0193954, IMG submission 140340) | Microbial mat bacterial communities from the Broadkill River, Lewes, Delaware, United States - BB_5_MG | ecosystem: Environmental > Aquatic > Freshwater > River > Microbial mats | place: USA...
AGTTACAAGTCATGATGGCGGCATTCGATTCAGATAACCAACCTGTTGTTACTGTGGATGGATATGATAACCAAGATATGGTGTCTTACCCAGGAAACGGTCAAGGTGTAGTTAAATTAACTACGGGTTCTGGTCAAATGGAGTTAACAGGAACTGTATCTATTAAGAACAAATCAGGAGTTAAGAAAACTGAAAAGTGGACTAAAACAATTATCATCATGAAACCTCAAGGGGCGATTGAATTACCTGAATTAAATGTTCTTTATAGAGGTTATGCAAATAAAGTAGAGGCTACTGCTTCTGGTTATGATAAAACAATTTTATCGGGAACTGGAGTAAGTATTAGTGGTTCTGGGCCTTATATTGTTAAACCAACAGGTAGAGGTAGAGAGGCTTATTTAACTGTTTCTGGTAAGAATACTGCAACAGGTAAAACGGCATCTTTGAAAAAAGTGAAATATAGAGTTAGTAACTTGCCAGATCCAGAATTATACTGGGGTGCTTCGAAGTCAGGTACTAAAGGAAACAGAAGAGAAACTAAGCTTTTTGCTAAGTATCCACCAGAAATTCCTTTAAATGCTTCATTTCAAATCATTAACTGGGAATGTACTATTCCAGGTGCTCCAGGTGCTCCTCCAAGAGGTTCAGGTGGAAACATCGGTGCTGCATCTTCTTTGATTATGCAAGCAAAAGCTGGAATGACAGTAAGTTTTATTTGTACAGTAGTTGGTCCTGACGGCATTCAAAGAAAGAGAGCCGGTGCATTTAAGATTTAATAATTAATTTTTAGGATTATGAGAAGTTTAATTTATTCATTGTTGGCAGTAGCATTCTTAGGATCTACTGATGCAAGTGCTCAGATTGAGGAAATCAACGGAGGGCCCGTTAACGTACCTACTGAAGGTATTATTGATGGGGTGTTCATTCAAGAACATATTCCTACTAAGCGTATGATTCCTTATGAGTACGTACGTGAGGCGGATGCGATTTGGAGTAGAAGAGTATTTGAATACATTGACTTACGTGAAAAGATAAATCATCAAATGTATTATCCATTGGATGAGATTACCAATCAAGGTGTTTGGGTGCGTAATGCAACTCGTTGGAGTTTGTGGACCGTAATCAGACAACACGTTATGAATGGTGATTTGAGAGTCTTTTCTCCTTATAATCCTTATAACAAATTTGGTGAATGGGATGGTTACCAATTAAAGTATCCAGTTGATCCTGAGCCAGGTTTGAATTTCTATACTGATTCTGCGTACCGTGAAGAAATGGTTTATTTCTTAGGGTATTTAGGACCGCAAAGTGATATTCCTTTAACAGATGAATACGGAGATCCACAAGTAAGAACAACTCCTGATGGTTTTCAAGAGTATGTTTATCCTCCACGTGATACGATTTGGTATACGTCGAAAGATGTAGTTCAATATCGTATTAAAGAGGATTGGTTCTTTGATAAAGAAAGATCTGTTTTGGATGTTCGTATCTTAGCTATGGCGCCTGTCGTTTACGATATGGAAGAAGATGCAAATGGTAACAAAAGTATTTCAGGAATGAAAGAATTGTTCTGGCTGTATTTCCCTCACTGTCGATTTGTATTCAATAACTATTTTGTATACAATGATAAAAATGATGCGCAATGGATGAGTTTTGATGACCTTTTCTGGAAACGTCGATTTAATAGTGTGATTTACAAAGAAAGTAATACATACGATCGTAAAATCGAAAGTTATAGAGCGGGCGTTGATGCTTTGCACGAATCTGAAGAAATAAAAAACGAAATTAGAAACATTGAACATGATGTTTGGTCATTCTAACTGAAGTTCAACGTTAATATATTCAAGCCTGTAAGGATTTCCTTACAGGCTTTTTTTTGACTTCTTGTTACTTCTTTTTCTTCATAGCATTGTCAATGTATAAACCAACTAAATTTTATACCATGGCAGGAGGAAAGGAAACACCAAGACAAAAGATGATAGGAATGATGTATTTAGTGCTAACAGCATTGTTAGCATTGAATGTTTCAAAATCTATTTTAGACGCGTTTGTCGCTATCGAAGAGAATATACAAACAGCTAGTATTACAGAATTGTTTCGTGGTGATGAGAAGAAGTCTGAATTAAAGGAAACGGCCCTAGATTCATCAAACCCCGAAAGAGCGGCAAAAGCAAAGCTATATTTAGATGCAGTGAATGATATTGATGAAATGACTGCAAAGCGCATTAAAGAAATCGATGATTTAAAGTTATTGATTTTAACTCAAATTGGGGAAGATGTTGTCACAGTTGCACCTGAAGATGTGATTATTCGTAGTATGTATAATAAAGATGCTCCGCTAAAGCCTACTCGAATGAATCTAGAATTTGTAAATGGTAAAGATAAATACGATGAACCAATGCGAATTCTAATTGGTGATGATATTAAATCGCCAAGAGGGGAAGGCTTAAAGTTATGGAACTCATTGAATCTTTATCGAAAGGAATTGACTGAACGTATTGCTTCTTCTCAAATTACGGTAGATACGAATGGAATCGTTGCATTTGATTCGAAATACAAATTTAATGCACCATCGATTAATACATTTAAGAATCAAGAAGATTTAAATAACCAGCTTAAAAAAGCGATTGATGCTTCGAATGTGCATGATGATGATCGTGAACAGATTTTAGAAATTTATCGTGGACTTACTAAAGAAGAGTTTTCTGAAGTGAATCATGAAAGTGGGATTCATTGGATGGGTAAAACATTTGATCATTCGCCTGCTGTAGCGGCTATTGCTTCTTTGTCTTCAATGCAAAAAGACATACTCGCCGCTCGTGCACAAGCAATTTCCTTAATTCGTAGTCGTGTGGGGGGAGGTGAATATGCTTTTAATAAAATTATGCCTTTAGCTTATGGCCCAGAAGTAGTAAATCAAAATGATGATTTTGAAGTAGAAGTGCTTATGGTAGCTTATGATAGCGATAAACAACCTTTGGTGACTTACGATGGTGCTGAAATAACTGATGTTCGTGACGGTAAAGGTCGTGTTAAGGTAAAAGCGTCCGGTAATTCGATGGAATTGAATGGAACGGTGTCAATCATGACAAAGTCTGGAGTTAAAAAGACTATGCCATGGAGTAAGTCCGTTACAGTAATGAAGCCTGCTGGTGCAATAGAAATGCCAGAATTTAACGTGCTTTATCGAGGTTATAATAATCGAATAATTGCAACTGCTTCTGGATTTGATAAAACAACACTTGGTGTAAGTGCAGGAGTGAATAAAACTAAAAGTGGTGATGAGTGGATTGTTACTCCAACAGGTAGAGGTAGGCAAGCCTTTTTAACTGTTTCAGGAACCAATACTACAACTGGTCGAACTGTGCAATTGAAACGCGTTGAGTATAAAGTCAGTAATTTACCTTCTCCAAGCCTTTTTTGTGGTGGAGTGAAAGAAGGAGGGGTAATAGATGGTAGGGCGACTAAAATATTCGCTAAATATGGACCTGAAATCCCTTTGCAAAGTGCAAAGTTTAAAATTATTAATTGGGAGTGTCAGGTCGGGAACTCACCAGGAGCAAACCCACGAGGTTCAGGCGATGATATTTCTTCTGTTACTGGATTGATTCGTCAAGCTCCAAGAGGAACATTAATAACTTTTATGTGCACGATTATTGATCCTTCAGGTACAAGGCAGTTAATGACTAGATCATTCAGAAAATAGAGTTTTTAAACCGAGAAGATTTACTTCTCGGTTTTTTTTTGAATTCTCTTTGCGCTTGTAAGTGATTGTGGTTTTGAATAAATATCTTTGCACATGATTAATTTGGAGCGTATTGGGGTTCATCTCCCTCAAGGATATTTGTTTAAAGACATTAGTGTACAAATAAATAAGGGAGATAAGATTGGTTTAGTTGGGAAGAATGGTGCTGGTAAATCAACCATGTTGAAATTGATTGCTGGTGTGAATACTCCTTCAGAGGGGAAAATTCACAAACCAAAGGATGCTACAATTGGTTATTTAACTCAGGATATTAAAATTGATACGACGCAGAGTGTTTTTGAATATCTGAATACTTCAAATCCTGAATTAACAAAACTCAATGTTCGAATAGAAGAAATCAATCATGAACTTGTAACACGAACGGATTACGAGTCTGAAAGCTATTTAGGCTTGTTGGATGAACTAAACGATTTAAATCATGAGTTCGCGATTCGTGAAGGATTTCTTTGGGAGGAGAAAATTACCAATACTTTAAAAGGTTTGGGTTTTTCAGATGATGAATTACCTCGTAGTCTAAACACCTTTTCAGGTGGGTGGAAAATGCGTGCGGAATTGGCACGAATTCTTGTAAATAATCCAGATATTATCCTCTTAGATGAGCCTACCAATCACTTGGATATTATTTCAATTAGTTGGTTGGAGAATTATTTGAAAACATTTGATGGGGCCGTTGTTACAATTTCTCACGATAGAATGTTTTTAGATAATGTAACGAAAAGAACCCTCGAGATTTCTAAAGGAAAACTACTGGATTTCGCTTTTGCTTATTCGAAGTATAAAATTGTTCGTGCCGAAGAATTAGAACGTTTATCGGGAGCAAAGAAACAACAAGAAAAAGATATAAAACATACAGAAGAATTAATCAATAAATTTCGCGCAAAAAAGAATAAGGCGGCTTTCGCGCAATCATTGATTAAGAAGTTAGAAAAAACGGAGGTGATTGAAGTGGATAATGACGATATAACCGGAATCAATATTAACTTCCCTTTGAGTGTTCAACCCGGGAAATGGGTACTGGAGATGAAAGGTATGGGGAAGTCATTTGGAGATAAGTTGTTATTCAAAGAGGTGAACTTAACAGTTGGTCGCGGTGAAAAAATAGCATTACTTGGGGCTAACGGTACTGGTAAATCAACACTTCTTAAACGAATGATGGGGAAGCTCGAAGGTGAAGGAGAGGTGCTTGAAGGACATAATGTTAATGTGACCTATTTCGCACAAGATCAAGCTGAATCGTTAGATGTGACAAAAACGGTACTCGAAACAGTTGATGAAACTGCAAAAGGTGAAATTCGAAAGAGTTTACGTCAAGTGTTAGGAGCATTTTTATTCCGTGGTGAAGATGTAGACAAGAAAGTAGGGGTGTTATCGGGTGGTGAACGAACACGTTTGGCTTTATGTCAATTGCTTTTGAGCCCTTCTAATTTCTTAATTCTCGATGAGCCTACTAATCACTTGGATATTCAGTCTAAAGAGGTTTTGAAAAGTGCGCTTCAGAATTACGAAGGAACATTTATTGTCGTTTCTCACGATAGAGAATTCTTAGATGGTCTAACGAATCGAATTTGGGATATTGAAAATAAAACGCTCAAAGTTCATCACTTCGGTGTTAAAGATTTCTTGAAACGTAAAATGGATTTAATGAATCCTACCGCGGATTTAAAATCCGATAAGAAAGTGACTAAGAATTCAGAGGATAAGAAAGAGAATAGATCGAATGAACTCTCTTATGAGGAAAAAAAGGAGCAAAAACGCCGCAAGAATAAATTTCAGAATCAAGTCAATCGTTCTGAAGAAAGAATTGAGGAATTAGAAACTGAAATTGCAAAAATGGACGAGAAAATGGCCACATTAGATTATTCTACTCCAGAGGCAACTCAAGTCCTTGCTGATTACGAAAAGATTAAAAAAGAACTCGATGAGCAAATGTCACTTTGGGAAGAGGGTACTGAAGGCTTGTTAGAGTTTGAGTAAGTCTAGTGATTTTTCTTCTTGTGCTTGGCAATGCGTTTCTGTCGCTTTTTATTTTTCTTAACAGATTTCTTTGCTGATTTAGACTGGGCACGCCAATACCTTTTTTGAGCAGCTTTTTGAGCTTTCTTAGCTTCCTTGGCTTGTTTTTTCTGCTTTTTCGCCAACATTTTCTCCGCTTCCTCTACTGTTTCTGGTGTTTTTGAAGGGTTGGTGCTACCACAACTTGTAAGATTCAAGGCAGCAAGCAATATAATGATGGTGTAAATCGTTTTAATCTTCATAACTTTGTTACTCAAGCAGTAAACGCAATGAAGATACAATTTATTTTAATTTTCGTCCTAGCATCCATGTTCTTTGGGTGTAATAAGAATTCTGCACACCCAGTACCTAGTATTCCATTTGATTTTTCAATCAATTTAACTTTGCCAAGTTATTCTGCTTTGAATGGTGTAAGTGGTTGGTGCTATGTTACTGGTGGGTCTCGTGGTATAATCGTTTATCGAAGAGGTATCGACGACTTTGTCGCGTTTGATAGGCATTCACCTGCAGATGTAAATGGTGATTGTCCTGGGCCTCTTTTTCCTGATGATGATAATTACTTGCAGTTAAACGATACCTGTTATAACGCAACGTTCTCACTTTACGATGGTTCTCCAATTTCTGGCTCAGAATATGGTTTAAGAGCATATCAAACGGCATGGAATGGAAATGAATCACTCCGTATTTACAATTGATTGACTATTTTTGCAGTAAGTATTATTTAGAATGGCAGATATTAAGGTAACAATTATTGACCGCGAAGGGGTTTCGCATGAGTTAATAGCACCAACAGACATGAGCATGAATATCATGGAATTGTGTAAAGCATACGAATTACCAGTATTAGGTGAATGTGGAGGGATGGCAATGTGCGCAACATGTCAATGCTACTTAGAATCGGATACTGAACTTCATGAACAAAGTGATGACGAGTTGGACATGTTAGATCAAGCATTTTTCGTAGAAGATAACAGTCGTCTAGGTTGTCAAATTCAAATCGAAGAAGCAATCGATGGAATAGTATTGAGATTAGCTCCTGAAGCTTAATCTAATTTTTTAATTTTTCGGGAATAATGCACACTGGAATAGGTTCAATCTTATGCTGATTGATTCTGTTCAGTCGTCTGTATATTTTTAATACCTCTACCTGACGTTCACTTAGCGTGTTTTCGTCTCCTGCATAATCCATTGCCCATTCTAGTTCTGGATAAGAAGCTCCAATCTGATCTTCATCCGATCTTCCATCAGCCCACAAGCCATCGGTTGGTTTAGCTTGAACTATTTCCTTAATGACACCAACTTCTTCAGCAATAGCCCAAACTTCAGTTTTAGTTAAATCGGCAATTGGGCTTAAATCTACTCCACCGTCACCATATTTCGTAAAGAAACCAATTCCGAAGTCTTCAATTTTATTTCCCGTCCCGGCTACTAAACATCCATTTGCTTGACCTAACGCGTACAATGTAGTCATACGTAATCGAGCTCTTGTGTTTGCCATTGCTAAATGATGAACATCAAGATCAAAAGGCATTGCTTTTTCAATTTCGGTAAAAGCATCCGTCAAATCAATATCGTATGAGCTAACATTTTCAAAACGCGATTTCAAATCAGCGATGTGGTTCATAGCCCTTCCATATTCGGCAGATGTTTGACGAATGGGCATACTTACCAAAATGACTTTTTTACCTGTCATTGCGCATAAAGTTGATGTCAAGCCTGAATCGACGCCTCCGGAAATTCCGACAATAAAACCAGACAGCCCGGCGTTATCGCAATAGTTGCTTAGCCAGGCTGTAATGTGTTGTGCTATTTCTTTTGTTTTCAAACTGATTAGAATAAGATGGAAACTTTTAATTGCAATTGACTTTGTCTCGCTTTGTTAGAAAAGTAATCCTCTTCAGTTGCATTTCCAAAATCATCCGTATTAAACAAATATCGATCGTTTGCACTTTTATTCCAGTACAATGGCATGAATCCATAGTAATATCCAATCTCCGCTACTAAACTTGTAGATCCTATAAAGTTCCACTCTGCACCTCCAGCAAGTCCAACAGCTGATTTGAAAAAGATCATTTCACTTTTAGACGACGTCATGTTATCATTGGTTCCTGATTCAGTCATACCCAATCCTGCTTCGATCACAGGGTTAATATCACCGTTAAAGTTCATACCAGTGTCAAATGTCTTGTTTGATAGTAAAACAGAGCTTCTTAAACCAAACTTTCCAAAATACCTTACGTAACCTATGAAATTTGTTCTGAAAAGAATCATTGTTGGAACTGTTAAATAGATTGGTTTTTGCTTTCGCTCAGTTAGTCTAAACAATTCGTTATCGTCATATTCACCACTACTTGCTTCTTCACTTGTCAAGATCTTACTATCTGAATATCTATAATATACAGGAGAAATTCCTTCTTTATACTTTAATGATTCGAAGTCAAATTCAACACCTGTGCAAAAACCGATTGTTTCATTGAAACTAAAATTGATATTTGCTCCAATAGTTAAATCTGTACCAACTCCGTTTGTTGCAAGTAGTTTCGTATCCATTTTTTGGAAGTTTAATCCAAATCCTGCTACTAATCCCGCCTGAATTTTTTTATCCGCAGCTTCTTGTGCTTGAATATTAAATGAGAAAGCTGAAATAGCCACCAATCCGAGTAAAATTTTCTTCATCTTCTGTTTTTCGTTTGTTTGGTTGTTACAAAAACCCTTTATTTTTGAGTACTTTTGAACACGAAATTAAAGAATATTAATGACTCTAAGAAATAGTTTAATCGCGATACTTCTAATAACGCTTATCAGCAGTTGTGACTCTAATCCATTGGATGTTGACGCAAGCAATGTAAATGTGGATATTGCATATACTGATATGGATGATATTATTTTCAATGCGGACTCTACTCAATTGATGAATAAACATCATTCCTTCAAAAAAGAAATTAAAGACATTTACGATTATCAGGTGGGATATTGTTTAAGAATTGGAGATGTGACGGATACGGCATTTTATAATAGTATCCAACAATATCGTGCAGACTCAAATATCCAACAGTTAGAATCAGATATCCGCACTAATTTTAATGATTTGACTGATCGAAAAAAAACGATCACGGAAGGGTTTCGTCATTTAAAATTTCACATCCCTGATGGGAAACAACCGAAGAATATCGTTTTTTTAAATAGTCTTTTTCGTTCGGGGGTTTTTTGTACAGAGAATGAGATCGGAATTGGGATGGAATGGTTTCTAGGAGATTCAAACAGAGTGATTCAAAAGCTTGATCCCCAAACATTCTTCGCTTGGATGAAAGAGGGAATGGATGAAGTTTATCTTGAGCGTGACGTCATTACAGGTTGGGTTGAAACTCATTACGTTGATCCTGCCGAAGGTGCATTGGCTGAACATATGATACGATGGGGGAAAGTGCTGTATCTGACGGAAGCGGCTTATCCTCATTTTGAAGAAAACATCATTCTTAGATATTCAAAAGATGACTATAAATGGGCTTTAGATAATGAGTATCAGTTCTGGAAATATTTAGTCGATGAAAAATTATTATTTAAAATCGACGAGAGAACAACGAATAATATGGTGGGCGAAGGTCCTTTTACACCAGGGCTACCAGATCAAGAAAGCCCGGATCGATTGGGACAGTTTTTAGGTTATCGTATGGTTAAAAATTACATGAATAATAACGAAATCACAGTGGAAGAAATGTTGAAGTTATCTTACAACGACATTCTTCAAGCATTTGAAATAGAACAATAAGAAATGGAAGATAAAATAGTAAAGTCATCAGAGATTACAATAAAAGTAGGTCTTAACGCAAATAATTTGCCAATTGGTATGAAATGGACAGCAACAGATGGAGATATCGTAGATTCTCCTGCTAAGGCAATGATGCTTTCTATGTGGGATCATACTCAAAACAACACGATGAAAATTGATCTCTGGACTAAAGATATGTCTGTTGAAGAAATGAAACAGTTTTTTCATCAAACGCTTTTAACTATGGCTGATTCTTTTGAGAAAGCTACGGGAGAACAAAATATATGTGAAGATTTAAGAGATTATTGTTATCACTTCGCTGATAAAATGGAAATTTTACCGGAGCAATAAATGGCTGAAGGGAATATTAGAAAAATGACGGTCAAACTTGGCGATGAAGTTCAATATACTTTGAATTTAGATCAAAAAGTGGACATGAATGCATTAATTGGTTCCGAAATTCGATTAGAATGGAATGGAATTATCAATTGTGCTGCGTGTGGTAAAGTCACTAAAAAATCATTTGGTCAAGGGTTTTGCTATAGCTGCTTTATTGAGGCTCCTGAATCTTCTGAGTGTATACTTCGACCAGAACTTTGTCGTGCACATTTGGGAGAAGGTAGAGATCCTGAATGGGAAGAAATGTATCACAATAAACCTCATGTGGTTTATTTGGCAGCCTCAAGTGCTGTTAAAGTTGGGATTACAAGGGCAGACCAAGTACCAACCCGATGGATAGATCAAGGTGCGACTTCAGCAATTATTTTAGCGGAAACACCAAATCGCTACGAAGCTGGACGGATTGAAGTTGCATTAAAAGAGTTCTTTACCGACAAAACGAATTGGCAGCGTATGTTGAAAAATGATATCGACGAGTCAATTGATTTGGAGGAAGAGAAGTGGTCGTTGGAAGAGCAGCTACCAGCGGATATTACAGAATGTTTTTCTGAAGATGATGATATAACAGAGATAAATTATCCCGTGGATGAGTATCCTTCTAAGGTGAAAAGCCGCTCTTTTGATAAAACTCCAATCATTGAAGGTGTACTCGTCGGAATTAAAGGACAGTATTTGATTTTTGACGGAGGAGAAGTTTTGAATATCAGAAAACACACGAGCTATCATGTCGAAATTACTTAGTCTATTGTGTTTGTTGTTTCTATGGACATCGTTAATTGCGCAAACCGATTGGCAATGGACTGAACTGGACACAATGCCTTTCAGAACGGCTAACAATGCGGTGTGTGAAGCCATCGTAAATGGCGAGGAGTATGTTTATTCTTTTGGTGGAATTGGCATAGATAAAGATTATGGAAGTATCCATCCTAGATCTTTTAAATACGATGTTGCGAATGATAATTGGATTGAAATAGATTCATTGCCAGATACACAACCAAAAATTGCCTCTGGTGCTTCATTTGTAAAGGGAAAGATTTATGTCTTTGGAGGATATCATGTCGCTCAAAGTGGTACAGAAACTTCTTCAACAAAAGTTCATATTTACAATCCTCAAACGGATCTTTTTGAAGCGGATGGCGCAAGCATTCCAATTCCTATTGATGATCACGTTCAATGTGTTTATAGGGATAGCTTGATATATCTGGTAACAGGTTGGAGTAATAATGGGAATGTTCCTAATGTTCAAATTTATAATCCGACTTTTGATTCTTGGCAAGTTGGAACCAGTACGACAAATAATGCATATTATACTGCGTTTGGATCTTCGGGAGCAATAATTGGAGATACCTTGTATTATTATGGCGGGGCTACTGGCGGGGCTTTTGGAGCAAAGCGTTTTGTGCGCAAAGGGTTTATTAATCCTTCTAATCCTACTGATATTTCATGGGAGTTAATGGAGGATGCTCCAGGTGATCCAAATTATCGTTCTGCTTGTAGTACGAGAGGAAATACCATTTTTTGGGTTGGTGGCTCTCCGACTTCCTATAATTATGATGGAATCGCTTATGATGGTAGTGATGGAGTAAATCCTTCAGCAAGGGTTTTACATTTCAATCAAGACCTGTATAGTTTTTCAGATGATATTAATCAGCCTTATGGTGTTATGGATTTGCGTGGAATAGGAAAGTTAGGTAATGATCGATGGATTATTTGTGGAGGAATGGATACCAGCCAAGTAGTCTCTAACAGAACTTTTTTACTCGAAAATTCTTCGTTAAACTTACCAGAAATAGCAAATGATAATATCAAAATTTCATACCAATCGGCAATAATTCAAATTGAAACAAGAACGGTTTCTTCTGCCTTCCTCATGGATATGTCGGGAAGAGTAGTGGATGTTTTTGAAAAGAACCATAAATTTGTGATTCAAAAAGAGGATTTCAATGCTGGAATTTACTTTTTTGTTCAGGATCAACAGAGCGTTAGAATAAGCATACAATAATGGGAAAGGATAAATTAAGAAGATTTGCCGCAGTTAAAGAGTTTGATAATTTCATCGAACCGGTAATTAAGGAGCAATGTGAGTTGAAAGGGAAGTGGAAGAGTGATTTCTTTAAAAATGACAATCCAATTGTATTGGAGCTAGGTTGTGGAAAAGGGGAGTATTCAGTAGGACTCGCTAAGCATTATCCAAACAAAAATTTCATTGGTGTAGACATCAAAGGGGCGCGTATGTTTGTCGGTGCAGAGCAAGCCAGAGAAGAAGGGTTGTCGAATGTTGGTTTCTTAAGAACAAGGATCGATTTTATTGAAGATTGTTTCGAAAAAAATGAGGTAGATGAGATTTGGTTAACTTTTTCTGATCCTCAACCTAAGAAAGAAAATAAACGTTTGTCTTCTCCAATTTTCATCAATCGCTATCGCAATATTCTCAAGAAAGGTGGAATTGTTCATATGAAAACGGATAGTGACTTATTATTTGAATATACAGAGGATCAAATTAAAACTGCACCATACGAATGTCTTGAACTAACATGGGATTTATATGGAGAGCTGCCTGAAAATATTGACCCAACGACACGAGAGATTTTTCATATTAAAACACATTACGAAAAACTGTTTACAGCAAAAGGCTCTGTAATTAAGTATTGTAAGTTTAAAATTAGCTAAACAAAAAAGGCGATTTCAATTGAAATCGCCTTTTTTTATCATTGTATTTTTTCTATGCTACCCTTAGCTTAGCTAATTTTGAATGTGAGAATTGTGCTGTTGCATATTCAATTGTAACTCTGAACTCTTTATCATCTTTAGATGGTAAATCAAACATTGCTTCATTTAATATGGCTTCACAGATTGATCTTAATCCACGAGCGCCTAGTTTGAATTCAATTGCTTTTTCTACAATGAAATCAAGGACTTCAGAGTCAAATTTTAAGTCAATTCCATCCAATTCAAATAATCGGTTGTATTGTTTGATTAAAGCATTTTTAGGCTCGGTCAAAATTCTTCTCAACGCGTCGGCATCTAATGGCTCGAGGTATGTCAAAACAGGGAAACGACCAATCAGCTCTGGAATTAATCCAAACGTTTTAATGTCCGTTGGATTGATGTATTTCAATAATGACTCTTGATCAACAGCTACTTCGTCCACTGCAGAGAATCCAATCGTTTGACGGTTTACTCTATTTGCAATAATACGTTCAACACCATCAAATGCTCCTCCACAAACAAATAGAATGTTTTTAGTGTCAATCTGAATCATTTTTTGCTCAGGATGCTTACGACCACCTTGTGGTGGGACACTTACAACGGATCCTTCCAATAATTTCAAAAGTGCCTGTTGTACACCTTCACCAGAAACATCTCGTGTAATTGAAGGGTTGTCACTTTTTCGTGCAATCTTATCAATCTCATCAACGAAAACTATTCCACGTTCAGCAGCGGCAACATTGAAATCTGACGCTTGCAATAATCGCGAGAGTATGCTCTCGACATCTTCACCTACGTACCCAGCCTCAGTTAATACTGTGGCATCGGCAATACAGAAAGGGACGTTCAACATCTTCGCAATAGTCTTGGCTAATAATGTTTTTCCAGTTCCTGTTCTACCTACAAGAATGACATTTGATTTTTCAATCTCAACCTCATCTTTTGAGGGTGGCTGATTCAATCTCTTATAATGATTGTAAACTGCTACGGATAGTACTTTTTTTGCGTCCGTTTGACCAATAACGTAATCATCAAGCTTTGATTTAATCTCAGCTGGTTTTAATAAGTTGACAACTTGTTCAACCTTCTCTTCTTGGACATCTTCTTCTTTGACAATTGTATGTGCTTGAGAAACACAGCTTTCACAAATGTGACCTGACACACCTGCTATAAGCATTCCTACCTCTTCTCTAGGTCTTCCACAAAAGGAACAACCTGCTTCTTTCTTCGCCATAACTCTATTTAGACAAAAAAGCCCATCGCCAAAGGGGTCAGGGCTTTGTTAATTTAATTACAAAGGTAAATTATTTAGGGTTGCGAAGCAAAATTTCGTCTACCATCCCATAAGATTTAGCTTCTTCTGCAGTCATCCAATAATCACGGTCTGAATCTGCCCATACTTTATCATAGTCTTGCTTTGAATGCGTAGCAATAATATCGTATAATTCTTTTTTCAATTTTTGAATTTCACGTGCAGTGATTTCGATATCTGAAGCTTGACCCTGTGCACCACCTAAAGGTTGGTGAATCATTACTCTAGAATGCTTCAACGCTGAACGTTTCCCTTCAGCTCCTGCACATAAAAGTACCGCTCCCATAGAAGCTGCCATTCCTGTACAAATTGTCGCCACATCTGGATTGATGTATTGCATTGTATCGTAAATTCCTAAACCAGCATAAACTGATCCTCCAGGAGAATTTAAATATATTTGAATATCTTTCTTCGCATCTACAGACTCTAAGAATAATAATTGAGCATTTATGATATTTGCTACTTGATCATTAATTCCAGTTCCTAAAAAGATAATTCTATCCATCATTAGACGAGAGAAAACATCCATTTGAGTCATGTTCATCTGACGTTCCTCAATAATATATGGGGTAACAGATGATTCAATATAGCTTTCAACATGCATACTACTCAAACCTAGGTGTTTAGTTGCATATTTTTTAAATTCATTATCGTTGAACATATGTGTTTGTTTTTGTGTCTTTGTGGCAATTTCTTACCAACTAAATGTTATAACGTTAAAGATAAAAGCAAAGTTGGGAATGACAATTAAAATAAATCGAAAATTCGTTAATTCATGTGAAGATGTTCATTTGCTACATCTTTTGTATATTCATGGATATGAAATTTGATTTAGTCAAAGGAAAGCGCGTTTTAATTTCACCACTTAATTGGGGAATGGGACATGTTTCTCGGTGTATTGGATTAATTCATCGCCTCGAAAAAAATAACAATACGGTGATTATTGCTTGTAATCAAAAGCAGAAATTGATTCTTGAACTGTATTTTCCAAGGAACAAATTTGTTTCACATCAAGGGTATCCTTTTCGTTTTTCTGGTAGACGAACATTTGGACTTGATTTATTGAGAAGTTCTAATAGACTTAAAAAGCGATATCAAAATGAATTGTTAGAAACCGAAAAGCTGGTTGAAGAGTTTAATATTGACCTTGTTGTTTCTGACCATCGCTATGGATTTCGAAGTGAAAAAGTTTCTTCTGTTTTTGTTACTCATCAAGTACGATTGCCGGTTAGATGGTTTGAAATCGCTGCTCAAATGTTGCATAAATCACTCGTGAAAAAGTTTGATTGTGTTTGGGTGTTGGATTTTCCAGATCATCGATTAGCAGGAAACCTTTCTAAAGGGAATGCTTCTTTTATGGTTGATTATTTAGGTGCAGTATCACGATTTGAAATGTACGACAAGTTTGAAGGGGAAAAAGAAGGGACTTTGGTGATTGTGAGTGGTCCTAGTGTTTATGGTCAGCAGTTTATCGATAATTTAAAACCCGATGTGGATCCGTCAAACCTATACAGTGTTGTGGCTAAAAATGATGTCAATGTACCTTTACGATTTAAGCAATTGAAAGGGGATTGGTTGGAATTGGACAAAGAAATAATGAAATCAAAATGTATTATTTCAAGAACGGGGTATTCAACAATAATGGATGTCTATTATTTAGGTTGTGAATCACAATTAACTGCAACTCCAGGTCAAAGAGAACAACAATATTTGGAGTTATTGAGAAAATAAAAAAGGACCCTTACGAGCCCTTTTTAGTTATTTGAATGTTTTAATTGAGGTTCCATCATCATAAATGTGAATCTGGAGTCCTTTTGTGTCTGGTTTTATTTCCTGTCCAAGTATGTTTACAATTTTTACTAATTGTACTTTATTTTGTTCAGAATTGTCAATCACAACAATTTTTGGATGAATATTAGATATGCCGTCGATATCATTTTGCTTCAATCTATAATAATTAACCAATAATGGAAAACTATAATCAACATGCGAATAGTTTAATGTAATCGAACTATTTCCTCCAGCAACGGCTGTATGTATTGTTTCCCAAGTCTTACCATCATTCGACCTTTGTAATTC
>Ga0193954_1000913_pt1 | contig 16014 bp, 10 predicted proteins | sample BB_5_MG_FD_140340 | JGI IMG/M metagenome (GOLD analysis project Ga0193954, IMG submission 140340) | Microbial mat bacterial communities from the Broadkill River, Lewes, Delaware, United States - BB_5_MG | ecosystem: Environmental > Aquatic > Freshwater > River > Microbial mats | place: USA...
ACCAATAACCGCGCCGTCGATAACGCGCTGGATCCGCTCTGTACCGGCCTGGGCATTGAGCGCCTGCCCCTGGCCCTGCGCGTGGGCAGCCAGGAGGTGACCGCCAGCGTCGCGGTTCAAACCCTGCAGACAGCACGGGCTTGGCTCGCAGCTCAAGCCGAAGTCCCGAGCCGGGGCGCACTATCGAAGGCCCGCCAGGCGCTGCGCGGCGCGCACGCGGCGCTGAAGAGCCGTGTGCAGGCCCTCGGACCGAAGAGTGAAAGCCATCCTGACATTGAAGATGCGGCCCACAGGCTCTTCGAGTTGGCCTGCGAAACCCGGGAGCTTTGGGCCAGCGCCCAGCGAGGGCTGCTCATCCCCGCCCTCGACACGGCCATTGAAGTCCTGGCCGAGCAGCGTTCGCTTAGACGCCTCTGCGAACGTTACAAGGAAGAGGGGCAATGGATCTTGCAGCTCTTTCCTGTGCTCGGATCCACGCTCTTGTCGCTCGGCAATGTGTGCGAGGCAGAGCCCAACACGATTGACCGCCTGCTGATCGATGAGGCCGGACAGTGCCACCCCGCCTATGCCGTGAGCGGCCTCATGCGCTGCCGCCAAGCCCTGCTTATCGGGGACGTGCACCAGCTTCCGCCCGTGGTGCAGCTGTCCGAGATCGACGAGGCCCGCGTGCGTGCCGAAGCCGGGCTCACACTGAATGAGGAGGCGGCCCGCGCTTTCATGGTGCACGAACGCAGCCTGGTCTCCGCGCAGTCTTTGGCGGACCGCGCGGCCCGGGAGCGCCCCCGCCTTGTGGACCACTTCCGCTGCCAACCCGAGATCATCGAGGTATGCGACCGGCTGTGTGGCTATGAGCTCACGGTTCAAACCCCGCCTCGCAACCTCTCGCAGATTAGCCCCCAACTGTATGCCGCCCGCTTGCTCGCGCCGGTCGCGGGCGTGCAGACCCCGGCTCGAGGCAGCTGGATTAATACCGCAGAGGTCGAAGCCCTCGGACAAATACTTGGGAGGCTGCTCGAAGATGGCCTGCCGCCCGAACAGGTCGCCGTGCTTACACCCTACGCAGCGCAGCTTCACCGGCTCAACAGCCACTTCTTGCAACTGGGGTTGCCAATCGAGGGCACGACCGAGCCAGCGGGGGAAGAAGGCCGAATCGCGACCGGCACGGTACACCGCTTTCAGGGCGGGGAACGCTCCGTGGTTCTATTATCGACGGTGGTGACGGACCCCAAGAAGCTCGCCTTCATCGATTCGCAAGTAAACCTGCTCAATGTCGCCATTTCCAGGGCGAAGGAGCATCTAGTCGTCATCGCGGATGAGGCATGCCTGCGCGCTGGTAGGCGCACCCGCCTCTTGGTTGAGGGTGCGACCCCCTGGCGGGGCCCATCTCAGTCCTCATAGTCTCCAACGATCAGGACATCATCCCCCGTCATCGCCTGCGCTGCCTTCAGCCCACTCATCGTCGCCGCCTCGATGCTACCTACGTTCAGACCGGTCTTCGTCCAGTCTCCAGCGAGCTTGAGGTTATCGAAGCCCGATTGGTGCGGCCGCAGCCGATGCCGCATGGTGCCGGGAAGGGACAACACGTAGCGGTCGCTGGGCGACTGGTTGGCGCGAAAGTACTGGGCCTGCCAGCGCGCTTCGCCCTCGGCCCCGGGCGGGGCATGCAGCGCGCTCAACTCAATATCCCCAGTCGAGTCCATGGCCTTTGGCAGCAGGTGAGCCAGGTATTGCTTCATCCATAGGCGCGCGTGGGCGCGCACTTCGGCGGGGCTACCATCGTGCAGCCCATCTTGCAGCGACCCCACAAAGTAGGAGCACTGCCGCGCCTCGTGGGCGTGTTCAGCGCGCAGCAGGTGGCTCATCTCTGACCAGGTATCCAGGGGATCCGCATAGGCGGTGCACGTCGCCACGCCCTCGGTCCAGCCCAGGTCCTCAGCTGTCTTGTTGAACCACAGCTGCACGGACTGGGTCGCGGTGGTGGCGAGATTATCAAGCATGCCCGCCCAGGCCGGGCGGGCCTTGGCCAGCTGGCGAGTCAGCGGCGCCAGCGCGCCCACGGGGATGGCCAAGACCACCTCGTCGAAGTCCCGTAGAGTCCAGGCCTGCTCGCCGGGCACCGGCTGGCCCGAGGCCATATCAGCCCCGCTAGCCTCGAGCTCTTCGCCGCCCTCAAGCTGTTCAAATAGCGGCGCCTCAGGCCAGCAATGCAGCTTGCCATCGGGGTGGTCCACCTCGACGAGTGGAGCGTAGGGCCCCGCCCGCACCTTGGCCTGGCGACGCATGTGCACAGCCTCGATGCGGCGCCGAGTGGGGTCCAGTTGCAGGCTGTGCACGCGTTCAAAGAACTCAAAGCGCACCCCGCGGCTACGCAGCACTTCATACAGGGGAGTGAATACCGTCTCGCCCATGCCCGCCTGCATCTGCCAAAACACTGCGCCGCGATAAGTGAGATTGAGTCGGATCAGCCCGTTTAGGGCGGCGCCCGCTGAGCCAGGCAACCCGGAGTTGAAGACCGCATCCCCTAACCCCCGGACAATGCAGGCCTCGGTGGTCATGGCCTGGGCGCCGTGCATCTTCAGCCACTCCCGGTAGTCGAGATCGTCGATGCGCTCCAGGTTCTTCAGCCACTGAGCATAGCTGGCCAGTGTGCCATCGGGCGCAAAGAGCAATCCGTCTTTCAGAATCCCGACCATGCTCGTGAGCAGGTAGTCCACCGTGACAAAGGCCCGGCGGCGCTCACCAGTCTGCACCCCCAACGCATCGGCCTGATGCCAGGCCCACTGCAGGGCCTCGAGGCTGCGTCTCGCAGTCTCGGCGAGTACGCCCAGCAGCTGCCCCCCGGGGTTGCGCCAGAGCCCTCGCAGGCTATCTTGCACAGCGCGCAACGGGCGTCTGAGGCCCGCTTCGACGCCCTCGACATCCGGAGGGCTCTGGGCAAGGGACAGCGAGGCGTCGGCGCTCGGTGTATGGCGCAGGTTATCGTTGGGTCCCCTCAGCGTGCCCAGGACCCAGCGAAAGAGGCCGAAGAGCATCTCCAGCGGACCCGCGATCTGCGTGCTCTCCCCAGGGTAGGTATCCAGCGCCGGGAACTCTTGGGGCCAGGGTCTGTAGCCGCCGGGTTGCAGCTCCTGCAGCACCGTGAGGTGTCGAGGTTCGAAGGCCTGCTGCCAGGAAGCGAGCGCCTGCCCTGGGCCCCGGTCGAGGGCGGCGTAGCAGTCCCGCATGACTCGAAAGGCGTTTTCATAGCAGCCCATCCACAGGTGCAGGCCGTGCTCCTCGATGCGCTGCTCTCGAGCTGGATTACGGCTGCTGGCCCCCTTGCCGCCCAGGCGCCAGCCCATTTGATACACCGTCACATCGAAGCGCCCGGCCCGCTTTGGGCGGGTCAGCTCGTAGGCTGCGGCCAGGCCGCCCATGCCTCCACCCAGGACCGCGACCCGTGTTGTACGCAACGCCATGTCTCAGACCTACCCGATCCCGATGCCGGGGTCTGTAGGTGCAGATCGCCCCCAATCCTACTCAAAGCTCCCGCACGACCGCCGATTTGAGCTGTCAGGTGAGTGCCGCCATGCGCCAGCATCCACGTTTCATCACTCAACAGGAGATCTTGCTCGACGTTGACGGGCGGAACGACCTGAGACCGGTCTGGATGAGCGACATCTCGAAGGGTGGGCTCTTCGTGCAGGGCTCCGACCGGCCTGCCCTGCGCACCCCAGTCCAGATCATCATTCAGTCACCCGAGGGTCAGCTCGTGCTCACTGGCGAGGTGGTGCATGTCGTGGAAGGTGAGTTCGGAGGGGTGGGCGTGCAGTTCACGGACCTCACCCCACAGCGCCGGTCCCTGATTGAAGCCTATGTAGAGGGCCTGGCCGAATCACTCGACGAAGAGCAGGCCAGTCACGACCTGACCTCCAACGAGACACAGCAGGTGCACGAGGCGCTCACAACGTTCTTGAAGGGCGTGGAGCAGGAGAACCTCTACGCAGGACTCGGCATCGACCCGTCCTGCCCGCCCGAGGACGTATTGGCTCGGCTGAAGGAGCTCAGGCAGCTCTTTGATACCAAACCCTCTAAACTACCGCCCGCGCTCGGCGCCCGCCTGGAACACTCCCGGGCGGTGCTCAGCCGCGTGCGTGTGCTCATGACCGACCCTGCGAGGCGACGGGATTATGACTTTCGGCATGGCCACATCTTCCCGGAGCGCCGCATCGTCGCCGCGCGCACCCCGGCCGCCGTCGCCGAGCTCCAACAGGCCTGGCAGCGCCTGTACCCGGACCGGGTGCACGAGTCCCGCCGCACCACCGCGGACGCGATTCGCTCAGTGAACAAGCTCAACTACGAGGCCGCGGTGGCCAAAGGCGAGCTGGCCTTGATCGACGACCCCTTCAACCTGGAGCTGCGAGAGGCGCTGCGTGAGTGGAAGAACCGCCTCAGCCGTCGCAACGCGCCCATGCCGGCGCCCCGAAAGCGCACCGGCTGAGGCGCCGCTTTGGCGCGCGTCAGGCCAGCTTTCGGCCCACGTAGTAGATCCCGTAGGCAAATGGGGAGCGCTGCAGCTTGTCGGCGGGAATCAGACCGTCGAGGTACTTCATGGGCCCAAAGACCAGGTGGGAGGCCGCGCGCACTGCCTTGGGCAAGACACCCGGCCCTTCAAATACCCGGCCCGTAATGTACATGCTGGACGTCGCCAGCGCGGACATCGGCCCGATGTGCGCCCCCGAGCGGACCTCAGCGAAGCCCGCACGCTCGTGCAACAAGCGAAGGCCGGGCAGCGTCCAGCGCCAGTAGTCCTCCGGCTCCGGATTATAGGGTTGGAACATGCCGACTTCGAGGTGAACCAAGCCGCCCGTTCGCAAGATGCGTTGCACCTCGCCGAGCACCTTGTCGGGCTCCCGACACAGGTTCAACGTGCCGGTGCAGATCACCAGATCAAAGCTATTGTCTTCGAGCGGCAGGTCATGGCTGTCGGCCACGACGTCGACATTGGGCCCGTCCGTGATGTCAACGCAGACTGCATCGGGACGGACCCGTCTGCCGCCCGCGCCGATATCGCAGATGCGTTCGCCGGCCGCGACGTCTTCGAGGGTGACTTTTAGCGGCTGGGCGACCTGCCAGGTCGGCTCCATCCAGCGCTTGAGGGGATTTTTGTGCGGCTCCCGGGTTTGGGGGTCGGCCATGGGGCCAACCTGCCCTAAGCGGAGGGTTTGGGGAAGGGGTCCAACAAGCCGCGGCCGCCCGCGTCGCGCTTGTCGTTGGCCTCTCGCTCTTTGTCCTTCTTGGCGGCGTGCTCCTCGGGGGTGTGCAAGTGCCGCTTGTACGGCGCGCCATCCCGGGAGATCTCGCCGCCCGCGAGCATCGTATCGATCTCGGCCCCTGTGAGGGTCTCGTGCTCCAGCAGAGCCTCAGAGATGCGAACGAGCACCTCTCGGTTCTCCTGCAGCAGGTTGATGGCACGATCGTACTGGCTCTGCACGATGCGCCGGACCTCGCTGTCGATCTCGATCGCGGTCTGCTCTGAGAAGTTCTTCTGAACCGCCATCTCGCGGCCAAGGAAGACCTCGTCGTTCTTCTTGCCGAAGGACACCGGACCAATGGACTCGCTCATGCCCCACTCGCAGACCATCTTGCGCGCCAGCTCCGTGGCCCGCTCAATGTCATTGCCTGCGCCCGTGGTGAACTTGCCGAAGATCAGCTCCTCGGCCGCACGTCCGCCCATCATGAAGGCGATGGTCGCCAGCACACGCTCCCTGTCCATGGAGTAGCGGTCCTCCTGGGGCAGAGTTTGGGTGAGCCCAAGGGCACGCCCGCGCGGGATGATGGTCATCTTGTGCACCGGGTCGTTACCCGGGGTCAGCACCCCCACCAAGGCATGTCCGGTCTCGTGCACCGCAGTATTACGCTGCTCTTCCTTGGACATGACCATGCTCTTGCGCTCGCCGCCCATGAGCACCTTGTCCTTGGCGCGCTCGAAGTCGGCCATCATGACCTTGTCGCGGTTCGAGTGCGCGGCCAGCAGTGCCGCCTCGTTCACGAGGTTCTCCAGCTCGGCGCCAGCGAACCCAGGAGTGCCGCGGGCGATGACCTCGAGATCCACATCGGCGTCGAGCGGCACGCGGTTACAGTGCACCTGCAAGATGCCTTCACGGCCGAGCATGTCCGGCGGGGGCACGGTGATGCGGCGGTCGAAGCGACCGGGACGCAACAGGGCGGGGTCCAAGACGTCGGGCCGGTTCGTCGCCGCGACCAAGATCACGCCTTCATTCGACTCGAAGCCATCCATCTCAACCAGGAGCTGATTGAGGGTCTGCTCACGCTCGTCATGACCGCCGCCGAGGCCAGCGCCACGATGGCGACCCACGGCGTCGATCTCGTCGATGAAGATAATGCAGGGCGCGTTCTTCTTGCCCTGCTCGAAGAGGTCTCGCACGCGGCTGGCGCCGACACCCACGAACATCTCCACGAAGTCGGAACCCGAGATAGAGAAGAAGGGCACGCTGGCCTCGCCTGCGATGGCCCGCGCGATCAACGTCTTACCCGTGCCCGGAGGGCCCATGAGCAAGACGCCCTTCGGAATGCGTCCACCGAGGCGGGTGAACTTCTTGGGGTCGCGCAAGAACTCGATGATCTCGTGCACGTCGTCCTTCGCCTCATCCACGCCGGCGACATCCGCGAAGGTGATCTTGTTCTGATTCTCGTTCATCAGCTTGGCCTTGGACTTGCCAAAGCTCATGGCCTTGCCGCCACCGGACTGAAGCTGACGCATGAAGAAGAAGAAGATCGCCACCAATACCAACATGGGCAGCCATGTAATGAGCAGGGACTGCCACAGCCCGCCCTCAGGCTTGGGGATCACCTCGAAGCTGACGTTGTGCTTGAACAGCGCCGCCTCCACCGTGTCGGTGTACACGCCGGTGGTCTGGAAGGCGCGATCGTCGGACAGCTTGCCCTCGAACGTGCCGGCGGTTCCCTGACCGGTGAGCGTGACTTTGACGTCTTTGACGTGTCCGTCCTCGACCTGGCGAAGGAACTTGGAGAATTGGTATTTCTCCTTGGGGGCATGGTCCTGATCGATGATCGAGTAGATCGCCCAGAACATGATGATCAGGAGTACCCAGAGGGCTAAGGTCTTGTGGCTTTGCCTCATTCGTTCTTCTCTCGGCCCGGTACGTACGCACCTGGTTCCGCACCGTCTAGAGTGGCGCGTGATGTCTCGGCCTGCAACTCGTCTTTGCGATCAACGCAACACTGCCAGACAGTTTCTGTCGTTTCCCCGACCAGGGCGTGACGCGAACGCAGCAACCCGGGCACCCAAAGCACTCGGTCATCCGTATCGGTCAGCACGGGGAAGAACCGGCGCCAAGCCTGCGAAATTCCGGCTTCTCTGAGCACATCACGGACCTTGCGACGCCCCGGATGGCCGAAGGGTTCAATGCGGTCCCCGGATGCGATCGGCCGGATTTGCACGCCCTGGACCTGCTGCGCATCAAAAACTACTCGCTGTGGGCCTTCGGGGATGGTGCTGCCCAACGCCCACGGCCGCGTCTGGAGCAAAACCCGAGGTAGGCACCCGGGCGGCGGCCCGGATGGCAGACCCCGGGGCTCCGGGTTATTTTTCGGCGACGGATCGTGCAGCGCTGCGCTGTGCCCCGGCGCTTCGGGCGCCGCCAACGCCTGGGCCAGGGCGGCCAGCCGCTGTGCGAATCCGGGGCGGTAGCGACTTTCAATGAGCGGCATCAGCTCCTTGCGCACGCGGTTTCGTAGATAACGCGGCTCTAGATTGCTGCGATCGAAGGCCACGGGCAGACCATGGCGAGCCGCGTGTCGGTGCACCTCGCTTCGAGCCACACGCAACCAAGGCCGCAGCACCGCCCCCCGCACCGCCGGCATGCCGCGCAACAGGTCGGGTTGGGGCGCGCGGATCAAGGTGAGCAGGACGGTCTCGGCTTGGTCGTCCGCGGTATGCGCGGTGAGCACGAAGCGCGCGTCCGCTTGCGCACGCAGGCGCTCCAAGGCCGCGTAGCGGGCGGTGCGCAGGGAGGCCTCATCGGGCTCGCAGCCCTCGAGTCGGGCCACCTCAACATCGCAGCCCAGCCCTTTGGCCAGCTGTGCAACCTGCGCTGCGGCCTGGGCCGAGTCGGGTCGCACCCCGTGATCGACATGGCCGAGCACCACGCGGTGCGGGCCCAAGATTTTGCAAACGATGTGGGATAAGGCCACCGAGTCGGCCCCGCCAGAGCAGGCGACCAGCACACGTGTGCTGCCCTTACGGTGCACGCCCTGCTGCTCAAGGCAGGCCTCGGCCTCGCGATACAACACCCTGCCCCGGTCCTAGCACGGGACCGGCCCCACGAAAGCCGGGTCCCGACCGCGCTCGCCCCCACTCCGCCCTCGACCAAGCCGCCGGGCCCCGCTAAAAGCGCTGCATGTCCGAGCGCGCCCCCGTCATTCACCCGCCCACCGGCCCTGAGCTCAACTGCAAGGGTTGGGTGCAAGAAGCGGCCTACCGGATGATCCAACACAACCTGGATCCGGACGTGGCCGAGCGCCCCGAGGACCTCGTGGTCTACGGCGGCACCGGCAAGGCGGCCCGTGACTGGCCCAGCTTTCATCGCATCCTGGCGAGCCTCAAAGACCTGGAAGATGACGAGACCTTGCTGGTGCAGTCCGGCAAGCCGGTGGGCATCATGAAGTCCCACGAGGACGCTCCACGGGTGCTGATCGCCAATAGCAACCTGGTGGGCAACTGGGCCAACTGGGACTACTTCCGCGAGCTCGAGAAGAAGGGCCTCATGATGTACGGCCAGATGACCGCGGGGTCATGGATCTACATCGGTACGCAAGGCATCTTGCAGGGCACCTATGAGACTTTCGCGGCTGCGGGCCGCACGCACTTTGGTAGTGATGACCTGCGCGGGCGCTTTGTGCTGTCGGCGGGCCTCGGCGGCATGGGCGGCGCTCAGCCCTTGGCCGCCACCATGTGCGGCGCGGCCTTTTTGGGCATCGACGTCGACCCCCACCGCATCCAGCGGCGCCTTGAGACCCGCTACCTCGACGAGGTGGCCACTGATCTGGATGACGCGCTCAAGCGCATACAAGCCGCCATGGCGGACAAACGCCCGCTGAGCGTTGGGCTGTGTGCCAACGCCGCGGACGTCTACCCCGAGCTGGTGCGCCGCAAGGTCGTGCCTGACCTCACCACGGACCAGACCAGCGCGCACGACCCCCTCAATGGCTACGTGCCGCACGGCCACAGCCTCGAAGAGGCCATCGCGCTCCGGGAGCGAGACCCCGAAAGCTACGTTGCGCAGTCGAAGGCCTCCATGGCCGCGCACGTGGGGGCCATGGTGGCACTCAAGGAGCTGGGCTCGCATGTCTTTGACTACGGCAATAACATCCGTGAGTTCGCCAAAGAGGGCGGCTGCGAAAACGCCTATGACTTCCCTGGCTTCGTGCCGGCCTACATCCGCCCGCTCTTCTGCAAGGGCTCTGGGCCCTTCCGCTGGGTGGCTCTATCCGGAGACCCGGAGGACATCCGCGTGACCGAGGAAGCCCTGCTTGAGGCGGTGCCCGATAAGCCCCACGTGCGGCGCTGGATTGAGCTGGCCCGCGAAAAGGTGCAGTTCCAGGGCCTGCCCAGCCGCATCTGCTGGCTGGAGATGGGCGAGCGCGCCAAGGTGGGCTTGGCCTTTAACCGCCTGGTCGCCGAGGGCAAGGTGAAGGCCCCGCTGGTCATCGGCCGCGACCACCTCGACTGCGGCTCGGTCGCCTCGCCCAACCGCGAGACGGAGGCGATGAAGGATGGCTCCGACGCTGTCGCGGACTGGCCCATCCTTAACGCCATGATCAACGCCGTGAACGGCGCAAGCTGGGTTTCGTTTCACCATGGCGGAGGTGTGGGCATCGGCTACAGCCTGCACGCCGGCATGGTCATTGTCGCCGACGGCACCGACAAGGCCGCCGCGCGCCTTCAGCGAGTGCTGACCTCCGACCCGGGCATGGGCGTCATTCGCCACGTCGACGCCGGCTACGATGAGGCCGTGGACTGCGCTACCGAGCGCGCGGTGCATGTGCCCGGCCTCAATCGCTAACACGACGCAACCGGCCCGGTCCGTCACATAGGTGCTGGGCCTTGGGCCGCCGACCGCGAGGTGGCCCAGGCGCCAAACGCTGCGCCCGCGCAGGCCCCCAATAACCCGAGCGCAGGCAGACCTGCATCCAGCAAGACCGTTTGCACTAACATCGTCACCAGCGCCAAAGTGAGGCCGCCCAAGAAGGCCCGCCTTCGGGACTGCCAGCCGCCCAGCGCCGCCGCGATCACCAAGCCCGCACAGAAGGAAAACAGGGTGGAGCCGCGCTGGCCCTTCGGCAGCCAGAAGCGCCGGGCCCCATTGTGCTGAGGTAGAGCCTCGAGGGTGCCCTCGTAGCGCTGGTCGTCCACCTGACCCCACAAGCGTCCTGCGTCATAACTGATGGTGACCGTGGACGTCTGCCCCTCGGCAATCGCGGGCATCTGTAGGGGCTCCGATCGGTCCGGGAACTGCCCCACGAGGGGCGTGACGCGGGTGCGCAGCCGAAAGACCATGACATCCACCGCCTGCCCGAGCAGGAAGTTGCGGTTCTGCACCCCTTGGGACCAGACCAAGATCCGCTGCAGATCATCTTCCGGAGTCGGCGTTGGCGGGCCCGTCAAGACAGTCTGCAAAACGAAGGTTTGGGCCTCATCGATCTGCGCCGCGAGGTCCTCGAAAACTCCGGGCCCATGCACCTGTAGATCCCAAGCCGGCGCGGAGCGGGTAGAGTTGCCCACCCACATTTGGGCGCGGTGCACCTGCCCATGCCAAGGATAGACCCCGCTACGCTCCTGCCCGACAACCAACGCGCTGTCATAGGACCACAGCCATAAAGAGCCCTTAACCTCGGGCGGCGCGGCGGCCCATAGTATGAACGCCGCCAAGAGCCCAGCTAGGCTGGCCCGAAGACCGGGCCGGAGCAGTGCCAGGGCACGAGTGATGGGGGCCGCCCAGACCCAGCCGAGACCGGCGCCCAAGCCGTTGAAGAAGATGTCCTCCGCGACCGGCACTCGAAAGGGCACAAAGTGCTGGGCCAGCTCGATGCCCGCGCTGAAGACGAGGCCTGAACCTACGGCCCACCCCAACCCCCTGCCTCGCTGCCTCAGGGCCCAGCCCAGGGGCATGAACATCAGCACATTGAAGGGCGGATCGAGGCCCTTGAGGCGCGGTATCCAGAAGCTATCGGAGGGCACCGTCACCACCCAGGGATCGAGCACAAAGGGGTGAAGCGTGCCGAGCAGCACGCCCAGCGTCCACAGCAGGGTCAGCCTCCAAGTGCGGTGCACAGGCGCAGTGTAGGTGACTAGCGGATGCTCAAGCCATAGGGCCCGCTGGCGCTTGCGTATCCGGCGACCTTAATGAAGTAGCGCCCCACTCCGAAGGTCTGCTCGATGGTCTCCCGGTCGGTGGTGCCATTGCTGGTCGCCAGGGCCACGCCCGCCGAGTCCTCCACGAACAGGTCCAGATCTCCCGAGGCGTTGACGAAGCTCAAGGTGATGACGGTGGGGCTGCCATCGCTGTCGAAGGCGTAGTAGTCCACATCCGCACCATCCGAGATACGCAATCCCTGTTGCATATCAAAAGGAAGCGCGACGACCGGGGCCTCATTCAGCGCGTTATTCGGCTCCAGCATCTCACCCGGCTGAGAAGGCGCCGGCTGAGTGGGGGGCGTGGGCGGGGCGGGTTCCGAACCCACAGGCAAATCAATGCTCAGGGCGTAGCGATTCGAGGCCCCCTGATAGCCGTACACCCGAAGATAGTAGGTGCCCGGCGCCACGTTCTGCAGGCTGAGTTGCTCATCATCGTCCCCGGAGACGGCGCTTGCCACGGTGGGGCCAGAGATAGAGCCTTCAGTAAGCGCGGCGTCGATGTCGCCGAAGGCATGTTGAAAGCCCAACTGCACCGACAGTGCGCCCGCAGCAGAGACCACGATCTCAAAGACGTCCTCATCACCCGCGTGCAGCGTGAGCCCGGTGGCTGGAGCCTGCGGCTGCCACAACGTGGCCGTGGCCTGGTCATTATTGGGCTCATAGACGTCGGGCTGGGCCTCAGCCAAGAGCGTCGCGTCCGGTTCCACGGCCTGCAGGTCAACCTGCGGATAATGAAGTTGCAGATAGGGCACGATGCGGCGCATCGGCACGGCGCGATTTTCAATGCCGCGACCATGGCCATCATCTCCCACCCCGGCGTTATGAAGGGCGAGCACGGCGTGGGAGCTCGCGCTCAGCACGGGGCTGCCCGAGGAGCCGCCCAGGGTATCTGCATCATGCGCCAGCCGGGAGCCGATCGGGGTCACGCTGCCTTCGGCCAGCACCTTCGTCGGCTCGCAGCCCGGCACGCTGTAGTAATCACAGTTTTGCTGAATGACATACACGGGCTCTGCGCGCACCGCGGCGCGGGACTGCAAACCCAGGACTCCAAAGGTTCGGCCCGGCTCGCCCGCGCAGCGCAGCAGCGCGAAGTCGAGTTCGGCGTTGCTGCCCAGCCACTCATCGCAGGCAAAGCGCACGCGTTGGCTGACGCTCACGCCCGTCTCACGAGTCGGGTCGAAGCGCGCGTCACGCGCCGAGGCTGCATTGGGCACGCAGTGGTGGTTCGTCATCACGACGTCCGGAGCCACCAAGAAGGCGGTGCAGCGGGTGCCGCGAGCGGGAAGGCTCAGATACCCCACGGAACGGGCCCTTCGGCGCTGGGCGCTGTCCGGGTCCAGGCTTCGTACATCCCGCCAATCGAGATCCCCGATGATGAGGGGGTCGGCATCCGTGTCAAGGACTCCGGCCTGCGGCCCGCAGGCGGAGATCACGAAGAGCAGCGAGACCGGCAACGCCATGCGAGACATGCATGAAACGGTCGGCGTTCTGATGCGCGGTTCGAATCATCGCTTCGTCCGATGGGACGATCGCACCGGACATCCGCCCATGAGTGATCCAAACCTACACAAGGATTCCCGCGGAGACCGCAGACCCCAGCGCCAAATGGACCATTCCGTCCATCGGCAAGTCGAATTGCCCATAAGTGTCTGTTCGAAACCTACATTGCAACGTTCCGGGGCGCCAAAGCGAGGCCTGCATGCCACATTGCGGCGCATACACCGCGACGCAGTAAGCAAGCTAGGTTTCCCCAGGTCGAGGACCAGCGGTCAGTGCAACGGTCTACGGATGGGTCGGTCAGACCTAGCGGTTCCCCAGGGCCTTGGTGCGCATCCATGCCTTCAGATCCCTCAGAACATCGCTGTCGACCGCGCGTGATCGATCAAGGTAGCGCTCCGGGCGAGACCGCGTGGACTCCGTCTTCATGTGGTGATCCACCAGCTCATAGATGAACAGTTTGGCCTGGCGGCGCCGACGCTTGTTGAGGCCATCGACCAGCGCCTTGGCGTCATGCATCCACGAGACCTCGAAGTCCCGCATGCCCTGAAAGACCGCGACCGGCTCCTCAATCTCCGCCACGACCTGAGCCAGATCCTGCTCCGCGTAGCTAAGCAGCCGGACCCCGAACGGCCGGTACTGAGCCACCGCCTGTGAAGGGGCTTGGGCCTGGGCGGCGGCGTTACCGGCCAGCGCCTGCAAAACCTGGCGCATCTGCAGCTCTGAACGAGCGGGGTCCGCCTCTGCGATCTGCACCATGGGCTCGGCCATCACCTCGCTCACGCCGCGATACGCCGGGGCCAGCAGCACCAGGCCCGTCAGCGCTTGTTGGGCAGCCACCTGCGCCGCGACGCGGGCCCCAAAGCCATGACCGATGACAAAGACGCGGTCCGGATCCACGGAGGGCTGGCGCTTGAGGAAGTCCAAGCAGGCCACCGTGTCATCGAGGGCCGTTTGCAAGTCATCTTTCACCGTGGCCGAGTTGATCCTTGAGCCGTCCACGCCCCGGTCGTCGAGGCGCAAGACCGCAAAGCCCGCCTCGGCCAAGGCGTCGAGGATCTTCCAAGTGCCATAATCGATCGCGGGGGTGTGGCCGTGCCGATTCTGCGCGTCCAGATCGCTGATGAAGACCACCGCTGGCGCCAGGTTGGAGGGCCACTGCGAGGTGCTGCGCGGCACCGACAGGCTGCCCGCCAGCTGGGCGCCCTGCACATCGATGAGCACGTCTCGGTCTCGCCACCCCGCCTGGGCGGGGCGCTCGTAGCGCAGTGGAGAAGGCGTGGGCAACAGCTCCGGAGCGGAGCCGACTTGGGCATGGCGCGTATAGGTCCGGCCGCTGCGCGCCTCATAGGTCTGCACCCAGCCATCCAACGCGAAGGTCGCCTTGCCGCTGGGTAGCTGGAGCACCATTGCCCGCTTCGCATCTACGAACACCTGGACCAGCGGGGTCTGGAGCGCCCCCGTGCTGATGTCCCGTAGCTCAAGGCGTTGGCTGGACCCCGGCTGCAGATCGCCCTTCGCGGCCCGCACGGCCAACAGGCCCAGGTCATCGGGGGCCCAAGGCAGAGCTGCGAGCCCCTCACTCAGGAGCAGCTCCTTGGCCTCGAGGTCTGTGGTCAGCGCGAGTCGCTCGCCACGAAAGGCCAGCGTTAACCGGCCGGACTTGGACGACAGCTGCTTGAAACTCACGGGCGTGAAGTCGCTGCGCAACGAGGTCGCGTACTCCACCGTGCGCACCGGGATGATGCTGCCATCGCCACGCGCTGCGCCCCACACCAGCCTCGTCACCCACTGGCGCCGCCCTTCCGGCTCGGCGTAGCGCACGTGCATGCGCCCCACCACACGCCCCCCCTCTGTGATCTGGTAGGCGGCGGAATCGCCATCCTGGAGCGCGCGAGGTTGTGCGGTGGCCTCAGCCCGTTTTGTGGGCTGGCCAGCGCAGGCCCACAGGCCCCAGCAGAGTAGAAGGCAAGAGAAGATCCGGGCCGTCACAGCCCAGGTATCGAAGGCGAGGCTGCGGGGGTCAACCCCGACTCAGTCGTACTTGTAGAATCCGCGACCGGACTTGCGGCCCAACCAGCCCGCGTCCACGTAGCGACGCAGCAAAGGCGCGGGCCGATACTTGGAGTCGCCGAGGCCATTGTGCAGGACCTCCATGATGGCGAGGCAAGTATCGAGGCCAATGAAGTCTGCCAGAGTCAGCGGTCCCATCGGCTGGTTGGTGCCCAGCTTCATGCCGTTATCGATGTCCTCCGGAGTGCCGAGGCCCTCCTGAAGCGCGACGACCGCCTCATTGATCATGGGCATCAGGATGCGGTTCACGATGAAGCCGGGCTGGTCATCACTCTGCACCGTCACCTTGCCGAACTTCTCGGCGAGGGTGCGGGTCTCTTGCAAGGTGACTTCACTGGTCTGAAGACCGGGGATGATCTCCACCAGCTTCATGACGGGCACCGGGTTCATGAAGTGCATGCCAATGAATCGGTCGGGTCGCGACGTACCTGCGGCCAAGCGTGTGATGCTGATCGACGAAGTATTCGAGGCGAGGATGACGCCCTCTTTGACGATGCCATCGACCTCGGCGAAGACCTTCTTCTTGATGGCCTCGCTTTCAACGATGGCCTCGACGACGAAGTCCGCCTCACTGAGCTTGGCCAGCTCGTTGGCGCCCTGGATACGGCTCAGAATATCCGTCTGATCTGCCGCGCTGAGCCGCCCCTTAGCCACCAGCTTATCGGTGCCCTTTTGAATGCCCGCGATGCCCTTTTCGACCGCGGCCTGAGCCATGTCGACCAGGATGACTTGCAGGCCAGCCTGCGCGGCGACCTGCGCGATGCCCGCGCCCATTTGTCCGGCGCCAATGACGCCCAGCGTTTGAATATCCGCCATGACTCAGCGCTCCACCACGAGGGCCACGGCCTCGCCACCGCCGATGCACAGCGACGCCATGCCTCGCTTCTTGTCGTGCTTATTCATCGCGTGCACCAAGGTCGTGAGGATACGCGCGCCGGAGGCCCCCAAGGGGTGGCCGAGGGCCACAGCCCCACCGTGCACGTTCACCTTGGAGCGATCCAGCT
>Ga0193954_1000914_pt1 | contig 16012 bp, 6 predicted proteins | sample BB_5_MG_FD_140340 | JGI IMG/M metagenome (GOLD analysis project Ga0193954, IMG submission 140340) | Microbial mat bacterial communities from the Broadkill River, Lewes, Delaware, United States - BB_5_MG | ecosystem: Environmental > Aquatic > Freshwater > River > Microbial mats | place: USA...
CTCGGCGCGCTGCTCGCGCCCCTTACCACCCAGGCAGGCCCTCCTGTGCAAAGCCCCTTGCAAGCGGTGGCCCGTCTGCGCGCGGCCTCTACGGGGCCCCAGGCAGTTGCGGCCGTCAAGGCTGTCAATAAGGCTTGCCGCGGCAAGCTGCGTCACGCGCTGAGGGACCACGCGGGCCTATTGTCCGGGGCCATGAAGATGAGCCAATCCAAGGACCCCGCGGTGCGCATCGCGGCCCTGGACCTGGACCGCTGCTTCACAGCCAAGGCCTTCATCAAGGTGCTGCAGCCGCGCCTGAGCGACCCGCAGCCATCGGTGCTCATCTACGCCGCCGAGGTTGCAGCTCGCCTGGCGGACCCCGTGGTCCTGCCCGCGCTCTACGCGGCCTTCGATCGCACAGCGGCCCGTTGTCTTGAGGCTGACCTCACAAAGCCCGCGGTGGAGGTCTGCGTCTGGCTGACCTACGCGCCGGGCGCCGCTCTGGAGTCCGCGGACGCCGCCGCGCGTGGCCAGGCCGCAGATCGCGCGCTCCAGATGTTCGCGTGCCCACACGCCAAGGTGCGCGAGGTCGCAGTGGAGACGGTGGCCTCAGCCCGTCTGTCCATCCACGCGGCGGCCATCAAGCAGCTGATCGCGGATGAAAAGGCGCACAAGTTCGCAAAGCCCAATTCCACGGCTCTGCTCGCCCGCTTCGAAAAGCGGCGCCGCGCCCTGCGCAAGCTCAAATAGCCCCTCATTCCCCGATCGTTCCCGTCTTAAGGGACGAAGCGGCCCCCTGGGCGCGCTTGTGCTTGCGTCGCAGCGTGCGGTGAAGTCCGCGAGCACGTAGGCTACGCCGCCTCGGGAGTCCGTCATGAAAGCAAGACCTGTCCTTCACACCATCGTGCCCTCGCTCATATGCGTTGGCTTGACGCTCGGCGGTTGCGAGCCCAAGACCGAGGCCCCGGACACACCCGAGACTCTGGAGCCGTCCCGACCCATCGAGTCGAGTCCGACCCCCGAGGGCACGGCGGCGTCCAGCCAGCCGGCATCGATTGACCCGGTGGCCCCGAACGAGGCCGCCGCCTCTGGCGCGTCGAGCCTCGCTCAGCTGCACCCGATTATTCGGGAGCAATCCGAACAGGGTCTGCCTCCTGAGCATGTGGTGGTGGAGCTGTCCCGTCGGGTGGTGGCCTCGCAGGGCAGCGATGTGGGCGAGACCCGGTTGACCTTCGAACCTGAGGTCGAGGGCACCTTGAGGTACCGGGGCCAATCCACCTTGGTCTTCACACCCTCCAGCGGCTGGAAGACCAATACCGAGTATCGGGTCACGCTCGAGGCGCTGCAGACGCAGGATGGCTTGCTCAAAGCAGAGGCGAGTTATACCCGTGTATTTCGCACGCCCCGCTTTTCGCTGGTGCGGGCAGATTTAACCCAGGTGGATGCGCGCAAGAAGCGGGCGACGGTGGAGCTGGTATTCAGCGCGCCGGTCTCCCCCGGGGACGTATCGCGGCGTGTGAAGTTCACGACCACGGGCGGCGCGGTGATCAGCGCGCGCTTTTCCCGGGGCAACAAGTCCCACATCGCGCGTGCCGTGCTCACAGGTAGCCAGTTGGTGCCGGGCATCGGCCTCAATGTGCGGCTGGCCGAGGGTTTGAAAGCCAAGGGCGGGGACTCGGCGGCGGCGCCGTCGACGCATCGACGGCTGGAGATCCCGGCCGGCAAGGCGATGAAGATCTTCGCGGCCCACCTTGAGGAGGGCACAAATGGCTTCTTTGTGCGCGTGGTGTGCACCGATGACGCCTTCAGCAACCGGCGCATGTACTTTTGGGACAAGACGACCCGCAACAGCTGGCGGGTATCTCAGCGCTGCATCCTGGATGAAGATGATGCGAAAGACAGCCTGCATTTTGATCCTCCTGTGAAGTATAGCCTCTCGCCAACGCGGGGGGGCTTTCGTATCCTCGGCGACTTCGCGCGCGGCAGCTACTCAATGCGCCTGGACGCCGACGCGCGCACCAGCGATGGCGGTGTGTTGAAGGCCACCTTCTCGGAGACGTTCTCGGTGCCAGCCCGAAAGGCTCAGATCGCCTTCCTCTCCCAGGGTCGATACTTGCCGAAGGAGGCTTGGAAGAACCTGGGCATGCGTCACATGAACCTCGATCAGGTGACCCTTGAGGTGCGCAAGGTCGGCGCCGCGAACCTGGTGCATTGGATGAGCGCCCAGAACGAAAACGCCGATACGCGGAACTCAGATCTCATCCTCAAGGAGAAAATTAACCTCTCCGGCAAGCCCGATACGTTGACCACCAGCTGGATCAATGTCGCTCGGTTGCTTCCCAAGGCGCCGCGTGGGGTCCTGTCCCTGACCCTATACGATAAGGACAAGCGCACGCAGGCGACAGCGCGCATCCTCGTGACGGACATCAACCTCGTCGCCAAACACCAAGCCGGCAACGACCAAACGCGGGTGTGGGCCCTCGACATGCACACCGGGGAACCTGTGAGCGGCGTCGATGTGGAGCAGGTGGTGAAGAGTGGCCGGGTCATCTCCCGCTGCACAACCCAGGGTGCTCAAGGGTGTGTGCTGGACGGCGTCGCCAAAGAGGCCGTGGATACCGCCAAACCCTTCGCGCTTATCGCGCAAAAGGGGCAGGACCTGACCTACCTCGTCTATGACGAGCTGCGGTCCTCGCCCGACGCGGCGCGGGTGCACGGACGCCCCTATAAGACCGAGGCGCCCTATAGTGCGGCCATCTATTCCGATCGCGGTGTCTATCGCCCCGGCGAGACGGCCCACGTAGTCGCGGTGGTGCGCGATCAAGCCCATGTCGCCCCTGCTGAAGGCATGCCCCTGAGTATCGAGCTGGTGGACCCCCGCTCGAAGATCGCCAAGCGATATACTGAAAAGACGAACTCCGCCGGTATGGTGAGTATCGACCTCAAGTTCGCCGATTATGCCGATACCGGGGCCTATGCGGTTCGGGTATCCGCAGGCAAAAAGCGCATCGCCCAGTACAGTTTCAACGTTGAGGAGTTTGTGCCCGAGCGCATGCGGGTGAAGAGCAGCCCGGTCGCCAAGGACCTGTTGCGCTCGCAGGCGGGACAGGTGCAGGTCGATGCCCAGTACCTTTTCGGCGGCTCGGCAGAGGGCAGTCGGTTTGAGGTGCGCTGTGAGTTGGCACCAGCCCGCTTCAAGCCCGAACTTAATGGCCAGTATGAGTACGGGGTGTGGCATGAAAAGCCGCCGCGAGCGTTGGCCTTGGGCAGCGCCAGCGGAACCCTCGATAACAAGGGGCTGGGCACGCTCGCCTGCCCCTCGCTGACGGGGCGAGGCGGATTTGCGGGGCCGGCTCGACTGGATGTGAACGTCGCCGTCTTCGAGTCGGGCAGTGGGCGCACAACCCAAACCCAGACGCGGGCTTGGGTGCACCCCGCTGAGTATTATGTGGGGTTGATGACCGGCACCAAGAAGCTCGAGGCCGGCAAGACGGCTCGGGTGAAGGGCGTCGTCGTCGACTGGACCGGCAAGCCCATCAATGCTGTGGATGAGGTGACGGTGCGCTACTATCGTGTCGAGCGCGAGCACGACTGGGTTTACGATAGTACGGAAGGGCGCTGGACCTACCGCCAGTACTCTCGCCTGGCCAAAGACGGCGAGCAGACCGCGAAGGTGAAAAACGGCAGCTTCTCCGCGAGCTTCACACCCACCGAGAACTCTGCCGCCTTCGTGGTGCGTGTCGAGGCAGGGGAGGCCCGCGCAGACCTTAAGCTTGAAGGCAACCGGCCCTATTGGTGGTCTTGGCACCAATCCAGTGGCCAGGATCGAACTCCGCGGCCTCTAAAGCCCGCCACCCTGCCTGTTAAGGTGCCCGAGCAGGTCAAGGTCGGAGAGGAGTTCACGGTGAGTTTCACGCCCCCCTTCAAGGGCCAGGCGTTGATCGCGCTGGAGACGGATCACGTGGTGAGCTACGAGTGGATGGCGGTCGATGCCAAACCCACGACGTGGAAGAGTAAGCTGCCCAAGTTTGCCCCCAATGTGTACGCCAGCGTCTTCGTGGTCAAAGACCCACACCTAGAGTCGCGCAAGGCTTTTTTGCCCAATCGTGCCTTTGGTGTTCGCTCCATCAAGGTTCGGCCCGAGGCCTTTGTTCAGCCCCTATCGATGAAGACGCCCGAGGAGGTGCGCAGCAACAGCCCGCTTGAGGTGGAGTTGGATTTTGGGGCGTTGCAGGCTCCGATGTTTGTCACTGTGGCCGCCGTGGATGAAGGCATCCTGCAGCTCACGAAGTTCAAGAGCCCGGACCCTCTCGCGGCCATCTTCGACAAGCGGGCCTTGGGTACCGAGACCTTCGAGACGATCGGCTGGAACGTGCTGCTGCCGGCCGGGGACGCGGGGCGTACGTCGGGCGGTGACGCTGACCCGGGCGCCCCCGGGCGCGTGAAGGCCATCAAACCGGTGGCGCTGTGGGCTGGCCTCAAGCAGGTCCCCAAAAGTGGCAAGCTCACGGTTACTTTCGATGTGCCTCAGTACCGCGGCTCTCTGCGCGTGATGGCCGTCGGGGCGGGGCAGCGCCGAATGGGGTCAGCCAGCCAGAACGTGATCGTGCGCGACCCGCTGGTGGTGCAGACCACCTTGCCGAGGTTCCTCACCGACAAGGACGAGGCCGAGGTGCCGGTATTTGTGACAAACCTGTCGGGTAGCCGCCGGTCCATCAAGGTCCGCGTTGAGGCCAAGATGCTTCCGGTCGGCGGCCTGCATGTGGACGATGGGTTACAGGCCAAGGACGTCATCACCGTGCAGGGGACCTCAGAGCGCTCGTTGGTCTTGGACCACGAAAAGTCCGGCACCGTGGTCTTCAGGCTCAAGGCTCGCCAACCGGTGGGAGCGGCGACTCTCAAGGTGGTCGTTCAGTCCGACGACTTACTCAGCGAAGAGTCCCTCGATGTGCCCTTCTTGCCGGCGGCCCCCAAGAGCCGGGTGGTGCAGCGCATCGAGCTCAAGAAGGGCGGTGAGCTGGACCTGCTGCCCCTGCTATCGGGTTGGATGCCTACCACGGAGAAGTCGAGCTTCTGGGTGACCGCCAACCCCTATGGCGACGCCTTCGATCACCTGAAGTATCTCATCCGCTACCCCTATGGCTGCATCGAGCAGACCACATCGAGTACGCGCCCCTTGCTCTTCGTAGGCCAACTCATGGCCAGCGTTGACCCCACGCTCATGGCGGATGGGCGCCTCGAAAAGATGGTCATGCACGGCGTCAACCGGGTGCTGTCCATGCAGACCCCGGAGGGGGGCTTTTCATACTGGCCGGGCGGCCGCGAGCCGGTGCCTTGGGGCACAGCTTATGGTTTGCATATGCTCTTGGACGCGCAGAAGCAGCGCTACCCTGTGCCCCAGGAGCGTATCAATGACGCGCTGAGCTGGGTGGAGCGTACCTTGAGCAGCCGCTATACCAGCCGGCGCACCCGAGATTGGTACTATGGACGCCAGTCGGAGGCCTATCTGCACTATGTCTTGGCGCTGGCCGGGCGGGCCCGCAAGGCGCGCATCATCAAACTCCTAGGCGAAGTCGACCACGACAAGAGCTACCGTTATCGCGGACAGCGGGCCGAGGATGTCTACATGCTGCAGGCTGCCCTGCACATGGCGGGGGACCACCGCTTCGAAAAGAAGCTGCGTAACCCGGATACCAGCCCGCTCACTGCAGATCGCCATAACTCATGGAGCTTTTACTCAGACCGCCGTCGCCGAGGCTTCATGCTGAGCACTTACGCCGATCTCTTTGGCGCCGACGCCGGCGGTGAGCCCCTTGCCCAGCTTGTAGCGGAGGGCCTGAGGGGACACCGCTCCGGCTGGTATACCACCCAGGAGTTGGTCTGGGGCGTGACCGGGCTGGGTAAGTATTTGGGTGAGGTGACCAAGGGCTTTAAGCCGGCCCGGTTGATTGCCAATGGAAAGGCCATTTCGGCGCAGGACATCGAGGTCAAGAAGGCCGCCGGCGATACAAGCTCAAAGGATACTGGCGAGCGGACCTGGTCGCTGTATCGTGCGAGTGAGTACAGCTCACTGAAGCTGGATGTGAAGAAGGAGGCGGACCAACGCATCTTCCTCATCATCTCCAGCGAAGGGGTCCGGCAGGGCGCCAGCTATGAGACGGGCGGCGCGGGGCTGAGCCTCAGCCGCAGCTACAGGAATGCCAGCGGGGAGCCGATCGACCTCTCCGATGGCTCTCTGTCTTTGGGCGATGTCGTGTACGCCGTGGTTGAGGTGCATAACGAGACCGGGGAGCGCATGCAGAACATCGCCGTAGTGGACCGCTTCCCTGCGGGCTGGGAGATCGAGAATCCCAGACTATCTCGGGGCGGCGGAGCCATTGACTGGGTGGATCGCAATGACCTGTGGACCGTGGACTATATGAACCTGCGGGACGACCGCGTGGAGCTGTTCGGGGCGTTGAATGCGCGCAAGAGCCGCACCTTTGTGTACGCGCTTCGAGCCGTCACGGCGGGGCGCTTCACGATGCCTCCGATCGAGGCTGAGGCGATGTATGACCCCAGCCGCTGGGCGCGCGAGGCGGGTGGCCCGGTGGTCATCAGCGGGCCCTGGGATACCACAGGGGAGTAGCACAGGTGGGTAGACGGCGCAGAGTAGCCCTCGCTGTAGTGGTGGGCGGCGCGCTGGCCGCGTTGGTGGCTGTGCGCGTTGGCGCCCACCTCGTGCCATTGCCCGAGGACTTCTTCTCTAAAGGCTCTCAGGTTGTGAGCTTTGAGGATGACTCCTTCGCCCACGTCTTTTTGTCGCCGGACGATAAGTGGCGCATCCCGGTGCGTCTGTCTGAAGTGGACCCGGACTATGTGGCGGCTTTGCTGCGCCTTGAGGACAAGCGCTTTTTCAGCCACAGTGGTGTCGACCCGCAGGCCATCTTTCGAGCCGCGACGAAGAACTTTCGACGGGGCAGGGTGGTCTCGGGCGCCTCTACCCTCACTATGCAGCTGGTGAGGGTGCGGGAGCCACGGCCCCGTACTCTGCGCTCGAAGGTTGTGGAGGCCTTTCGGGCCCTTCAGGTTGAGGCCCGATACTCCAAGCAAGAGATCCTTGCCGCCTACTTGGAGTATGTGCCCTATGGCCGGAACTTAGAAGGCATCGAGGCGGCGGCCCTCAGCTATTTTGGGCACCGGGCCTCCGACCTGAGCTTGGCCGAGATCGCCACGCTCTTGGCGGTGCCGCAGAACCCAAACCGACGCTATCCCAAGCCCTCCCATGCTCAGCGCTTGAAGGTGGCGCGGGATGACATCGCGGGGCGCCTGCTGCAGTGGGGCGTCTTCGCTGAAAGTGAGGGGCAGGACTTGGCGACCAGCCCAGTGCCCAAGGCGCTGCAGCCCTTTCCGCGCCTGGCCCCGCACGCCGCCTATTGGCTCAGGCAGCGCCACCCCTCCCAGGCTCGAATTCGCACTACACTGCAACGTGGATTGCAGAAGCAGGCGGAGCGCATTATGCAGGGGGCTGGGCAGAGCTTAGGGCATCGCGGCATTCAGCATGGGGCCATCGTGGTTGTGGACCACGAAAGTGGCGACGTCAGAGCCCTGGTCGGCAGCCCGGGCTTTTGGCAGGCCGGGGCGGGCTCGCAGATCGCGAGCTTCGCGGTGCCCAGGTCACCTGGGTCTGCGCTCAAGCCCTTCATCTATGGGCTGGCGATTGAGGCGGGGCAGGTCCTGCCTGAGCACCTCGTGCTCGACGTGCCGGTGAGCTTCGGCACCTATGTGCCCAAGAATTACGATGGGGTCTTCAGTGGTCTGGTGAAGGCAGAAGATGCCCTGTCCAAGTCCCTCAACGTGCCCTTCGTCAATATGCTGCAGGACATCGGTGTGGACCGGCTGATCGGCCACCTTGAGAGCTGGGGTGTGACGACGCTGAATGATCAGCCGGGCTACTATGGACTCAGCGCGGCCATTGGAGGCCTAGAGATCAGCCCACTGGAGCTTGCGGGGCTGTACGCGATGCTGGCGCGGGGCGGTAGCTACCGGCCTGTGCATGTGCTGGCCTCCAACGTTGCACGGTCGGAGCAGGTCCCAGGCGTATCTGCGGGCACGGCCTTCTTGGTGCAACGCGCCCTGCGCCTCAAGGACCGGCCGGACTTTCCGGCGCGGCGCCGGTTCACGGGGGCCCCGCCGAACATCTCGTGGAAAACGGGCACCAGCTACGGTCACCGAGATGCCTGGGCGGCCGGCTCTAACCTGCAGCATACGGCTGTGGTTTGGTTGGGCAACCTTGATCAGACCCCCAGCGCGAACCTCGTGGGCGCCGCCGCGGCGGGCCCGCTGCTCTTCGATGTCCTGGAGGGGGCGGCAGCTCGCCGCGAGTCATTGGTGCCTGGCCCTCCCAAGGACCTCACGCAGGTGCAGGTCTGCGCCTACTCGGGCCATCGGGTGGGGCCGGGCTGTCAGCACGAGCAGACGGTATGGGCGCGAACGAGCGCGGTGCCGACGCAGCCCTGTCCCTACCATGTGGCGATGGATGTCGATGTAGACACCGGCCTCGCGCTCGCGCCCCGTTGCCGATCGCAGCACAGCTATCGCACGCAGAAGTTCCTGGTTTGGCCAGCCAGCTTGCGTCGGTGGCTCAAGGCGGCCTCGCGCCATGCACCTGAGCCGCCCGCCTACCTGGCAGGCTGTGAGGGCACGCCGACAAGGGCAGGGCCGCGCATCCTCTCGCCTAGCCCAGGGCAACATACCTTGCTCATCCCCGGCGTGCCCGCATCGAAGCAGGAGATCCCACTGGCCGCCGAGAGCGGCAGTCACCGCCTCAGCTGGTTCATGGACGGCAAGTTCTTGGGCACGGTGCCCAGCGCCCAGCGCTTGTGGTGGGTGCCCTCCGCGGGCGACCACACGGTGGTCGTCACCGATGAGGCGGGACGCAGCGCACAGCGGATGGTGCAGGTTCGCCGCGCCTTCGGTGACACCGAGGCCTCAGGGGGATAGGCTCGCGCCATGGCCGTGCCACAGCGACTCAGAGGGCAGGTGGTCGACGTCGTCGGCCGTCGCATCTTCCCGGCCGAGGTGCAGATCGAGGCGGGCCGCATCGCGGACATCCGAGAGCTGGCCGTGGCGCCGCGCCGATACATCATGCCGGGCTTGGTCGACGCCCACGTGCACATCGAAAGCTCGCTGCTGCCGCCCTCAGAGTTCGCGCGTTTGGCTCTGGTGCACGGCACCGTCGCCACCGTGAGTGACCCGCACGAGATCGCCAATGTTGCGGGGCTGGAGGGGGTGCGCTGGATGCTCGACGACGCGGACCGGGTGCCGCTGAAGTTCTCCTTTGGCGTCCCCTCCTGTGTGCCGAGCGGGGCCTTCGAGACCGCCGGGGCTCGCCTCGACGCGCAGCAGGTCGCGGGGCTGCTACAGGACCCCAGGCTCAGCCATCTCGCCGAGGTGATGGACTACGCAGGCGTGATTGACGGACAAGAGGGGTTGCACAAGAAAATCGCAGCGGCGCGCGCTCAGGGGCGCCCCATTGATGGGCACGCACCGGGCCTTCGGGGCGAGGCGCTTAAGGCCTACGTCGCGGCCGGAATCGGCACCGACCACGAGTGCAGCACGCTCGCGGAGGCCGAGGAGAAGATCGCAGCCGGCATGAAGATCATTGTGCGGCAGGGCTCCGCGGCCCGGGACTATGAGGCCCTGGCTCCGCTGCTCGGCAGCCACCCCGATAGGGTGATGTTCTGCTCTGACGACCGGCACCCGGACGACCTGCTCGGCGGGCATATGGACACCTTGGTGCGCCGCGCGCTCGCCGAGGGTTATGGCCTGTTCGACGTATTGAGGGCGGCTACGCTCAACCCTGTGCGCCACTACGGTCTGCAGGTTGGATTGCTTCAGGTCGGAGACCCCGCCGACCTGATGGAGGTTGATGACTTCGACAGCATGCTGATCCGCCGCGTCTTCATTGAAGGCCAGCTTGCCTACGACCACGGCCGAATCACGTTTCAGCGAAAGCCGCCGCCGCCCATCAACCACTTTGTGGCTACGCCGCCGGAGCTTGAGGATTTGCGCCTGCAGGCCACCGGCAATGAGGCGCGCGTCATGCAGGTGCGGGACGGCCAACTGCAGACGCCCCAGGTCCGACGCCGGGTGCACGTTCATGAAGGCCACGTGGCGCCCGAGCCCCTGCGCGATCTCTTGAAGCTGGTGGTTGTGCCGCGCTACGCGCCCGGCCCAGTCCAGGTAGGCCTTGTGGAGGGCTTCGGGCTGCGCAGGGGCGCGCTGGCCTCTTCGGTGGCCCACGACGCCCACAATATCGTGGCGGTGGGCGCGGACGATGACAGCTTGGTGGCGGCGCTGCGCGCGGTCATTGAGGCCAAGGGCGGGCTGGCTGTATCTGCGGATGGGGTCACAGACCTGCTTGCGCTGCCTTTGGCGGGGTTGATGAGCACCCTCGAGGGCGCCGAGTGCGCGCTGCGCTACCAATCATTGGAGCAGCGAGCGCAGATCTTGGGTTCCAAGCTCCAGGCGCCCTTGATGGCCTTGAGTTTCGTTGCCCTGCCGGTGATCCCGGAGCTCAAGCTCACGGATAAGGGGCTGGTGCACAGTGAGTTCGGTCCCGTGCCGCTCTTCTTTGATTGAAGGACGAGTTGCTCGGCGGTTCAGCGCGAGCGACCGCGAGGCCCACCCCGGGCGCCTCGACCGCTGCGTGCCCCGCGCCCACGTGCCGCGCCCCGGGCCGTCCTGGGACCTGCGCCGCGAGCTGAGCGCCCCCGACCGCGCGCCTCGGCGCGGCCCTTGGTTCGGCCGCGGGGGGCCTTGACCTTGCGCCCCACGCTCTTTTTTCGAGGTTTGCCGCCCTTTACGCCGCCCGCGCTCTTGGGGCCGGAGCGCATCTCAAACGCAGGCTGGGCTGCAAGATGTGCCCGGGAGGGATCGAGGTAGCCGAAGATCGTGACCTCGTCTCGGTCGTGAAAGAGCTGTCGGGCCCGCAGACTATGCCAGCCGGCCTTCTCCAAGACCTTCAGCACCTGCTTGAGCATCTTGGCCTTCTGCTGCATGGGCAGCTTGAAGTTCACGATCATCTGTCGGGCCCAGATGCGTCGGGCCCACTTGGCCAGCAGCTGAGCCACCTCGAGCGGGCGCCAGGCCATGTCGCAGATCACCCAGTCCAGGGTCTCAGGCGGCGCGTAATCGAAGGCACTTTGCTTGGCGTGCACAAAGCGCTTCTTCGGCAGGTCTACCTTCATCTTGGCGGGGTCGATGGCGATGACGGTGGCGCCGCGACCGACGGCCACCTGGGTCCACCCACCGGGCGCGGCGCCGAGGTCCGCGCACAGATCGCCCGCCTCAGGCCCCACGCCCACCCAGTAGATGGCCTCCTCCAGCTTGAGGCCGGAGCGAGAGACCGCGTCCGCGGGTCGCTTGAGCTTGGTGCGCCCGCCCGGGATGCGCGACAGGGCCTGGGTCGCGGCCGTGAGCCCCACGCAGACGCGCTCTTCATCGAGCACCCATACTTGAACGAGGCGCTCCGCGTTCTCCAGATCGGCCTGCTCAGCGAGCACAGGGGCGGGCAGGGCGGTGGGCAGGCGCTCCGCGAGAACCTCCTCGAGGGTGGCGGCCACCTTTCGGCGCGGATCCAGCGGGTCTGAGCTGTCCGGAGACACCACCTGGAGCATCCAGGACCACGAGCGCGCACCCTTGTTCTTGGGCTGGTGCGCCTTGATGGCCTTGATGACGCGCCGCACCACCTTGTCCGGGTGCGCGGAGACGTGGGCCTCAAGGCGCATCGCCTGACGCGCGAACGCGGGGTCCGTGAGGTGCCCATCGGGCCCGCGGGGGCGCTCCTTGGCGCACACCACGCCCTCGGTGAGCACCTCGGGGGCTTTGTGTATCCCCAGCTCGTCGACGAGGTCTTGTTCGCTGCCTGCGCGTGTAAGGAAAACCCAGCTCATGATGTGCACCCTCCGGGAGGGGGGGCGTTTGTCCGGCCGGCGCGCCAGTCGAGTCAACCCGGCCGTTTACACGTGCCTCCGTGAGTCGTTGACGCCCTTCCCCGAGGGTAGTAGTGGCGGGCGCGATGATCGAGCCCGCGGAGCTTTTGACCGCGGTCGTCTTCCTGCCCGCGGTCGGCGCACTTGTCCTGGCTCTATTCCCGCCAGGCGACCATGCCAACCTGAAGGCGACGGCCCTTGGCGTCTCTACTGTCACTTTCTTGGTGTCGATCCTCCTGTGGACCGGCTTCGAGTATGGGACGGCGGACTACCAATTCACGGCGAATGTCGCGTGGATTCCGGAGTTTGGCATTGGATACCGGATCGGTATCGACGGGATCTCGCTGGTCCTGATCGTACTGACGACGTTCCTGATGCCCCTGACTCTGTTGGGGTCTTGGACCTCCATCAGCAAGCGGGTGAAGGAGTTCTGCATCGCGATGCTGGTCCTTGAGACCGGCATGCTGGGGGCCTTCGTCTCCCTGGACCTGTTCCTGTTCTACGTCTTCTGGGAGGCGATGCTGGTCCCGATGTATTTCCTCATCGGGATCTGGGGCGGGCAGCGTCGGGTCTACGCTGCGGTGAAGTTCTTCATCTTCACGATGGCGGGCTCGCTGCTGATGCTGATCGCCATCATCGTGGTCGCCAACGGCGCCGGAGCAAACGGCGGCTGGTCCTTCGCCCTGTCGGACGCCATCGCGCGCACCGACCTCACGATGACCCAGCAGCGCTACATGTTCTTCGCCTTCGCGCTGGCCTTCGCCATCAAGGTGCCCATGTTCCCGGTGCACACCTGGCTGCCCGATGCGCACGTCGAGGCCCCCACCGCTGGTTCGGTGATCCTGGCTGGCGTGCTGCTCAAGCTGGGCGTGTACGGCTTCATCCGATTCGCCTTCCCGCTGTTCCCGGCCGCCGCCGTGGAGGCGCTACTCATCCTTGGTTGGTTGGCCGTCATCGGCATCATCTACGGCGCCCTGGTCGCTTGGGTGCAGCCGGACATGAAGAAGCTGGTGGCCTACTCCTCCGTGAGTCACCTCGGCTTTTGCATGCTGGGCATCGCGGCCCTCACAATCGAGGGGATCTCGGGCGCCATCTTCGTGATGATCGCTCACGGCGTCTCCACCGGCGCACTGTTCTTGCTGGTCGGTGTGCTCTACGAGCGCCGCCACACTCGGGTGCTGGCGGACTATGGTGGCATCGCGCGCAAGGTTCCGATCTTCGCGGTCTTCTTTGTCATGACGGTCATGGCGTCTGCAGGCCTGCCTGCGCTGTCCGGCTTCCCTGGTGAGTTCCTGGTCTTGCTCGGCACCTTCACCGCTGGGCCCCAGCAGATGGTGTGGGCCTTCTTCGCCAGCACCGGCGTCATCCTCGCGGCCATCTACCTGTTGTGGATGGTGCAAAAGGTGCTCTTCGGGCCGCTTCAGAATCCCGCCAATGAGACCCTCAAGGACATGAACGCGCGGGAGATCTTCGTGCTCGCGCCCCTGATGGTGCTCGCGCTGTACCTGGGCATCCGCCCCGGCGCGATCCTCAAGCCCATTCAGCCCTCGGTAGAGAAGTTCGTACAGGACGTTAACCGCGGCGCGAATCGGCCCTATAAGGCGGATCGTGGTGCCCTGCGCCATACGAGCGCAACCCCGGCCCCGAGCAACGCGGGGACCAAACTGGCGGACGCGCCGAAACCTCTTCGCAAACCTCTACGGCTATTGCCCGGAGGGGCACGCCTCAGGACGGGCTTCGACCTTCCGGTGAAGGCTGTGCGCGCGGGGAAGGCAAACTGATGACCATCACGCTTGCAGACCTCGCTCACCTCACCCCGATGTGGATCCTGCTCGCTACGGGCGCCTTGTTACTCATGTACGAGGTGTTCGCGGAGCAGTCGGATCGCAGCTACTGCGCCAACATCTCGGCCGGCGGCTTCTTGCTCGCGCTGTGGTCAATGCTGGGAACGCTTGGTGCGGATCCCGCGCACCTGTTTGGGCCTTTCGGTTCGGCGCCCATCGTCGTTGATGCCTTCTCTAGGGCCAGCTCCCTGCTGTTGATGTCGGGCGGCCTCATCGCGGCCCTGCTGTCCCCAGGCTACGCGAAGAACGCGGGCCACGATCACGGTGAGTACTACGGCCTCATGGTCTTTGCGGTCATCGGCATGATGATCATGGTCATGGCGGGCGACCTGATGACCCTATTCTTGGGCCTCGAGACCATGTCCATCGCCGTGTACGCCCTAACCGGGCTGCGGTCCGGGGATCGTCGCTCCATCGAGGCGGCGCTGAAGTACTTCTTGATGGGCGCCTTCGCGACCGGCTTTTTGCTGTTCGGTATCGCGATGGTCTACGGCGCCGTGGGCAGCGTCGGCCTCACCGACATCGCGCGCTTCGTTGAAAAGGGCACGGTCTTTCAGTCCAGCCCGATCCTGCTTCTGGGGATCGTGCTGATCCTCATCGGTTTTGCCTTCAAGGTTGCGGCAGTGCCGTTTCACATGTGGGCGCCCGATGTTTATGAGGGCGCCCCCACGCCGGTGGCTGGCTTCATGGCCGTCGGGGTTAAGGCGGCGGCCTTTTTGGCCTTGCTGCGTATCGTGATGGTGGGTCTCGGCCCAGTGCAGGGCGACGTCGCGCCTTGGATGGATCTCCTGCGTGGCCTGTCGATCCTCACCATCATTGGCGGCAACTTGATGGCGCTGGCTCAAAACAGCATCAAGCGCATGCTGGCCTACTCCTCGGTGTCTCATGCGGGCTACGCGCTCATCGGGATCATCGCGGCCGCGAAGGGGGAGGGCACGGCGGGCAACGCCATCCTGTTCTACCTCACCAGCTACACCTTCATGACCCTGGGCGCCTTTGGGGTGCTGACCTTCCTTGAGCGTAAAGAGGGCGGCGCAGAGTCGGAGCGATTTGGTGCCTACGCGGGCGTTGGCTTCAAGCACCCTGCGATGGGGCTCGCCATGGTCGTCTTCATGATTGCCCTGGCCGGCATGCCTCCGACGGGTGGCTTCTTCGGCAAGCTCTACCTCTTCTCTGCCGCCATCAAGGCCAACGAGACTGGCCTCGCCCTGGTGGGCATCGCGGGCTCAGTCGTCAGCGTGTACTACTACCTGCGGGTCCTGGTGCACTTCTACATGCGTGAGGTGCCCGAGCCGGGACCCACACCCTCTGCCACCCGCAGCCCTCAGCTGGCGATTGGTGTGGCATTGTCGGTCGTTGCGATCCTTGTTCTGGGCATCTTCCCCTCGTCCTGGGTCCATGTGGGTAGCCGCGCGATCGCGGCCCTGACCTCCGCCTCCATGTAGGCTGCGGGCGTATTGACGCCCGCTCTTCTTCCAAAAAACCTGCTCGCCCGGCCTTGAAATAGGCAGGGCTTCCGATCATGCTAGGCGTCGGGAATCAGTGCGAATTCCCTCTGTTTCGCGCGCCGCGGCATCTTCACAAAGCCCGCGTCGATTCTCTATTGACACGACCAGCCGACTTCTGATTAATGCGCCACCTCACCGCGGGGTGCGGTACCAGCCCACAGGCTGGTCGACCCCACGGAATTTCGCGCCGAAGGCATTAGCCGAGGCCGAAGGAGGTGTCAGGCAGCCGAACTCGACGACGAGAACATAGATATCGCCTCGACCAGGATTCTAGGAACGCCAAGTTCCCCTGCGATTGAGAAGTGATCTGTGTGAAGACGAGCCCGGCGGAGAAGAAGGCAGACTACCTCGATGGGGTGCAAAGCGTGCGCGCAGTTATACCCCGCGAGGACATAAGCGTGAGTCCACCCACTCCGGGCTACTCGACGCCACCTTCGGTCCCGTGCTGGGATCTGAAGGCGCCCTCCTCCTACCTGACACAAACGATGATCTCTTTGGGCCGAACCGCGCTTAGGCACGGCCGGCAGGACGTCAGTCGTAATTGGGCCACGGTCCATGCGACTCGGAGTTGAGCGGATGCCAACGATCAACCAGCTGATCCGGAAAGCTCGTAACGAGCCTTCTGCCAAGAACAAGGCCCCCGCGCTGCAGCGGTGTCCCCAACGACGAGGCGTTTGCGTTCGCGTATACACCTCGACCCCGAAGA